>JACCDV010000955.1_pt1 | contig 21099 bp, 7 predicted proteins | sample 7446131 | NCBI WGS metagenome assembly JACCDV01 (sample SAMN15323448, study PRJNA562643) | freshwater metagenome | isolation source: river surface water | place: USA:Blue River Watershed | collected 2017-08-17 | reverse complement strand
CCCAAACCCCAAACCCCAAAACCCAAACCCCCTTATCTTAAATTAAGATCTCTAACAAATATATTTTTAAAAATAAATTATTAAAATTATTATTTTAAATATTTTCCAAAATCTCTAAACATTCATAAAGATTCGGAACTTTCTCATCTTTGGTTTATTCACTTATTTCAGAAATTAATTATAAATTCTTCTCAACAGTTTATATCAATGAATTGTCTGTTAACTCGTTATTACTTTAGTCATCAGAGCTATCAATGAAGAAATCGTTAATTAAATTGTTTCTTGAATTATTTTTATTATTTTATTGCGATGCATGAATTTTTAAAGCCTCCTCTATTTTATTCATATTTCTTTTTCTTTCTTTATGGAGCTTTCTTGACAATTATCAAAGAGTTTTATCTTAAAAAACAGTTTGAAAACATTAAAGATCAAAACCAAAGAACTCAATACAAAGGAAAAATAACGATGTTTCTTTAGAACTCCATTTTAAAGGTTTTTTAGTTTTTTTGATATAATCCAGCTCTTCCTCCATTATTGTAATCTTAGATAGAGTGGAAACGTCGTTGCCTTGCTTCTCAGTGATAGATTTTACTGAATGGTTATTCATCTGCATAAATGTGTTTGATGGCTCCATATGCGTTCTTTATAATTTATAAATTTTATAATTATGAGCTAAAATTAAAATCCATTATTTCTAAAAGCAATGGAAGCAATTAAAAAATTTGATTATAAATATGCTTTATCAAATTTAGAGGTTTTATATTCTATGAATGGTAATTTAATAAGAAAATAATATGAATGTAGTTTATTTATATATAAAATGCTTAATTGAGTTATCAAAACTAAATGAAGCTGTTAGTCTGATTGAAAAACATTTAAATTTATAACCAAATGATTTTTAGTTGAAACTTGCAAAGTTAAAAATATTAAAAATAGAAAATTCTGGTTTAGAGAATAATTTTGCTTTTTATATGGAAATACTTTAAAATTATGTATAAAAATAAATTGTTTTAAAAGAATATTAATATTTTATATGGTTGTTATAAGAATTTATGAAGAATTTAGAGCTAGCTTAAGATTAATAAGAATCGATTGTTTTTATACTTAGTGTTTTATTAGCAGAGAAATTAAATGATGAATAAATTTAAGATATAAATTTTCTAATTAGTAATTTCTATGATAAATAACTATTAGACATTTATTCGATAATTTTAATAAAAGAGAAATTTGAAGATAAAATAAAACTAAATGAGGAAATTACTTATTAAATAGACAAAGCATTATATTAAAAGAAACTTAATACGTTGAGTTTATAAGATTTTATAATATTTTTAAAATAATAAAATTCAAATAGTTAAACAGAGATTTTATATAAATTATAATATGGGTTATTGGATATAGATTTTTTATAGTAATTAAATTATGATAGTTTTAATAAAGAAAATTAGATATAAATAAAATAAATGAAAGAATCTTATATTGATTTATTATTATAAAATAACTAATAAACTTTTGAAGAAGATTGCACCAGTTAAATTATTACTTTGATTTGGTAGCTGATAAATGATAATTAAAATCGATTGTTAAATTTTAAAGAAATATTAGCATATTCTAAGTTATTATAAATGGAATGGCTTTTTTGTTATATCCTAGAGTTTCTTTATAAAAATTGCGAGTATTGTTAATACGATTTTGTATAAGACTATCTTTAAATATCGTTTTAATAAGATTATTTATAATCAATAATATTATAGAATTTTGCAATTGTCTACTTCTTAATTTAATCTTAATAGCTTTAGGATTGTAAGATAAATTAAAAATTATTTAATGAATTAGTTGAATAATTAAACAATACTAATAATATATATCATATAATAAGTAATAGTTAATATAATTTAAACTATATTAAGGATTTATAACTATTTATTAACATTATAAATCAAAATACTTTATTAAGAATAGAAGATATAATAAGCTATGATAATACAATAATTAATTTTTATATTTTTGACTTAATTGAAATCAATTCTTATAATAGAATATTTGTTAAGAATTATATTGATTCTTTATAAGATTAATAAGTTTTTCTTAGGAACAAATGCTTTTTTAAAAATTACTTTTCATAATTTCATTAATTGCTAAATATGGAGAAATAATTGATATTTTTAGCTTAATATAAAAATCATTCTAGTAATTATTGGTATTTAGTTATTCTATTATAACTTCTTATTAAATATTAAGATTTTATAAATGCTAAGTAAATAGTTATTTAATTATTAGATGTTTTTAAGGATTATATTTTCAAAGGAAAGATTTTTTCTAAATTATAAAAAACTAAAATAAAAAATGTTTTTATAATGAAAAAATGCCATATTTAGTTTAACAACAAAACGCTTATTAAATCAATAATGTTAAATTCAAAGGAATTATAAAATTGGATTTTAAACCAAGCAATTCTGATCGTTAAAATTTAAAAAGATTTTTCTTTAGGCTTTTCATTAATAAACTAAATAATTGAAAATAATATAGAGTTTGTTTCTTTACCAAAAAGCCTTGGTGATATTAATTAGGATTTTAATTAACTCTTTTTATAATTTTTATAATAAGATAATTTTAATATAAAGAATAAAATAGACAAGTATTAAATTGACATTTATATTGAAAAATGTTATCTTTTCGCACTATAAAATAATTCTAATTATCTTATCATGTATTTTGAGTAAATTATAAACTCAATAGATGAAGTTATTATATCTAAAGAGTTTTTATATTGTTTTTATGCTTATATTTAATTTAAAATATCTTAGAACTAAAAATGTATTAATGATTATAAATCTTTAGGAAGAGTTTTAATTAATTATATGTAAAAACATTAATCCTTTGATTATTATAAATCTATTTTATTAAAAATTGATATTTTCTTATAACTAAAAATATTGAATAGATAATAAATATTAGAAGAAATTGATTGATAAATAAGATAATGAAATAATATAGAAAAAGAGGTTTAAATTCATATTAATGATAATTCTTTTAATATTATATAAACATTGTTAAGTTAAAACTAGTTAAATGAGAAATAAATAATAGAGGCTATTAACTTAAAAGAGTTTCCTTTAAAAACATAATTTATTTTAATTAAATATTTTATAGAGTAAAATCAATATTAAATTGCTTTTGATTTTTTATAATAAATTTAATTCGAGATTAATTAAGAAGAAAAAAAGGATATTTAAATATATAAAGATTTTTCCTTATATTTATACATTAAAAGTAAAAATGAATAATATTTGGCTAAAGATATAAGAGATGAAATATTGAAATAAACGGATAATATTCAGATTAATATTAAATAATTAGATATAGATATAAGAGTTTATTGATAGTAAAAATAACTCAAATAAATGTTAGAATTAATGAAAATAAAAATAATATATTTAATTAAAAATAAAGAGTTCTCTACTATTTAAGAAATTTTTAATGATTTATAGAATTATTTATAAAACTTAGATAAAAGTAAATTGAATTAAATCTTTGAAAATTTGGAAGAAGTTGGTTTTAGTTAATATAAGAGTTGGTTTTTTTTAATTTTTGAATATTTATAATTTTCAAATATTTTATAAGAGAATTCTTTGAAAAAATTATTATAAAATTCTGAAACATGGGTAGAGCTTATTTACAATATAATTTACAAAAATTAATATTTAAGTTATTTAAATAAATATGAACAGAATTAAGACAATCTAAAACTAAAAGTATTAGTTCAATCAGAGTTTTAATTATTAAAGTAACCAACAAAAGAAAAACAAGTAAAAATTTTAGAATTGAAATTTGATAAGAATTTTTATAAAAAATAATAATATAATTAAAACATTAATATAACAGGATTTTAAAATTATTAAATTGAATAAAATATATAAAAAGCAGTAAATATTACTATTAATAATATAGATAATTTAAATTTAAATATTAATAATCTTGATATAAACGAATAAAAGAGGCTTTTTTTATCTTTACTTGATGATATTTAATTAAGTGATAATTTAATATATTAAGTTTTATCTTGTTTATTTGTTAATAATAAAATTAAAACATTTTTATCATTAATTTAAACACTTAATAGACTTGATTTGGATATTAAGTATTAGTAATAAATTAATTTTTTGTTATTAATTTATAAAATTAAAACTTTGGAGAATAATATTGAAGGAAGCCTATAAATAGAATTACACGAAGAAATTGAAGAAATATTTGATTATTTTTAAGAAAATAAAATCTAATATAAATATTTCATAGAGAAATTAAAATATTATTATTTTGAAAAAAATGCTAAAGAAAACAATAAAAATAAATTAAAATTACTTAATTTAAAACAACCTGATATATTCACATGTAGAAAATATTTATAATAATTTATTTATAATGAATAAACGTTTTTGAATAATGACGCATCAAGTATAGAAAGAGGATATTTATAATCAACCGCCATATTCTGCTAAAGAATATGAAATTTTAAGTAAATTAATAAGATTAAGAGAGAAAGGCATATTTTGATCTTATATAAAATGATAGAAAAAGATAAGAAGAACAAAATAATTAAATAAAAGAAGAAAACAAAGAATTGAGATAAATTTAGGAAATTCTCTTAGGCTAAGAAAAGAATAAATAAATGACAGAAATCTCTAAAAAAACAGAAAATCAAAATGATATTGAAGCTTTATTAAGATAAATAAATATTTAATGAAATGAGATTTTTACAAAGAAAAAATATTTAATAAAACTATAGGATAAATTCAAAGAACTTTAATTATAGATTGAAAAAGATGATAAAAACAATCCTTAAAAAATTATTTAAAATTTAGAAAATTAAATTGATTAAGTTGTAATCAAGTTTAACGAAGCAGTAAGTATTGAAAACAAATATTAAGAAATGCTTAAAGAAATATAAGAAGAAGTTCTCAGCTATGATCATCAAGCTAACACTATTGAGAAAATTATAAAATAAAAATAACTTGATTTGAAGGACTTAGAATTAATAGATAATAAAAATAAACATTTTAAAGAAGAAAAGCAAATATAATTAAATCAGTTAAAACTAAGTATTCAAGAATTATAGATAAAAAGGTAAAAATTTATTAATGATAAAGAAGAAGAGAATTTAAAAGAAATTTAATAAAGAAAAATGCTTGAGGAAATAAAACAACAATAAATATAAGACTAATATATATAATAATAAAACTTGATAAATTAAAAACTAAATAACTAGAAATTAGACTAATAAGAGGAATTATAAGAAAAGATAAACTTATATTAAAAAGCATATAATGATCTATGTACTTTTACGGGATCTGTGGATGTTAATGAAATTATACAAAAATATAATTCAGTTTAAGAGACATAATAAAATTTATAATAATAAATAAAACTGTTAGAATAAAGAAAAAATGATAATTAAAATACAATAAACAGTCTTACCAAAGAACTTAGTGAAGTAAAAGAGGAAGAATAAGTAAAAAACATAAATATGATTGACTTAGATATTTAACTTTTAGAGTAATAAAAACTTATGTAAAAACAAGAATTACAATATTAGTAAAATTAATAATTACTAATTGACCTACAACCAACATTAGAGTTTTTAAATTAAAAATTTAATTTTATTAATTTAGATGAAAATATAGAAGAAGAAAGTATTGATAATCCTCTATTAAAATAAATGAAACTTTTAAGTTAAAAAATCAAATTAACAACTGATGTGATTAATAAAAATCCTATAACAGAATAAATTGATTAATATATAGATCCTAATATGTTCAAATAATAGATTATATTTAATGAAAATGCAAATAATTTATAATAATTTTTATATGTAATTTTATAATATACTTTGATGGATTATAATCCTAAGTTTTATAGTTCAATATTTGAAATAATCGAAATAGAATAAAGAAATAATTAAAATGATGATTAATTTTTAGAGAAGTTTTAATTAAGAATATAAAGTATAATTTCTTTAAAGGAAAGCACTTAATAGTTAATATTAGAAAAAATTGATAAAATTAATGAATTAAATTAAGATATTAAAAATATGGTCTAAAATAAAATATTTTAATATGATATAAATAATTATCTTTTATAATACATTTGATAGTTAAAAAATAAACTTTATAAAATTAAATTAAAATCATAAAAGAAATAAAATAACAATAATTAAGTTCTAAAAGAAAGAAATATTTATTAAGCCGTAAAGCAAGTTTTTAAATAATGAAAAATCGTTCAGCTTAGCACTCCAATTTAACAACTAAAAAATAGAACTTACTCTATTATAAAGAAAATTTATTAATAAAAATAATAATATATATATTAACAGGAAAGATAATATATTAAGAATCTACTATAAAATAATTAGTAATAGAATGTTTTGTAAAATAAGGATTTTTAACTAAGAATAGGAGTTGGTTAAATTACTTCATATTAATAAAATTTAATATAATAACAAAAATACGAATATAAATTAAAGTAACTAAAAAACGCTAAAAATAATAAAAAGGATAAAAATATTTTATTTCAGGAAAACAAAGTTGAAGCAAATAACTAAATTAATATATAAGTAAACTCGCTATTTAAAAAAGTATAAAATAAAATTATAATATTGTTTAAATAAATAGTTGAATAAATAAATTAGATTAATAAACTATTAAACAATGATAAAGAAGAATTTTATTAAATAGTTTAAACACTAAAAGAGAATTAATAATAAATTGAAGATTAATTCAATAATAACTAATAAATATAATTAAGTTTTAGTAAAGAAAGCTATTAATCAATAATTAGAAAAATTATAGAAATATATTTATTGTAAAATAAAAATGATTTAAAATTGTCTATTGAAATATTAATTTAAAATTTAACAAATTTGGATAATTAAGATTTTGATAATAATTTTATTAAAGAGAATATTTAATAGAAAACAAATATAGTTTAAACTGAGATTAAATTATTAAATGATAAAATATAGTAATTAATAATTAATGAAATTTAAATGAATATAAAAGATAAATAAAGTGAATATTAAATCATTAAACAATAAATCTAAAAAATAGTAAATGATTCTTAGTAAATAAAGTAATTATTTTTTAATTAATTAATAAATTGATTAAACTAAATTGAAAACAAAGCTAAAGATAACTAAATAAACACAATGATTCTAGATTAAATAGATTAAAAGACTTAAAATTTATAAAAAGAAATATAGAAATAATCAAACTAAAATTAATTATTTTAAAGTTTTTTATATAATGCTTAATTTTATTAAAAAAATATTTAAAATAAATGAAAATAAAATAACATTAAGTTAGTCTTTAATAGATAAAATAATGAATAATTTATAATAGTTTTTTAGATAACAAGATATAAATGAATAAATTAAATAATTTTATGAGAATAATTGTATAAATTTTGAAAATAAAGAAGATTAACATTCTCATGTAGAATTTTAAATACATAAAGAATATTGTTTAATGATAGAAAATTTACTTTTGAAGTTTCTTGAAGAAAATAAAATAAATTAGCAATCATTATATATAGCAATTGAAGAAAGTTAAAAAAGTAATAATTATAGAGTTTTAATAGAAAACATTCAAAGAGCAGAAGATTTTATGTTTTTTCATAAAAAAATGATAGGTACAAAGTAATAAATGTTAAAAGAATACTAGCAATATAAAGATTAATAAATTAGTGAAAATTAGAAAAGTATTTTTTAAATTAACAATGAATAGATAATCGAGAATGATAGTCCTTAGTAAAATATTAAAGAATAAAGTATTTATTTAGATACAAATATTAATGCTAATACAAAATATATAAACAATTTTATGAAATAATTAATTCATTAATTATTATTAAAAAATATTTTCTTGTTTAAAATTTTATAATAAATTTATTGAATTTTTTTCTTTTAGTTTTATCTATCTTTATAAACTAGTTTTGTTCTATAATAGAAACCTTCAATTAATAATTTTTCTATTTTAATTTATTTAATATAATTAAGATTTAATAAATATAATTAGACATTTATAAGCTTTTATTAATAATGGATTAATAATTATTAAAACTTATCTAATAACATTAATCTATTATGATCATTATTTTATTTTGCTTATATTTTTATAGAAACGTTTCATTTTTGATTTTAAATAGTTTTTTATCAAGTTTAATAAATAATATTAAAATTCAAAGGTTTTATATCATATTATTTTTTCTAATAATTTAACTATTAAATTCTAACTTTTTTTTATATGGTTTTTTATTGGTCAAAATTTATTTCTTTTTAAATTTAAATACTTTCTAAGGAACTAATTGATTCATTTGTTTATTATAAGCCTTTAGCCTTAATATATGAAAAACTTTGATTACTAAATTATCAAATTTTAGAATTATATAATAAGGAGTTTTCTTTATTTTAAGACTTAAAATGTTGTTATATTTTCTAATTAACGAAAATCTCCATAAAATTATAAAATATAAATTATTAATTGAGTTTTATCAATGATAAGTCAATTAACTATTAACAATGAGGACATTGAAATTACTTTTCTTACACTTTTTGAGGAGGCTTTTTTTCTTCTAATATTAATGAACTATTATTTGCTTTTACTTGAATATTCGGGTTCTTGTTAACAGCTTTCATTGGTTTTTCTTTTGTACAAAATTTTTAATGTTTTTTAAAGCTATCTTCTTTGAAAGTTCATTAACAATACTAACATTATACCAATACAAATTCATCATAACTTCATTAGGCCTCTTTGTTAATAATCTCTAAGGCATTTTAATCTAAGGATTTATTCTATAATACTTTATCCCAGTCTTTAGGCTATTAAGGAAGTTTTCATCAATCCTTTGGATCAAGCAATAGTTATCATTAATTATATTTCTATATACAACTTTTGATATGTATTCCAATACTCTTAGTTCCATAACCCATTCCACAAACATAACAAGTAATTGTCTTAGGCATTTTATTTATATCTAAACCTTTTTTCTACATTATATTATTTGTTGACAAATCTAAAGCAATAAAATTAATTATTAAAAATAAAAAATATAAATTTATAAATTTATAAATGGCAATCTAAAACTTCCTTAGCTTTTTAGAAGAAGAAAGTCTATCCTAATTGATTTTAAATAAAGAAGACTAATGGGGCTAAGACTAGTTCCAAAACCCTTAGCAAGAGGATTCTTACTTGAATCTTTCTTTCTAAGAGTTTTAATCTGTTTAGGAGGAAGACTTGTCTAACAATTCTCTCTTCTTCTCAAACCCGTTGGCAACACCGGGGAAAAAGAAAATTCTAAAAATCTAAGCTGCAAAAAAGCAAAAATAGATTTTCTAGTTGCCATAATAAAAAACTTCTTTGCAAATAACTTTGGAGAAGCTTTTCACTGACTAATTATAAATCAAGGATTATTAACAACTTGAAAAGCTGGATTAATAAATTTTGTTGTACTTGATATAAAGAAAAATAAAAACGAATAAAAATTACAAAATTGATGAAGTTTAAAGTCTTTTTTAATAATTGAAAAAATCTTAAAAATGAGTTGAAGAGGAATTCAAATTCGTAATTAAGTTCGCTACTAAAAACATTAGGAAATATAACCAAGCTGTTTATTACAGCTTAAAGGATATTTCTACACAATAAAACACCATTAAATCAGAGAACTCAAATAAGAGCGACTCTGTTAATTTTAAAACAAACTTTGCTTATGAGTAAAACTTAAAAAAGTGTCTGTTAAAACAAGGAGTTACAGATTAATAGCTTTATGATTACTTAAAAAACGTCTTTTTATAAGATATTGGAAAATCATAAGAATCAAAACTTAGTCAATTCTCTTGTAAGGTTGAAACCATGAAGAAAGAAGTTTAAGAAAATCCATTGAAAATTCAATAAATTCAAAAGGAAATTTCTGAGAACAAAAAATTCAAACTTCCATGGACTTCAGAAGAGATTTGAACTGCTTTGTCTAATGTACTCAAAAAGTTCGAATAATAAGCTTGTTTGTTTTATACATTTTTTATTATAATTTTATAAAGATGGACAAAATGTGTTTGGAAGATTTGCTTTACTGTGCAAGAATTTGCGATCAAATTGAGAACTTCCCTTTAATGATGTAATACGTTAAAGAGATTATCAAAAGAGAACAACCATTGGACTTTGATGACAGAAATTTAGTTTCTGTGGCATTTAAAAATACCATTGGTCCTTTGAGAACCACATGGAGACTATGTGAGAGTGTTATTAGAAGAGATTCTGGAAAAAACACATTTGTTACAAAGGAAGGACAGTTAAACTATGCTAAAAAGATTAAAGTTGATTCTGAAAATGAGATTGAAAAAGCCTGCAGAGAAATACTAGATATTATTGAAACATCTGTGTTTAAGACTAATCTGGATAAAACATCCATTATTTTTTATAACAAAATGAGAGCTGATTATTATAGATATATGTCAGAGTTTTTGGTTGAAAGAGAAGATGCTCCAAAGAATAAACTTGAAATTCCTGAAGTAAAAAAGGCTTTAGAAATCTATAGCGACACTTAAAAGATCGGAATAGAAGAAATGCAAACAACAAATCCTGTTAGATTAGGATTGGATCTAAACTATTCTGTCTTTTACTATGAGATTTTGAAAGACCCAAAAAAGGCTTGTGAAATTGCTAAAAAAGCTTTTGATGATGCCATTTATGATATAGAGAATATTGCTGATAAAGACTATAAAGACGCAACAACAATTATGTAATTAATGAGAGACAATTTAAATCTTTGGTCTTCAGAACTTGAGGATGCTCTCAGCTCTAGTGGTAATGAGGTGGATATGTAATAATAAATGCATAAATTATATATTTTTTATAATGAGTATTTTATCATGTAATATTTCACATGATTTAGAAATCCTTTCAATTTTAGAACAAATTTGTAAGAAAGAAGAAATCTAAGAGAAAATCAAAATCTACGCAGATAAGCAAAAAATAGAATAAAAATAGCTTTAATTTTGAGCAGCAAAATTACTTAAACTTTCTTTTGAATAAAGAAGATTTATTTATGAAAAATGTTCATAGTTAAATTAATGATAAAAAAACTCTCATTTTATTCATATAGGGAAATACAAAGATTAATATAAATTCGAAAGAATATCTATTTATGATGAAAAAACATGTAAGATTAAAAGACTAATAAAATCTAAAATGAAAATAAATATTTAATTAGAGACTTAAGGAATCTTATATCAATGAAAAGATCGAAAAACTAAGCAAAGTTGAAATCGAAAAGATAAAATTACTTTTCAAACAAAAGAATGCAAAATTTGATGATTTAAAATTATCATTGATAAATTTAATTCTAAAAGATATAAATAAAACACTTTAAATTAATAAAAATGAGCAAAAAGCAATAATTGATAATATATAAGATGATTTTAATTTATAAAAATATCTTTATCTGTGTGCTCCTATAAATCGAGATATTTAATTATAAAATATTATTTATTTATGAAATTTGAAAGTAAAAAATCGGAATATAACTTCTAAAAGTTTTTAATAATATTTTCTATTTGTTTTTCTTTATTGTTTTTTGTTAGGAAGTTTTCTATCTAGTTATTCTTTTGTTCTATTTACTAAAGAGTAGATTGATAGTAATTTATTACTTTTTAATATTCCTCTTATTAAATCTATTCTTAAATTTGATTACAATTTTCTACTAAATCATTTTGAATACTTATGGAAGTGTTTAGATTTTATTATAATTCAAATTATCAATTTTAGATTTCTGTTTGAATTTCTTTTTGATTTTCTTATAATTTTAAAATAAAATTTTCATTTTCTTCATTTATTGCTTATTCGAACCCAATAAGCAATAAATCAATTATTTCTTACTGGTTTTATTAGAAATATTAATTTTATTCTAAAAAAATCTATAATTCTTTTTATAATTAAATAGATTTCTTATTGATTTAAGTAATTTTTGAAATTACATTTTATAGTTAATCTTCCCTTGTTGTTTCGAAGATAATTTTTTTAACTCTTATTTTTTATTAAACTAAATCCACAGCGCAGTGACTACAAACAGCAATCACAATTCCAAGGTCATTTTTTATTAAATATTTTCCTTTTTTATCTATGTGCATAGGGCACTTTGAGTTTAATCGCATTTATTAATATTCAAAATACTCCTAATTGTAATTCTTCATTTTTTCTTAAAAATTGTTAAAAAAGTTTTATTATTCATTTTCCTTAATCATTTTTTTAGTTTTTCTAATTTATACAGTTTCTCTTTATAAAGAGGATTTTCAATATTCCGGACTTTTTGAGGAATTTCTTAATTTCTTAAAAATTACTTTTTAAACAGAATTTTCCTCTTTTGCTATCATTTATATATAAAAATCATTAAAATTAAAAGTTTAAAAATAAAGAAAAAAATGGTAAATTTTAATTGATTAATCACAGGACAGTCCCCATATGGAGATGACAATAATTAACTTGTCGTTCTCCTGGTTAATGTTCATAAATCAATCAGTTTTTGTGTCCCATATGCAGGTACCGGACATTGTAATGCCCAGATTACCTTTTTCAAAAAGAGTCGTATTTACCACGAATTTAAAATCTGTTTCTTTTTCTTGAATAAATTGACAAACTTTGTGAGAAATATCATTTGTTATTGTTGTGCATTCCTCATTATTGAATTCCTTTAATGTATCTAACTTCTCCTTTGCAACTTACTTTGCATAATCAGAGATAGCCTAGTTAACTGCATCGTCAAATGTCATATTATAATTTTTATAAATTTAATTAGAAAACAAAGACAAGATTTGAGATATTGATTTTATATATAAATTTATTAGAACTTTTTATTAAAGGATTTTTTATTCCACAAATCCATTGAGTTATAAAACTATTGATTATAGCTAAAATCAGAACTTTTAAATCTTTCCGTGTGATTAAAGGTTTAATTTTGTTACTTTTTATTTTTTTTATTTCATTATTTTATTTTTTCATTTTTTAAATCAAAAAGCTCTATATTCTCTTATTCTTCTTTAGGAATTCTTTTTATTTATTTATTTTATATTTTAACTCTAAATGTCTTTTTATCAAACTCGTTTTTAATTGTATCATTAATTTATAAATATTATCCAGGTCCAGGGTTGTTATTTAATTTTTAATAAAAGTTTTTAGATAAAGTTGAGTTAAAAGGTATGTTATTCTTAATTTAAGTTTTTTCTATTATTTTTTCTTTACTATTTGTTTACTCTTTATATTCTTTATTTTGTATTGGGATATCTTTAAATCATTCACTTTTAGAGAAATTGCTTTTATATTCTTAAAGCTTTTTTTATTATTAAAAATCTTCTTAATTTATTACTTGTTGCACTTTATCATCATTATCATTAAAATCATTTATTTTTTTATCTTTTTTGGTTCCAAAAGCAATTTCAATATTATTTTATTATTTTTTAGTAAAACAAGATTATACCTCATATATTCCCGGGCAATAATTTGTTTCTAATATTTGATTAATTTCCTAAAACCTTTCTTGTTTATCAAATTTATCTTTATTTTTCAACGGTTTCTAATTCAAATTTTATGCCTAATCATAATAATAACCAGGGCCAGGAGTTGAGTTAATAATAAATTCTTATTCTTAATTTGTGTTGTATTTGTTATTAACATTTTATTAAAATAAATAATGATCTCTTTATATTTTGCTTTTAAAGACAGAAAACTCCTATTTGACTTTTAATATTTTAATTTCCTTTTATTCATTAGTACTTTATTAAATAATTGGATTTTCCTTATTTTACTAGGTTTCTTAATGCCATTTAACAACTCCTTTAGTTTTTTCATATTAAATCTTTCCTTATTAATAATCATAAGGTGATGGGTTGTTTGCTATATTTTCATTAACAAATATATTCGTTTCTTTAGACAATATTAGCTAATTAAAATCTTTATTAATTTCTCCTAATCATTAATTCTGAATCTATCTTAAATTAATCTTTTAGAGAATTTACTGATCTTTTATCTATATTTCTTTATCTTTTATTATTTTTTCTAATTTTTCTTTATTTTATTTTTAAAATTATTAATGTTGTTTTTATAATTAAAACTCTATTTATTTTTATTGTTATTTATATTTATTCGCAATTTTATTTTTATTTATTTAATTATATACCTGTTCTTAACTATTTATTATATTTAGATATTATTTTTACTTTTCCTTTAAAATGGATTCTTTTATTTTTAAGTGAGTATTTTCTTTCTCATTATTACTCTGTAATGTATTAAAAGGAATTTTAGATTATTTAATTTCATATTGACTTTATGAAAGCATAAAATCACATAAAGATTTTTTAACTTTTTCAAATCTTTATTATTCATATACAAAAGCCATTTAAATTATAAAAACTTTGAAAAATTAAAATTTTAATTTTATAAACCGAATGCGTGTTATTTTTTGAATTTATCAAGAAGCATTAACATTTGGTGAAATTAATATTGAATTCTACGGCAAAATGAATAATTTTGTTGCAAAAATTCAATTACATTTTTATTATAATTTTTATTTCTTCTTTTTGCTGTTTATCTCTTATAAGATTTTTAGGTCTAGCTCTACTCTGTTTCTGTATTTGTTTTCCTTAAGAAGTCTTTTTATTTAAATTTCAGATTTTTAAAGAAAATTCTAGTCGAAAAACTAATGATAATTTAATAGCAAATCCTACATTCTTTAGATAATTTTTAAAAACTCTATTCTTGACTCTGCCCAAGAAGGAATCTGAAATTCGGGTTCTTTTTTCTTATTTTTCTTTTTTGGTTATTCTAAGGGAAGAATTTGTGGTTTTTTAGGATCCAAAGGTTTTTTACTTAAAGGATCTAGGTATAGTTTTCTCTTTTTATCCCAAATCGGATCAAGTGGATATTCTCATATTGGATAATCTTCAAATCTTTATAAATAATCCTAAGCTTCTAAAACAATATTGATTTTGTTTAAAATTAAAATAAATTTTTATAAGTAAATTTCAGAAACTTAATATTAAACAGCTTAATCATATAACTATTAAACTTCCATTTAAATTTGTTTATTTATTTCTCCTTCCTCAAAATATGTTAAAAAATGTCTTAAATTTCTTTCAGCATTTAATTATTATATTTTTTTATCAACTTTTTATTATAGATTTATACTGATATTAATTCTCTCATTATTTGCTATTTGCATAAAAGATTGAATCTAAAAAATAATATTCTTAATTTCTTTATAATCCTCAATTATGTTTGAATTATCTAATATTTCTTATATTTATTATTAAAACTTTAAATCCTTTTCTAATTGAATTCCCTATGAGTATAAATCTACATCAATTAAAACGTTCTCTTTAGATTTTTAAAACAATAATTATTAAAGTTATTAATAGTTTTAATCATTAATAAAGTTTTTTAAATTGGAATTTATCTAAAGATAAATTTAAAAACAATCGTTGCATAAACATCTTGCATTGTAAGCATATTCATCCTAAATATTATTTTTAATAAATAATACCTATGAGCCTTGTTTGCTTATAAATTATTAACAATAAAAACACAGATATTTTATTTAATGTTTATTGAAATCTGTTTTCATTATTTTACATTATTTAGTATTTTTGTGCTATTTTAAAATATTAATAATTTCCGTATTAGATGTAAGTTAAGCGGCAGTAAACCCTTTAATATTCTAGCACTTTATATTTACTCCGATTTAAAGAAATAATTTTACAGTTTCTAAGTTATTTGAAGAACAAGCATAATGAAAGCTATTATTTTATAATTCATCATAAATAAGCTAAGAAAATCCTTTAAATATTAATAAAGAGCAGACTTCAGTCATACCATTTAAAGCTGCAATTATTAAAGGAAATTTTATGTTGTTTTATTATTAATAAATTCTGTTGGTAAAAACCTCTGGTGGGATATAATCTCTTGTTTGATATGCTTCAATGTTATCATAAATTAAGGTAATATTTTTCTATAATAAAATTTAAACAATTTGAATATGACCGAATTTACATGCCCAAATCAAACCATTCCATCCATTTTTATCCTTCCATTAAATATCTGCTTTATTTTACAGTGCTTAAATAACTGCATTTATATCATTATTTTTACAGCCATTTATTAATTATGGATTCCATTTATCTTTAATATCATAATTTGAAAAGTTATCGTTTTATTACATCATTAAATTATAATGGAAATTGCTTAGAAGTTTTATATTCTTAAAAATTAGTTTATTTAAATCAAGAGTTTTTTCAAAGAAAGCTTTAATAATAAACAATTAATTATAAAGAATTCATATTCCTTATTTAGTAATCTTTTTACTAATTTAGATAAAATATTAGCTTTAATATAAACCAACAATATCTAGCTAGTTATTGCTTAATAAATTATTTAGATTCTATCATTATCAATAAATGATTTAGATAAGATATTAATAAATCTCTTTTAATTAAATAATAAAATTCACAGAGTTTAATAATATTATAATAAAAGTTATTAAAATTAGAATATTAATAATTGTATAAACATTATCAATTCCAATCTATAGTAAAAGAGTAATATAATTAATTCATATTAAAAATATATGTTTTAAAATGTGTTTGAAAAAACTATAAATAGATAACTAAAAAACACTGAGTAAATTTAAAGAATAATATGCTAGCTTGATTAACAGATTTTTAATAATGAAATTATTGAATAAGATAACCTTAATATAATTGATAAAGAAAATATTTTGGAAAAATATTTATTAAAAGCAAATTAAGAATAAATTATTCAATATGGAAATGTCTTTAATTATGATATTGTGAATTCATATCAATAAATTGAGCAAATTTAATAATAAAAGTAAAAATAAGAATTAATTTAGAAAAAAATGAAATTTGTTCCCATTAGAAAACAGCCTGTTAAGTTTGAGTAAAACTGACGTTGCTAATCTTTAATAGTTTAAATTTAAAAGAAATTAAAAAATAAGAATTTATTATATATTAAATAGGATCAGATTATAGATAGATAAATAACAAATTATATATAAAAACTTGTTTAAAAATAATAGATATTTAACAATCATAAAATCTCTAATAAAAATAAAATAAATTATTAAACAATAGAGAATTCTATATCATAATGCAAGGATTTAAATATAAAGAAATTAATTAGTAATAATTTATAATAAATAAAATAGATTAAAGTGAGTAAAAACATATTTGAGTAAGAATTTAAATAAAATATGATAAAACTTAAAGAAAATATTACAAGCTAAATAAATATCTTAAATTCCTTAAGTAATGCTTAATTAATTAAAGAGATTTTTTTATATTCATTTTGTTAATTTTTTGGTTCTATATATCTCCTTTGTATAATTCCTTTAGTTATTGATGTATATTTTCGTGATCAATTTCATATAAAGCATCTTTAATATGTCCAATAGTAATATTTTTGGATCCTTTCTCCATTGAAATTTCATCTGAAATTGTTAATAAATATTGAATGAAAATCTCTGTTTAAAATTTTAGTTGGTTTTTAAAACTTTTACCTACCGTTAAGCTTTCAGGTACATTTTACTCTATTATTTTATTTATAAAAACAGTAGGTATTAATACTCCAATATTTTGTTACTCTGTAGCTTGTTATTCTTCTATTTCCATTATTATAAACTATAATGATATAATCATCATAGCTATAATAAGATGACATAATTTTTAATTAAACTCAATGTATTGCAAACTAAAGAAAATTATAACAGAAACATTCTATTTTGATCATTTTCTTGGCAATCTTTTGTAATATTTTAAAACTAAAAATATTAAACTCATTCCTCATATATTTTGCTTTTACAATTTAAATCGGTTTATTTTAAATAAAATTTTATAGTAAAAATTGGATACAAAACTATGGACCAAAATATAATCACTTTAGCATTATTGTAGAAGAAATTAGTATTTTTTTATTAATATGGATAATATGTTACAATTTAATGTATTTTCTTTAATAATTTCAAATAATATTTATTTTATAATGATTGATTTGGATTTTTATATTTAAGATTTGACATATAAAATAGTCTTAAAATAGAATAAAAAAGTTAATATTTTTCAAAAAGCAAAAAAACAGATTTAAGAATTCAATTATAAAGAAACAATAATTATTACAGTTTTTTTATTATTAATTATTGATTTTTACTATTCTATAAGAATAGTATTATATAAATAGTATTTAGAGTAAGAGTATCAAAATTAAGAATATATTTTGAATAAATGTGATAAGAATTTACCACAAATATAATTAGCTTGTTAATAATTATGATAAGGAATTAAGTTTACTATGAACTAAACTTTAATTGATATTTTTATAGAGTTTTTAAAAAGATCATAACTTTATTAACCAATATGTTTTTATTTAATTTATTAAAGATTTAACAAAAAAACTAATAAAAATTAATAATTAAAAATTATTTTCTTGCTACATTTTTAATTGAATTAAATAGTTCCTATTAACTCTTTATCATTTCTCTATATTTCATTATGTCTTATTTTAAAAGTTAATTCAGTTCTAATTAAGAAAGAAATTTATGTTTTATTAAATTTATTAAGTAAAAAGCGTGAAGAAAAAGTTCATATAAATTAACTTAAATTTCTTTTGTTTTTTCTGGATAATTTATTAATGATTAAAGCATATTTTTTATTTCTGTTTTAATTTATTAGAAAATAAAATTAAAATTTTCTTATAAAGAAGTGTTTTTAAAATATTAAACTCTACATTCATTAGTCCATTCGGGCTATATTCAAATTTAATTTTATTAAGTTAATATTTTTTCTTTAAAAAGATAAAAGTTATTATTTTATATTAAAAATTACTCAACATCAGAACATTAATTAAAATTGTTCTTATTAATATGCTTATAGTGTTTAGGAGGATGTGGATAGTCTTGATAATTAATCATTATAAATTAATTAATACTAATAGAGTTATAATAACTTTTAATATACGGGTAAGTTAGTTAATCACTCATTTGTAATTTCTTAATTTCAATTCTCAAATAAGACAAATCTTATTATTTCTGATTCCATTGGGAATTTATCAATAAAACTCTATTATAAACAACTATTTTGTTGAATATAATTGATTTCTTTAATTTTCTCTGAAAAGGTTTAAAAATTCTATAAACATTCAAAATAAACAAAAGCAGCATTTATATAGTCTGAATTTATCAATAATTAACCTTTTAGTTAATATAAAGGTGTTCCTATTTTGTTGCTTATAAATTTCTACTTTTCTTAATGATTTTCCTTTTCCAGTTATAGAGAAAGACCAAAATCAATTAATCTAATTTCTTTCGAATTATAAAGAATGTTTTGTGGTTTTATATCTCTATGAATTATATTAAGCTTCTTTAAATATCCAATTACCTAAATTAATTGATTAAAAATCGAAAATGACTACTAAATTGATAATGGTGGATTTTTATAGTAAAAGTTCTCTAAAATATTACTTTCAAAATATGTTAAAAACATTATCAACTAATAAGCATTTTCTGATTTTCTTATAGCAATTGTGGAAATCAACTTTTCTATCGATTAATGATTAAGATTTCTATAAAAATTCATTTCTTTTAAAAAATAAAATAATACATCATAGGATTTATTCAAATTACAATTATAGATCTTGCATACTAATAATTTATTGGTAAGCTTATGCTATAATAGATATACATCTCCTTATTCTCCAGAACCTAGAAATCTAATCATTTTGTATTATTACTTAATATCAGAATTTGCAGAAATTTCTTACAAAAGATTGTTGATTTCAGATTTTTATTAAATACACAATTTCTAGTTTAATGTTAAAATCTAGAAAATTCGGTCAAAATTTTCTAAATCTGTTCAAGAAATTCTCTCAATTTTTTATCAATGAATTTATTTATCAACAGGAATGTTTTAAAAAGTGTTACAAACAAATTTTTTTTCTTTTAAAATTTTTTATCTTTATACAAGGCTCATTTACAAAATAGGATTTTTATCAAATTAGTTGATATTTATTGTTCAAAAGTAAAAATAAATATTTTTTTGATTTTTTAATAAAGAAAATAGAAAAATCTGTTTTTTGTTTTAAGTCTGTTTCTCATATCAAAGTTTTATGAATGTTTCATGTTTTTCATGATTTTTTCATTTTTCAAAAGAAATAAAAAGTTTAGATTATTTCTTTGACATTTGATTATTATTCTTTAATTATTATATATTTTGTTATAATTTTTAAATCATTTCAATAAATGAGTAAAAATTGTTTTTTAATAAAGAAATAAGAGCTTTTGGGGAAATAGTTTTATCCCGTCTTATATTGAATTATAACTCAAGATTGGGGCTCATAGGCAAATTATTATAAATAATTTAATTAATTATGTTTATATGGTATTTGGCGCTTATATAAAGGGTTTATAAAAGTGAAACTTTTTGTCATAAAAATATTATAAATGATTAAAGATGAAATCCTTAATAAAAATCATATTAACTATTTTGCTCCTTCTTTAATTAAAGCTTATTTGTTATCTTAAACAATATTAAATACTATTTTTTTAATAATATTTTATAAAGTTAAATTTTATTATTTAAAGTCAGAAGAGCTAATCTATCATATATTTATTTAATAATTTTTATTAGATGATATTGGTTAGAGTTTAAATTGATTTATTATAAAAACTGATATTTTTAAATTATTTTGATTATTTTCTTTTTATATTTTTTATTTTTAATTAATTTCATTTTTTAATAAAAATTCATTAAAGTTAAAATATAGATTATCCAAAGTTAATGAAAAATTTAAGTTATTTTATTAATCCATTATTAGTAATAGATTTATAAAGTCTTTTAGTTTTTGCTATGCTATTATTATGTAAATATTATTATTATTTTATAAATTATATTCGAAGTATTTTATTTATATTTAATATTTTTATTAAAATTGTAAAAATTATATTTAAGAAAAGTTTAATACTTAAATATGTGAAGAATTAAAATCAAATATATTT
>JACCDV010654611.1_pt1 | contig 21108 bp, 22 predicted proteins | sample 7446131 | NCBI WGS metagenome assembly JACCDV01 (sample SAMN15323448, study PRJNA562643) | freshwater metagenome | isolation source: river surface water | place: USA:Blue River Watershed | collected 2017-08-17 | reverse complement strand
TAAGCTCATGAAAGATGAAGGGTATGGCGAGGGGTACGAGATGTATCCTGAAGAAGGAAAGTCACTTCTCCCAGATAAGCTAAAAGGTAAGAAGTATTTTAAATAAAAGAAAACCGCCATCCAGGTGGTTTTCCTGTCGGGCGGATGTGGGTTAAGTGGCGCAGCTCAGTAGCTGAAGCTTTTCGGCGCCCTTGGCATTGGCCAGAGGATTGATCGGATCAGTTTGTATCTGTGCAATCCTCCATTCAGGGAGGGAGAGTGAACCGTACTCCTTGCAGCTGGTGCAGGTCCAGTAGTGCTCGCTGTGTTGAGCGAAGAAGCGTACCCCGCCGCCATTGCATTTGGGGTGGACATAGCGACCATAGGAGTCGAGCTTCAGGTCTTTTGATTGAAGCGGCTCGCTGTCTTTGACTGGTACGACCTTGGTTTCTTCGCGGAAGAAGCCGTAGCCATGACATTTATCACAGTCCTCATGGACTGGTTCGTTGTTTCCGTAGCCAAAGACCCAACCGTAGCCATGGCACTGCTTGCATGGGCATGCCCCATACAGGTCGGGAACCAAAACAACCTCATAAGTTACTTGTGGCATGAAGTCTCCTGCGAAATGAACAAACACCCAATTCTTGATTGGAATGTATAAAATAGTGCATTGTATGTTGTATGTTGTCAAGTCTTTGAAGACTGATAGGATTAGTGTGTGTTACAATTTACACAACATGAAGAAGAAAAATCTAGAGCAGAAGATGGTAATTTACCAGACTAAGTCTGGCGCTTTGGAGTTGCGCGGGGATTTGGATAAGGAGACTGTGTGGGCGACATTAGACCAAATAGCAAATGTGTTTGGTCGAGACAAGTCAGTTATCTCACGACACTTAAAGAATATCTTTAATGAAGGTGAACTTATCAGAGATTCAGTTGTTGCAAAAAATGCAACAACTGCGTCAGATGGTAAGACCTATATTGTTGAGTACTATAACTTAGATGTAATTATATCTGTTGGATATAGAGTAAATTCAAAAGTAGCTACTGAATTTCGTATCTGGGCTACCAAGACCTTGCGTGAGCATATCACCAAAGGCTACACCATCAACCGCAAGCGAGTAGCGCAAAATTATGACACCTTCATGAAAGCGGTGGCGGATGTACAAGCACTCTTGCCAGAACATGTCACGCTAGACCCAAAAGCAGTCCTCGAGCTCATCAAAGAGTTTGCTGGTACTTGGGTGTCGCTTGATGCGTACGATAAAGAAACTCTGGAGCTAAAGGGTGTGACCAAAAAGAAAGTTACCTTAGTTGGAGCTGATTTACTAAATGCTATTTCTGATCTAAAGCGTGAGCTAATAAAGAAAGGTGAAGCCACCGACCTCTTTGCCAGTGAAAGAAGGGAAGGAATGAGGGTATCATCGGTAACGTGATGCAGTCTTTTGGTGGCAAAGCCCTTTATCCAACCGCTGAAGAAAAAGCGGCGCACTTGCTGTACTTCATGGTTAAGAACCATCCATTCAGTGATGGCAATAAGCGCTCAGGAGCGTTTGCTTTTGTGTGGTTTCTAAGGAAGGTGGGGGTAAAGGGAGCGAAGAATATCAATCCAGCCGCCCTTACCGCCATCACACTCTTAATTGCTGAAAGTGAACCAGCTAAGAAGGAGCAGATGGTGGCGTTAGTTACGACAATGCTTCGATAATAAGAAAAACCGCCCGACAGAGCCGGGAGGTTTCTGTGGGCGGTGACCAGATTTTTTAATTGCGCTTTTGGATGCTGATTAAGGCACGATCAAGTATGTTGCTTGAATCAAAGACAACCTTTCCTCTTGAAATTGAAGATCCTTGAGTCATCCATCCATGCGTCATGTCAATAACAACTCCTGTCGAGTATGTCCAGGCGCCTTTGATGGGCTTTTCGAAGTAGGTGTAAATACGGCCTCCACCCTCTATACTTTCGGTGATGAGAATTTGCCCCGCCTCTCTACGGACGGAGATTTGGGGACCGTTATGAGCATCACGGATCCAAGCGAACCATCCTGATGAATTACTGTCACCACCTTCTGGTGCGCGCAGATACGCAACCAGTTTTTCGTCATGGTCTTGGTTGTCTTTGCCAATAATTACACAATTTGATTCTGGCATTTTTAGGCTCCTGTAGAAGGTTCAAAATAAACCAACAAAACTTGTTGGGAACTAAATGAATAGAACAGGATATTGACACTTATGTCAATGTAGTGCGCCGGGAGGGAGTTTCGGTCGTTACACGACCATTATCCCAATTGGCTAGATTTTTCACAAGTTCAAATCTAGCTCAATCGGGCTTCGAATCCCGCGTAAAATGTCTCCCAGACATTTTACTTCCCGGCGCAAATTAAAAACCCCTTTCGGGGTTGTTTAATTTTGTGCGCCGGGAGGGATTCGAACCTTCGTAGGCTAATGCCAGCAGATTTACAGTCTGCCCTCGTTGACCGCTTGAGTACCGACGCAGAATATTGAAGTACAGGTACCTGTACGTGGCATACAAGTTACCACACCTTGGAAAATTTTCAAAGTCTACCTGTGGTACGATTAGGTATATATGTGGAAAGTTTACCTTGCAACCATTCTTGCATTTACCCCCTATGTCATAATCGCTGCTGGCTTAGTGCCGTGTGGCGGCGCTGGAGAAGACCCTTGTCAGGCGTGTCATGTGGTGGTGTTGATTAATACTGTAGTTGGTTGGCTTGTTGGTGTACTCGGCACTGTCGCGGCCATTATGATTATTGTTTCAGGTTTGAGGTTGGTGACTTCGTCGGGGGATGTTTCTGCAAAAACTGACGCTAAAAAGAAAATTACTAATCTTTTGATCGGGTACGCTATTGTTCTTGCGGGATGGCTCCTAGTAGATACTGGTCTTAAAATGTTATTGAAAGATAGTTCGTATGGTGTTTGGAACACGATTTCTTGCGTAGCGCAGCCAACAGCTCAACCGTGGGCGCGTACCACCGCTTCTGGAGACAATGCGGCTGACTTGGCACCGGCTGCGGTTGGAAGTCGAGTGACATCAATACTGAGTTCTGGATCACTTCAAGCTGATATAGCAGCAGCTGCCGCTAAGGCCGGTATATCAAACCCAGATCATGTTGATACGCTTCGTGCACTTATCTCTCAAGAATCAAGTAACTGTACTAATAAAACTGGCCCAGCGACTAGTTTTGGTACTGCCTATGGCTGTGGGCAGCTGCTGGTGGGTACCGCTCGTACTTTAGATCCCTCACTCTCAACTCTAAGTGATGCTGAGGTGGCGGCAAAATTGCGTGATGATAACGCGTACAATCTCACGCTCAGTGCTCGGTATTACGGAAAGCTACTTGGACGCTATGGTGGTGACACTGACTTGGCCTTAGCGGCGTACAATGGCGGTTTTGCTGCCAACCAAGCAAGTAGTGATTGTCCTGGTTTAAAACGCTGGCAGTGTGTCTGGGACAGTCCTGGTTGTTACGGAACAGGGAAGACAGATTGTAAGAAGAACGAAGGACCTAATTCATATGCTCAGACTAGACACTATGTGTCCAATATTAACGCTATTGCAGAACGATTATAAAATATACTTATTACATTATGAAAAAAATTACGCTCCTTTCGTTATTGATTCTGGCAGTATATTTTTTACCTGACGTTGCCTTAGCGCAAGGCGGCTTTGTTCCGTGTAGTGGAGCAGAGTGTTCTGCTTGTCACTTTGTTAGTATGGCCAATACGATTATTGTCTGGTTGATTGGCGCTATGTTTGTTTTGTTTGCGGTCTTGATGGCGATTGCTGGTTTTGGATTAGTAACGTCTGGAGGAAATCAGTCAGCCCTTGATGATGCAAAAAGTAAATTTCAAAATGCTGTTGTTGGTATTATTATTGTTATGTCGGCATTTCTCATTGTTGATACGCTCATGAAGGGTGTGTTAAAGGGTGGTACTGGTGAAATCACTGGATTTGGTCCTTGGTCAGAGGTGCAGTGTCAGGTGCAGACAAATGCACTGGTGTGGGAAGGGGATCCACAGTCAACTGCTTCTGGAACCCCGCCCGTAGCTCCACTGCCAGTCCCGGCTTCAACAGGCTGTTCTGGAGGGACATGTGCACCACTTGGTATTCCTTGTACGGCAGGCTGTAATATTGCGCCAGATTTAGTTAGTCGGTTCCAGGCGTTCCATGCAGCAGCTGGGGTGTCCGGGGCGCGTGTGACGGAGGCTATGCCACCTACTCGAGTACATAAAAGTAAGTGTCATTCGAATGGAACGTGTATTGATTATAGTAAGTCAGGGGGGATGACAGCTACTGAGGTTGTGCAGGTAATAAATGCTGCACGAGCAAATAATTTGAGACCTGTATACGAAGTTCACACTCAAGCACAGAAAGACGCTCTTGTTTCAGCTGGTGCGCCTGCTGAAAATGTGAAAGTTTTAGGGACATGGATTTCAGCTCCACACTTTTCAATATACGGGTATTAATTTTAGTTAGCTGCCAATTAAAATAAAAATGACCGAACTTATAAGTTCGGTCATTTTTATTTTAATTTTGGCGAGCCCACTCCGACTCGAACGGAGGACGACGGTTTTGGAGACCGTAATTTTACCACTAAACTATAGGCCCACGGACACATTTGTGTCAGTGGCTGTAATAGTAGGGGAAAGGGGAGGTTTTGGCAATTAGTTTGGTGTGGTCTGGTTGAGAAAGTTTTTTGCCTCGGCAATGATTTCTTCTGTAGCGAGAGGAAATTTTTTCCAGCGAATTTCCTGGTCACGCTTGAGCCAGGTTTGCTGACGTTTGGCAAATTGACGTATTTTAGCAAATAGCTCAGTCGTCATTTGCTCATAGCTCAGTTCTTGGTAGTGTCTCCGTACGAGATATCGGTACTCTAAACCAAATTCAACTAGTCTTTCTTTGCTTACTCCGGCGGCGAGAAGGGTCTGAATTTCGTTCTCCATTCCAGCTGCTAGGCGTTCGTGCAGGCGCTGCTTTATGCGTTCGTGGAGGATGTCTCTATCGATGTCGATGCCAAACAGAAGCCAGTCAAATTCAATCTCTGTCTTCTGTACTTCCGGGACTGTTCCAAGTTTTGTTGCGATTTCAATAGATCTAATAATACGATGGCGATTATTCTGATCTACTTCAGTAGCTCGCTTTGTGTCTAGGTTGGTGAGTAGAGCAAGGAGTTCTGAGGTAGATTTTTCTTCAAGATGCGCGCGCAAGGCTTCGTCTCTTGGAACGCCAGCAATACCACTTTTGCCTCGGAGTTGGTCTATATAAAAAAATGTACCACCAGCTATAATCGGCACTTTACCGCGACTGTGTATTTCATAGATGCACTGTTTTGCGTCGTGAGCAAAATCGGCAGCTGAGTAGGTCTTGGTAGGGTTAGTGATGTTGATGAGATGATGAGGTATGCCCTTGGCTTCCTCTTTTGTAACCTTGCCTGAGCCAATATCAAGTCCGCGATACACCTGTCTTGAATCGGCAGAAATAACCTCACCATTTAGGGCGAGAGCAAGTTCGATAGCGAGGCCGGTCTTGCCTGATGCGGTGGGGCCGACGACAGTGATTACTTTTGGTTTGGACATAGATAGTCTGGGGAATATAGCACATCTTCTAGTATTTGACACTACCTAAATATAGTTTTATAGTATTAATCTACAAATTTGTTCTTTGAGGAGAATCTCTTGAAAAAAACTCTGCAAAATATCATGTGGCGATGCTCTGTGTACCACAAGCAACTTCTGGTTGTGCTGATGATTGTTGTCGGTATGACTTTTGCTCTTTTGCTCATGATCGGGAATGTCCTGGCGGCCTGGGAATTGGCTGCATTGTTTCTGATGCCAATAGCTTTCATGATCCCGGTACTCCTAGGGGTTACGTATGACCTGAACGTGTACATGAACAATGTCCAGTTTTCGTACGAAAAGAGAGAAAAAAATAATTAAACAAAAAGGCCCATCTTGATATTTAGCAAGATGGGCTATTTTTTAATTCTTAAACACAAAACACCCCAAAGTGAGGTGTTTTACTATCGCATTCAGAGTGCTGGAGGAGGGACTTGGTCAAGAATCACTGAGTATACTTGTTCGACTTCATCTCCAAATATACTAAGTGTTCTCGAATCTTACAGATTCTGTCCACTCATAAGTCTCTTTTGTTCACTCCGTTCCAAAGGATACTATATGAGTCTTGCGTAATGGGTCCCATCCCATTTCTCACCGCCTCACTCGCCTGCGACATTGTTCCGGCTTTCAAGTCCATCACGAAAGTGCTACTAAGCACTTTCTCTCCAGCACAACAATAAAACACCCCGATGGGTGCTTATTGTTGTGCTGGAGATGGGACTTGAACCCATAAGCCTTGCGGCATGCGATTTTGAGTCGCACGTGTATACCATTCCACCACTCCAGCAGGTATTTAATTTGTGTGCTTTACTATTTTTGGTACAAAATCGCTGGCTGCGATTTCTTGAGGTGAAATAGTCCGGGGGACTATTTCACCGTGTATACCATTCCACCACTCCAGCAGATATTTAGTGGTTTCTGCGCAGTGATTTATCAAAGCGCACCGTAGTCTACCATAAAATTAAAAGTTATAAACAGGGTGCTCGGAGAGCGTGTGTTAGAATAACTAAATCACAAGGTGGGAGCCTTGCGGAGGTTATCAATGGCAGTTTTTTCTATGGCATTTCAGGGAGATTCAATATTTTGGGTAGAAGTCGAAAAAATTGTTCCAAATCCGTATCAGCCACGGCGCGAATTTGATGAACATAAATTAAAAGAGTTGGCAGAGTCGGTGCGTATGTACGGCATTCTGCAGCCGCTTACTGTGACGCGTAACGAAATTCAGCGGGAAGACGGAACGTTTTATACAGAGTATGAACTAATTGCTGGTGAGCGTCGTTTGCGTGCGAGTAAATTAGCTGGATTGTCACAAGTTCCAGTTATTATTCGTGACGGTGAAGATACACAGCAGGAAAAACTTGAACTCGCAATCATAGAAAACCTCCAGCGAGAGGATTTAAATGCTGTTGATCGAGCACTCGCTTTTCGTCAGCTCGCTGATGTGTTTGGTCTTTCTCATACTGAGGTGGCTAAAAAGGTTGGTCGAAGTCGGGAATATGTTTCAAACTCCATACGACTTTTGGCACTCCCGGACTACATGCTCTCATCGCTAAAGTTGGGTGAGATGACTGAAGGGCACGCAAGAACCTTGCTTATGCTGAATGATCGTCCTGAAGAGCAAGATGTTGTATTTCGAGAAATCTTGCTTAAGAAACTCTCGGTACGCGAAGTTGAGCGTATTGTCCGAAAAATCGCTACTGACAAAGTAAGAAAAAAGAACGCCAACGATTTTGATGCTGAATTGATAGAGATGGAGAAAAAGTTTATGGAGACACTTGGTACTCGGGTTCAGATTCAAAAGACTGATTACGGAGGACGTTTAACAATCGACTACTTCTCAGTTGAGGACTTGGAAGGAATGCTAGTAAGAATGAAGCAAGAGCAAGCTGCTCTCGCTACTCCGCTTGCAGCTGTTGCGGCAGGAACGCTTCTAACTGAACATACACCATTAGAGTTAGAGGTTCCGCTTGATGATACTGGAAAGGAAACCGCTCTCTTGAGTGATGAGATGATACTTGGAGCGGTAGAAGCGCCGGTAGTACCTCTCGCGTCATTCAGTAGTGCAATCGGTGAGGTTTTGCCAGAAGAATCGCTCGAAGTTGTTCTGCCTGAAGTAGTATTGCCGACTGAGTCTTTGTATACAGAGGCTGTACCGGCGTCATATCAGCCAGAGGTTCCGGCTGAGTTGGTAGAGGAGGTGCTGGTGGCACCAGAAGATAATGCTGCGTCATTTGCCTCAACTAATTCCGTTTATCCGAGTTATCACACTCCGCGATACGCAGCTCCGCAATATGGTAGCTATGCAGCGCCTGTGCCAGCTCCTCAGCCTGTAGTGTCGAGTGTCCCTGTTCCTGATGTGTTTCCAGGAGAACCAACAGAAGGAGAGGTTGTGCATATGCCAAGTGTTGAAGAGGTGGCTTTGCATGTCGAAACAACGCATAATCAAACCAACGATGATGATGAGAGTGGTTTGTACTCAATGAGAAATTTTGGAATGTAGTTTATAAAAAGCCAGGAATCACATTCCTGGCTTTTTACTTGTTTCGTTTATATACCGATTTTTGCTTCTTCAAGAGCCGATTTAATCTTTCTTCGTGCGACAGAAGTCTTTACAAAGGTGAGCCATTTTGTTGAAGGTTTTGATGATTTGCGGGTTTCTACTTCGACAATGTCACCATTCTTTAGCTCGGTATCAAGTTGAACAAGTTTTTTGTTTACCTTAACGCCAAAAATATGATCACCAAGCTCGGAGTGTATCGCATAGGCAAAATCAACAGGGGTGGCACCAACAGGAAGGTCTACCACATCGCCAATTGGGGTGAAAACAAAGATTCGGTTTGAAAAGAAGTCCGTTTGAGCATCTTCAACGAATTCTTCGGTGGTGGACTTGTCTTTTGCGTGTGTTTGGCCGATTTGAGCAATCCAGCGAGGGATTTTATCGCGATGTGAGGAGTCTTTTACTTGTTTTAGTTCACTTGGATTACTCTTGGTTCGAGTAAATGGCCGGAAGAGAGTTGGAATAAGACTACCAAAACGAGATGCGCCCTCGTTTGTTTTGCCGGTGACGACCTGCTCTTTGTATGAGATGTGTGACGCAACGCCGAACTCGGCCTCGAGGTGCATTTGCTCGGTGCGGATTTGTATTTCAAGAATAACACCGTTTGGTGTGGCTACAGTGGTGTGAAGCGATTGATATCCGTTTGGTTTAGGAAAAGCGATATAGTCTTTAACTCGTCCTGGGAGTGGTCGCCAGAGTTTGTGAATAATACCAAGAGTCCGATAGCAGTCTTCTACTGTTGGTACCACGACACGCATGGCAAGTAGGTCGTATACGGCGCTGATATCCCATTCTTTTCTCTTGAGTTTGTGAAAGAGACTATAAAAACCTTTTACTCGATATGAGGTTTTGAAATCAAGTCCAATTTCAGCAAGTCGTTTCTGGAGGGCTTTGCGCTCACGTTCGAGGAGCTCATTTGACTTACCCGCTTTGGTAATAAGCATCTTTTGTACTCGCTCGTGTTCTTCTGGGTAGCCGTAGGGGAAGGCAAGATCTTCAAGTTCTTTACGAATTCGACCCATTCCAAGTCGGTGCGCCACTGGAACATAAATCTCGAGGGTTTCTCTGGCGATGCGGAGCTGTTTTTCGGCTGGTACATGCTCAAGTGTCTGCATGTTATGGAGACGATCAGCGAGTTTGATGATGAGTACTCGAATATCTTGGCTGGTGGCAACAAAAAGCTTACGCAAGCTCTCGTTGTGTCTATCGGCACCGTAGTAACGTACCGAACTTAGCTTAGTGACTCCTTCGACTAAAAAGAGTATTTCTTCACCGAATTCTTCTTGTAGGTACTCAGGGGTGATATCAGTATCTTCGATGGTGTCATGGAGCAGTCCTGCTGCGACGGTGCGTGCACCCATGCCCATTTCAGCGAGCTTTGCACCAACCGCGGCAAGGTGGTTCATATATGGCTCACCAGAGTACCGTTTGTGATTTGCGTGGGCTTTCTCCGCTACGGTAAAAGCCTTCTCAATGAGGGCCTTGTCTGTCTCTGAAGCGTGGTCACAGAGTACAATTATGTCTCGAGCAGTCATAAAGTTTATTGTAGACCAGTCACAAAAAATGACAAGCAAAAAGCCAGGGAATACCCTAGCCTTGCTTGAGGAGAGCGACAGCGACCTCGATAGTAAGGTCGTCGGTTGCAATCTCGTCTGGAATACTAATTCGCTTAAAGCCTTTTTTGAGATAGCGACCAGATTTTGATTCAAAGACGTTCACTAGTTTTCGAGTGGTCGGATGAATCCCTAGCTCCTTAAGAAGTTTTTCACCTTTGCGGGTTTGTTTGGCTTCTTTATATATTTCTAGTGCTCGTTTGTAAGTGATGGTATAAGGGTCGTCGTTGCCCTTTAGTGAGCGAAAATCACCAGCATGAGCCAAGTAGGGACCATACTGTCCGGTATTGGCGACGATTGGCTCACCAGTGCTTGGGTGGGGGCCGAGTTCACGGGGAAGTGTAAGGTATTTAAGAGCATCTTCTAGAGTTACTTCTTCGCGCTTGGCGCCAGTTGGCAGAGAAGCGCGCTTAGGGGTAACGGCCTTTTTGCCTTTTACCTTTTCTGGAGTTTCGCCTAGCTGTACATATGGTCCAAATTTCCCATTGAGCACAAAGACAGGTAGTCCGCTATCGGGATCAGTACCGAGAGGGGCATCCGGTTTGAGTTCGCTGCCATCGATGAGTCGTGAGCCATTACAGTCAGGAAAACGATCACATGATAAGAAAGTGCCAGACTTTCCAAGTTTAATAATCATGGTTGAACCACAGAGTGGGCAGGGGAATTGTTTTGGTCCAGCTCCGAGGTTGGTGAGTTTTTCAATCGACTCTTTTGCAGCCACGTCCTTTTGGAAGGGGAGGTAAAAATCTGTGAGAGTTTTTACATACGTCCGTTTACCCTCAGCGATCTCATCAAGCTCGTCTTCCATTTCACTAGTAAAAGTATCACTGATGTAGTCGATAAAGTGCTGCTCCAGGAAGGTGGAAACCACGTCGCCGGTATCAGTCGGAAGAAGAGTGCGACCTTCTTTGATGACATAGCCACGATCGGTAATGGTTTTCATGATCGACGCGTATGTTGAAGGGCGTCCAATGCCACGTTTTTCTAGTTCTTTAATGAGTCCAGCTTCTGAATAGCGACTTGGCGGTTGAGTAGCTTTTTGTTCAACTGCAACCTCTTTGAGTGAAAGACTGTCACCAATAGAGAGCTTTGGCACTTCTGTATCTTCACCGCGGGCGGTGGTGTCAACAGCGAGCCAGCCGGGGAAAACCACTTGTGAACCAGTTACAGCAAAGTCGGGAATAGATTCTTTTGGATTAGCGATGTTGGCAATGAGCTTTGAGCGCTTCATGGTCGCATCAGCCATTTGTGAAGAAACCGCTCGTTTCCAGATGAGTTGGTAGAGAGCTTTTTGGTCGGCGGTACTGCCTCCGGTTCGCTTGGCAAAGTTGGTCGGACGGACGGCTTCGTGAGCTTCTTGGGCTGATTTGCTTTTGGTCTTGTACTTTCGTGGTGTGATATAAGAATCCCCAAAATCACTCTTCAGGAGAGCGATGATTTGCTTTTCGGCGACCGCGCTGAGGGTGGTGCTGTCGGTACGCATGTAGGTGATCAATCCTGCCTCATATAATTTTTGAGCAGCGCCCATCGTGCGTGATGGTGAAAAACCAAGACGAGTTGAGGCTGCTTGCTGTAGGGTAGAGGTGGTAAATGGTGGTTTTGGACTGCGTTTTGCCTCGGTTTCTTTGAGGTGGGTGATTGTCCAAGGGTTGTTTTCACCAACTGCCTTAATACGGTCTGCTTCAGCGGCGTCCCTCGGTTCCTCGGTACATAAAAAGGGGATATCCATTCCTTTGGCTTTGGTGTGTGCAGTCAACGTAAAATATGTTTCCGGTACAAAGGCTCGGATTTCACGTTCTCGTTCCATGATGATACGTAGAGCTGGAGACTGAACACGGCCAGCAGATAATCCATAGCGAACTTTTTTCCAGATAAGACCTGACAGATCGTATCCAACCAAACGATCAAGAACACGGCGTGCTTCTTGCGCTTCTTTCAAATTTAAGTCTAGATCCCGTGGATGAGCAATTGCTTCTTTTACGGCCGTTTCGGTAATCTCGTTAAACGCTACTCGCTTGAGGTTTGGGTTGGCGTCTTTTATAAGCTCGGCAACATGCCAGGCAATAGCTTCACCTTCGCGGTCAGGGTCGGAAGCAAGTAGTACTTCGTCAGCCTTTTTTGCAGCTGCCTTCAGTCCCGCGATGACTTTTTCTTTACCGGGAGAGTTTATGTAGCGAGGAATGAAGCCGTTTTCAATATCGACAGCATCATTGTTACTTTTTGGTAAATCTCGAACATGCCCAATAGAAGAAAGGACTTTGTACTTTGTACCAAGGTATTTTTCTATGGTTTTTGCCTTGGCAGGTGACTCTACGATAACAAGTGTGTATGAGCTCATATATATGTGTTGTGTAACAAATACTAGGATTATGTCTCTCTGTCAAATAATAACCCTTAAATGAGGCGGCGGTAGAGAGGGGCGTCGTAGGCAATATATCCGGCGATTTCCATGTGCATTAAGGTTGTGTTGGCCTCAGGAATAGGGATGGAAAGTGCTCGTAGTAAAACATCTTTTTCTTGCGGCTCGGTGAGAAGTGATAGTACAGTTGTTTCGATTAGGGTGAGTGTGGGCAAGGGGAGGGGTTGTGTGGTGGTATTTTCGGTGATCGAAAGCGCTGCGAGGATATCTGCTCCACAAGTAACAGGTGTGGCCCCGAGCTTAATAAACTGGTGTGTGCCAAAACTGTTTGGAGAAAAGATGCTGCCAGGCACCGCGAGAAGCTCTCGATTGTAGTCGACAGTGAGACGAGCGGTGATAAGAGTTCCTGATTTTTCTCCAGCTTCGATAAGGAGGGTAGCTGAACAGAGTCCAGCTATGATTCGATTTCTTTGCGGGAAGGTCCAGGTGGCGGCAGGTGTGGTCGGTGACAGTTCTGAAATAAGTCCGCCGCCATGCTCAAGTATTTTTTCGGCAAGTGATCGGTGGCTGGCGGGATACAGCACGGTGTGATCAAGTCCGCTACCAGGTACTGCGAGGGTGTAGAGGTTATTTTTAATGGCGGCTTCATGGGCAAGTCCGTCGATGCCGAGCGCTAGTCCTGAGACGATACCAATTGGGTATCCTGAAAGACTACCAATGAGTTCTTCTACGACTTGTTTACCGTAGGTGGTGTATTTACGTGAACCAACCACAGCCAAAAGGGTGAGTGAGGTGGGTGGTAACTGCCCTTGGTACCAGAGGGATTTGGGTGGTTGTGGTGTTTCGAGTAACAGACCAAGGCCGTATTTTGTGTATTCGCTTGGTTGTAGTTGCGCAAGCTTCATGCTCTTGTAATTTTAGCACATACTTGTCGGTGGGTTTGATATTGAGTAGACTGATGGTTGGCACGTTCATAAACTCATTTGAAGGAGACGACCATGCGGATAGTTACTGCGTTGATTGCTTTGTTGATGAGCGCTTTTGCTCCGTATCTTTACGGACAGACTACCTCAGCCTTTTCGGGATTGGGAGTGGGTATCACTGCTGGAAGAAGTATTGGGGTGCATAGTATTGATCTTGAGGTGGCCGGGCAGAGTGCTGCCTTGGCTGCCGATCGGTTAAATGGTGCCGCGCTCGGTATGCTGATCGAACGACCGTTTATGTTGGGTGATTGGCGAATTGGTCCACAGCTTGTGTTGCAAAAATCACACTTTCAGGCGGACGGTCTCGTACATAACGAGTCTGCGCACCTGAAAACACAGATCACGATTTATGAAATGCATGCCTTGCGTCTCATGGCTGGTCGGGTCTGGCACGGTCGATACTTCCCATATCTCTTTGTTGGAATCGGAGTGGCTGATACTGCCTTATCTGGTGAGGTGCGGGCGGTGGAGTCTGTTGCCTTTGGTGTGACGAGAGGCTATGTGGCTGGTCCACAGTTTGGATTGGGGATACGTTACGCAGTTGGTGACACTTGGGAGTGGGGTCTGGAGTTTGCTGAGACACGTTTCAATCGACGTTTTGAACGTTGTGAAGTCCAGCTTGCCACCTGTGTTGCGCTCCCGCTGCGGATTGAGCCAAAGTCAGTCTCATTTGTTCTCGTTCGGCGATTCTGAGTTATAACCCCCACGAAGCCTATGCTTTTTGGGGGTTATATTTTTCGATATGTCACTCTTGCGCTATAATGCTTCGACGTAATTATAGGAGGTTTAGATACAAATTCATGTTAGATATAAAATTCATTCGCGAAAATGCCGATATTGTAAAGATGGCAGCAACCAAAAAGCGTATCAAGGTTGATATTGATCGTCTTTTAGTGGTTGATGATGCCAGACGCGAGTGCATGACTAGTCTTGAAGCTAAAAAAGCTGAGCAAAATAAAGTATCTGAAAGTATCGCTCGGGCTGGTGCTGATCAAAACCTCCGCAATGCTCTCATTGCGAGTGTACAGGGTTTAAAAGCCGAAATTCAAAAACAAGAAGAGTCACTACGTCCGATTATGGAAGAGTGGCAGTCACTCATGTTGCAGGTGCCGAATATTCCAGACATGTCTGTACCAGATGGTGAGAGTGATGCAGATAATCAAGAAATAAAGACGTGGGGTGATCAAACGACCTTTGAATTTTCTGCCAAGGACCATGTTGAGTTGATGACAAAACACAAAATGGCTGATTTCGAGCGCGGAGTAAAAGTGCATGGGTTTCGAGGGTATTACCTTCGTGGTGATGGTGCGCGCTTGTCTTGGGCTATTTGGAACTATGCTAACAAATTTTTCTTGGACAAGGGTTTTGAGCCACTACTCGTACCGTCTATAGTGCGTAAAAGTAATCTCTATGGAACCGGACATCTTCCAAACGATGCTGAAGACGTCTATAAAACACAAGATGAAGACTACCTAATTGGTACAGCCGAAGTTTCGACCATGGGACTCTATGCGGATGAGGTTCTTGATTATACTCAGTTCCCAATTAAGTTTTTGGCGTTTTCACCTTGTTACCGGAGAGAAGCCGGCAGTCACGGAAAGGACACAAAAGGTTTAATTAGAGTACATGAGTTTTTTAAGCTCGAGCAAGTAGTAATGTGTGAGGCGTCTCATGAAGAGAGTGTGCGCTACCATGAATGGATTAATCGCAACACGGAAGAGTTTATTGAATCACTCGGCATCCCGTACCGAACTGTACTCAACTGTGGGGCTGATATTGGGCAGGGGCAAGTGAAGAAATATGATATTGAGCTCTGGGTCCCGGGGGAAAAGACCTACCGCGAAATTAGTTCAGCGTCGTACTTCCATGACTTCCAGACACGTCGTTTTAATATCCGTTACCGCGACGCTGAAGGCAAGATGCGCTATGCTCACTCACTTAACTGTACTGCTATTCCGACACCACGAATTTTGGTTTCTCTTCTCGAGAATTTTCAGCAGGCTGACGGTTCAATTTTGATTCCAGAAGTTTTACGTCCTTACATGGGCAAGGATCAAATCGGCTAAAAAAAGCGGGAAAGCTACGCTTCCCGCTTTTTTAAAATGGACATGAAAACAAAACCGAGACACCGAAGTAAGACATATTTTGAACCAAGTACGATTTTGTTGCTCCGACAAATTGGGGTTGGTTTTCTGGTGCTGTCAGTGGTGGCTACTGTCATTGCGTTGGTGTGGTGGGGAACTCGACTGGAGGTGGTGACTATAGACGAGGTGCTTGTTGAGGGTGGGGTAACCATCGATCATGATGAAGTGCGTGAAAAAGTGAATAGTGAAATGAGTGGGGCGTACCTAGGGCTTATTCCAAAGCGGTTCGTCTTCTTTTATCCGGCAGAAAAAATCCAAGGAGCTGTCGAAGGGGTAGAGCGGATACGTGACGTATCAGTCGTGCGTGATGGTAGGGAACTTAGGGTTTCCTTTGATGAGTACCTGCCAGAAGCATTGTGGTGTGATTTATCAAAAGAGAGTGAGTGTTTGTTTTTAGATGCTGCTGGCTATGCCTTTGCACCCGCACCAGTGCTGCAGGGAGCAAGTATGCTTCGGTACTTTTTAACTGAGCGCTCTCCAAAAGAGCGTGAGACACTAATTTCGATTGAGGACTACGACGCCACCAAGCGGTTTGTGGCGCTTTTGGAAGAAATTGGCTGGTTTGTATCTCGGGTGGAGATTAATCAGACACGCGATGTGTTTTATACTTTAGCTCAAGGTGGAGAACTCAAGGCGACACTGGTTGATGATCCGCAAAGGCCATTTCAAAATCTGCAAACAATTTTAAACTCAAAAGAATTTGCTCATCTAAAACCGGGCAATTTCCAGTATCTAGATTTACGTTTCGGGACACGAGTCTTTGTTAATGAAGAATTTCCTGAAATAGTAGCGAGTTCTACTGCGACGAGTAGCGCTTCATCAACAGTACCTGATGATGGTCAGTAGGGTGTTTGTATGATACAACAGTGACCATGAATTTCTGGCAAAACCTCCCGACGCCATTCTTTGTTTTGGCTCCTATGGCCGACGTCACTGACGCGGCTTTTCGCCGTATGATTGCTAAGTATTCGGCACATACACGTCCTGATGGGACAGTGGGCGGGCCAGATGTGATGTGGACTGAATTTGTGGCAGCTGATGGTCTAGTAAGAGCGACACCGGAAGGCAAAGAGAAGCTGATGGCTGATTTAAAATATGTCGAGGAAGAGCGTCCGATTGTGGCGCAGTTATTTACGCGCGACGAAGCGCATATGGAGTACGCTGCCAAACTATGCCTAGAGTTGGGCTTTGATGGAATTGATATAAATATGGGCTGTCCGGCCGGAGCGATTATCGATCAGGGGTGCGGAGCGGCTATGATTAAAACACCGGATATTGCTCGGGCAGTGATCCGTGCTGCTAAGCGAGGTGCAAAGAGTGATGAGGGCGGTATCCCGGTTACGGTGAAGACTCGTCTTGGGTACAACACGGATCAGGTAGAAGAGTGGATACCAACTATTCTTGCTGAGCGCCCGGCCGCACTAACAATCCATGCGCGCACTCGTAAAGATATGAGTAAAGTGCCAGCGCGCTGGGAGAGGGTGGCTCGGGTGGTAGAGCTGCGTGATCAGTTGGCGCCAGAAGTAAAAATTATCGGTAATGGCGATGCGCTTTCATTGGCTGATGCGAAGCTAAAGGCGGAGCAGAGTGGGGCTGATGGAGTGATGCTTGGCCGGGCAATTTTTGGAAATCCCTGGCTCTTTCATCCTGATCTAGATATACAGCAAATTCCGCTCGATACTCGCTTGCGGGTAATGGTGGAGCATACGCGATTGTTTGCTGAACTATTACCATTTAAAAGTTTTGCTATCATGAAAAAGCACTACAAGGCCTATGTCAACGGCTTTCATGGTGCGAGTGAACTTCGGGCACTTTTAATGGAGCAGGAAACCCCTGAAGCAATAGCCGCAATTGTCGATACATTTTTAGTTGAGCACTACGCGGAGCCGCTTTCTTAAAATAGTTTTCCACCACGCTACTTCGCGTGGTGTTTTGTTTACTTGGTACACTGTATGGAGATGAACGAAATATTACATGCCAATATATTCTTTGTGATTGCGAGCGTTGCGACGGTTTGTTTCTGCATTCTGGTTTCAATTGCTCTTTATCACGTTATAAAGATACTTCAGTTAGTACGCTCAGTTTTAGAGCGTGTTGATGCTGGGGTAGAAGTATTGGCAAGTGATGTGTCACAAGTTCGTATGTTTTTTTCTGAAGGAGGTTTTCTATCGCGACTTCTCGGAATGATTCCTGGGACAAAACCAGCGAAGCCTCGACGTAAGCGTTCGGTAGTTACTAGAGATTTAAATAATGATGACGAATAAAACTATGGCAGCAAAGAAAAAAGTAGCCGCTCCAAAAATGTCTAAGGAGCAGGCAGTGGGATTGGGTGTTGGCCTGACGGCAGCAGCTGTTGCTGCAGCCGGTGCGTATTTCCTTTATGGAAGTAAGAATGCAGCTAAAAACCGCAAGGCGGTAAAGAGTTGGACTTTAAAAGCCAAAGCTGAGGTTCTGGAGAAGCTTGAGGAGGCACAGAACATGAGTCAAGAAGAGTATCTTGCTTTGATTGACGGTGTGGCTGCTGCCTATCAGGGAGTAAAGTCTGCTTCAAAAACAGATCTTGCAACTTTCAAAAAAGAAATGAAAGAGCACTGGACTGGTATCGCTAAGTCGGTAGCTCCTAAGAAGAAGCCAGCTACAAAAAAGGCGGTTGCCAAGAAAGTAGCAACAACAGTTGAGAAGGTGGTGAAGAAAGTAGCTAAGAAGTAAGTAACAAACCCCGGCCCAGGCCGGGGTTTGTAGTGGTATGATGTGTCTATGTGGCACGGAATAAAGTTAGGTATTTTTATACTGGCGCTGGTAACAGTGTTTTCCTTTGCGGTGCATAGTGATTTTTCTAGTGCAAGTCCGACGGTTACTAAACCTAATAAACAGTATCAGGTTGATAAAGAAGTCGAGGTGCCAGCCAAAGCCTACGTCATCTTTGATGCTAAAACCGGTGCTGTGCTCGGCAAGAAAAATGTAAATGAAGTAGTGCCTATCGCTTCAGTAACCAAGCTCTTTACCGCTGCAGCTTTGAATGAAAGGGACTTGTCAGCTTCCAGTACAGTTACCTGGGCTGATGTGGCGGCCGAAGAAGATTTTGGAAAACTTGAAGCGGGACACGAGTACCAATTGCGGGAATTACTGTTTCCACTTTTGATTGAGTCCTCAAATGACGCAGCAGCACATTTAGAGCGTGTGACAAGTGGTGGTGTTTTGCATGATATGAATAGTTTGGCAAAACAAGTAGGTTTACCCGATACCTACTTATACGACGCGTCTGGCTTGTCAGTCAAAAATGTTTCCACTGCTACTGACCTCGCTCGTTTTTAGTCATATCTCTATACGAACGAACCGCACTTGCTTGATATAACGACACTGAAGCAGTATGTCGGTCCTTATACAGGCTGGGTCAACAACAATCCGGTGCTAGATAAAACCTATGTTGGGGGCAAGCATGGCTATACCGAGGCAGCCGGACGTACGGGGGCGTTCTTGTTTAAGGAAGATATTTCTGGGACAACTCGCACCATAGGCTATGTAGTGCTGGGGAGTAAAAATTTGACCGCTGACGTCTCACAATTGCGTGATTTTGTACACACCCATGTTCGGTACCAATAATCTGTTATACTAGGCGCACTATGACAGAACACGGAGCTTTGTATCGAAAATATAGACCACAAGATTTTGCAGAGGTGCGCGATCAGGATCATATTGTTCAGGTGCTTGAAGGTGCGATTGCAAAAGGAGATATTCCGCATGCATTACTTTTTTCTGGTACGCGCGGAACAGGGAAGACTACCATGGCGCGTATTTTCGCGAGGGCTATTGGGACCAGTGCGGTAGATCTCTACGAAATCGACGCTGCGAGTAATCGCGGTATTGATGATATTCGTGAACTAAAGGACGCAGTGCATACACTGCCATATGAATCAAAGTACAAGGTGTACATTGTTGACGAGGTGCACATGCTCACCAAAGAAGCGTTTAACGCGCTCCTAAAGACCCTTGAAGAGCCACCAGCTCACGTTATTTTTATTCTCGCTACCACTGAAGAAGAGAAGCTCTTAGATACTATTCTTTCGCGCTGTCAGGTATTTCGTTTTCGTTCTCCGTCCCGAGCCGTGTTGGCAAAGTTGGTGACTGATGTGGCAGAAAAGGAGGGGTATACCCTCGGTGCGGACGCTGCTGATTTAGTAGCAATTGCCGCTGATGGATCATTTCGCGATGCGCTTGGAGTAACGCAAAAAGTTCTCTTGGCTTCAAAAGATTCAGTCGGTAGCGCCGACGAGGTGGCGGCTATTATTGGTGCTCCGAAGACCACCACAATGATCGCGCTCGTGACGGCTTTAAATGAAAAGAATACCGATAAGGCCCTTTCTGCGGTAGCGGAAGCGGTGGCGATGCATGCTGATATGAAGTTGTTTGTGAGACTCTTGCTTGAACAGGTGCGAGCGGTAATGCTTGTGCGTCATCAGCCAGCCAAAGCTGAGGCACTCCTGGCTCAGTTTGGCGGGGAGACAAAAACAGTACTCGCCACGCTAGCGGCTGCGACACCTTCTGCACTCAATTCACAATTACTCCTCCGTCTCCTCCAGGCCTCTGAGCAGATTAGTTTTTCACCAATTCCACATCTCCCGCTAGAGATTGCTGTGGTCGAGGTAACTGAAAAAAAATAGTATGGAAGTATACTTCGTGAGACATGGCGAAACTGATGGAAATGTCGCTAGGCGGCACCAGCATCCTGAAACCGAGCTTAATGAAGCTGGGAAGCGCCAGGTGACCACGGTTGCATACCGTATCGCAGACCTGCGTCCAACACACGTTATTACAAGTACGCAGCTACGAGCCGTACAGTCGTCCAAAATTATTGCTGAGTATTGTGAGGGAGTGATACCTGATACACACCCAGCCTTTGAAGAGCTACAAGCACCACGCTGGCTCGTAGGACACCGTTTTGTCGGCCTCACCACCGCGCTCTATGTGTGGCGCTGGTTTTGGGGAAAGTATATTGAAGGTGGCGAAACCTATCGTGAATTTTTGAGTCGCATTAGAGCCGCACGAACTCATCTTGAGGCGATGCCAGAAGAGGCAAGGGTAGTGGTGGTGTCTCATGCGGTCTTTACCAATATCTTTCTTGAGCACCTTTGCTCAGATGAGCCAATGAGTCTGTGGCGAGCCGTCCTTCGCTTCTGGCACATCCTCCGCATTCGCAATGCTGCCATGATTCACTTGCGATACACAAAATCACCTAAGGGCGTCTGTGGCTGGCACTTTGTAGAGGCGATGGAGGTGATCGAAAAGATTTAAAGTAAAAGCACCCACGGAGGGTGCTTTTGTTTGGCTTTCATTGCCAAGGGTATTTTTTCCAGAAGTATCTGTACCAATGCCCCTTTTTCAATTGCGGAGGAGCGGTATAAGAACCGAAACAGTTCCGGGACCGGGCTGACTCCATGGCACGTGATGGTCTGTTCTTTTTAACTTGGGTTTTATTGCCCATGATTTACTCCTTGGGGTTAGGTTAAACTATTTCAACCCTGACTATAGCGAAATGGCTAATAGTGGTCAAATGGCTTCATTGTGTATGGTTCACCTTGAAAGTTTTCTATACTATGGCAGTATAGTGCAACAGCGGGACGGGCCAGTGGCTTATCCCGCTAATTCATGCCAGTGTAAGGAAGAAGCAATAAACCAATCTTGGGATATCGTCTAATGGTAGGACTACGGTTTCTGGCACCGTCAATTGGGGTTCGAATCCCTGTATCCCAGCAAACACAAAAGAGCACCCCTTTGGTGCTCTTTTGTGTTGTCTTTAATGACTAAATTACAAAATCATAAAGCACTTCGTGCTCTGGTGG
>JACCDV010247909.1_pt1 | contig 21116 bp, 19 predicted proteins | sample 7446131 | NCBI WGS metagenome assembly JACCDV01 (sample SAMN15323448, study PRJNA562643) | freshwater metagenome | isolation source: river surface water | place: USA:Blue River Watershed | collected 2017-08-17 | reverse complement strand
GAAGTTTTCTTTTCTATAGTTTGAGTACCTCTTTTTGCTGACCACTGGTCTGGTTCAAAGTCGCAGTAGAGTTTCATTGTAGGGAATATGTTCTGTAGTGCCTTGCCCATATCCTGAGCTATGACTCTTAAAGTAGGGTGAACTGTCTGGCCAGATCTAAGTTCGGCTACGTATGTGGCAGCTGGAAGGTCAAAAGTGGTGCTACAAAGCACATTAAAGCCCATAGCAACATAGTATTGTCTTGTTGCAGTGTCACATTCTAAAGAGTTTATTTTTTGAGTTTGAGACTCTATTACATCTAAGACTTCCTTTCTGTATGGTTCTGGGATTTGCTCCAGGTACCAGTTATGAAATCCATATTTTGTTGTAAGGGGAGGCATTAGAATATTTCCACTTCTGTGTCTTTGTAGGTCACGAAATGATCCGAAATCCAAAAGGAAAGTAAACGTAATCGTTCCAAACTTTTTAAGAAAACCAGGCAGTTCTGTTTTAACTGGTCTATCGGATAAGATATCAGAAAATCTCTCTAAATCTTTCAGGTTAAAAGTATTTGTAGAGTTAAAATCTGTGGAAGATGCTTGTGGTTCCATATAGGAAAATTTCTCAAGATTTTCTCTAATGTATTTCTCAGTAGCCTCATATCTTTTATCAAATCCAGATGATGGGTACTTTTCGTGAAGTGATGCCGACATTTCTTCTCCAACTTCTCGCACCTCTTTCAGTGGGTGGTTGCGAAGTTCAGTAATGTGGTCCACGGCTTGTCGCAAGTTTGTGTGCCAGCCAACATATGTAGTTGCCCCAGCTGGAAGAAGAGACCTGGCGATATCAAACGCTTTTGCATTTATAGCTCTTTCATAAACTTTCGGGTTTCCACCTTCGCCCATCGGAAATTTTTCTTTTAGGTGGGGTGGAAGAACTTCTAGTAATCTCTGGTATATCTTCATCCAGTCATCCTGTATTTTTTTACCAACTTCTGTTTGTAGAGGGTTAAGTAGCTCGGGGTTAATGATCTCTTGCTTGCTCATATCAATGTACCGAGTACTTGCTTCTTGGCCATTGTATAGTTGCCAATGCTGTATTGCCTTAGCACATAACATGCTTACATTTTCAGCACATATGGTTGTACTGCCACAGTCTCCAATACTTTTGTGTCCGTAACCTACATAGTATTGGGCCATAAATTTCTCAGGTCCAACCTTCTTCACTGTTTCTAAATGGCTATCAAAACTCTGAGGATCTCGGGAATACATTGCCAAAGCCATGGCATTTGCCTCAGGCGGTAATTCGTGGCTTACAATTATTTTTCGCATATTCGTATTATATACTATGGGTTATAATACGAAACATATGAAAAAAGGAAAACTGATTGTAATAGATGGTATTGATGGTTCAGGTAAGGCAACGCAGGTTAGATTATTAGAAGAGAGATTAAGAAAAGAAGGGATTAAAATAAAGACAGTTGATTTTCCAAGGTATGAAGAAAATTTTTTTGGCAAATTAATCGGAGAGTATTTATCGGGAGTCTATGGTGATTTTATTAAAGTCGATCCAAAACTAGCTTCAGTTTTATATGCAGCTGATAGATTTGAGTCTTCTGCAAAAATCAAAGAATGGTTGGACAAGGGTTTTGTCGTGCTTGCTGATAGGTATGCTACAGCAAACCAAATTCATCAGGGCGGAAAAATTTCAAATCTAAAAAAGAGAAAAGAATTTTTGGATTTTTTAGATAGAATGGAATATGAAGTTTTTAAGATACCAAGACCTAACCTAGTTATTTATCTAGATGTTCCTTTTGAAGTTAGTAAAATGTGGTTACAAAAGAAAGTGGCTCTTAGAAAGAAAACATACTTGAAGGGAAGAAAGGATGTTGCAGAAGATAATCTATTACATCTAGAAAATTCTAGAGAAAGTGCTTTGCTTCTAGCAAGACAAAATAAGAATTGGCAGAAGGTCGTATGTTGTAAGGGGACAGTATGTTTGTTGCCAGAACAAGTAAGTGAAATTGTATATAGCATTATCAAAAAACATATTAAATAATATGAACATATATTTTGCAGCTTCAATAAGGGGAGGTAGGGCAGATAGGGAAATATACTCCTCAATAATTTTGGAGTTAAAAAAATATGGAAAAGTTTTAACGGAGCATATTGGTGACCCGAACATATCAAGTAGTGGGGAAGAGATGGCTGATACAGAGATATATAATAGAGATATGGTATGGCTTAAGGAAGCGGATGTTGTTATTAGTGAGATCACTACACCTAGTTTGGGAGTTGGATACGAGATCGGTCAAGCAGAGGCAATCGGTAAAAAAATACTTTGTCTTTATAGAGAAGTCGACGGTAAAAAAGTTTCGGCTATGATTACTGGCTCACCAGGTGTTAAAGTTAGTAGATACGAAACAATTCAGGACGTAAGTAAAATATTAGAAGATTATCTTAAATAATATGAAAGATACACAAATAAAAAAATTGATGGATATTGAGAAGAAGAGACAGAAAAAAGTTATCAATCTTATCGCGTCAGAAAATTATGTTTCAAACGATGTGTTAGAAGCATTGGGGTCAGAACTTACAAATAAATATGCAGAAGGTTATGCTGGCGCAAGATACTACGGTGGAAATGAAGTTGTAGACAAAATAGAAGTAATTGCAAAAGATAGAGCCTTGAAACTTTTCGGACTTTCTAGTTCAAAATGGCATGTGAATGTTCAACCACTTTCTGGTTCACCAGCAAACTTGGCGGTGTATGTTGGGCTTGTTCCACTTGGTGGAAAAATTATGGGAATGAGTTTGCAAGATGGAGGACACCTGACACATGGACATAAGGTTTCAATGACCGGTAAGTCCTGGCTACAAGTTCCTTTTGGTGTTAGGGGGGATACAGAAGTTATCGACTACGATGAACTAAAAAAGTTAGCACAAAAAGAGAAACCTCAAATAATTGTTGCTGGATTTACTGCATATCCAAGAAGAGTTGATTTCAAAAAGTTTAGAGAAATCGCAGATAGTTGCGGTGCGCTACTTATGGTGGACATGTCGCACTTTGCTGGACTTGTTGCGGGAAAAGAGTATCCGTCTCCATTTCAATACGCTGATGTTGTAACTACTACGGTTCATAAAACTTTACGCGGCCCAAGATCGGCAATGATTTTTTCTAAAATCGATGAAAGAGATTTATATAAAAAAATAGACAAAGCAGTATTCCCAGGACTTCAGGGGGGGCCACACTTAAACCAGATTGCAGCTGTTGCAGTGGCGCTAAAAGAGGCAAGCACTCCTGCTTTCAAAAAATATGCAAAACAAGTTGTGAAGAATGCTAATACTTTAGCTACTGAGCTTAAAAAACTTGGTTGGAAAATTATCTCTGGTGGTACAGACTCGCATCTAGTGCTTATGGATACTTGGATGAATGGGGCTGGCCTTCCTGGAAAAGAGGCAAGTGACAGGCTAGAAAAAAATGGAATCATTGTAAACAAAAATACTATTCCCGAAGAATCAAGATCGCCAATGGACCCATCTGGAATACGACTTGGCTCAGCAGCAGAAACAACAAGAGGTAAAAAAGAAAAAGATTTCGTAAATATCGCAAGAAAAATCGACTCAATTTTGAAAAAGAAGAGTTAAAAATAGGACTTTATAAAGACACTACCAAGTGGTATTATGGGGAAATGGAATTAAAGGTTAAAAAACTAAGCCCCGATGCTACTTTGCCATCATACTCGCATCCTGGAGATGCTGGTATGAATATGTATGCAAATGAGACAGTAACAATTCAACCAGGTGAGGCGGTTAAAATTAAAAGTGGCATCGCTATGGAAATACCAGAAGGTTATGTTGGACTTATGTGGGATAGAAGTGGATTGTCTACCAATCATAAAATAAAGTCTCTTGGTGGAGTCATAGATTCTGGGTATAGAGGTGAATCTTTGTACGGACTAATAAATTTAGGAACAGAACCATATACAGTTGAGAAAGGGCATAAAGTTATTCAGATGCTTATTCAAAAAGTTGAAACTGTTCAGATTGTGGAAGTTGAAACACTATCAGATACTTCTCGTGGTGAAAATGGTTTTGGTAGTACGGGCAAATAGCTAGCAAAAGAATGAAAGAGAAAATAATTAAAAATATTGAAGAAATACTAAACGAACTTGGGATTGAAACTCCAGTAGTTACCTTGACTGTGCCAAGTCATAGAGACAAGGGGGACTATTCAACTGTTGTGGCAATGTCTTATGCAAAAGAGTTGGATCAGTTGCCTATGTATTTAGCGGGAGAAATAAAAAGTAAACTAGAAGCTAGAAATATTTTTGGTATTACCATAGCTAATCCTGGATTTATAAATTTCTTTTTTGATAAAAAATATTATTCAGAAAATATAAAAACTATTTTAGAAGAGGGTGGTAGTTTTGGTAAAAATAAAAATCTAAGTGGTGTAAAAACTATTATTGAATATACTGACCCGAATCCATTCAAAGAGTTTCATATAGGGCACTTAATGCCAAATGTTATAGGTGAGTCTATTGCTAGGGTTATAGAGGCAAGTGGAGCAGAAATTCAGCGTGCAAACTACCAGGGAGATGTGGGACTTCATGTTGCAAAGGCTGTCTGGTCTATGAAAAACGGAACAGACTTAATGTCTGCATATGCAGAGGGTCACAAGGCGTATACAGAAGACGAAACTGCGAAAGCAGAAATAGTGGCAATAAATAAAAAAATCTACGATAAGTCTGATGATGAAATAAACAGTTTGTATGAGTCTGGAAGACAGAAGTCACTTCTATATTTCGAGGTGATGTATAAAATTCTTGGAACAAAGTTTGACCACTATTTTTTTGAAAGTGAGGTCGCGGATTTTGGAAAAGAAACAGTTTTGAAAAATGTTCCAAGTATATTTGAAGAGAGTGAGGGTGCTGTGGTTTTCAAGGGTGAAAATCACGACAAGAAACTTCACACGAGAGTGTTTGTAAACAAGGAGGGGCTTCCGACATATGAAGCCAAGGAACTAGGTTTGGCAAAACTCAAATATGATACATATCCATATGATGTGTCTATTGTTATTACTGGTAATGAAATAAATGAGTATTTTAAGGTTTTGTTAAAAGCGATGTCACTTGTTTTTCCAGAGCTTGCAAGTAAAACAAAACATATCTCACATGGAATGCTCCGCCTCCCAGAAGGTAAAATGTCTTCTAGAACCGGTAATGTTATTACTGCAGAAAGTCTCATAACAAAAGTTGCTGAAACTGTGATGGAAAAAATGAAAGACAGTGAAATTGATTCTGGTGAGAAAGAAAAAATAGCTGAAACTGTTGCGCTTGGTGCTATAAAGTACACAATACTTCGATCCGGAATTGGAGGAGATATTATTTTTGATTTTGATAAATCTATTTCTTTTGAAGGGGATTCTGGACCTTATCTTCAGTATGCAACTGTACGAGCACATTCTATTTTGAAAAAGGCTCACAGTATTGTAGCGGTTTCAAAAGTTATGCCAGACAATTGGGAGACTACAAACTTAGAAAGAATGTTAGAGAGGTTTCCGTCTGTTGTGGAGAGAGCGGGAGTCGAATATGCACCACATTATATAACCACATATCTTACAGAGCTTGCTGGAGAGTTTAATTCTTTTTATGCATTTAGCAAAATAATAGATGAAACAGATGTGTCTTCTCCATACCGGCTGGCACTTACTGAAGCTTTTGTGCAGGTTATGACAAACGGGCTGAATCTTTTAGGCATCAATATCCCTGAGCGCATGTAAAATTTTGATTTACAAAATGGCATTTTCTGGTATGATGAACATTATAGCGATCAGAGACTAATCACCTCTGGCTTTGGGAAGAAGCCTTAAGGCAGTAGAACCCAACGGGTAAGCCCGTTATAGCAGGAAAGAGAAGTAAGCAAGGTGGTACCACGAGAGATCTCGTCCTTGTATGGCAATCAATTTGCTGTATAAAGACGAGATTTTTTAATATAAATTAATAGAAATATATATGAATCCAGAGACACAAAAATCACAAACAGCACTCAAAGAAGAAGAAGTTTTGAAATTTTGGCAAGAAAAAGAAGTTTTCAAAAAAACTTTAGAGAAAGATTCTCCGCGAGGAAGATTTGTTTTCTATGAAGGTCCTCCTACTGCAAATGCAAAACCAGCACTTCATCACCTAGAGTCCAGAGTTTTCAAGGACATTATTCCACGTTTCAAAACGATGCAAGGTTTCTATGTAAAAAGAAAAGCTGGCTGGGATACACACGGACTGCCGGTAGAACTTCAGATAGAAAAAAAGCTTGGACTCAAATCTAAAAAAGAAATAGAAAGTTATGGTGTAGAAGAGTTTAACAAACAATGCAAAGACAGCGTGTTTGAGTATATTGGTGACTGGGAAAAGTTTACTGACAGAATAGGGTACTGGGTAGATAAAAAAGATGCGTATTATACTTTTGATACAAGTTATATCGAGTCTGTGTGGAATATTGTAAAAACTGTAAATGATAGGGGACTTCTGTATAAAGACTATAAAGTTCTGCCATGGTGTCCAAGATGTGGAACAGCACTTTCTTCACACGAACTAGCGCAAGGATATCAAGACGACAAAGACCTTTCTGTAACAGCAAAGTTCAAAATAAAAGGTACTGAGAATGGATACTTTTTAGCATGGACTACAACTCCATGGACGCTTCCAGGAAATGTTGCCTTGGCTGTGGGACCAGACGTTGTATATGTTGAAGCAAAAGTAACAAATGAAAAATGTACTGAGATTTTAGTATTGGCAAAAGAAAGACTTTCAGTTATGGAGGGAGAGTATGAAATTATCGCTGAGCATAAGGGAAGCGAAATGGTAGGAATGGAGTATGAACCTCTATATCCTTTCTTTTCACAAAAATTTTCAGACAAGAATCCTGAGGCATTTTCAAAAGGATTTAAAGTTTATTCTGCAGATTTCGTAACTACTACAGACGGTACAGGTATTGTTCATACGGCTGTAATGTACGGACAAGATGACTTTGTGTTGGGAACTCAGATTGGTCTTCCTAAATTTCACTTGGTAAAAGATGACGGACATTTTCTAGATGGTATGGACTTTCTTTCTAACAGATTTGTAAAAGATGAAGAAGTTGCTGTGGATGTTATAAAAGATTTGGCACACAGAGGACTACTTTTCAAAAAAGAAAAGTATGAACACTCATACCCACATTGTTGGAGATGTAAAACTCCTCTAATCTACTATGCTCGTGACTCTTGGTATATAGCGATGTCAAAACTTCGTGATGAACTCGTAAAAGAAAACGAAAACATTGGATGGGAACCACAGCATATAAAAGAGGGACGTTTCGGTGAGTGGTTAAGAGAGATCAAAGACTGGGCAATCTCACGCGAGAGATATTGGGGAACTCCGCTACCTGTTTGGCAGGATGCTGAAGGAAATATAAAAGTTATTGGTGGAGTAGATGATATTAAAAAACATACAAAAACAAACGGAAACAAGTATTTCATAATTCGTCATGGAGAGGCAGAGCACAATGTTGCGAATATATTGAGTGGTAAAAAGGAAGATGTTTTTCATCTAACAGAAAAGGGTAAAAAACAAGTAGAAGAAGCAGTCATAAAATTAAAAGAAAAGGGGATTACAAAAATAATCGCTTCTCCTTTTATGCGCACCACAGAAACAGCAAAAATTGTGCTAAGTGGTCTGGGTCTAGATGAATCAAAGCTTTCTTTTGATGACAGGCTTGGTGAGCACTACTTGGGAGTATTAAATGGTCATGATGTAAATGAGTATCACGAACTTGCTAAAACTGGTGAAGAAATATATGAGACTAGACCTGAAGGAGGCGAGAATTTTGTGGACTTGAAAATTCGTACAGGAAATTTTCTATACGAGACCGATGCAGTCAACAAGGGTGAAGTAATACTTTTTGTAACTCACGAACACACTACTTGGGCTTTAGAGTCTGCAAGTCGAGGTTTGAACAAAAAAGAAAGTATCACAATGGAAGGAGATAACGAAGAAGATTTTATTGTAAATGCCGGTGTTCATGAGTTAGATTTTATTCCACTGCCTCACAATGACAAATATGAAATAGATTTGCACAAACCATATATAGATTCTGTAGAACTAGTCGATGAAAATGGAAACAAAATGACTAGAGTAAAAGAGGTCATGGATGTGTGGTTTGACTCTGGTTCTATGCCTTTTGCACAAGACCACTATCCTTGGAACAAGGGTGAACTTGCTTATCCTGCTGATTTTATTTCTGAAGCTATAGACCAAACAAGAGGATGGTTTTACACACTACATGCTATCGGAATACTTATGGGCAGGGGCAAGGCGTTCAATAATGTTATTTGCCTAGGACACATTCTTGATAAGGATGGAAAGAAGATGTCTAAATCTATAGGAAATATTCTAGACCCTTGGATGCTCATGAATAAATACGGTGTGGATGCGCTCAGACTTTGGATGTATATGGTAAATCAGCCTGGGGACTCAAAAAACTTTGATGAAAAAACGGTAGATGAAATAGTCAAAAAAGTTTTCAATCCTTTGTTAAATATCGTTGCGTTTTACGAGTTGTACAAGGATGATGCTACTGCTCCAAGTAATACAAGTAAAAATATTCTAGACAGGTGGATCATAAGTAGACTGAACGAACTTGTGATAAATGGTACAAAATCGCTAGAGAAGTATCAGGTTTTTGAGTCCGCAAGACCGATAAGAGACTTTGTGAATGACTTTTCAACTTGGTATGTAAGACGCTCGAGAGACAGGTTTAAGTCAGAAAATGCCGGGGAAAGAAATGAAGCACTGGCTACGACAAGTTTTGTTTTGCTTGAGCTTGCTAAATATATGGCGCCATTCACACCTTTCTTTGCAGAAGAAGTTTTCCAAAAAATGAAAACAAAAGATATGAAAGAGAGTGTGCATTTGGAAAACTGGCCTGAGGGAGGTGAAGTAAATACTGTCCTACACACAAACATGAAAATCTATAGGGATATTGTTTCTGCAGGTCTAGAGTTTAGACAAATATCAGGTATAAAGGTTAGACAGTTATTAAATAAAATTACCATTCCTTCAGATTATATAGAGTCATTTGATGGTGAATTTAGAAATTTTTTCGAACTAGATATAAAGTCAGAGCTTAATATAAAAAACGTTGATGTTCAAGACTTGAGAGCTCAAGCACGAAAAATAACTCTTGATACTGTCTTAACTCCAGAGCTAGTTAAAAATGGTATAGCAAGAGACATAATAAGAGCAATACAAGATGCTAGAAAAACAGAGAGGCTTAGCCCAAGTGACAGCATAAAAATAGTAATGTCTACAGATAAGCAAGATGTAGTAAATGAATACTTGGAAATGATAAAAACTCCTACAGGAGTATCTGAAATATCTTTTTCAAATGAAAAACAGATTTATGTTGTAGAACTTGGCGAAGGAGAAACAACTTTTTCAGTGCTTAAGTAAATGTCCTACCACATATACACTACTGAGGGAATTATTCTAAAAAGAACTCCATTTGGTGAGGCTAATATACTAGTGCATGTTTTGACTTCGGATATGGGTCTTATTATGGGCTCAGCGAGATCAGCAAGACTCTACGTTTCTAAACTACGACCAGCCTTACAAGAATATGCTCATGTATCTATATCATGCATAAAAGGAAAGGGTGGTTGGAAAATTACAAACGTAGTTCCAAAAGGTTCATTTTACTTTGACTATCCAAAGTATACCCACAAGGTAATGTCACAAATTACTTTTGTTTTGATGCAGATGATACAGGGTGAAGTTCCACAAAAAGAACTTTTTGAGATAGTAAAAAGTTCTTTTGAGTTTCTAAAAAAAGTTCCAGAACAGTATCTTTCAGATTATGAAACGTTAACAGTGTTGCGAATCTTAGACGAGTTGGGATATGTGGTAAGAGACTCTGTAACTAATGAGTTTCTAAATAAAGATTGGAATGAAACACTTCTTGGGAAAGTAAAAGAAAATAAAATTGAAATAGTGGCAGTAATAAATAAAGCACTCAAGGCTAGTCATTTGTAGTTTTGATTCAAAATAGTGTTATAATTATTTATATGCCACCTGAATCAGAAGAAAGTAGTATAGAGCGACTAAAGCGTACTCTGTACTCGAGAAATGAAAAATTAGTTCCAAAAGAAAAAAGAACTCCAGTCAGCGCAAGGGAGTTTGATGTTCCTTCTACTTGGGGCGATAAACCAGACTATTCTATAAAACCAGAAACTATCGTGAAAAGAAACAATTCATTTTTTAACAAGTTTCTTTTGGGATCACTAGTATTTTTTATTGCATCTGTTGCCATAGCGGTATTTATCTTTTTTGGAGGAATTAATATGATTTCTTCAAATAATTTAACCGTAGACGTTATAGCTCCTACCTCTGTATCTTCTGGAGAAGAGTTGTCTATTGGACTTTCTATTGTTAATGGAAACAGAACTGACTTAGAAGAAGCGACTTTGTTTATTACTTATCCAGAGGGAGCAACTGGAGTCGGGGAGGATGATAGAGATTTGAGTCATGAAGAAATAAGTCTTGGTGTAATTCCAAAAGGAGATTCTGCTGAACACAGTGTCAGGGCAGTGCTTTTTGGTGAAAAAGACTCAATAAAATCCTTCTCATTTAGAATTGAATATAAAGTAAAAGGCTCTAACGCAGTTTTCTCTAAGGAAAAAATCTACGATGTTATTATAGGTTCTTCGCCGATTCTTCTAGAAGTTAAGTATCCGAAAGAAGTTAATTCTGGTCAGGATATAACTTTGTCAGTGGAAGTAACTTCAAACTCAACAGTCCCAATTAAAGATTTGTTGGTTAAAATAGATTATCCATACGGATTTACATATAAAAGCTCGACTATAAAACCAGTGAGAAATGATTTTGTTTGGAGTTTAGGTGATTTAAAAAATGGAGATAAAAAGAAATTTGAAATAGTTGGAACGTTGCTCGGCCAGAATATGGAAGATAGGTCATTTAGAATTTCTGCTGGAAATAAGACTGGAAATGTATATGACTTCGATACAGTTCTAGTTTCAAATACTATTACTTTAGGACTAAGAAAATCATTCTTTGATTTAACTGTAACTGCGGGTAACAATTTTGTTAGCACGGTAGGTAATGTGATCCCAGTTAACATCAAGTGGCAGAATACTTTACCGGATAAAGTAGTAGATGCAAATATAGAAGTTCTTATATCTGGAAATGCTGTAGATGATTCAAAGGTAAATGTTGGCAATGGCGGGTACTATAGTTCAGTAAACGACACAGTATTTTGGACAAAAAATGAGAATCAATCTTTGTCAGATGTGTCGCCGGGAGATTCTGGTAATTTCTCTGTGACACTCGCTTCACTCCCAAATCTTGTACAGCCAAAATTCATAAAAAATCCACATATCGATTTGAAAGTTTCTATGTCTGGGGATAGGTCTGGTAGAGACAGTGGTCAGATAAATTCTACTCAAACTGTGGTTATAAAAATATCTACAGTTGCGAGCATTACGGCGAAAGTTTTGAGAGACAATGGTCCATTTACAAACACTGGCCAGATACCGCCAAAAGCAGACAAGGAAACTACTTACACAATAAACTGGCTTGTAACAAATACAACTTCGGATTTGAAGGGTGCTATAGCGAGAGCAGAACTACCACAAGGAGTTGCATGGAAGGGTGAGACATCACCTTCATCTGAAAAAATTACATATAATCCTGATACAAGAATTGTAACTTGGGATATTGGTAGTGTGAGTGCGGGTAGTGGCTTTGTAAATTCTCCACGCCAGGTATATTTCAAGGTTGGACTTGTACCTAACGTTGTACAGGTTGGAACGGCACCAAATCTTGTTTCCGAAATTGATATGACTTCGACAGATGTTTATACTGAAAAACAAATTGAAAGTAATGCTCCTCAGGTTAATACAAGATTCTCAGATCCTTCTTTCAGTTTTGGAAAGGATAATGTCGTAAAATAGTCTCACTTTACCAGTTTGAATCAAATAGATTTATAGGTTACTATGCTTGTATATGGCAATGGAAAAAAACGAAAATTTGATGGAAAAGATAATATCTCTTTGTAAGCGTAGAGGTTTTGTATTTCAAGGTTCTGAAATATATGGAGGCTTGGCTGGTACATGGGACTATGGTCCGTATGGAGCAGAATTATCTCACAATATTAAAGAGTTGTGGTGGAAACACTTTGTATCTGAACAGGATAATATTTTTGGTATATCTACGCCAACCTTAATTCCTGAGGCTGTTTGGAAGGCAAGTGGTCATCTATCTGGTTTTTCAGACCCTGTAGTTGAGTGTGAGAAATGTCATCACAGATTTCGAGCAGATCATTTAGAAGATAAAAAAGTTTGTCCTGATTGTGGTGGTAAACTTGGAGATGAAAAAGCTTTTAACCTTATGTTTCCAGTAAATATGGGAAGCAGTTCTGACAGTGTTGCATATTTAAGGGGAGAGATTGCTCCTGGAATGTTTTTAAATTTCAAAAATATTATGGATACCATTCATCCAGATCTTCCTTTCGGTATTGCACAAATAGGTAAAGCATACAGAAATGAAATTGCTCCAAGAGATTTTTTGTTTCGAGTTCGAGAGTTTGATTTAATGGAATTTGAATATTTTGTCAGAGAAGAATCTTGGGAGAAGTATTTTGAAATGTGGAGAACAGAGATGCATAAATGGGTTGAAAGAGTTGGAATAAATAAAGACATGGTGCACGAACTGGAAGTATCTCCGGAAGATAGAGCATTTTATTCAAAGCGAACTATAGATTTTGAATTTGATTATCCATTCGGAAAAAAAGAGCTTTATGGTTTGGCGTATAGAACAGACCACGACCTTCGAAGTCATTCATCTGGTTCAGGGGTAGACCTATCTTATTTTGATGAAGAAACTAAACAGAGATTTATTCCTCATGTAATTGAACCATCATTTGGCCACGGCAGAACACTACTAGCTGTACTTGTTTCTAGTTACAGAGAAGATGTTATGGGAGATGATACAAGAGTATATCTTGCTTTCAAACCTAAAATTGCCCCAATAAAAATTGCCGTATTTCCTCTACTAAAAAATAAACCAGAGTTGGTGGAGAAAGCTCGAGAAGTATACAAGATGCTGAAAAAAGAATTTGGCGCGGTAATGTTTGACGACAACGGTAATATCGGAAAGAGATACCGAAGACAAGATGAAATCGGAACACCATGGTGTGTAACAGTAGATTTTGAAACTATTGAAAAAGATGCGGGGGTTACAGTGAGAGATCGAGATACCGGAGAACAAAAAAGAATAACTATTGAAGAGTTGATAAAATATGTGAAAGGACAGCTAGCTGACTAGATTTCACAAATAGTTTTGTGAGTGTTAATATTAAGTTAATTATATGAATCTAAAAGAAAATACTACTATTAGTATAGGTCTGGGAACTATTGTTAAATTTATAATAGTTGTGCTGTTATTTGCACTTGGTTTTATTCTAAAAGATTTACTTTTAGTGGTTCTACTATCTATTGTAGTTGCTTCAGCAGTTGAGCCTGGAACACTATGGTTTCAAAAAAGGGGAGTACCAAGACTTTTTGGGGTTATTTTAATTTATCTTACAATCGCACTTTGCTTGGTTGGTATTATATTTTTCCTTCTTCTTCCACTACTTTCTGAATCTATGGATTTTCTTCAAAATTCATCATATTACTTCAACCCAGATAGGCTTATAAATGATAGTTACTTATCATCACAACCAATATTTGCTGGAATTACAAATAGTTTTGATTTGGATAGGGCTGTTGGACAGATAAACACTCTCATTTCTACAATAACTTCAAATACATTCGGAAGTGTTACAACAATTTTCGGAGGAATATTGAGTTTTCTACTTACTATTATCCTTTCTTTCTATCTAGCTGTGGAAGAAGATGGAGTTGGAAAGTTTCTGAAAGCAATCACAACACTAAAGCATGAGGGGTATGTTGTTGATTTGTGGAAGAGATCACAAAAGAAAATCGGTCTTTGGATGCAAGGTCAACTAGTTCTTGCGGTTATTATTGGAATGCTGGTCTATCTTGGGTTACTTATAATAAATGTTCCAAATGCACTGCTACTTGCTGTGCTTGCAGCGGCGTTCGAAATCATCCCTCTTTTTGGCCCAATACTTGCTTCAATTCCGGCAATAATGATTGCATTCGTAACAGGGGGAATGCCACTCGCACTAGTTGTGATGGGCTTGTATATAATAATTCACCAATTTGAAAACCAGCTCATTTATCCTTTGGTTGTGAAAAAAGTTGTAGGTGTTTCTCCGGTCGTTTCTATTTTGGCACTTGCTGCAGGCTGGGAACTAGCAGGATTTATTGGTCTTATATTGTCTGTTCCTGTTGCTTCTGCGGTTATCGAGTTTTTTGATGATTTTGAAAAGAACAAAATCGAGGCTATTGAAAGAATGAACCAATCCTAGTAGTGTTAAGTTATGTCCAAGAATTTCTATATAACGACCACTCTGCCCTACGTTAATTCAGACCCACATATTGGGTTTGCTACTGAAATTATTAATGCAGATGCAATAGCTAGATACAAAAGGTTAAGGGGAGACCAGGTATTTTTTACTACTGGCACAGATGAACATGGTCAGAAGATATGGGAAGCTAGTCAAAAGGAAGGTCGTGATGTTAAAGAATATACAGACCACTTTTCTGATGAGTTTCAAAAGCTAAAAGGACTTTTGAATTTATCAAACGATAACTTCATTCGTACTACAGATGAGAATCATATAAAAGCTGCGCAAGAAATATGGAAGAGATGTGAGGCCAAAGGGGATATCTATAAAAAATCTTATAGTGGTAAGTATTGTGTTGGTTGTGAATCATTTAAAACCGAAAAGGATTTGAACGAAGAAGGCAAGTGCTTAATACATCCTCACTTGGAAATTAAAGATATCGAAGAAGAAAATTATTTTTTCAGATTGAGTAACTACGGAGATAAATTACTAAAATATTTATCGAACGAAGGATCGGTTTTGCCCGACTGGAGAAGAGAAGAGGCTATTAATTTTGTGAGGAGTGGTCTAGAAGATTTTAGTATTTCAAGAGAAAAGGAAAGACTTTCTTGGGGCATACCTGTGCCAGGAGATGAAGATCAGGTAATGTACGTTTGGTTTGATGCATTAACAAACTATATTTCAACTTTAGGTTGGCCTGAAGATAAAGATGGAAACTTCAAAAAATTTTGGGACGATGGCGAGACTGTGCAAGTTGCCGGAAAAGACCAAGTTAGATTTCAGTCTATTATGTGGCAAGCGATGCTAATGTCTGCTGACATAAAAGGCACTGATAAGGTTGTTTACCATGGTTTCATAAATTCTGGTGGTCAGAAGATGAGTAAGTCACTAGGAAACGTGATAAGTCCGTATACTCTAGTAGAAGAGTTCGGGGTTGATGCAGTGCGATACTTGCTACTACGCCATGTTCATCCTTTTGAAGATAGTGATGTTACTATGCCTAGACTGAAAGAGTTATACAATGCTGACTTGGCGAATGGACTTGGAAATCTTGTTTCTAGAATTATGAAAATGGCCGAAACAAATCTAGATGGCCGTGTAGATTTGGAAGGAATTTTTGTATTTCCTGAAACTTATGATTCTTTTGAAAAATTTGAGGTTAATAAGGTACTAGATTTAATTTGGCAACAAATATCTTCTTTAGACCTCATTATTCAAACAGAGATGCCATTTAAGTTAATAAAGACAGATTTGGAAAAAGGAAGAAGCGTTATAAGGGATTTAGTCAAGGAATTGTACAGAGTCTCCTTAATGCTTGAATCAATTTTGCCAGATACATCTTCTAAAATTATTGAACTTATTAAATTAAACAAAACTCCAGAAACCCCTCTGTTTCTAAGAAAAGATTAAAATGAAAATTGAATATTTCGACATACATTCACATTTATACTTTCCTGACTTTGATGAGGATAGAGAAAAAGAAATAGAGAAACTAAAAAAATCTGGAATAGCAACTATTGTAGTTGGTACAGATTTGGAGTCATCAAAAGAATGTGTAAGGCTAGCAAAAGCACACGATAATATTTTTGCTTGTGTTGGACAGCATCCAGGAGATTTGAAAGAAGATTCAGTTTTCAACGAACACTTAAGGAAGCTGGCGAGTGATAAAAAAGTGGTAGCAATAGGTGAGTGCGGTTTGGACTATTTTAGGATTTCACCAGAGGACCTTGAGTTAAAGCTTATTCAGAAAACCGTTTTTGAGTATCATGTTGATCTTGCTTTGGAGCTTAACAAGCCACTCATGCTTCATATTAGAGATAAGAAGGGTTCTCAAGATGCATACCTAGATGCACTCACAATACTAGAACATCATTTTAAGATTTCTGGTGGAGAGCTCAAGGGAAATGTGCATTTTTTTGCTGGGGACAGAGAAGTTCTGCAAAGGTTTGTAAATATTGGATTTAGCGTTTCTTTTACAGGAGTTCTTACATTTACAAATGACTATGATGATTTGGTTCAACTGACCCCTCTAGACCTACTTTTGGCAGAGACTGATGCCCCATTTGTGGCTCCTACACCACACAGGGGAAAGCGAAATTCACCCCTATATGTACCGCTTATTATTGAGAGAATTGCTGAAATAAGGGGGGAGAGTAAGGAGGTCATAAAAAAGGCCTTATTTGACAATACTTTAAGACGTTTTCCAGTCATAAAGGATACCCTTGCGGAGTCGGGTTTATTATGATAGCCTCTACTTCATGGATACACAATCAAACGACACAAAAGTGGGGGCAGATATGGGCAATACAGCAGTGTATGAGGCCTCTTATTTACTATTGCCAACTCTTTCAGAGGAACAAGTTCCTGGCAAAGTAGCTGGAATAAAAGAAGCTCTAGCTTCTTTTGGAGCAACTATCATTTCTGATGAAGACCCAGTTTTAATAGACCTTGCTTACCAAATGGTAAAGGTTGTTCAAACTAATCGATATAAGGCTGACCAGGGTTACTTCGGATGGGTAAAATTTGAGCTTGAAAAAGATTCAATAAAACTTGTTAAGAAAATGCTAGATGAAAGTCCTGATGTTTTAAGACACTTGATCATAAAGACTGTTAAGGAAAACACATTGCTAAATGGAAAGATGAAACTTAAGTCAGAGGACAAGGCAAAGAAGTTTGACGATAAAGATGAGTCAGAGGAAGAAGTTCTAGATGTTGTAAAAGACGATGGAGTTTCTGAAGAAGTAGATAAAAACATTGACGACTTGGTAGTAGCATAAAAATAAAACTATGTATCTAAACAAAGCAATGATAATAGGTAACTTGACTCGAGATCCAGAGATCAAAGCTCTGCCATCTGGAATCAAAGTTGCAAGTTTCTCAGTTGCTACTAACAGAGTTTGGAAAGACAAAAATGGTGTTAAGCAAGAGAATGTTGATTATCACAATGTAGTAGTGTTCGGAAAGCAAGCAGAGATCGTTGGGCAATACATGAGAAAAGGTTCATCGATTCTTGTAGAGGGACGAATGCAGACAAGAAGTTGGGATGATGCATCAGGAGTTAAAAAATACAGAACAGAAGTAGTAGTAGATAGAATGCAGTTCGGTCCGAAAAGAGAGGGAGGTGCACCTGCAAGTTTTGGTGGAGCTCCAGTAGAGGACGACAAGAAAGCACTAGATACGATAGAGTACCCTGAAGAAGAGATTAACCCAGAAGACATTCCATTCTAAAATACAAAGAAAATATAAAGATAATTTTAAATAAATAATATGAATTCAAAAAATTGTTACTTCACTGAGAATAATATAAAACACATAGACTACAAAGATGTAGAGCTTCTTAAGAAGTTCCTAAATCCTCACGCTAGAATGATATCTCGAAAGAGAACAGGTGTTACTGCAAAGAACCAGAGAAACCTAGCTATGGCCATCAAACACGCACGCTTCATGGGACTATTACCATATGTAAGTAGATAGCTCCTGTATTTAAGAGTTTACAAAAACCACCGAGGAGTGGTTTTTGTTTTGCTATGATAGAATAATATTATAAATTTATGTTGTCTGTTTTTATACTAATAGCGCTTGTAAAATTTTTGCAGGTTTCAGACAGCCCAAAGGCAACCGCAATTTTTTATGGAATTATTGTTTTCGTAACAAGCTTTTCAGTTTGGGGAGCATTAATAAGTTTAGTTTTAGGTTTTATATATTTTACTCTCTTGAAGAACTTTGAAAATTCAAATTTATTCTGGTGGTCAACCCTTATTATTGGAGCAATTGTAATTGGATTAGTTTAGTAAAAATCCCCGGAAGGGGATTTTTACTAAACTTAGAATCCTGCGACGGCTCGTTCTGTGTATTCTCCAGTCTCACTGTTTACACGTACAATTTCTCCTTCTTTGATAAACATAGGTACTTGGATCTCCGCACCCGTTTCTAGTTTAACTGTTTTAGTACCTCCTTGAGCAGTGTTTCCCTTAACTGCAGGATGAGCCTCAACTACCTTTAGCTCCACCTTAATAGGCATTTTTACCCCTATAGTAGTGTCTTCAAAAGAAAGTACTTCAATAACAGTGTTAACCTTAAGGAACTTGCCTCTAGGTCCCATAATTTCGTTAGAAAGAGCAAATCTTTTTGAAGGGTCTTGTGGTTCGCAGAACCAATATTCACCCTTGTTGTTGTACAGGTACTTTGCTTCTTTTGAGTCTATTTCAGCCTCCTCAACCTTTTCAGAAACGTGGAAAGACTGCTCTGTTACTTTGCCAGTAATAAGGTTTTTAAGTTTAGTTGCATTAACAGGTTTTCGTTGTTGCTTTCGGAAAACATGAGAGGTGAGTACTTCCCAAGGTTCACCGTTGAAAACGATGTATTTTCTCTCTGTTATTTCACTGTAATCTAGCATTGCCATAGGTATTCAAATTAATTATCAAGGGTTAAAATATAGCCCATTTAAGCCAAAAAATAAAGGATTGACATTCTAATTATTCCATGTACAATCATTTCGGACATTTCGGGCAATTTTGCCCAAGGGGGGGGATATGAAGAAAACACTCGCGGTCGTCATTGCCCTGCTTTACGTTGGAGTCATCATTTACACGACGCAGGGTAGGGCGAGTGAATCTCGTCGTGCACTCGAACAGACCGTCTCTGTTTTCGAGAACTCGATCCAGCGTGCCAAGGCTGAGACGGCGGACCCATGTGGACTTAATCCTATCAGGTTGGTTCAGCCACCTGACGGGGCCGAGAGGTACGGTTTGAAACCCGTACTAGTAATACTGGGTCAAGACGTGACTGATCGCACATCGTCAATCAACTTCAGTGTGCGTGAGCCTGCTCCAGGAGAAAAGACTGTCCTTGTGGCATACACGCCTGGAAGCACTCCAGAATGGCAAGAGATTGGGTGGCTTGCTTACGGCACACAAGCTTGTAAGTCTGGCCAGAGTGAGGCTATCAAGTCATACGCCATCTTCCACCCGCCATTCGGCGATGAACAGACACGCAGTCCGTGGCCCCGCTAGCAACCGGCCGATGTGTCGAGACCGTGCGAAAGCCGGTCTCGAGTCACTCGAGCCGGTTTTCTACTATAAAAATTATTTTCACCTCAACTTGGACATCGGATGTCCAAGTTGAGGTTTGGTTCACTAAATTACTTAAATCACAAAATGTGAAGCAGAATTTTCACCAGAAAAATATCTGTTCTCCGAAAAATAATAATTGAATGCCCTTTATTGTCTTAGGTAATTTCTAAAATTAAAAGTTTTTTCTTCAACTTTGAAAGTTGCTGAAATAGATGGAGGTCTACTACCAGATGCAGGAGTATAAACGAAGTTTGTTCCGCTTATGTGAAAACGATCGTTATTCAACTCTACCTCAACTCCTGTTCCGCGAGTGATGGTCATGTTATTTCCAGTTTGCCTTATAACAAGTGGACTTTGTGCACCTAAATCAGGTCTAGTAATGTTTATTGTTGTTCCGCCATTTGTAACTGTTGCATTTGTTGCCCCTGTTAGTGCCCAGTTTATTTTTCTATTTAGAAAAGTTCCTTCCTCTTCAATTTTTGCAGTATCAATGTTTCTTTTGCCGCCTTCTAGTAAGTTATATGTTCCCACCAACGCTCCTGACATAATGATTCCAAAAAGTGCAATGTAGATCATTGTTTCCATTAGTGTGAACCCTTTGTTTTTACTTTTATAAATATTCATTATGGTGTCGTATATAAAACTTGTAGTTTGTCAGTTGTAGTTAAATTGCTTACTCCATATATCCAGTCATTGTCTATATCAAAACCAAGCGGGGACAGTTTTGGGAAATTGTAGAATCTGAATCTGCCAGAATTTAGTATGGATGAATTCCAAGTTGAGTAATCACTATTCCATATTTGAAATTCCTCTCCTACTTTTCCTGTGCCAATAAAAGCATAGTCCCCAGTAACTTTTAATGTTGTTACATTACCAGCAACTTCTCCTTGGCCAATAATTGGAAGTGATACGGCAGGGTTTGTGATATCAAATACAAATAGCTCAGCTCCTGTTGGGTTACTTTGTCTTCCGAAATATAATTTTCTACCAATAATATTTAAGGATAGTCCATCGTATATACCTGGAAGGTCTACAGAATTTATTTCAGAAATAACATCTCCCGTAACATCTAAAACTCCAAGTTCTTTTACATTGGAATCTGATGCAAGAAATGCGAATCTTTTGTTTACTCCTCCAACTTTTTGATCTCTTACAACCAGGTCATTTACTGTTCTGTTTAGCTCAAATCCATTTCCGATTTCAGTAGGTAGTGTTGGTGTGCTTATGTCAAAAATGTGGAATTCACTTCCTGTGGTTTCGCGAACTGTTACATAAAGTCTTTGTCCGTACACATGCAGTCTGTAACCTTCTGGGAAAGAGCCAAATTGGTCTACATTCTGCAAAGTTATATTTGCTTTTAAGTCCGGGGAACTAGAATCGGTAACATCAAAAACAGCTAGTTGTTTTGTTGTGGTTGCCACAGCTACAAAAGCATAAGTTCTGCCGGTACTTAAATCCTCCGTTACATCAACTGCGTTTAACTTTTGAGAAAAGGTATTAACTTTTAGGTCGTATGTTCCGACTAGTGTTGGATTTG
>JACCDV011234536.1_pt1 | contig 21121 bp, 16 predicted proteins | sample 7446131 | NCBI WGS metagenome assembly JACCDV01 (sample SAMN15323448, study PRJNA562643) | freshwater metagenome | isolation source: river surface water | place: USA:Blue River Watershed | collected 2017-08-17 | reverse complement strand
ATAATATTTGGTAAAAGCCTATAGTATTTAAATCATTATAAGCAATTTAGATTGTTGATCATATCAGATTGTTAATTATGCAGTGAAGATGTTCTTGTAGAAATGATCAGCAGCTAAATAGCCTTCTCCTTCGACTCCAAATACACATAAGCTCCGAACATCATATTCTCGAATGTTCCCGAATTACCTCCAAATATGCTCCATTCCCCATCATCTCAGGAAATCAATCCACTATTTGCGAATCTGATCTGGTTTTATATTTATAACAAAATTGATCATCTTGATTTTGGCCTCCAAATTATAACTAACTCAAGGAGTTAGTTTATAAAGGGTAAAGAATGTTGGATTGATGGAAGCTAAGGAAATAACAGATAATCTAAGCTTTGTTTTTTGAATAATATGCAATAATGATAATGATGCTACTAAAATAATGGGTGACTTGATAAAAGATGGAAGAAGCATTTTATTCTCATGAATTTAGTGATGCGTGTTTTTTTCGCATTATGTATGTTAATTATTATTCCATCTACAGAAAATTTATTATGTTCCAGTCCTTCATAACCTCGCTAGATAATAATGAAAGCAATATCAAGTCCAAACGTTAGTAATGCTTGCCCAGTAACACAAAGGAGAATAGACTCAGATAGCAAATCAAAGATATTATTGCTTCTATGATCAATTCAAAAGAAATATGCACTCAGGCTGCTCTTAATATTGGGCTATCCACCACCCTTCTTGACTTTGATAAATTAACTAAATCCATCAATAATGAGACCAATCCCTCCACGCTTGCCTTCACCTTCATGCAACTCAAAACCCTTCAAAAATAAGCAAATAAGCTTAAAAATTCAATCAATACTCCAAAGGAAACACCCAAGACAAATTTAAGAAATATAAATCGTCAAGTCACTCAAAATCCTGTGCGTGAAGAACCAACGAAGAATTAAGTAAATTCTCAATAAAAGATAGCGAAAGCCTTGTAATAAGAATTAGCCTTTCGAATCAAAGTTAGGCAACTAAATTCTCGATAGAAAATTTCCAGAAAATAGTAGATATTAAAAAAAAGAGTGGAGAAAGCCAAATCAATGAATAAACGGGCTTTTAAAATATACAAAAACCATAAATAGTAATAATCAAAGGCTTATGATTTTTTCAAAATGTAGCCCACTCCGAGTAACCTTAGTTCCAAAAATTTAGGGCACTAACCCATTCTAACGCTTGATGAAAAAGACCAAATATTAGCCTTAAATGAATAATCTTACGAAATAAAGGAAAAGACAACTTGCAAGATGTTAAATATTTCGATAATGAGGGAATCTTTCACGGCACCAGAAATAAAATCCAAGAATGCCACTAAAATGAGGCTAATGATGATGGACAACGATTCGTCATTGATCAGTAATAAGCAGCGTTTTGTTGAGCAAAAGCGGAGATAGCTAGAAGTTCGCAACAACAAGTTGCAATTATAAAAATCCAAAGAAGAATAAGCTTTATTTAGACTTATCAAAAAGCAAGAGAAGCTCAGTCAAATCGAGCATACTCTTCATGAGGAATCCTCAACTCGCTTATTGAAAAAAACTCATAAGATCAAATAAAATGAGGAAAACTTCTCCAAAATGGAAGAAGATTAGCTGCAGCTCGATAGTGCAATAAAATCCAAATGTGAATAGAAAGCCCTTCAAAAGTAGCTGCATCTTCAAGAGCAAGTAAATCGTATACGTTAATAACGAAAGATTAAGTAGGAGCGTCAGTAAAGACACAAGCTTGAGAAATAAAGGTAGCACTAATAGAAGATGCAATTGAATTAGGCATATCTTAAAGAGTATAATAATAGATGCAAAAAGCTGAAGGAGAATGAGTTGAAGCATGAAATGACTATAAAGCAGAGACGTGAAGAATCTAAATAGCGTTAAGTGTTTACAAAGATCGTAAACAATCTATCCAAATACACTGATAAATAATTAATAAAGTAATTAATGAATTTTACTTAGATCGATCAAAAAACTTAAAAATATCAACCATTCGCAATCTCTCTTTGGTCTCAACAACAACTGATCTCACTTCATATTTAAGTTATTTGACTATCATTCTTCAAGATCTTACACCTTATTGCAGTAAATCAAAGCCAGCTTATGAATATAGGAAGGTGAGAATATTTCTTTTATTATTAATGTAAATATATAGTTTAACAAAGTATTTCGTAGTAATATAATTATTTAAGTTAAATGTGCGGAATTTGTTTGGTCCTAAATATCCCCATCGACCAACACCACTTTAATTTTAGCTTCTTTCACTCCTATAACCCGTCGCCATAATAGGAACTTCTTCCGCTCAATCAACACATCCAATATCATAAACTTTAACTTCCTCCCCCTCCAGATTTAGACACTATAGAGCGAATATTAGCCCAGAGAGGACCAAATAAAATTGTTTCTCATCAAATAGATATGTATAAAACCAACTATCAACTCATCTCCACCAAGCATCAAACTAATCTTATTGACAAAGGCAATGCCTTGGGAGTCCAATCCACTCTCCATCTTAGAGGATTTAATAGCTATACTCCCTAAACGCATGGATCTTATTTCCTTTTCAATGGGGAAGTTTGGTAAACAGGCAACCTTCCTCCCATCGATTAATAGAGTGGAGAAAATGATTCAAAATGGCTACATAGAACATTAATGGCTTGCAAAGGTTCTTAATAGAAGATCTTAGATACTTTATGTCAGATAAGAGGAGATTTCGCTATAGTTTTGATTGAAGGAGATCAAATTTTTATAATGAAGGATTATTTTGGGAAAAGAAGTCTATTGCTAGGGATGGGTGAAAATCATCTGATGCTGACTAGCAGTCCCTTCTCCTAAATGCAGCGTGGGTAGGAGAATGAGAACAATAACACAGGATAGGAATAAAACTAGGAGAGCTGGAAAGTGAAGTATGAAGCTGAATGGCTTTCAAGCAAAAAGAAACAGCTATTCGAAGTACCAGCCAACTCACTCATATCCATACATCTTCGCAATGGGGAAGCCTTCTGGACCAAGCAACAAATATATCAAGTTGACCTTAGGAAAATAGGAATACATAAAGTTCCTTAAACCTTGGAAGTGGTTATAGCCACAGTTAGGAAACTGCTCATCGAAAGTGTAAAAGAAATAACCAGATGCATACGCGGGATATATGACTGTACAGTGAAGGATTCTTCAGCCAAAATAGCAGTACTTTTTTCAGGTGGAATTGATTCAACTCTGATTGCCCGACTTCTTGATCTGACTCTGCCAAAGGAGGAGCAAATCGACCTGGTAAACTTGGCGTTTCGATAAGATGCCCCTGACAGATAAGCTGGCAAGATATCATATGAGGAGTTAAGGTCATTAAATCCTAGTCGCCAGTTCAACCTTATCTTGCTCAATAAGAATATGGACGATATTGAGAAGATAAAGAAAGAACTGATTAAGAATATTTACCCCAAGTCTACCCACATGGACTTCAATATTGCTGCAGCACTCCACTTAGCAAGCAAGGCCACTAATGCCAAGATAGTAACTTCTGGCTTAGGAGCAGATTAAATATTTGCCGGATATTCCCGCTATCGTATAGCATTCAAGAGAGCTGGATATGATGAAATGTAAAACGAAATGGTATTCGATATGGAAAGATTATGGATTCGTAATCTTGGTCGAGATGATAGAGCCATAGGAATGAATGCGAAGGAAGCTAGGTATCCTTTTCTCTATTTACCACTATGGCAGTATCTCAGAACCGTCCCTCTCAATCTCATCACCTAAGGAAACGGCTAGAAGATGCTCCTGAGAATCGTAGCTCGATAGCTAGGATTATAAAAGGCTTCAACTTTTAAGAAGAAAGCCATTCAATTTGGCACCCGCCTAGCTAAACTCTCGAATATTAAAACTTTCGGAAGCAACCGAAAAGCAAAGGGAACTTACTAATATAAGTGAATGATAAGATGTTTATTATTGATTGTGATGAAAATATAAGAGTTATCACTGAAGAATATTCATAAGGTTTGAAGCTCATAACCTGAGAGCTAAGGATCTATTTCTCGAAGCTTATAGTATTTTATCATTAGTATATTGATGGCAACTACACCAATCAAAAGAAGTACCTCTAAGGCGAGGATAAAGCACATTAGTGTGACGAAAGTTGATGAAATATCGTCACTTTCATTGAAATTTCCAAAGGATTCAGAGATAAATTGACACTGTGAGGCGTTTTGAATTAAGCATTGAGAACCAAAAAGACGTACCTTTTAGGTCAGCATGTCATTAGTTGAATTAAGAGAAATGCCAGCGATAATGATACCTGCTCCAGTGAGAGCCTCATTTATGATCATGAGACTATTGGTAAGCCTCAGGTTAAATCTACAAAACGAGTCTAAGACAAAAACAACTAAGGTATGGGCCACGAGCGGCATAAGTCCGAACAACATCAAGTATTGCACTACTTAACTAAAAGACTAATAATTATCAGCAAAAGACTATTGTAGATTAGGTCCAAAATGATTAACTACTGATCTACAGGCATTTATATCTTTGATGCAGTAATAATACAAACTAATATTTTAGCTGCTTGTATTCATGACTATGTTTGATATTGGTAGCAGACTAGAGTTAAAGTTAAATTCAACTGTGTCTGCTGCTACTCGGTTATTTGTAACTTACTTTTCACTGCATATCTGAGTCTAGTTTATTCTGTAACTATATTTGAGTTTGCATGTGTCTGTTGACTGAAGGATGAAGCAGTTTACTCCAATATTACATCTTTCCATACATTTGTCATTCACTTATTTATTAGATTATTACTTAGTGCTAGTCTTTAGATGCTGCAATTTTGATCATCAACCATTTTAGTTAGGAATCCAGTTAGTCCTGCCTGGGTTTTTATAAAAGTATATAGGCACTATAATTGGGTTGGTATGATTATTTGTCTGGGAAGATAGGCGAAAAAAGCAATTGGTATGAAGCAAAGTATGATCAGTAGGATGATAATTTTCTATTTATAGCTTGTTTGATACTTCTAGAATGGATAGGAATTTGACCAGTCTCATTTCGTACTATTATAGTTTAAATTGAAAAAATAATACTGGATGCAAGAATTATTAAAATATCAATAATTTCCTCACTTTCTACGACGGAAACCCACAGAAGTATGCGTAAAGGGATCAAAATATTCGCGTCTTTCTGATTTTTTCCTACTGATTGGAATAGCCACATTGAAGTCATATCCAACAAATGCTTACTGAGTATCTTTATGCCTGAGGATGATCTTGTACTAATCCATGTCTTGGATCTATGTATCCTACGAAATGCATTCCTTATAGTTTGAATAATCTTCTTAGATCGTCTATATTTATTTATTCGTTACCTGTGGTAAGAAGGGAGGAAGCAGTTTTCTCTGCTCTAGCTTCTACCAATCCACCTTCTTGAAAAATGGATGAAATTTGACCTACTCAATGCCGTTTGTGCCTAGCCTGCTTTCAGGCTTTCTCTGTATGAGGCGATTGATGAAGTCAATACTTTCCTTACTCCAGCCATAAGGTGGGATCTAATCTAGCTGAACCTGTTTCGCCAATATTTTTTCCCTGATTTCTTTGCGGTTGGCGCCAACATACGGACGCTGCATAAATTTAAAATTACCCTTCCAGTCATAAACTAGTAGGCAATAACTCCCAGAGCAAAGAAATCAACAGGATAAGAATGGTTCATCTTGCATATAACTTCAGGTGCCATGTACCCTGGCGTTCCACTGGTATCTTCAGCATTATTTGGCTTCACTTCCCTTGATACCCCCAAATCTGTTACTCGCAAATACCCTCGATCATCCAACACCAGATTTTCTGGCTTCAAGTCTCTATGAATAACCTTCTTGCCGTGCAGGTACTCCAAGCTGAGGACGATGCAGGCAAGGAAAAATCTAGCCTCCTCTTATTTAAATTTTCTCCTGTTTCCAAGGTGATATCTAAGGTCTCCACGGTTGCAATAATCCATAACAAGGAAAAGATTCTCCCTGTTTTGAAATGAGTATATGATATTAACCAGGAATGGATTTTTTAATTTTTGCAGTAAAACCTTTTCATTCATGACTGAGTGAACTGATCTCTTCGAAATGATTTTCACTTTCTGCATTTCCTTCATTGCGTATATTTTGGATGAGGATTTTTCAACAACCTTCCAAACTTTACCAAATCCTCCCTTCCCTACAACAAAATCCAATTCAAATGAACTCAGACAAACCTTTCTTGTATCTTCAATTTATAGATCCTCAGTGCTGCTCTTGTTAGTTGAAGATCTATCAGTCTTAGGGAGTTCTTTTTTGACATCTCTATGAGGTTTTAGGTTCTTCAGTCCATCAAGATTGATGTGCCTATATAGTTTAAAAGCATACAGATAGTTGCCGACGAGAAGCTTCTTCTATTTTTCCTTTGAAGGCGAACTCCCTGAAAAGCTGCTTTTCCTAGTAGGCTTGGAACTGGAGTCATTTTTCATTTAGGAGTCCCTTGTTGTCCGAATATCACTTCTATTGTTGGAGGATTTAAGGTCAAAATGAAACTGGACGGGCTTGAGTGAGCAGTTGTTGCTGAGCTCAGTGCTTTCAAAGAGCAGGGGCGACTCCCTCCTGGCCTACCTTATCCTTCTTATTCCTTGGAATGACATTGATAAATTTATCTACTCGATATAATCTCAGAGAATAAAATCAGATATTTCAAGCATGGTGGTAATAAGGCTTATTAATAACGTTGACTATCTAATTAACAATTTTTATTCTATTTTTTATTCTCTCCTTTAGCACTATAAACAATCATTCCTTATAGTTATTAATCATTAAAATATTACATCCCCTGCTGCAACTATTAATTATCAAACCTCATCCACACCAAGATAAACTATTTTAATTTGGGGAATACTTAAAATTTAGATGATGTTTTTGAGTACTGAATCATTTTACTATGATCTTTGCCACAAATAATAATAAATATTCTGATGAATAACCAAATAAGATAATTCCTAAAGCGCGCTTGGGAACAAAGAAAAATAATCCAATAATATTGGGCTAAAAGTGCAAGCACTAAAATTCTCCTAATCAATGCAGGAGTGTACGTACAGCCTGTTATAACATAGTGTCTATGGAAGTTTAAACTTGTTCCTGAATAATTCATGGTTAAACATTTTTCCGCAGAACGTTACAATTTACAAGGTGGAAGGCTCCACACTCTAATAACTTACTCCTTTTCTCATATGGGCATTTTCTCTCTTGGTAAAGGTTCATCTATATAGCTTTCGATGCGTTAATGCTAGGATTAATGGGACGAGCGATTCAAACCAACTATGGTAATAAGTATGTATATTTGCTATACGGATTGGGAGCATTATTTGGAGGATTGACAAGTGCAGTATTCCAGCGCCCATCTCCATATATTCAACCTCAAGTCGGACCATAAAGTGCAATAGCTGCTTATCTAACCTTTATAGGGCTTTTGAATCCACAGCAAACATTCATGCTTTTCTTTTTCCCAATGAGAGCTTGGGTTCTTTTAATGCTTGTAGGAAGCTACTCTTTGTTCTTTGATCCTCAAAAAAAGATCTTTGCAGGAATGACTGCAGGCTTAACAGTCTATCAATTGATGCGGGTTGGATTTATTTGATCGTTATCATAAACTATTATTGAAGAATCATGTCTTTATATCTTCCTTATGAATTTATACTTTCTCCTCTTTAAGCTCCCCTTGCTCATAACTTTTCTTAATCAGCTCTTGTATCGTGTTTACATATCCTTTGGTCTTTTCTTGATCTCTTAAAGAATAGTACTCAATCAACTATGAGTATTTTTGGATGATTTCTTGCAGTTCTTCATTTTTATATTCCTTCTTTTCGAGTTTGGAGAGCTTTCGCTCAATAGCTTGTATGGGGTTCATGAAGTAAAGGATTTTCTAGATGTCTGCCTCTTATCCTCCAAAATAAAGTTTCTTCTTATTACTCTCTGTTGCAATCGTTATATCCAATTTGTATTTCCCAGCATTAATCGAGGCATTAGCTTCTTTTATGTCTTTGATTTTAACAAAATAGTCGAGCTTCAATTTATTGGCTTCGGGGGTAAACTTGAGCAGAAACTCTTTAGTCAAAGCCAGCACTCTAAATATAAATTGATGAACCTAACGGTGGTAGACTTTATCATATACTTCCACTCGTACTCTTCAACATTGAACAAATCAACTTTATACTTGGTGAGCAGCTACTCTTAATAGTAGTCATTTATGTGATATGTTGTTTTTAGTAATTAGCTCTACTCAAATAAGGAGCGCTAAGTTTGTTTATAATTACGGAAAGGATGGGGAGCTTGTCAAGTATGCCACTGATTAGCATGGAGGGACCCCAGTTGTTTCCCTCCAGGATAGTGTCAAGGAGGTCTTGGCAATTCGAATAAGGACTATTCTAATGCTGGTAGAAAACTCTAGGCCTGTTGAATGGGTACTCAAAATCAATAAGTATCTAAAAGTCAAATAGCCTGTAGTCGTACTGAGTCTGTACCTATAATGGGTTGCAAATTACATAGAAGCTGATTCCGCAAGTCGATATTTAAAAATTTTTAAAGGTTATTTTTTCATGGCGATATTCCTCGAGGGAGATAAGTTCCTTTCGTACTCTTTTTCCTTTGATTTAATGTTGGAAATTTTAATGATGCTAGACAGCGACGGCCAGATCATGAATGGACAAAAAGTTCATATGCATTACTTTTTTATATTAATGACGAATTAAAGTTTTAAATGCGTATATGCATTAAACTATGGCGTACTATTTTTTATATTTAACTATGTTGTGAATTAGGCTCACCTGCTATATAATTAGAATTTGAATGTAAGAGGAGAGGATTTCTAATTTGACTATTTCATCGGAAATCATATCTATTTCTCCTGAAGACCAGCAAGGAGAGCTCACCATCACCAATAATAATAAGTAAACTGCCATGCTCTTCAAAGTATCGTCTGCCACATGAAGATTAAGACCAAAATATAAAAGATATTTGAGGTGAAGCCTTCCAAGGGCTTTATACTCCCAGGATAAAACGCCCAGATTACTTTTAAGGTTATCAATAAATTAGTAACTAGGCCTTTATATCTAGAGTAAAGCGGATTGCGAAAAATATGAAAAAAATCTACAATTCCTACTACAAACTATTAACCACAAATCTTTGTCCATCAGCAAATAGTAGTAATAGTCAATATGGAAATCAGTCAAATAGAAGAAAGCAGACACCACAATTGGCTATTGTGCTGTCAAAATTGGCGTCAGCATGTCAGGCAGGATTGAGTCAAAGCCAATTATCCCCCTTTACACCAATTATGAAAGCAGAGTTGATGCAAAGTTTTCAAGTCATCTTAGGGGCGAGAAAAATTCATTGAATTTCAATTAAATGGATAGCAACCAGCGAATCAGTCATATTAAGTAAGGGCCTCATGACAGCGCTCAACTATCGCAAAAGTACGAGGCGCTTAAAAGCGAGCATTAAGAACTCGAGAAGGAGAGGTAGAAAATTTTCTCAATAGGTCAGTCGGGCAAATCGAGCAAAAATAATAAAATCAAGCGTATTAATGTATTTACTCAGTTATTATTATCTTTGTCCTCAGCTTTGTTTTAGGAAATTTCTTGAAAAAATTCCTGGAGCCAAAGCCCGAGCCCAAAAAAGTGTAAAAATATTGGTATAGTGATTTGTTTGGTTGATAAACTGTATTTAAACAAATAGTGAGTAAAGTTATTGATGATAATCCAAGATTAATGAGGTCGTTCCTACACAAGTAGCAAATGTGCTTAACCAGTCTTCATTCATATGGCAGTCCTTTCATACTGCTTAGTACTGTATTTGCAAGTTGTTGTATCTGAAAGAATGGAGACAGGGTCAGCACTTGAAGCTAGCCTGCACTATGATTTTCAGTTTTTATTCGCTTTGATGACTAAAAGAGGACTCAAGCAAAACGCCGATTCCTCTCCCGAAAGAAAATATATTTCTTCCTCCTCAAGCGAGTTGAACAACATTATTAATCTAATTATTATGCAATCAAATACCATATCTTAATTAACAAAGAATTATTATGGATAAAGAAGCAACTCCAACGAGCTCAGCAGAGGCACTTACCGTCCCCTTTGCAGGCCAAATTCTGTCTGTCTTTGAGCCCGCCCCCGGCAAAGTAATTGAAAAAATTATATAGATTAGCATTAACTTTGATTAGATCCATCGCAGCCTACGCTACTAGGTCATAAATTATTGCCTTGATAAAATTAACTTCAAAACAGTATTGGCTGGACTCAAAAATACTCATCCTCAAATCATCTCTGCAAGCCTCATCCTCAATGAATAATCAAAGTACTAGCTATCAGTCACTGTCTCTTACGAGTTTCTCCCTCCAGTCAAAGAAACCATTGTTTTTGAAAGTAAGACCATTCCTAAAGAATAATCAGAGCAAGCAAATGTACGCAATTTACGCAATCATATTAAAGGAATGCGAGAATAGCTAATTTCACTAGGAAATTTGCAAACCATATCTGGAACCCTTGATGAAAACACAGATACTGAGATTTTTGTTCCCTTGGCAAGCAAGAAGACTGTTTTGACCTTAAGTTTAAATTTGAAGGCCATCACGAATCAAATACTTAAGTTCCAAATGTACTACTTCAGCTCTGTGTCTAAGCAGCGCAAATCTTCAGGTGCAGTGCCCGAATAAGGTGTGTTTTTACATCATAACGGCAGTCTCTTTATCGAGACCAAATTTTATGCTGAGCTTGAAGATTTCGATATGGTGAACTTCAGGGTTATGGGAAAGAATAAGGGAGACTATATTATAACATCATAGAGAGTTGAAGTGCTTTGATCATCCACAATTATTATGCTTATGAATGCTTGTTTAAATAAATGGAATTTAGGGTTGATTGAATGCTTGACTCATAAATTATCTATGGATAATAATAACAGATGGAGAATGGCTTCACGGCAAGTGACTCCAAAGGATTGTTTACGTTTTACCGATAACAAAATTAACTATAGAAACGCAAAGGCAAGCTTCATATGAGCTCTCTCCAAAGTTCAAACCCTGTCAAAAAGCACTATGTTTCTTTATCCAATTACAATAATTCCTAGCAAGGCAAATATAAATCGGAAAATAATAATTCAAAGCCTCTTTCTCAACGCTATGACCAAATCAAGTAATAGCTTTAGGTTAAATAAACCTTTACTCCTAAAAATGTGTTGACCATCAATTTCAGAAAATCCCTTAAAAATTAGTTTTACTTCCAACTCATCAGTAACAAGGGCCGTCGTAACCGGACGGAAATATAAAGCTACTTCAAAGAGAAGGTTTCGGTCAAAGACAAGCCAACAAATTTATTGAAAAATTTAAGTGTGAAAGAAATACCAGCAAATACAGTAAAATAAATGTTTAAGCCAAAGAAATAATGCCTAATAAAGTATCAGAATAGTAAAAAGAATCCATTGAGAATGAATGCCGTATCTGCTCATTGCATTAGTGATAACCCAAGGAACCTCTAGGAATAAAAAATATTTCATATGCCCATCATAAAGCCAACAGAGCCCAATAGAGCTAAAAATAAACTTGAGCTTGGCAGCACTTTGTGCAAAGAAGTATTTGTAGTTCGTAAGCGTAAACTCGAAAACAACACATTTTGGTAAGAAATAAAATAGAGGAAGTCAAAGCGCGAAGTAAATATCGTAAATTTGAACAATAAAATTGAATAATGGACTAAACAGGAAGCTCTCAAAGCTTCCAGTGGCATCACAATCCAATAATTACTGAAACAATGAATGAAAATATTTATTTATACTGTTAGTTATCCCTTACATATTTATGTCTCGCTCATCCTTTACCATTAATTACATCTAATTTAATTTAATCAAATTTATTATAACTTTTAGTATGAAGAGTTTAGACGATATTCCTTATGAACTTGTTGCTGTAGTTGAGGCAGCAATAAAGTAAAAGAGCTTACTCTAGAAATTAGTGAATACCTACTCCTATCAGGAATAATTAACCTTTTAGAGTAATTTGAAAATACTTGCCCAATACTTGGTAAATTATATTCATATACCTCCTCAATATGTGGACTCTCTCAACCTGTTCATGACTGATAAAAATCTTCCAATCGAGTTTACCTTGAGGCCGCTTCGCCTTTTCCATGTAATTAATTTTCTAAAGGATTGGCTTAACCATTTTTCACATAAAACTTTATATGAAAGTAAAGCTCAGAAAATCAGCTTTCGTAATACTATCTTCAAGGCGGTACTTATTGAACAAAAATCACTGATTGATGATTATTTTTTAACCATCAGCTAAAAAAATATGCTCATATCTGACGACATATTCAACCTTCTTCGAGAATTACTTTCTCACTACTATCTTTATGAGCACAAGTGTGATAGTTTAGCTTTTTTCGATAAATAAAATGTATTTGAATCGTTCAAGCGAACTGTTAATAGTTATCTATCATAAAATCGACTTTAATGTGAATCAAAGTTATAAGATAAGAATTATATAAGAAGAGATTAACTCTAAAGTTTTATCAAATTTTGGTAGGACTCTAACCAAGAACTACTTCTTTGCGTAGACAAAAGGTTGTCTATATGTGAGAGCGGGTCTCAGACAGATTCAAACAAAACTTATCATATTTAAGTACAAACTGAACACTAAAATGATACTATTCTTCATTTAATAAATTCAACCTTGACCAAATTAAACTCATGTTCTTAGTAAGAAATACATAGCTAAGCAATATAAAGAATTCGCTCTTTCCTACTCGCATAAAAAATTAGCATTCTAAGAAAAAAGGAAAAGTAGGTGGGAAAGTATCGTTAACCTCCTCAGACATAAAAATATAAATTAACTGCCACGAAAACTTTTTTTCCATAAACCCCGAAACTTTCAAACTTATCTTTATGTGTGACCCCTAAAAAAGAGGCGTAAAGACTTCAGCCTCAAATAAATTAAAAGCAAGGCCTGGGCAAACCTTTATAAAGAAAGATGGAAAGTAGTCTGCTAATTTCAAAGACATTATATAGATTGGCTAATAAATGATTTACTTTAATATTATAGGCTAAATAATTAAATTGCGTTTCATCCAAAAATCATTTCCCAAAGTGATTTATCTCCTGTGCCACAAGTGAAATGATGCTTTTTACTCCAGCTTTGCAAGCATTTATAGCAAAAGTTGTATTTGCAAGACCCACAAATCATATGCAGACATCCTCCATCTTTCTATATTCCTTATCCGCATTTCGGACAAACCCTTCATAATGCAAACAATACTTAATCCCATCAGGTAATTGGATTTAAGAGGTTTTACAATCCCCTCGATGTTATGGATTCCAACAATTTTCACAAAAGACGTTAAGACAAAGCTCACATGTTCCATTATTAATAAATCCAAAGCAGTCAGGCCTCGTACACTTTTTATTATCTCTGAGATCTTTATAGATTTATAGTAAATTCTTTCTTAAGGCAGTTGTTAAAGTAAGCATTACCTAGCTATCCTTAATATTAATAGTTCCTGAACATTTCTCGTTGACACACTTAGGTTTATTATTTTGAGTGATACTATGACTGCACCATTAATGGATGCATTAAAGGCACATTTATTTATGACCACATGTGAATATACTTTTTGTATAAAATCGAACATAATTCTCAGTACAAACTGCACATAATTTTTCAATAGGGGTTGAAAGAGGATGTTTTTTGAGCTGCAAAGTTTAGAGTTGCTCCTGCATTTCTTCGGCATTAAACTCTATAAAGGATTTGTGCATCCTCTTATTCTCAATTGCCGACTTCATTTTTAAAATTATAAATTGAAAGTTTAGCTTCCGCAATAATGTAAGCTACCAATTATGATATCATCATTCTCCTTTCCTTGTATTTTATTTGATTTATTTTTAAATATAAACTTATATGTGTTGTGCTAAAGCATTGTATAATTATTTGCTTATCCCAAGTTTTAATGGAGAAAAAGCAGGTGCGCAGTGATCACCAAGATGATGGCTCTTCGAGTGTATGCGATGTCCTTCAAGCTCAGCCATAAGATCCATCAAAGGATTCTGGGTTTGATACTAAGAAAGCAGGAAAAGAGTAATCTGAGATAAGAAGGATCTTTATTAACAATCGTGCTAAAGATAAAAAGCTTTAGAACGATTCAGCCTATGACGGAGTTTACCTTTACAAGCCAGGAGTTTAATTGCCTTCCCTTTATCAATTCGCCAATCAGACAGTAAGACATTTGCTTATGAAGGTCAAAATCATAATTGCTTCTGAATACATCAAACGGCATAACCCTGAGCTTCTCAAAAGAAACATCTATGGTGCAGATCCTTACACATCCAATAGTGACGCTGTCTGTATTTTGGTACACTCAGGATCCATTAATATCAATACCTTTCCAAACAAACGCTTCGAAGGTGTTGAGCTCACCTGCAAAGTTATCAAGCCCAAGAAAAATTACACGGGATCGTTCAAAAATGGGATAATGAGCCGTAATCTCAAAGGATATAATGGAAACGCGCTCAAACCAGAATCGGTGAGAAATCTAGCCTCACTTGGCCCAATGGAGTCACTCGAAAAGTACGCGGCCAATATGCACATTCCTATTGGCAAAAATAGAATAAAGCCCAAGCCAAGAAACATATCAAATATCATCCCAATACCTGAGACTCATATCGTGTTTAATATGAACAATGAGCCCGCCTATAAATACTCAATTTTTAATATCGCAGACAAAGGATTCTAAAAAAATGAATTCATAACGAAAAAGCTGGACAACTATGTCCTTTACCTTGAAACTAATGCAAACTAAAAATACGAGCTTCTGAAATGTACTTTCGTTATTAGCCTAGAATCGTAGATTTATCGGATTGCAAAGATAAGAAGCCCCTAAAAGATCGACAACTAATTCTTTGAAAGCAATAGCTGCCCACTGGACGATGACCTAATCGAAGTCATATACACTAACTTAAAGTGGGAAGACATTGAATGGGGAAACATGAACATCCAGCTGAAAAAGTAGAAATTGATCGAAGGGGTGCGCAGCTTCAAATACTATAAAAAATAAAAAGAAGGGAAATGATCCGTCTCAGCCTATCATCTATTATTAAAGTTGTCAATATCACTAAGATTAAACCTTGTTTATCTATTGCAACTTTATGATGAATAAGATAGATAGTAATGGCATTAAGAGATGGTTTGTTTAACAGCTCCCTTACTGCTTTAAGGGGCTATATTTATTGATGGTTAATATAAGCCTCAACTATTTTAATAATCAACTCTAAATAAATTATATAAAAGATAGCAAATACAAAATAATAAAATTAATCTCTTCTCATCAAACACCCTCAAAATATTCCCTCATCCTTTTCAAGTATGATTCAAGGTTTTCCTCCATTACATTTGTGCTTGTTTTTGTGTTGAGGTTTTTGTTAATGTCTGCAAACATTAATAGCGGAACTGGTTGGATGTAAGATTTGAGGTAGATAGATGTGTAGATGGGTGTTGAGGGAGGCTTATTTGTTTATTTGATGTATTATAATCATAATATTATTCTGAAGGCGAGCGATGAGCAATTTATAAACACACAATTGCATATATGAGCTCCATCTCCACCAATCAACTTCTTTTCTCATAAAATAGCCTTATTTACAATATACTTCCTTCAAAAATACGCCCTTCTCTTTTGCAGTTACAGAGAACAATAAAGATTTTGATTCTCGACATCAGGAAGAATTTGATTCCAATAGCTTTGAAACCCGTACAGAAACAAGTATTATCCTCCAGTCATCAAGCAATCTAAGCTATGGCTTCCCCCTCAAAAGTGGAACTGAAAAAACCCTGAAAAAGCCAACTCTTATTCCTAGAAGAGCAATTCAAAAAGAAAGCAGGAATGTTTTCTCAAACCTCATGAGGATATTTCTCAAAAACGTGATGGAGCTTAGATCTTACGATCAAACTATCTCACAAATCATTCAGCAAAGACAACTCCGGACCTCAAAAGAAGCTTTTCATGATTGGCTCCTTTCCTTCGGCATCAACTTCAAAAATTATATCCGCTTTAATGAGCTGAGAAGACTGTGCAGTGGGACACCAAATCAATAGATGCATTCTATCTTCCGTACACTGGTCAGATCTTATGTTAAGGGGATTGGAGTAAGTCACACATTGACTTCTAAGCGTATAGAACGTGGGTCAACTTTGATGCATCTGATGGGACTGAGGGGCCTCCCCAGGGAATTGAAGATTTTATGATAAATGTACATTAGCATTAATTTTCATCTTAAATTGATTGATTGACTAATAAACAATGCTTAAGCTATTATATAGACTATGCTTTATTCCTCAGCTGAAACCAATAAATAATTTTATTTAATTATAAACCTATCTCGAATCATTTCCAAATCCATACCAAACAATAATTAATCGATTCTATATATAAAAAAGTATAATCATCTGAGCAACTTTGGGTCGAAACCTTAAATGTAATACCCGTTAGAGTAGAGAAGTTAAAGCATGTCGATATATTCGGGGTGATTTGAGCATATTGAGGAAAAATTGAGGTAAATATTGTCACGATGGATTTCTTCAGACTCAGTATCTCCCTATTTTATATCTGAAGCCTGGCAAATATCCAAAAGATTTTCTATGAATTAAGGGGAATACTATTCTTATTACTCTAAAACTGGCGTTTTACTTATTTGTACTGATTAGTTTACTTCCCTTTTCGTCCCTTATTTTGGCATTGCTACCTTTTTACTGCTTAAAGGCTTATGTTTTGTATCCTTATGCAGTGTTTTTCTTGATTTCTTGGGCATATTTTTGAATGCATTGAACTTCTGATTAGAATTGCTTATAAACTTCATGAGTAATTTAGCAGTGTGTTTGATGAGAGGATCGTCCCGAATCCTTTAGGCCTGATTTTTGGGTGCGAGTGATGTTTAGGTATAGGAGTAGGTGGGCCTATTATGTCTAAGATTCATATATATAAGAATGAAGTGATGAAGATGATAAAAGTACATAGCTACATACATTTATATATTTGGGCGATACAACTATAACCAATTTAATTGCATAACTATAATAGATTCATTCAAATGGCAGAGGAAGAAATACAAGCATTGGTTTAGCAGTATCGAGAAAGAATGGAGGAAATCGCGGAAAATCAGAGTTGCTTGCCTGTTAGATACTTACAAGAGGCTGAATTTATTATTCGCACAGAGATTATGCAGTCCATAAAATCAGCAGACATCCTCCCCACTCTGTAAAAAGCTATGATCCAATGGAAAAATGAGCTTTACACTCGCAATCAGAATGCAATATCGAAATGGTGTAAAGAGCTTCTCATTGATTGTACAAACGCTATCGATAAAAAGATTGGCCGATAGATAAAATCATTTAACACTTATCGCCAAGAGATTCAAATGACTATTGAGCTTTTGCGTAAGAAGACGGATGTATATATGTCGGTTGAGCTAAGTGCCACGATCTATTAATTCATAATTCAAAAGGTAATATAAAACACACTGCAACTAAATACAATAACTTTGAGTCAAATTCAGGAGCAGTTTAAAATCATATAGATCGAGAATAAAGCCCTCCTGGTTTAGTGTAAGGAGAATAAGCGGAGGGCTGCAAAGGAAGATAATGAGCTTCAAAGAGTGATAGTGGAGCTCAAGTAGTCCTTGAGGAATCTGCAGACCAAATACGATATGCTTTAATAAAGCAGTGAAGAGCTCAAGCGGGAAGTGTAGGCTAGCCAATTCAACAAATAAGAGAAACACTAAAAGATGATTCAATAGTCAAGTAGATAGCTAGCCCAACTTAAGTAAAGGCTGTAGAAAAGCCGTGATTAGTGCTAATAAGCTGTTAAGAAGTATACCTTCCTAGATATGTAGCTGAGGAAAGAACAGCTGCTGCATAAGCAAACCATGCTCCACTACCAGGAACTGGTCGAGTCGTATCACAATAAGTAAGAGGAGCTCAAGGAAGAAATTCTGTAAGTGAGCAGGGTGTCAGAGAAAGAAATCGACCAATTTAAGATATTGTCGTCTAAGAAGCTGGAGGACTGGCAGCAGACGGCGACTGAGCTAGAACAGCAGCTTCAAGAAAATTAATAAATCCTCAAATAGAAGGACAAATAAATCAATGCCTTGCGCTAATAACTTATATCTGAAAAAGGTAAGGCTCGCCTCATTTCAACCAATCTAAGTAATTAAATAATGGAACTTTAGTTGAAAAATAGAGTTCTCTAAGAAAAACAAACATAGTACTAGCAATTAAAGACAAGGTTTTTGAAGACAGAGGTGGAGGCAAAGAAACTTCAAAAGGATAAATAGCATTTAAACGAGCTCTGTAAATAGTATGAAAAGGAAAAATTAATTTCACAACAAAAATATTAATATCTAAAAGCCTAGCTATAGTAGTAACAGGATAAAAATCACATTTTGAGTTAGTAGCTGCTAAAGAAGGAGGGGGAGATAATATAGAAAAAGAGTTTAAGGCAAAGGCCTTAAAGCCTCAGTACTGAAGTTCAAACATAGGTTGGCTATCAATAAAAGATTAAGTAAGCCTTAAGGATGATGCGATAGATTGAGGGCGAGTACTAGAAGCTAAAGAGTTTAAACTAGCGAAATAAGAGAAGATTCTGATTATAATATAGTATAAGTTTTAATGAATAAAAAGGGTTATTTATAATATACAATGTAGTAAGAGCTCAGACAATCCGAAATAATCGAAGACGAGGAATCCATCCATCAGATCGAAGAACTCAATATAGACATCCTAAGCAACTACTCCTAGAAGTTTAGGGCCTCATACAAGGAAATTGAATCCTAAAGTTTGAAAAGCAGCCATCGATCCGATGATACATAACTCTTCCATAAAGGCATAATTACTCTCATATTCAAAATACAGCCATCCAAGATAGCAGTGACTGCTATATCAGCCAATATATCCATCATTAAGGCCACCTATTTCCCTTAAGATAATAAGTATCGGCTGAGGAATGAAGCAAAAGAAAAGCGAATTCTTATCATCAATAAGCTGACAACGTAGGAGGAATTTCAACTCATCACTGATATTGAAGGAGAAATAGAGAAATTCAAAAAATATATACTGCTGAGGTAGTCACAGCTAGGAGCACTCTTGTTCCTTTAGGACTATCGCAAGCAATTATCCTTCTAGTAGTTGAAGAACAAATATGAGGAATGCTACAACTCAATTATATCTTTTGTGCTTCCCCCTTAGAAATGCAACTAACCTATCAATTTCAAAATCATAGAGAAGATATTTAAGTACGAATTTATACTTTTTGAACAACTATCTTAGAAGAGTAAGAACCTAGAAGATGAACTCACTATCTTTGAAAACAAATGCTTATCTTCCAAGTTCATACACGAGGAACAGTAGAAAGGAATCAGTAAAATTTTAAGAGAACTTAAAATACTCGTAATGCTTGCTTAATGTAGATTTCTAAGTTAGCAACTTTAGTAGAGCTCTTTCCTTACGCTTGCCTAAAGCCGAAAGATGACCTTTTCTCATATCCCCTCTAAAGTAAACGTTGGAGAAACCTGTTTTAAAATGACTTGATCTATTACAAACTTTATGGATAGCCCTAAAAGATAGATAAGTCATTCAATCAACTTAGGACCAACGTACAACTTTTAATAGTTAGCTTAATATCGTTAATGCCACCATGAATATATTCAACCAAGCTAAGATTAATCCCAAGGGACTCAAATATTGGAGTGCACAGTTTTAGTCAATTAAGAAAGTTTTGAAGTGTACAGTTTCTAGTATACATGCCCACCATGAAGCAGAACTCATGATATCCTAGCCAAGCGAAGAACTCGCAAAGTAAATTTGGAATTTACCATAAAAGAAAGAATTCAAAACTTTTATTTAGTTGACATTGCCATCAATTTCTTTTTCTGAGCATATCTATATTCCTAGAAAGCTCAGAGAATACTTCTTCTAAAGGTTGAAAGGAAATAAAGTCGATATGCCTGAATACAAGATCAGCAACTTGTAAAGCTATTTTAATTGCCTTCAAGATTAAGGTAAACATGAAGAAAAACTTTCAATCAGGATTAACAATCCCTTTTAATTAGACTTGAAACCCTTTGAAGTTGATCCTCAGCAAAACTTTATCCAAAAGCAATTCTCTTTGTTTAAAGCAAATCTTCAAAGTATTAAAAGTGTATTTAAAAAGGCTCAGTAACCTCCCAAAACTATTATATTTCATATTCACGGAGGTGGATTTATTAGCATGAGTTCATTTATTCATCAAACCTACACGAGGAAGTGGTCTAATTCATTAAATGTACCAATCATTTCAGTGGACTATGGTAAGGCACCTGAGTATCCTTTTCCTGAAGGACTCTATGATTGCCTTGAGGCTTATTTTTGGACTCTTAACAGTTTCAACCAAATCTATAACATTAGTCCATAGAAAATAATCCTCGTAGGCGATTCAGCTGGCGGTAATCTTGTTGCAGCGCTCACAAATTTATTGATTGAATGGAAGCTACGGGTCCCTGATGGAATTGTTCTAGCTTACCCAGCTTTAAATCTTAATTATTATGACTTCACTCCCAGTTTACTGACTGCGCTCAATGATATGATTCTTCCACACACGTTTTTAAAAATTTGTCTCAAGTCATATCTTAAGGATCCAGCTTACTAGCCTGATAAAAACTATTTCATAAGCCCCATAAAGGCGACAAATGATATCCTAAAGCGATACCCCCCGACAAGAATATTTGTAGGAAGCAAAGATCCTTTTCACGACGATTGTTGCCGATTTACTGAACAATTAAGGTAATATTCATATTATTTAGTTAATTTATTGGGAAAAAGGTTCAACTCGTTGTTTTTTAAGAATTCCCTCACGGATTTTTACAGTTCGATATGAAAAATAGTCCGCATTATTACTGCGAGCAAGCGATAAAAGAAGTGTAAAATGCCTTGAAACAATTGATAAATATTCCAAAATGATCGTTTCTATTATTTTTAATATTTTATTAAGATAAATATGGGGTTGGGGTTGGGGTTGGGGTTGGGGTTGGGGTT
>JACCDV010439494.1_pt1 | contig 21121 bp, 20 predicted proteins | sample 7446131 | NCBI WGS metagenome assembly JACCDV01 (sample SAMN15323448, study PRJNA562643) | freshwater metagenome | isolation source: river surface water | place: USA:Blue River Watershed | collected 2017-08-17 | reverse complement strand
TACAGTATATTGTTCTTTAGGTTTTGCTAGTTCACGGGCTCGTCTCTCTAGAGCCTCTACTTGCTTTAATACTTCTTCTTGATTTATTATAGTTATTTCTACTTCAATATTTTCTAAAGATAATAGAGGTTTTAAATCAATACCTGCAACGCTGTTTGCTACTAGATCAAATTTCTTTTCTACTATACTAGCTTCTAAGCCTAGTTGTTCTGCTACAAAAGCCAGTTCCCTGAAGTTATTAAGGTTCTTTGCAGTTGCTATAGCAATTTGTTGTTGTGTTTCGTAATATACACGACCCTCAAAAGATAAGTTTTTTGCGGCTCCGGCTTGTTCTTCAATAATATGTAACACTTGCTCAAGCTGAGCACCTTGATTACCTGCAAATATACTTATTCCATATTCTTTCTCTAATGAGGCTTTTATAGTTGAGTCTAATTTTTTTACTTCGTCTCCAACTAGCTTGCTTATGGCTGTTCCTGCGGCGCCCCCGACAAGTGCACCTAGCTTAGCGCCTAAAGGAGCCCCGATTCCTCCAAAATAAAAACCAATACCGCCACCTATTGCCGCACCTATACCAGTACCTATGGCAGTATAAGCACCGATAGACTCACCCCATGTTTTTTCGCCGTTTCTAGCAGCGGTGCTAAAAGCGTCTGAGATCTCTCTAACTAGATCTTCTTTGGTTTTGGTTATGTCTACTTCTATACCTGCAATTTTAGTAGTAAATTTAAATTCTTCAATATCTTTTAAAGAACTGTTTGCACGCTCTAGTGAAGTAAGACTTGCAGCTCCTAAGCTTAGGAATGTTTTTTCTATTTGTTGAGTGTCTCTATTAGTAAATAGATTTTTTATAAAACTGCCGCCCTTAGCAAGCAGAGCGTTATACTCCTCTTGCTTTCCTATTAAAGAAGCTATAGTAGTTCCTAATAGAGATAATATAGAGATAGCGCTAAGAGCGTTAGCTCCTGCACTTATAAAGGCTCCGCCTAAGTTAGCTACACCACCTATAGCTCTAGTACTTCCAGAAATAACATTACCAAAAAATGAACCTGTTTTAGCACTTGCTAAAGTACTTGCTTTTCCAATATTGTCTATCGCGTCATTAGTTTCTTTTAGTAGTTTTTGACTAGCCTCTTCTTGCTTTATTCTACGAGTTAACTCTGCGTTAGCATCGTCCGCTCTTTTTTTACTAACTTTCTTACTGCTCTCTAATACGCTGATGGATTCTCTCTGGGCAGCAATAAGTTGATTTTCTTTAGCTATTACGGCTTCAAGCTTAGTTCTACGTTCTTCTAATAGTTTATTAGCCTCTTGTGTTTGTTTTACTGTTAGAGGCCCTTGTTCGGCTTGTTGTATAATAGGAGCTAGAGATAAATTATTTCTACTTAGACCGGCTTTGCCTGCTAAGGTTATACTTTTTACAGATTTTTGTATGTCTTCTTGGGCTTGTCTTCCCGCTTTAGACCAAGATGCAAACTTATCTCTAACAGCGTCAGCTCTAGATTCAAATTTATCTGATAGACTTTCAAGACTGCCAGAAATTACCGCGATACCTTTAGAAGCCGCTAAGCCCGCAGCTATACCGACAGTACCAAAGGCACCCGCTAGGTTATTAGTTAAAAAGCTTGCAAGAGGTGCTAGTATATCCGCTAGTACACCGCCTATTTGAGTAGCAACGTCAATTATCTTAGTTCCGAAAGCTTCTATTTGTTCTGCGCTAGTAGGTATGGTAGTATTGATAGATGCAAACTTACGCTCACCTTCTGCAATAACGGCGTTAGCGAATGCTTGTCTACGCTCAAACTCTGTAAGTTGTGTTACAGATTTGTTCATAGCTGCTGCGTATGCACGAGTAGCAGGTTCAATTTTAGTATATATACCTAATTCGTCTAGTAATTCAGTTTCCATTTTAGCAGAACCACGAATTACACGAGTGTATGCATCATTGAGATCACGGCCTAAAGCACGAGAAGCTTTTAAAGCAACCATACTTAGACGTTCAATTTGCTCACCGCTAAACCCAGCACTAAGAGATGCGTTTATTTGGGTGGCGCTTTCAGCTAAAGTTAACTGACCCTTAGTTATTTCTCTTACAGAATCTAATAGTTGAGTAGCACTCTCACCACTAACTGCAGCTAAGCTTCTTAAACCTTCAAAGGTTTGGTTAGCTTGGGCAGCTCTAGCTAGCGCAGAATATGCTTGCTGTAGTGAGAATATGGTAGCGGCAGCACCAGCGTACGCTGCTACTAGACCGCCCATGCCTTGAGACTGAGCAGCAAAAGAACGACCCGCACTGGCCGATGACTGACCAAGGCGGGTTTGAGCTTTTGTTATGCTCTCAATTGAATTTACAGTATCTGCCGCACCTGCTGCAGTAAACTTTGTTTCAATTACGTTCTTTATTGTTGCCAACTATCTTCTACCTTTATTACGATTTTCTCTAGCTTTTTGTTGCTCTCTATAGTGTTCATCGTAAGTGTTGTGTATTATAAATAAAAAGTCTAAAACCTCACGTCGGTCATCCATATCATAAAGATCCATGAATACTTCCAGACACGAAAAATCTTTACCTAACCACGTACCGCTCATACCTTCAATTCGATCTGGTAATACGTTAAACAATATTAAAGCATTTTGAACTTCAAAGGAAAGGGAATCTATTTCTATAGGAATTTCCTCTTCGTTAGGTTCCCATCCCATCTGTTCGCACATCAGTAGGTATTGTTCTGCCGACATGCCACTAGATTGTAACTGTTGTTGAAGATATTGTTTTAGTTTTTTACTTTTTCTTCTTTAGCCTCTTTCTCAAAGACTTCAAAGTTATTTAGGCTATCTGTTACGAACTGATCAAAAATTGTTGAGTTCTTTAATAGCAATAGCGCATCTTCTGCACTATATGGAACCTCTTCTGTGGCTGACATTCCAGTTGTATCTATTGGGATAAGATGAGCCAGACCTCGCACCGTCAATCCTGTCCAGCCTTTAATTACTGCTTCGCTGTACAGTTCTAAGAATTTGTCGTTATTAACATCTTCTTCACGTTGTCTTGTGCGCTTATTGAATTTGTACTCTAGGCTCTGATTACGTATTTTCATCATACGCTCTCTACCGATATAGCACAGATTTACTACAAAACCATCTATATCAGGAAATTCTACTTTGGTTACTTTTTCAGTTACCATTAATTTTTTAATTAAACTCATTGTGTCCTCTCATTATATGAAAAAGGGTAGCTACCATATCCAATTTGTTATTAGTGAGGGGACTTCTAATAACTCATTGAGGTAACTACCCATCTGCATTTGTTAAAGAAAAAGCCCCCTCAAGCTTTTCTTATTACGTTATACTACTATTAGCCGGTAGTAGATACGAACATTGTTAGTTCAGAACCTGTACCTTTAGTAGCAGTAGTTTCTTGTGCTAAGAATTCCACGCTGATACCGATTATATCTTCAACAGTGTGTGTTGGGAAGTTGAACTGTACGGCTGGCATATTTAGTGCAACGAATGGTGCAGTAGATCCACCAATTATTAAGTTAGCACTACTTGCTTGAGCAATACTTGTTCTTGTGTCGTTAGCTATTCTACTTAGGAATTGAGCACTTTGATCTGTTCCACTACGTAGATAAGCAGTAAAGTTACCAGTTATAGTTTTAGCACCAGAGAACTGACCAATAGGTGAGTTAAGAGTAGCTATTTCTTCTGGAGTTAGATAAGTAAGGTTGTTGTTATAAGTAAAACCTAGTCCAGTAACTGGGAATGTATAAGTAGAAGCACTAGAACCTGCTGGAGTATGGCTAATTGAAATACTACTTAGTCTGTTTCTAATGAATGAAGCTGTAGTACCATTATAGTTACCCCACGCGTGGTATCTGTGAGCAGCAGCGTTAGCAACAGCTATGCTGTTTGCAGTAATTACAGTACCGTTGTTGTTAACTCCACCTACAACACTAATAAAGTGGTCACGAGCAGCTCCGACTAGCTCAACAAAGTCTGTACCAAACCCACTCCAACTTGTAGTAGCGATACCGTCTATAGCAGCATCAATGCTAGCTTCGTTAACAGTGGCATTTTTTACTTGATATACTACGTTATCCATTTTAATGTATATATCGTATTCAGGAGCAGAAGCAAAGTTGCTTATGTGTGCGCTTACGTTAGCAGCAGCGTTACGAGCCGCAGTACGGAATCTACCACCGTCTTCCCATGCAGATTGCTGTACAGTACCAGAAGCTGCTACAGTATTTGAGAATAGGGCCTGCCATAAGAACCAGTCTGCTAGAGGTCTAGCATTTCCAGTTGCAGCAGCAATATTTCCTGTAGGTCTTAAGTAGGTTTGGAAGTTCCATTCAGTTGGGTTAATAGCGGTGTTAAAACGCTGAGTACTACGATCAGGTGATAAACCACTTTCTAGTGAAGTTATATCTTGAGTAGCAGCAGATTGACTTGCAGCATAACCGGCGAGTACCTCTACTCTCCAAGTATTAGTGGATGTCATCTGAGCGCCGGTACCACCGCTATCAATGTCAATGGTAGACATATAAACTTCAGTATTTCTTTGAAGATTTAGAGTTGTCATTTAAGCTCTCTCCTTTAAAATTTGTTTATTTCAAAGCTAACACTAAGAAATATTTCTGCCATCCCATAAGGTTCTAGTAGGCCAGAATCTACAATAATCTCAGTTATTGTTATTTGTTGTATATTCAGTTCTAAGTCTGAATCCATATTATATAGTACATGTTCGATATCAGACACGATATTGTTAGTACTAAGAGAGTTTTCATCTGAGTGAAAATAACATCTCAAAGCTAATTCTACTACACCTTCCGTAGCATTAGCAGTAGTATATAGTCTTATTTCTCGTAAACATTGTAAGTATACACACGGAAATTCGTTTATTTCGTCTATATACTTCAAACCTCTATAAATATTCTCGTATAAATTAGTAGAAAACTCATAAGAACTTGAAAAAGGAGATGTTCTGCCATCAATCTTTTTTAAATTAGTTATAATGTGATTTACTATCTTACTACGATTAGACATTTCTTTAATTCTTCCTTAAGTATACCATGCACTAATTTAATTGGCAAATTTTATTTTTTTAATTTGTTCTTCTACGTAATCCAAATTGAGTAGAGTACCTCTCTTGCATAATTGCGCGTATAGAGTCAGTAACTAAATTATTTATTTCATACCCGTATTCTTCTAAGCTATCATAGTACGGTAGATAAAAATAGTCAATCTGCCTACTTCTAAAATTAGCATAAACATCTATACTTGATCTAAAAGTACCAGTTCTTTCATATATTTTACTAGGCCTGGCTACTCCATCTCCTCGTCTCATTTTTAATCTTACACGGCCTTGTACTAATTCAGTTAATCGCACTACACTCTGAGTTGGTTGTTGTGAATTTTCCCTAGTTAACTTGCGTCTATTAGATACTTGTACCTTACCTATATAGGCCATTACACTACCTTCTACATAGTTTATATCTGCAGAAAAAGATTTATTTTTTAGTCTTTTTTCTATGTTAGTTATTAAGTTTGCAAAATAGGCAATTTTCTGAGCATTATTAGGAAGATTTTTAAGTAAGTTATCTACGTAGTTTTCAAATTTACTATCATATTCACTTATAGAACTACGAACCTCTGCGCTGTTTGCAGCTTTCCTAAGACCGTCATTAATGATACTTTGTTTGTAACTGAACGAAATTTTTATACTATCTCCAGCTTCACCGGAAGAATAAAATAATGTTGCGTTTTTTAGTATATACTCTCTAGTAAACTGTAGAGTAGTTATACCTGTTTTTTTCTTGTTTATATAGAAAGGAATAGATAGCGTAAGAGCTTTTGTTTCTAAATTTTTACTTACTGCAGCCAGTATATCTCTTAATAAAGGATCACTTTGATTAGCAGGATTAATTAAATCTTCTCGTAACTTATTGATATTGTTTTTGTAAGTAGCTACAAAAAAGTCGGTACCTTTTAGCTCAGTTACTTCCTCTTGTATTTGTCCGCCGTCTGAAACTTTATAACCAGTAGTTAATTTAGAAGTACCAGTTAAACCTATGCTGAGAACAGAGCCTAGACTAATAGCACTATCTCTTTGTATTCTAAAGCTGGTGCCTTTTTTATTTTCTTTTATTATAGTTCTTAATAGAGATGATTTAACTTCACTAACTTGGTATTTAGAACCGCTAGCATCTATTTTTATTAAGTCAACCTGTAGACCTCTACCAGAGCGTTCCTGTATCTTTCTGGCACCACTCGCTAAAGCTATATTTGCTTCAATAGCTGAATAATATCTTTCAGCTAACTGACTCAAAGCTTTCGATAATTGGGTATCTCCAATTGTTGCAGCCCTACTAGATAAACGAGAAGCTATAAGAGTAGCCTTAGCTAAATCCCCATTTATATAAGTTTCAATATTTAGTAGCTTAACCATTAGTTAATTAGCCTGTACATATTTAAAACTCTTCTAACTTGCGGAGGGAAATCGTCTATACTTAACTTGTGAGATTGTATAGCTTCGCCTTGAAATCTAACAGATTCAGATCCGCTCTTTCCTTTGTATATTACTTTTACCATCTCTAGTATAGCTAATTTTAAATCATCAGGTATTGTAGTATATCCTCCGTTGTATATTACTTTTACACCATTTGGATAGTTTCTAAATTTTAGAGGTCTAAAGAAACCTAACTCTGGAGTACCACCGCCATCTCCAGTATCAAAAGTTATTTCCCCCGTATTTGGATAAAAAGAAAATTGATTTACAGTTCTCGATAAGTCAGTAAAATCCTGGGTATTATTAGATCCATCAAATTTCAATAACAGTTTAGTAGTAGAATCTGCTGCTAGTGGATAATTAGAACTAATATAGCTTGTAGAATATTTACCTTCGTGGCTTATTTTTAAACTATCTAGATATCCGGTCATGTATTTACCTATAGACACTCCTGTTCCGTAATTAGGTATTGAAATAGAGGACACATTGCTGCCTATTACAGAGCCTTCTCTAGTTATATAAAAATTATTATCAAACCTATTCACACTAAGATGATAAAATTGGTTAGGACTGTAACCAGTATTAGAACCTTGTACAACATTACTTACCGTTACACCATTTTCTACAACACTGAAGTGTAACCCGAAAGACGAAAAATTAATACCTAGCGACCAGTTATTAGATGCAGAACCACTACTAACAATAGTGTGATATCCTGAAGTAGTATTGGCAAATCTAGCATAACATTCTATAGAAAAATCATCAGGACCTAAATCCCAATCCTCATTAGAATCGGTCTGTATATAACTGCTCCCGTCAAAATAAGCACTGGATCTACCAAACTTCTTTACTCTGGTTTTTAATATTGGATTACCTGTTCTACTAACAGTATGTGCTTGACCTTCTACGGCTATAGGCTGTCCGTTAGGATCTGGATTTCCAAGCGTATAGTATTGTATTCCGTCAAAATGTGAAACCTCATCAACTCTATTTAAGGGAGGGTTAGCTATGAACACAGAACTGACTCCACCATTAAAATATTCGGTATAGGTATTAGCAGAAAAGCTTCTACCACAATATGAAGATATTAGCGAGCTTACCTGAACAGCTATATTGCTAAGTCTTCCATCTTCTTCGGTATTAGCTGTTTTTAGACTTAGGAAGTCTTTTATTTCTGGTAGGGTTATCAAGCTGCTCATTTAGAGTCTCCAATTTTTCAATTATTGAGTGTGATTCTAGCTGAATAGGCGAAGAATCTTTACTGCTTCCATGTAGAGTTTTCCATGCCTCTATTTCTAGATAAGACTGGTACTCTGATTCGTACTTTTTAATATCTTCTACACTAAAAAAGTTATAAGCGCCATTTATAGAGTTTCCAGTAGCTGTATATTCTCTAAAAGCATTATCAAAAGTAATGTACTTTTTTCTTGCCTCTTCAATTAATTGTGTCTTGGTTTGGAAATCCATAATGTATTCCTTTCTTATTCCATGTTTCTAGGTTATAAGGGCCTTCTGTTGATAATAATGTTGGCCCTATATTAAAACCTTCTGCTGATGTTGATACTAATCCTGGTAAACCCTCTAAATAAAATTTAGAATGTGGTTTAAAATCTATCCCTACAAGAGAACTAACTCTTATCCAGAAGAAAGTACCAACGTAGGTATAGTTTTCATTTATTTTATCAGGTAAAAATCCTTTTTTAGATACCTTACAGGTTCCAAAAGATTTATATTTATCATTGTCAAAAGGTAATTTATCTACTTGCTCTAAACAATAATGATAAAGTACATCAGTCCATAAACTTGTGACTTTACCGTCTTCCGAGTCTGGGTGGTAGATAACACCTTTAGAATGATTATAAAATAATATACCTTCGGTAGTTTTACTAAGTAATTTTGGCAGAGAAGTATCAAAAAAGTGTGATACTTCTCTTTTACCTTCATTCTCTACTGTTACTACTTCATAACCTAATTTTTCCAATATAGAAACTACTAAGTTGTAAACTTGTAGTTCAGTAGATACTTTAGTTACTGTGGCGATCTTCTCACCATTAAATAAGTGATTATATTTGTGAAGATTGTATACTATTTTATAAACACTCGGATGATTTAAGGAGTGTATGTGACAAATATTATGCTTTATCATTTTTATATCCTGAAATAAAATAAGGGTGGGGCAGAGCCCCACCCCCTAGGTAGTAACTAATATTACTTAGTAATATTAGGAGCTTCTTGTAGTGATTAGACCGGCATATGCGTAACGAGCGCTTAGAGCAGCATCAGCTACAGTAGTTAGGGCCTTGAAGTCAAAACGAGTACTTAGGTACATCGCAGTAACTTGTTGTTGTGGTAGATATTCGCTTTCGATTTCCATCGCGCGACGCTCACCGATGATGAAGCCTGGCTTATAAACTAGTACACCTAGGTTAGAGTCAGCAGCAGCTGCACTATCCATAAATTCGGAGATGTATATAGGAATACCATATACAGCACCTACGCTACCAGTTAGATAAGTAGCTTGAGCACCGAATTTATCAACTGTTTGGAAGTCAGTGTTTGTAACTAGGTTATTGTAGCCTTCTACAGATGTTATGTAAGCTAGGTTTGTACCTAGAGCTAGACCATAACGACCTAGGCTTAGTCTTGCTGCAGCGATATCGCCTGGATCAGCTTTATCAATAGTTGTACCAGTTTTAGTTACAAGTGCGTTTACACCTGCAGCTAGTTCAACTACACCCTTGATAACAGAAGCAAAAGCACCTGCACCAGCTAGTGCGTTTGAGGCGCTGAAAGCACTTAGAGTACCATCACCACGTAGAATTGCTTTATCAATACCACGGGCTAGACGACGAGTAGCAGCTTGACGTAGGAAGTCGATTAGAGGAAGAATGGTATCTTCTTCTTCGTCCTTCGCAATGTGAGTGCTTACCATAAACTTCTTTGGTTGTAGGTTTATAGAAGCGATTTGAGCCTGACGGCTTGTTGGAACAGTTGTTAGATCGTTCACACCTGCAGCAAAAGAACCGCTTGGGAACTGTGCTACGAAGTCAGAAGTATCTTCATCTGCTACTGGAATGCGGAAATCTTTGCTGTTTACTTCAATGCGGTTAAACATTGGAGCTACAACTAGTTGTTGCTGCATTTCGTGATATACGTTTGTGCTGAACGCTTCGTTTAGGTTACTGTCTGTTAGAACGGCTTTCATACGATCGCCGAAATTAGTAGAAAATACACCTTTGTTTAGTGCGCGAGCTAGGAATACTGCGTTGGACTTTTGTGTATCAGAGAACTGCTCGGAAGTACGAGTATTCTCTGCATAGTGCATCTTGCTAGTCTGGTAAGCACTTACCTGTTCACGGTAAGCTCTTAGTTGTCCTTTTAGCTCAGCTAGCTCTTCCATTACACGTGGATCGGCAGCTTTGCCTGTTTCAGCTGATCTATAGTCAGCAGCTTCAGCAGCTAATACTGCCTGACCTGCTTTTTCTACTAGCTGTGCAACGCGTGGTTCTGCAACGCTAGCTACAGCAGCTTTGGTCTCTACCTCAGCTGATGCTGCTTTGGTGCTGATTGTGATTGGATCACCTACGTTTTCAGTAGTCATTTCTTTTTTCTCCTCTAGAGTTTTTTGTATATTATGGCCATATACTTGTAACATTAAATCTCTATTTTCTTCTTGTGGAAGAGTTTTTAGAGACTCAACTACCATACATAACTTATTTGCTAAACAGAAATGAGAATCATTCCAACTAGCGTAGTTTAAAGTTGTAAGGTTTATCGTATCATTCAGTGCTCTTTGAAGTGCAGAGTTAGTAGAAAGTTCATTAATTGTTTTTAGTCTAATGAGATCAATTTCTGATTTTGTAATTAATGACTTAAACTTGCTAAGTATCTTAACTTTCTCTTCATCACTGAATACTTTTTCACTATTTACTACTAAGTGAATATCAAAGTTCTTTTCTAAGTCCCATGAATTTAATACTATAACATCGGTTGCAACAACAGATATTTCTTTATTCAAGCCTTCTCCAAGTACATCACACTTTTCAAAGATGAATACTGGATTATCTGCAGTAGCTATCTTATTAGTTTTGTAACGCTCTCCGTTTATAACTACAAATGTTTTTTCTGATATTTTACTGGTATCAGCACTTAATAGGTTTATAAAAGGAATAGGCTTTAGAGGATCTTCAGAAGCAGTTATTTCTTCTTCTTTTTGAGCCTCTTCTACTGCAGCTGCTTTAGCCTCAATAGCTTCTACTTCTTCAGTCTTAGTTTCTACGACAATTTCTTCAGTAGTAACTTCAAAAGATTTTTTAAATTCTAAATAGGAATCATCATTTTCAAAGCTTTTTCTTACAGAAAATAATGAATTTTGGTTTGCTGGTACGCTAACAACTGAAATTTCTAACAATTCTAGATCTTTAATATAGAATGTGTCGTTCATTTTATCGTAGTCGGCGTCTTTAATTCTAAATCCAACACTAAAGCTCTTTAATACTCCGTCTTTTATTAGAGTCTTAACTCCGTGTTGGTGCTCGGCAGCCTCACTAACGCTCGCTTCAACAAAAATACCTTTCTTATCTACTGTAATGTTATTAACTTTTCCAATAGGTTTTGAATGGTCATGTTGATATAAAAGTATAGGATTTCTTCTAAAGTTATCTATACCCTTTGCCCACGCTTGAGATAGAACGATATCACCTGTTCTATCTTTTTCAGAAGTGTTGGCATAACCAGCAATTTTTAACGTTTTATTATCAGATATGCCTTTGACACTAAAGTCATCGGTATCTATAAAAAATGTTTTTTGCATCGGTTACTCCTTTAAGGTTTCGTCTGCAGGTATGGTATCTGCTTCTTCATTAGAAGGTCTTCCTCCTAAATCCGGGTTAGTAGCGCTACCTGTAATATTTTGAGGTAGACGTATTTGATTAGTAGATGAGTCGTTAATAGTCTCAAATCCTAATTTTTTTCTAGCTTCATCCGGCGTTATTATACCGGAATTTACCAAACTTACATAATATTGACTTTGAGTACGTAGATCTGGTTGTAATGCTGTTATAACTGTTTTATCTGGTTTAATAGTAGAACTGTTAAAATAATGTGCTATTGCGCTAGCAAACATAGCAACTATCGGCAATATAGTATGCTCGTAGAACAATACTTGGTTAGCTGCAATATTTGCATTATTACCGCTTTTCATAAGAACATAAGGAACGCCCAAGGCTTTAGCCATATCTTGTTCTAGGCGCTCAACACTATTTTCAAAATCCAAGCTTTGAAAATTAATATCACTAAATTTATCTATCTTTAATCCGCCATCTAATATAGCAGGGTTTCTTGCCCCATCAAAAATAGTAGCGTAGCTAGAACGCCAATTTTGTAATAAACGCTCTTTTACTTTAACGTTTAAAACAGAATCAGTAGTCAATACGACTCCAGGTATAGCGTTGTTCTTAAAAAATTGCTTCTGAAATTTTAAAAGAGCATTATAGATATTTATAATATTGTTTAAACTTTTTATAGGGCTCTTACCCCTAAATATGCTTTCTTCGTTATCCATCTTTATGTGAATAATTTCGTCAGCAGAAAATTCTATTGTACTTTGCTTCTTACTTTCACCAGAATAGCTCGAATAATTACTAGCAACTAAATATAAGTAACCTTTAACAAATGTTTTTGGATCAGTTATTATCTGAACATTATTTGCTGGTAAAACAAATAAACTAACTCCATCGTAGTATAAAAAAGCATTACCATCTAGTAGCAAATCAAAATATGCACGTCTAAATAATTTTACTCTATCTTCAAAAGGGTTGGGTCTATCGTTTAGTAGTTTACTTAGTTTTTTAGTAGGTCCTGAACCAGTTACTTCAAAAGGTATTTCTACACAAGCACTGACTATCATGTCTACTGCGCGGTGTATAACTTCTATCTGATCGTAAGCAGCTCTAAAATCTACATTTGTTTCAGGGCTAGCATAAGGCTGTCTGGAATGAATGTGTGGCTGCGCTGGGTTAAGCTTTTCTTGTATCCAGCTTATTGGTCCTCTTGCCATATTCCAGTCTCTCCAAAATGTTGTAGTCTTTGGCGTTCTAGCCAAGTACGAACTTTATCACCCATGTAATTGGAATAAGACTTTCCGTATATCTGATGCAGTTTAGCATGATGGCTTTTGCACAGAGAGTATAGATTATCGTTACACAATAATGAAGAGTTATCTTCTTCGAATTGTTTTCTACACTCTAGAACGTCATTATCCGACGTTATCTTTATCTTATTCTTAGTTACCCAATTGTTCCAGAGTTCGCTAACAGAGTATATATGATGTAGTTCTATATCGCTAGTACTTCCACATATATAGCATGGCTCTTTATCTTTATATTTGCTTTTTATACCATCCCGTATCCATTTTACAGGCAATCTAGTAAGTTTTTGAGTATTTTCCATCTATTCTTGTTCCATTATAAGGCTAAAAATCTATAAAGTCAAAAAATAAAATGTAAAAAATATGAATTGTTTATCCAGAATATATATCTACCGCACTGGCCTTGACATGTGTGTATATAGCGTATCTTATAGCATCACAAGCGTGGCTGGCCCAGTCATGAAGGGGTCTTACTTTCTCAGTTCTACTATTCCACTTGTAGCCGGTCATACTCTTATGACAATATCTAGCATTTGTTATATCCATAATTATTTTGTCTTGTACTACTAAGCTTTGTAAGTAAGCGATACCATCTGTTACACTTTTTACGGCATTCTCACAGTAGATATCATACTCATAAGCTAAATCAGCTTTTGTTTGTTGAGCAGCGCTATCAATATAAATATTTTCTACGCCCCAATAATCTATCAGCATTTTTATTTGTTCAGCATGTACACTAGTTGGTTGCTCACTGGCTACATATTCATCAACTATATAAAAATTAATATCATCAGTAGCTATAACTACAAAAGCAGTATCGTCTCTAAAACCCATATCCAATCCAGCTATAAAAGTAAATCTATCGTTTCCAGGTTCAATTTTATAAGTGGCTTCTTCTCCAGTTAGATCAATAAAATGCTTTTCATCGTCTATCTTGTATATTTGCCCTTCAAAACTAGCCCACTCACAATAATATTCTTGTCTGAAAATAGATTCTGGCAAGGCTCTTTTAGCTTCATCAATATCCTCTTTTCTCAATCTAGGATTAGAATGCCAAGGAAATAATCCACTACCCCATTCGGGATAGTCATTATCTTGCCCTCTGTTATAGTAATCATATAGATAGTTTTCTTTACCGCGAGGAGTGCTAATAAAAAGTGCTCTAGAATCAGGGAAAGTAGAAAGAGCAGGACGTAAGTCTCGCGTAAAATATTCGTCATTACTAATAAGTGCAGCTTCGTCTACAATAAGTAGGTTTGCAGCACGACCAACTAGAGAACTACGATTCTCTGCCGATAATAGTCTCAAAGTGCTGTCATTTATTAATTGTACTACGTGATCTTTTTGATTGTACTTTTTTGTTTCAATACCAAAACTTTCTATTAGTTGAGCTGTATAATCCCAAATAATAGAGCTTAGATTGAAATTAGGAGCCACAACCAACACCTGTTGATTGGGCTCCAACAATTTAGCTAATGCTAAAACAGCCGCGGCACTGGACTTGCCAGTTCTTCGGGCGCTTATATGAACCCAAAAACGTTTTTCACTCAACCCATCAATCATTGCTGTTTGACTAGGATTAAATTCTGTGAAACCGTATTTTGCGGGTAACTTACTTGCTAACTTATTTATAGGTACTTTAAAATAATCTTGTGTCATATACTATATTTAACACAATACTATTAGCTAGTCAACTACAAAAAATTTTAATTATGGTTATTTCAATCTTCTTTATGTTGCTCGTATAAGTATCTTTTAGATTTTACTTTAACTCGTTTTTTAAACCATTTATAATAATATAGTCTAACTATGTTTAGCATTGTACTTAGGGTATACACGTTTTATCTCCTTTAAAAAGTTTTCTGCGATTGCGGCATGTCCTTTTGGGCCTGGATGATTATCTAAACTACTAAGACGAAAAGAGGGATCTTCATAAAAAGTGAAATCCATGCTATAACCTCTTCCATCATGATGTAAGAAAGGCCATCCAATTAATTTCTCTGTGTCTATGTGACTAGTATAATCCGATACTAATAAGGAGTAAAAATACTCGTACTCATCTCTTAATCTATCGTCGGTAGCTACATAAAATCTCTTGTCCTCAAAGAAAGGCTCTTCAAGAGTCACTACAGGTGCAACTCCTTGCATTATTATGTACCTTACATCATGCTTATTGCAAAAATCTTGAAAAAGCATAATATCTCGTAATGTCTCATTAATAAAAGTATCGACCGACATGTGGTATTGCCATACTTCTCTAATTAGCGGATCAAGATGAGTATAATGTTTGAGATATATCTCAGTCCATGCGTCATATTCTTTTTCTCTGATACTGAAGTACCTCTGAGCAAGTAAGTAATATAAGGTAATATGGTAATTAAATATTGATACACGATCCCACCCAGTAAGAAGTATACAGACTAATTCTGGTTTTTTATGTAGTATCGTATCATAGCAAGTCTTAAAAATATAGCTATTAGATGCGCCACTAGAACCATTGTTTACTACTTTTTTAATGTTTAATTCTTTAGCCAGTAGATCTGGCCACTTATAAAAAGAACAGTCCGCACTAGGGTCAGTGTCTGATTTAAAATTAGCATCTGTCCAGCTACATCCTGCAGCCAATAAATAAGTCATCAGAACACTCTCACTTTATATAGTTTCATAAATCTATCTGCATCTTCTAAGCTATTTACCATAGGTTCTCCTTTAACATTTAAACTAGTATTTAACAACATGGGACAGCCAGTTAGAGCATACCACTCCTCTAAAATATTTCGTAATACTGAGTTGCAAAAAGGAGTAACAATTTGAACTCTAGCCGTATTATCTACATGAGTTACAGAAGCATAGTCATGTTTAGATATAGCTACATATTGCATATATTCATTCATGGGCCCAGAGAAATAGTCTGTTGCAAATTCAGATAGTATAGCAGGAGCAAATGGTCTAAATTTTTGTCGTTTCTTAATATTATTAACTAAATCTTTTACAGGCTTTCTGCAATCTGCCAATAAACTTCTATTACCTAGTGCTCTCGGTCCAAACTCTGCGCGTCCATTAGCTACTCCACAAACCCCGTACTCAAGTAAATGCTGTACTATTTGTTTTGGGTTTATCTCTCTTTTAATGTCATAGCCGAGATATGGGCCTTTCCACTCTAACATTTGATTATTAATCGCAGCTGCGGCACCTAGAGCACTTCCAGCATCTCCTGGGCAAGGCATAATCCACACATTGTCAAACAGTGGTCTGATCTTAGAATTAGCAACGCAGTTAAGAGCCACACCACCACCATAACACAGATGTGCAGAATAGCGTCGAGCTATATTCATAATCTCGACAATCTTTTCTTCTATTAATGCTTGGGCAGATGCTGCAATATCCTCATTTCTACCAATAATAGGGTATTTAATTCCTCTATGCAAATTTTCTTCCAACAAGTAGCTAAGGTCGAGAGTCGGTTCTCCGAATGCAGCCATACCCATAGTAATATATTCATCTTCCATTGGCTTGAGACCTATGTAATCTGTAATTGCTGTATAGAATAATCCAAGAGAGTACGGATATTTACGACTCCATACTTTCTTTTTTTTATACCAAATTGAACAAGTATCCCATTCGCCTATAGCATCAATAACAACACATACAGGCTCTTCAACGAATGGACGAGTATAATATGCAGCAGCAGCGTGGGCCCAATGATGAGAAACGTAATGATCGTGTCTAGGGTATTTAGCTATTTTTTGACCGGCATATAATCTTCGAGTATTTTTTAGAAAAGGTCTTTCGTAATATGCAGTAGTACCTTCTATTATAAAACCGGGATATAGTTTTTTATCATTTTTTACCTTGGAATATCTTTCGGAATGTGCTGCAAATTTTATATCTACTCCATCTATAACTGCAATAGAGGCATCGTGAAAACCATAAGATAAACCCGTTATCATGCTACATAACTATCCAGTAACCAAGTCTTAATTTGATTGTGTATTAAATGATCGGTTATATTTATATTATTTTTATTCTTTAACACTTTAGGCTCTACAATTCTATAATCTTCTAGCTCTAGAGTCAAGGTGTCATAGATTTTTAATAACTGCTCAGAATCTAGATTCCATAGTGCAACAGATAGTGGATATTTTACAGTATTATACCATAAGTTAACATTGTTAGAGTCACAAAACTTTAAAAAATCAACCATTTCATGCCAATTCTTTCTCATAGGATTAACCATTACTGATAGTTCTCTTTTATTAGTATTACAGTAGTCTAAGAATATTTTAAAGTTATTCATAAGCTCATTAAAATCCGCATTGACTCTTATAGATTCATACAGATCCTTATCTAAACTATCTATGCTTATATTCAAATGAATATTGTTTTGTGCTAATATTTTTTCTACTCGTTTATTATATACTGTTCCGTTTGTAGCAATATTTATTTTTAAGCCTGGGTTAATTTCTGCAGCCCTATCGCATATATCCAGCACTATCTTTTGGGCAAAAGGTTCTCCGCCATTAAATCGTAATTCCTCTAAATGCGGTAGCAACTCTACTACCTGAGTGATAAAAGAATCATTATACATTGCGGGCAGTGGCGGTTTTTTGTCTCTGTTCTTACGTATACCACTGCTAAGGTATCCAGAGCACATCTCACACTCTAGATTACACTGGTTACTTAATTCTAATTCTAACAGCGTAGGATAGTTAGGATAACTATTAGTACTGAACTTATCATATGCATTTGCTAAAGGCCATACATCTTTATCCCAGTTATCTTTACATATGGTACATTTACCACAATACTCATTATTTGCAAGATCTTTTCTAATTTTAGTAAATTCAGGCCCATGCCATATATCTTTTATTGAGTTACTCTCACTCCACTCGGATGTTACGTTTACTTGAAGCCAGCAGGGTCCGGCTCGACCAAGTACTGAAAAATACATATTATTAAAAGGAGCTTTACACCTAGTCTTAATATCCCCTACTTCGAACAATGTACTTTGCATTGGTGCAATACTCTCTCTTCGTTATTCCAAGATTCTGGTAGTGTTTTAGCAAACCATTCAGACATTAGTATAATCTGTATTGGCTTATTTAATATATTATACTCTTCCTGTTTTTCAAAATATTCTTTCATTAAAGGTTGAAACCCAGTATTTACTGCGGCTTCTTCTATATTAATTAATTGATCTTCTAATCCCAGATTATCTTTCTGTATGTACTTAGTTGGCCTATCTAAAGAAGTGTGCAAATAAGCACTATTAGCTAGGTAGCAACAAGGCCATACTTGCCCATCGGGGTTTACTACTATTCTTTTACTTTCTACCCACTCACATTTTATATTACAAGGCATTTAAGAAAGTCTCCTGCGTTAAGTTGTTTAGAGACACGGTAAAACTGTTTTTTATTTTAGACCTTTGTAAAGTACTATTATTTCCATCTTCGTCAATAAAATGAAAAGTGTCATACCATTTTAAGTCTTGATGAAATCTATTTGAAGGTACAAAAGTAATATAGGAAGCTCCTACAATTTGACATAGTTTAGCAATATCTAACAAGTTTTGTTCGTTGTGCTCAAAAACTACACAATATACTCCGACGGTAGATTTAGTACTAGCCAGTGCTAGCATATTATCTAGTGTTTTTTGCAAACTAGTTTTTTGACGGTATTTAGTATGCTGCTCTTCGGTAGTACCGTCAACCGTAAACTGTACTGTAAGCCTACGACCGCCTATCACACCTAAATCCCACCAAAAATCTTCATCTCGTAAACTACCATTGGTATGTATTAAAATATCTGCCATTGAGTTTGATACTATATATTTAACTATTAGGTCTATATCCTTATTCATTAAAGGATCTCCCCAAGTACCACATATATCAAATTTCTCTATATACTGTAAGCTGCTCAATGGAAAAGATTTCTTAAATGACTCTATACTCCACTGTGTAAGAGGTAGCCAATATGTTTTACCTAATCCATTAGGATTAGTACGATGGCACTGCGGACAAGCCGCATTACAATAAGTGGATATATCTAACCAAACAGTAAGTGAGTTGCTGCTTAATATGTCTCTATAAAGTTCCATAGTATAATATATTTTTCCATTCAGGGAATACTTCTGAGAAAGATTCGTTTCTTACATTATCTAATTTGCGAGTATAGTTTAAGAAAGAAACACTCTTGTCTTCAATTGAGCTGTTTAAAAAGCTTAGTATTGGTTTTAACATTTCATAGTTTTTATGATTGGCGTGATACTTGTCAACAATACAATCTTTTACATAATTAGGTAGATAAGCAATACACAAAGGTTCTGGCTCATGTAATACTCCAAGTACAATCTCTATGTCTATATTGTCAAAATACTCTATTAAAGAATCTAAGTACCAAATATTATAGTTATTAACAGTAGCCCATATATTAAACACAAAACCAGTGTCTTTGTATTTTAGTATATTTTTCTCTATATTAAGCCAGTTAGATCCATGTCTTGCATATTCTAATCGTTTACCTAAATCATCTATACTAGCGCATATCTTTACGTTTTTAAACTTAGATAATTCTTCTACTAGCTTGGGACTATAATAAGTGCAGTTAGTAGTTAGTACTAGCTCAATTTGACTAGCGTAAGGACTCTCTGAAATTAAACCGATTAATTTATTGTTTTCATAACTAACTAGAGGTTCGCCGCCAGTAAGTTCTATTTTATCTATGTGAGGCAGCCAATCAAAGAAATCAGATTCATTTTCTGTACCTAGTATTTTATTGCTTAACCAATAGGAGTATTCTTTTATTTGAGAACTGTGTAATTCACCTAGAGACTGCTTTTCTTTAAAAATAGAACTAGATGCGACCGGACTACACATTCTACATTTTAAATTGCAAACATTAGACAATTTAAGATCAAAGACTCGCGGATTTGGAGAAGTGTCTATGGTTAGGTCTAGATTTTCAAAGTAGTGAGATTTATATTTTAAATGATGCTGCCTATAACTTTCAACTCCGTTATCTTCCTCTTTCCAACACCATGAACATTCAGTTGGTTTTTTACCTTCTAAAAAGGCTTTTCTAAGAGCTTTTAATTGCTCACTATTCCAAGCTTCTTTTATAGTCATATCTTGCAGCCAAGGCATTGGAAAATCTGGTTGATTTTCATTATACTCAGTCGTTTTTATATGCGGCTGTGCGTAACGACAACAAGGACGTATAGAACCATTTACATCTGTAGAGATATTGTACCAGGGAAGAGGGCAGAATTTATTATTTGACATGGTACTTATTATCTCCACAAAATTCATCGCATTGCCTAATTACTGTATCAGGATCGTTCCAAGATTGTGGTAAAGTTACGGTAAACCATTCGTTCTGTAATATATCTTCTAAATCATTAACAAATACATTATAATCTTCAGCTCTGTCCATGTATTTAGTTAGTACAGGTTCTTGTTTAAATTGAGTAGTTATTATATCTCTATCACCTATTTGGTTGCTAATAAAATCTTTTGGATTATTTTCTTTAGTAAGCCTAGGAGTCATATAAAAAGCATTAGCTAAATAGCAGCAAGGCAGTACCTGACCATCGGGGTTTATTAATACTCTACCTGTTCTAAGCCACTCGCAACTAATATTACATTTATTGGGCTTTAATTGATTCATTAAAAATAATCTCCATATGCTTAGAGTTTTTTAAATCCCAAGATTTCCAATAAAACTCACTGTTCTCAGGTAGTGTTGATTTAATTAATTGTTCTTCGTCACCTAACTCATTTATAAACTTATAAGACATGTTCTCATAAAATCTGTTAGACTTTACAAACATAATTTGTTTGGCGCCGTGATCTCTAGACAATTTTGCTATATTGTATATGTCTTTTTCATTATGCTTAAACACTACAGTAAATACCTCACTAATGCCTCCAGCAGCGGAAAATGAGTCCATATTTCTGAGTATTTTATTTAAGTCTGTATGTCTTCGATAATGTGCATGTTGCTCATTAGTAACACCTTCTATTGCCCAGTATACAGTAGTACGATTTCGCACTTTAATTCCAAAGTCCCACCACCATTGCTCATCTCGTATACTGCCATTAGTATTTAGTAGAATATGTATTCCTTTAGTATTATCTAATATATAAGACACTATGTCAAATAAATCTTTTACCATTAAGGGGTCTCCCCAACTACCACATATCTGTATTTGCTTACATTTTTGTAATGTGGTTACTGGAAAAGCTAATTTAAAATCTTCTATAGTCCACTGCACTATAGGAAGCCAATCCATCTTATCTAAACCATTAGCGTTAGTTCTATGGCATTGAGGGCACTTGGCATTACAGTTAGTAGTTATATCTAACCATAGATTAATTCCTTTATTCTTTAGTAAATCGCTATAGTTATCTATCAAAGTATTCTCCAACAAAAAATCTTTCTACTCTTCTACCCCACCACATACATTCTAT
>JACCDV010274584.1_pt1 | contig 21122 bp, 20 predicted proteins | sample 7446131 | NCBI WGS metagenome assembly JACCDV01 (sample SAMN15323448, study PRJNA562643) | freshwater metagenome | isolation source: river surface water | place: USA:Blue River Watershed | collected 2017-08-17 | reverse complement strand
GGCTGTCCTGACCCACCACGTTTTGATAACCGATTTCTTCTACCTTTTCTTTGACTTGAGCGAAGTCTGCGAGGTCTTTGGGTTTGACACCGTCTTTGTTGAGTTTTTTGATTTCGGCAACGCGCTCAGGGGTGAGTGCAACCATACCATTTTCACCTTTGTAGGCGTACCAAATGATGCGCTTAAATACATCGGTTTTCATGTGAATGGCATCGCCTTTTTCGGTCTGAAGTTTGCCGTCTGCTTTAGGCATAGATTTGATGGCGTCGAGGTACATATCGAGCTCATAGTTGAGGCAACATTTGAGCTTGCCGCATTGGCCAGCCAATTTTTGAGGATTCAATGAAAGTTGTTGGTAACGGGCAGCTGAAGTAGAGACAGATCTGAAGTCGGTGAGCCAAGTACTGCAACAAAGTTCGCGACCGCATGAGCCAATACCTCCAAGACGCGCTGCTTCTTGACGTGAGCCAATTTGACGCATTTCAACACGAACCTTGAAGCGATCGGCCATGTCTTTGATGAGTTGGCGAAAATCGATACGACCTTCTGCGGTGTAGTAAAAAGTAGCTTTGCTGAGGTCTGCTTGGTATTCGACATCGGAAATTTTCATGTCGAGGCGCAAGTTTTGGGCAAAAGTGCGCGATTGTGTGAGGAGTTCCCGCTCCAAACCGCGTCCTTTGATCCACTTGTCGATTTCTTCTTGTGTAGCAATATGCAAGATTTTTTTGCATTCCATTGCTTTGAGGTTGGGTGCTTTTTTCTTGACTTGAATACGTGCGAGTTCGCCGAGGGCAGATACCACACCGATGTCCCAGCCTGGGCTGGTGTCAACGGCAATGACATCGCCTGTTTGTAAAGAGATCTGGTCTGCATTGCGATAAAATGCTTTGCGGGCATTTTTAAAACGGACTTCTACAAGATCAAAAGTGCTTTGGCCTTCTGGTAAGCTGATGTTGGCAAGCCAATCAAAAACTTCAAGTTTATTGCATCCGCCACTGCTGCATGTGCCGTTGTTTTTACAACCTTTTGGTGTTCCTCCACCGCTACTACATGACGCACAACCCATTTGATTTTTTTTGTGGTAAAGTTAATAAATAAAGTTAGTCAAAGCTAAGCCTGATGGATGTAGCGCATTGTTTGGAAACAAAGTTGAGTAAATAGGATGCGTGCGTTGGCATTGCGGTCAATTTGGTAATAGGCAGCATCTAGCGTGGTCATAAACTCACGTATGTTGTTGCCTGATATGAATGGCGCAAATTTTTCTAAAAACGCAGCTTCCTCTGAAGAAACCTTAGTGAGGGTGTCGCCCATGTAGTTGGTCAGGATACTCTGGCGCAACATGTGAAGAGTGTATTGGATGAAGAGTTTTTGTCTTTCCTTGCCAATTGTAGCGAGTTCATCGGCCCAGTCCATCATGGCGAGCACTTCTTTTTTGTAGCAAACCCGCATGAGTTGGATAAATTGATTGCGCTGCTGGTCTTGGTTATCGGAGGTTTCGAGGTAGGCAAGAGCAGCTAAAAACGATCCATCGGCAAACGCCGATACGGCATCGGCATTGGTGCGGGTTTGATTTTTGGTTTGTTGTAAATATGTACTGAGGTCTTCGGAACTTATTTTAGGAACGCGGATGAGTTGAGTTCTAGACTGAATGGTGATCATGAGCTTGCTGGCGTCTTCACTGACCAACAAAAATAGAGTTTGCGCTGGGGGCTCTTCTAGAATTTTGAGCAGTTTGTTGGCGCAATCGGCGTTCATTTCTTCGGGTTGCCAGATGACCATGACTTTGTAGCCTCCTTCGTATCCTTTGAAGTTGAGTTTGCGAATGATTTCTTTACTTTCTTCTGTTCCGATGATGGGTTTGCGCAATTTGTTGTCGATGCGCTCGGTCCAATGAAATAAATCGAAGTAAGGATTTTGCTGAAGTTGTGCGCGCCAGTCGGCTAAAAAGAGATCGGAAGTTTTGCCAATGCTTTGCACCACTGGATACACAAAATGGAGGTCGGGGTGCTGGAGCTGCTGCACTTTCTGACAAGACGCACATTGGCCGCAGCTATCGCTGGCTTGGCGATTTGTACAAAACAAATACTGACTAAATGCCAAAGCGAGTGGAAGCCCTCCATGGCCTGCAGGGCCTTGTAGCAACTGGGCATGTGCAATTTTGCCCGCTTCGATTTCTCGAATGAGCTCTTGTTTGAGGGTTGTTTGTCCTATGATTTGCTGAAATTGCACCCTCAAAAATAGCGAAAATGCCGCAATTATTCGGTGTTTCCTTTCAAGAGCAAGACGATTTCTCCTTTGGCTTCGTGCGTTGCAAAATAGGTTTGGAGTTCGGCTAATGTGCCTCGGTGGTAGGTCTCAAATTTCTTGCTGATTTCCCTGACCACACATGCTTCTCTTTGAGGATCAAGCCACTCGCACATTTGGCCAAGTGTTTTGGCAATGCGGTGCGGCGACTCATACAAAACAACCGTGCGGTTTTCGAGTGCCAATGCTTGAATGCGTGTTTGGCGTCCTTTTTTATGGGGCAAGAATCCTTCGAAAACAAATTTATCACAAGGAAAGCCAGATGCGACTAAGGCTGGAACAAAAGCAGTTGGGCCGGGCAAGCATTCGACTTCAATACCTGCCTGAACACAAGCTCGAACCAATAAAAACCCTGGGTCTGAAATGCCGGGAGTACCCGCATCAGAAACCAGTACACAAAATTCGTGTTGTTGGATGAGCTCAATGGTTTTGTCTAGGAAGCGGTGTTCGTTGTGGGCATGGAAAGCCAAAACTTTTTTCTTGATTTCAAAATGATTCAAGAGTTTATTGGTGACACGTGTGTCTTCGGCAAAAATGAGGGGTGTTTCTTGTAATATACGCAACGAACGAAGCGTGATGTCTTCGAGGTTGCCAATGGGGGTAGGAACGAGGATCAGTCTAGGCATGGCTTAAGCAAATACCGCTCGCACCACTTCTTCGATTTTGGTGCAAGGGATGATTTCAATTTGGTGTTTGTGACCTTTGATTCCTTTCGAATATTTGGACACAATGATTTTTTTGTAGCCGAGTTTTTCGAGTTCGCCAAGGCGCTGTTCGAGCCTGTTTACAGGTCGGAGCTCTCCGCTAAGGCCAATTTCGGCTGCAAAAGAAATGGTTTTGTCAATGGCGAGGTCGGCATTGGAAGATAAAATTGCCATGGCCACAGCGAGGTCGATGGCGGGGTCGTCTACTTTGATGCCACCGGCAATATTTAAAAAGACATCTTTAGCCGCCAAACGGAAGCCGCAGCGTTTTTCAAGAACCGCGAGCAGCATGTTGAGGCGCTTGACATCAAAACCTGTCGACGACCGTTGGGGGGTTCCGTAGGCGGCAGAGGAAACGAGCGCTTGTACTTCAATGAGCAGCGGACGAATGCCATCTACCATTGAAGCAACAGCAACGCCGCTTAGGGCTTCAGAGCCAATGGAAACCAAAACTTCGGAAGGATTGGCTACAGGCAACAAACCATTGCCTTGCATGCTGTAAATACCGAGCTCATTGGTTGAGCCAAAACGATTTTTGATACTGCGCAATAAGCGATAAATATGGTGGCGGTCGCCTTCGAATTGCAAGACGGAGTCTACCATGTGTTCTAAAACTTTTGGTCCAGCAATGGTGCCGTCTTTGGTGATATGCCCGATCAAAAATATGGGAATGTCGGTTTGTTTGGCAAAGCGCAGCAAGTTTGCGGTGCACTCGCGTACCTGAACCACCGAACCTGGCGAGCTTTCTACACTGTCTGTGTAGAGGGTCTGGATAGAATCTATGATGAGTAACTGTGGTTGAATGGCCTCGGCTTGTACCAAAACTTGTTGAAGATTGGTTTCGGTGAGTAAATAACAATTGGGGTTGTCTAAGCCTAGGCGTTCGGCGCGCATGCGAATTTGTTGTTCGCTTTCTTCGCCGGAAACATAAAGTACTTTGAGTTGCTCTTTAATGGCGAGTTGGAGCAGAAGGGTTGATTTACCAATACCGGGGTCGCCTCCGAGTAGGTTGATAGACCCTGGTACGATTCCGCCACCAAGCACTCTGTTTAGCTCGAAATCTTTGAGTGCAATGCGGCTTTCTTCGCTCTTTTGCACTTCTTGAATGAGCACCGCTTGTTGTGCTTTGGATGACTTCGAAAAGCTCACCACGTGTTTGGGTGTTTTTTCGGTGCGCTCTTCTACAAAGGTATTCCACTCTTTGCAACTGGGGCATTTCCCGAGCCATTGGGCCGCTTCATGACCGCAATTTTGACAAAAAAAGGCTGATTTTGCTTTTGACATGGAATCTTTTCGTTTGAACAAAGGTATTTAAAAAAGCTTGTCGGCTGCTGGCATTTAAGGACTTAATCCGTAACATTACGGAAAAGAAAATAATTTTTTTAAAGATTTTTTAATCTGTTGTTTGCCACAATATCAAAAAATATAATTTTGCCGTGTAAATAGTTGTCAATCCTATGTCAAAAAGAAGAGCGATCATCAGTTACGACAAGCTGACCATTGAGCAGAAAAAACAAATTCTCCGAGATTTCCCGGACGGATACATCAATCACTTAACTTCCATCAAAACGCCAACTGGAGAGGTGCTAGATGCCCTTGTTTGGGAGACGGACGAAGTCATTTATTTGGTGAAAATTAATAAAGTAAAGCCCAAAGCCAAGGCTGTAGTTGAAGACGACGACTTCGACGACGACTTCGATAAACCAGACGACATCAAGGACGACGACCTCAATGATGATGAAGATGAGGACGACTCCGACGATTTTGACGACGACGAACCTTCCGACGACGACGAAGATTAAAACCTACGTACCCAAGTTTTTTTAACTTTGGGTTATGCTTGGAAACCTTTCAACACCTGAATTATCCGCCTTACTCGCCCTTTCGCCTTCAATTGATCAAATTGGAACCCTAGAGCGTATTGCACGCATTCAAGCGCGCAGCATTAAAGGTGCAGCCAAAATACAAGGTTTGCGCATGGCGCTTTCCATGATTGACCTCACCACATTAGAAGGTAAGGACACCCCCGCTAAAGTTCGACAGCTTTGCTTCAAAGCCCAACATTTACATGATCAAGCACTAGATTTACCAACAGTTGCTGCGGTTTGTGTGTACCCAACTATGGTCGGAGTGGCTAAAAAAGCGCTCGGCGCGTCAGGTATTAAAGTAGCGAGTGTTTCAACTGCTTTTCCATCAGGGCAGGCGCCTTTTGAGGTAAAGAAACTTGATACACTTTATGCCTTAGACAACGGTGCCGACGAAATCGATATGGTCATCTCGCGCGGCCGCTTCTTAGCCGGCGATTACCAATTCGTCTACGACGAAATTGCAGCCATTAAAGCCCTTTGTGGTGCGGCCCGCCTCAAAGTAATTTTTGAAACAGGTGAGCTCGATTCCTTGGATCAAGTCCGCAGGATTTCCGATTTAGCAATTGCTGCTGGAGCCGATTTCATCAAAACTTCAACGGGCAAAATTCAGCCTGCCGCTACTTTTCCTGTTGTGCACACCATGCTCAGCGCCATAAAAGACCATTTCGACAAAACAGGTCAAATGATTGGCATGAAGCCAGCTGGTGGCATTTCGTCCTCCAAACTTGCACTGCAACATTTATTGATGGTCAAGGAAGTGTTGGGCGAGGCCTGGCTGACCAACGAATGGTACCGTTTTGGCGCCAGTAGCTTGGCCAACGACCTTCTGATGCAATATCAAAAACAGCTGACTGGCAAATACCAATCGGCAGCCTACTTTTCAATCGACTAATCATGAGCAACTCAACTTGGAACCTCGAACCTTCATTGGAGTCTGTCGCACAGGTTCAAATCAAGCCGCAATACGAACTTTTTATTGATGGTAAATGGCAAGCGCCATTGTCTGCAACCTATTTTGCAACGGTCAATCCTGCCGATGAAAAACAGCTCTCCCAAATTGCTCAGGCCAATGCTGCCGACGTAGATTTAGCTGTAAAAGCGGCCCGCGCGGCCTATGCAAACGTTTGGTCTCAACTGAGTGGGGCTGAACGCGGTAAATATTTGTTTCGCATTGCGCGGCTCATGCAAGAAAAAGCAAGAGAACTCGCTGTTTTAGAAACCTTAGACGGCGGCAAACCTATTCGCGAGTCAAGAGATATCGACATACCTTTGGCATGCAATCACTTCTTCTATTACGCAGGTTGGGCCGACAAATTACAAGAAGCTTTTCCTGGTCAGCAAATGGAGGCATTGGGTGTTGCGGGCCAAATTACACCATGGAATTTCCCATTGCTCATGCTCGCTTGGAAAATTGCACCCGCTTTGGCATGCGGCAATACCGTTGTACTCAAGCCTGCCGAAACCACCTCGCTCACTGCACTCAAATTCGCAGAAATTTGTCAAGAAGCAGGGCTTCCTGCTGGGGTGGTCAATATCGTTACAGGTTTTGGCGATACCGGCGCGGCACTGGTGGCGCATCCGAATGTGGATAAAATTGCTTTTACGGGCAGTACGGCTGTTGGAAAGCAAATCCAAAAAGCGTGTATCGGTAACCCTAAAAAAGTCACACTCGAACTTGGCGGTAAGTCGGCAAATATCATCCTTGAAGATGCACCAATTGACCAAGCAGTGGAGGGCATCATCAACTCTATCTTCTTTAACCAAGGCCATGTATGTTGTGCCGGTTCTAGACTATTTGTTCAAGAATCTATTGCCGAACAAGTGCTCGCCAAGTTGAAATTTCGTTTGCAAAGCATTTATGTGGGCAATCCGCTCGACAAAAACACCGACATCGGTGCCATCAACTCCAAAAAGCAACTCGAAACCATCGAACATTACCTTGCTATCGGTTTGGCCGAAGGCGCAGAAATGTATCAGCCAGAATGCACCCTTCCTAGCCAAGGGTTCTATTGCAAACCAACACTTTTCACTGACGTTGCGCAAAGTGCGCGCATTGCCCAAGAAGAGATCTTTGGCCCAGTGCTTACCATTCAAACATTCCGTACTATGGAAGAGGTGGTTCAAAAAGCCAATAACTCGCCCTATGGCCTTGCGGCAGGTGTCTGGACGGCCAACGGTGCGCGTATTTTTGGCCTCAGTAACCAATTGCAAGCAGGTGTGGTTTGGGCCAATACCTACAACAAATTCGATCCCACATCGCCTTTTGGTGGCTACAAAGAAAGCGGTTTTGGCCGCGAGGGTGGACGCCATGGCCTCAGTGCCTACCTCAAATTCTCAAACTAATGGAAATCCTTAAAACATATAAACTCTACATTGGTGGTCAGTTTCCGCGCACTGAAAGCGGACGCACCTATCCCGTTCTTGCAGCAGATGGCAGTCACGTGGCTAACGCATGTTTGGCATCTCGTAAAGATGTACGCAATGCCGTTCAGGCTGCACGCAAAGCACAAGGTTCTTGGGCGGGCAAGTCAGCATTTAACCGTAGCCAAATTGCTTACCGAATTGCCGAGATACTCGAGACTAGAAAAGTTCAGTTTATTACGGAGTTACTAGAAATGGGTCTAGAGAAGCAAAGTGCCGAAAAGGAGGTCCAGATGAGTATAGACCGCTGTGTATATTATGCAGGCTGGGCCGATAAATACCAAGCGTTGATCAGCAGTGTTAATCCTGTGGCCAGTTCACATTTCAATTTCTCTAGCCCTGAAGCAATGGGGGTGGTGGGAATCGTTGCATGTCAACAAACGGCGCTCCTCGGCCTCATCTCTCAAATTTTATCAATCATTATTGGTGGAAACACGGTAGTTGTCATTGCCAACACACAACAACCGCTTTGTGCCATCACCTTAGCCGAAGTGCTTGCCACCTCAGATGTGCCCGGCGGAGTAGTCAATATATTAACCGGCGAAGTAGGGGAGTTGCTACCAACACTGGCAGGCCACATGGATGTCAATGCACTTAGTTTGGCGCCGATCTCTACTGAGTTGAGTATCGCGGCACAAGAAGCTGCTGTAGACAACCTAAAGCGCGTCATGAGTTATAGTATCGATTTTTCGCAGTCAACGGCACAAGGGTTGACTTATATCTCTGATTTTCAAGAAATCAAAACCACTTGGCACCCGATTGAGCAAATTGCTGGCGGTGCCGGAGGGTATTGAGTTATTTGTTAGGATTGAAGACTTAAGACAAGTTTTTTACCAAGGCTAGCCTCGACAATTTTAATTAGTGTTTTAAGTTCAATGGCCTGCGTGTCGTTTTCAAGTTTTGAAATGTATGTTCTTGACGTACCAGCTCTTTGTGCAACTTCATCTTGGGTAAGTTGTGCAGCCATACGCCAACTTTTGAACAAGGCTCCGATGCTTTGGGTGCGTTCGGCGTCTTCAGTGCTCAAACCGTATAAAACGTCAGCACCAACATCATAAACTGTGGCAACTTGCTCGCCATTTTCGTTTGTTAAATAAGGTTTGATATTTTTCCAAGAAAGCGTATTCTTGACTAATGCTACCTTTTGAAATTCTTGCGGTTTCATTAAGGGATATTCTATATCGGTTGATTGGATCTTCCAATCTTCTTTAAAAATACGCTTGAAGTCAAGCACGCGGTTATCGCCGTTGTTAAATAGTACGGAAATCTTTAAATTCTCTGGGTCTATGTGATTGATCCTTAGAATTTTTGGCAGACCTCTGAAAGAATTACTACTTTTTTTCATTTTCTCTGGTTGGTGTATTATTGAATTTCAAATGAGGGTTTAATTCAAAAAAGTTCTTTTCAATGAGTGCTCTTTTGTTGTCCTCACCAAGCCACTCTTGAACCTTTTTAAGTTTTCTCCTTGGAATACTGCCGGATAGAACTTGCTCTGTTTTTAGATCGATTAAAGCCTCGTATTCTCCATATTTGGCATGTATATGAACAGGAAGGTGTTCTCTACTATAAATTTCGATTCTTATTCCGTAAAAATGTCCTATTAGTGGTGCCATGTGGAAATACACCCCACAAATGTACCTACAAAGGTACAAATCTTATTCAGTAAATTCACTGAAACATACTTGTTTTTTACTCCACCGCCACTTTCTTCATTCCGATCGAAGCACCATTTTCATAGAAAGTAATAAAGAATACTCCTTTATTCTCAATTTCAAAAGTTGTTTGCTCATTTATGGATTGAATACTTTGAATTTGTTGGCCAGTTACCGTGTGTATAACAGCTGAAATCGGACGATTTGGATCAGTCCCCTTGATTTGAAACGCACCCCGACTCGGATTTGGGTAAAGTATTAGGGCGTCAACGGATGGAGCAGTTGGTGCTAATCCGGCTGTGTTGTCCGCTATTAGCGTAGTTTTCGGATCGCCAATAATTACGCCTTGCCAAGACGCAAAACGCTCAGCCATATAAAAACTTTCTGCTAGATTATAATGCGCCGCTTGGTCGAGGTAGCGATTGACTAAAATATCGGCTCGAAATAATTGAGAAACATAGATGCAATTGACGTAACCATGCGCAGCAGTACAGCCCTGGGCTATTAAATCAGATAGGGTAAAGGTGGCGTTGGAACTAGACACGCTATCGAAAGCTGCAGCAGTGGAGCAAGTGGTTAAAGCTGCAAAGGAACCTGGTACAAAGCTAAAATTTTGCTGGTAGTCGGGCAGAGGGCCAAAGCCAGTGCTAAGGTATGAAAGTACATTGGATTGATCAGTAACTGGCGAAGTATTGTAATCGGTTTGAGTGAGCCAATTCCCTGTTTGAAATGCATTCAAAGCAGTATTGATATAGGTGTCTACGAAGTACAAGGAATCATTGCTCTGTGCCTCATTCAAATCGAGAATATTCTGAAAAGCTAAAGGGTTAACAGCCGTATTTGGCCCGCTGCGTTCTATCATTTGTTTGACGTCTCCAACCGTAAAACCGTCAAGTCGGGTTACTAAATACATTCCAAACTGACTTCTCGAGAAGTGCACATTTTGGTTAAAATAAGGATGAATGAAGGCATTGCTCTGCGCAATATTTGAAGCATGCGTTCCTAAAATCAAACTAAGCTCAGAATCTACGGAGCCGCAGTCGCCGTTCCCTTGATTTACAATGCAATCTATGCCCAATCTTCTAAGTGGTACGCCTTTCGTAGTGACCAAATAATTGAGTGTGTTTTCAAGACCTGAATTGAGTATTTCGGCTTCAATTTGTGCACGTAGCACATTAAACACGCTGTCATTGATTACCTCTGTGTTCGGCACATTGACATAAATCAAATTTTGGTTAGGGATATTACGTGCAGCTTGAAAATAGTTCCCAATTGCAATAGACTCAGGGCTATTCAAATTGACAATTACACCAACGTCTGCATAAGATACGGTTTGTGCTAAAAATGAAAAAGGTAAAAAGGCAAAAAATAGGTAGAATTTCATGAAGTGATTTTTGATTTGGCTAAAAACGAACCGAAGCCTATCTTATTTGAATCGAAAACTAAAATAGGGCTTTTACCCGGGGGTGTTGGCCGGCAAATCCGTAGTGTTATAATTCATGATTTGTGATATCAGTTGCTTTAATTGCGATGAATTTGTAAATCGAAGCAAATTCGTATACCGTATTTGCCCTGAAAGGGCACTGATGCCTATTTCATTGCACGCTTGATCAAAACTGCAATCTGAAATTTTAACCTTTAAAATTTTCTTCTCTTGGTATACTGAATAATCAATTTTTGAATTGGTTTTAAGATCAAGGTTGGTATACAAATCCTTAGGGCAAACCCATATATGTAACTCAAGATGCTGTCGGTCTAGAACCTTGAAGCTTTCAATGAGTGAGTTGCTTTGCGTGTATTCTCCAGTGATCTGGTTTTTGAGGTAATGCGTTTGTAAAAAACCAATTTTATCCTTGGTTTTATCAGCGTGCAAATAACAAATGAGCTGATCTTTATTTGCAGTCAAAATGCCATTATTGAAGGTGCAAAAATCCAATAGTTTTTGATGTTTGTCAAAATGAAGTAACACTTGTTTGTGAATGAAAGGATCACTCACATGCGGGACAGATACCCATAAAACGACCCCGTTTTGCTGTGGGAAAATACGCTCGGTATGCGCTAAAACCTGCTTGTCTAAAAAAGCTCCGCGCTCAAATTGAAATTTGTAGCGTTCAGAACACCCATAGTTTATGTTGAAAATCAACAATCCCAAGAGGATGAATAAGAATATTCGCCTCATGATGTTACAGTTATCAAAACGTCATCAATTTTTTGCCAAAATAAATAATCTTCCCAAGATTCGTCGTCAAAGTAACTTTTAATATCTTTTCGAAAATCAGAAATGGATGTTGATAACATAAGGTGATTTTTAATTTATATGTACATGCATCTACAATTATATATTGAAAAAAGCGTGTATTCATCAAAATGCCCCCAAAATAATTAACAGGATGTAAATATTTTTAGATGTAGTATTTTGACCGATGATTCAACTCAGAAATAAGTGATTTATTTTTTAATTTCCGAGATCAATTTTTGATAACCACTTTCATTTTGCATGATGCGATTTACAGTTAAATCTTTACTGTAGTAACGGAAAGCATGCTCAAATTTAAATTGTTTGAATCGAACTGAATTTTCATCTTTACGGACATATTTCGCCAGATAAACAAAGCATGCTGTGTAATCTTTTTTTCTCTTATAGATCACGGAATCTATCTTTTGCCATCCGTTACCAGAATAACTGACCGCCGTAAAGTTATAGTGGTCAAGCGCATAAATTTCCATCCTTTTGTGTTTTTCTTTGTAATCGGTTTGATAAATTGTATAGAAAGTATAGGTTTCCCTTTTTGGCTTCAGATAAAGATAGATGGGCAATGACAATAGGAGGATTCCTATGGAAAAGGCTATTGTTTTTCTTTTACTCAAATGTCCTGTTTTTTGAATTCAACCTGAATAAATCTCGATAACTCCTTTACCTTCTGATCAAAACTTGCTTTCATGGCTATAATTGTTAGCAAGCCAAAAAGGGGTAAAATGAACATTGCTTTAAAAAGAAAATGCGTACTTGCGAAAAAGTTGTTGAGATATAAAATAAATAGTGTCGCTGCTACACAACTTTGAAAAACAAAAGAAGCAATTAAAAGCATTTTCAATGGTTGAGTTAAGCTGTAAGAACATGTCAAGCCATTATGCTCTCCTCGTTGATTAAAGTCGATTTGACATACTACTTGAGCACCTCTTTTTGATTCTTTTAATTGCCCATTCTGAAATTCAACAATGTGTTCTCTCAATGAGGAGAGTTTCATGGCATCAAAGTTTTCAGTAATGATGAACTCGCTGTGCTTAAACATGAAGCTATGATGTTTTTACATCAACTCTCCCAACAACTGCGTTGCAGCAGAAACCGTGCGGCGTGTTTCGGTAGGTGAGAAGGTGCTGAGTACCCAAGTGTTGTTGTCCCAAACAAGGGTGTTCATGCGAGCAAAAAAATCGATGCCGAGTTCGCTGCCCATTTGGCGCACCAAATGATTGATTTTATCCATGGAGCAGCCAGATGCTTGAACGCCTTCTTCGTTGGCCACAATTACCAATGCATGATCAGCAAAAACAAAGCCTGTGGCGTTCATGGCTTTTCCGTGTGTTTGCCAAGTAGCTGTAAAGGACGAAAGCTGCTCATTTGCCCACTGGCTTTCGGTGGCGTCTAGTGGTCTAGCGCCAATGAAAACCCATACGCGGCAGTTAGGTCCGAAATGAGCAGGGATATTATAGATCTGCTGCATTTGCGATAAGTTCGGCGATATCCATGACTTTGACGTCTTCTTCTTTTTCGAAGTGCTTGATGCCGTCGGTCATCATTGTGTTGCAGAAAGGGCAACCAGTTGCGATGATATTGGCGCTTGTTTCGATGGCGTCTTCAGTACGTTCTATATTGATTTCTTTGTTGCCTTTTTCGGCTTCTTTGAACATTTGCGCACCACCAGCTCCACAGCACAAACCGTTGGTTTTGCAACGCTTCATTTCTACGAGTGCAGCGTCGAGTTTTTCAATGAGTTCGCGCGGTGCCTCGTAGACGTCGTTGGCGCGACCGAGGTAACAGGGGTCGTGGAAGGTGATTTTCTTGCCTTTGAATGTGCCGTTGTCGGCAAGGGTGAGTTTGCCAGTATTGATGAGGTCTTGAATGAGCTGTGTGTGATGAATGACTTCATAGGTTCCGCCCAAGCCAGGATATTCGTTTTTGAGTGTATTGAAGCAATGCGGACAAGCCGTTACAATTTTCTTTACTTCATAGCCATTGAGCAATTCAATGTTCATGAGTGCTTGCATCTGAAAGGTAAACTCGTTACCAGCGCGTTTAGCGGGGTCACCTGTACAGCTTTCTTCGGTGCCCAATACTGCAAAGTTGACCTTGCAATGATTGAGGATTTTGACAAGCGCTTTGGTGATCTTTTTGGCGCGGTCATCAAAGGATCCGGCGCAACCTACCCAAAATAGGATGTCAGGGCTTTCTCCGGCGGCCATCATGTCGGCCATTGTGCGTACTTGTATACTCATTGTGTGGTCTTTTTTGGCTTAGTCTTCGTTGGCCCAATTCATGCGTTCTGTTGGCGCAAATTGCCATGGTGCACCGTTATTTTCAATGTTAGTCAGCATACCGGTGAGTTCTGTAGGTACTTTAGATTCTTCCATCACTAAAAAGCGGCGTAAATCCATGATAATGGAAAGCGGATCGATATTCACTGGGCATTCTTGCACACAAGCATTGCAGCTGGTACAAGCCCAAAGTTCTTCTTCGGTAATATAGTTGCCCAAAAGACTTTTGCCGTCTTCGGTGTCAGGTCCATTTTTGCGTTTGTAGTCGCCGAGTTCTACCATGCGGTCACGGGTGTCCATCATGATCTTGCGCGGCGAAAGCAATTTGCCGGTTGTGTTGGCAGGACAGGCAGATGTACAACGGCCACATTCCGTACAGCTATAGGCGTCCATGAGGTTTTTCCAGCTGAGGTCGGTGACGTCTTTGGCTCCAAAGCGCGAAGGAACGGCGTCTGTAGCAGGTGCGGCATATGGGTCGGCGTTGGGGTCGAGCATAAGTTTCACCTCGTTGGTCACGCTTTGCATGTTGCTAAATTGTCCTTTTGGTTCTAATTTGGAATAATACGTATTCGGAAAGGCCATAAAAATATGCAGGTGCTTAGAGTAGGGTAGGTAGTTCATGAAAGTATACACCATGATGATGTGGCCCCACCATCCGATTTGCTCTAAAATGTGTAAAGTATGATTACTCATGCCGTCAAACAAAATAGGACCTAACCAAGAACTAATTGCAAAACCATTTGAATTGTCGGCATAAGTCTGAAGTACTTCATCTGCGCCATTCATAGTGAAAATGAAGCTAATTAGCATGAGTTCAAACACAAGGATAAGATTGGCATCTTGTGTAGGCCATCCTGCGAGTTCTTTCATGTTGAGACGCGGAAGTTTGAGCATGTTGCGGCGTGCCAAAAATGCGATGGTGCCAATAAATGCCAAAACAGATAATACCTCAATGAAGCTGATTATAAAGGTGTAAAATCCGCCAAGACTATTTTGAAAGAAACGATGCGAGCCGCTGATGCCATCAACTAAAATTTCGATGAGCTCAATTTGGGTGATGACAAAAGCTGCGTACAAGGCTAAATGCAAAAGCGCAGGAATGGGGCGCGTAAACATTTTCTTTTGACCAAGTGCCACCAAAAGCATAGTGCGCCAACGGTCGGCTTTTCGATCTGTGCGGTCTAGGGGCAAGCCCATGTGGATGTTTTGGGCAATTTTGCGGAGGTTGAATGCAAAAAAACCAAAACTTGCGAGCGTTAGTACGCCAAAAATGAGTTGTTGCATGTGAAATGTTTATTCAGGCAAGCTATCTAGTATTTTGAGAAGCTTGTCTTCGTTTTGCTTAGAAAGTTGCAATCCTTTGGTTTTACCACCAATTAAAGAAAGGTGCACGTAACGTTCCGGATGCGCCTCGAGGTCTTTTACTAAATTTTGGAGGTCGTTATTGGTGGCAACGAGTTCTGCATAAAGTTTGTCGTCGTGGATGAGTTTTCCTAGGGTGCCCTGACCTTTTTCGACTTCAGTCAAGACCATATTGAATTTCTTAAGCGTGGTTTGCGCTTCTAAAATAGTGCCTTTGAAGTCAGCGGTAACCAGCTCATCGGTGATTTTGCGTGCATTGCCGAGAATGCCTGTGATTTGGTCGTTGCTTTTGCGCAAATTGAGCGTAATGGCCTCAACGTTGCTCATGATTTTGGAGAATTGCGCGCGTTCCGATGCGACAAAACCTTGCAATTCGTCGGCGACATTACCCAATTTTTTGATGGTGAGTTTGACCTGTTTGAGGCTGCCTTCTAGTTCTGAGGTAGCGGTGGTGTCCCAGAAGGAAGTGAGGGAGGTGACCATTTTGTCTACGGATAGCATCATGGTTTGCAATTTCTGTGAAATTGGGTCTGCGTAGGCTTTTACTTGCGTAACCATGTCCACCGATACGCGGCCAGGGATGGTAGATCCAACTTTGTAGAAAGTGCCGTTTCCGGCAGTAGGGAGCTCAACGACCAGTGCTTTGGTGAAGAAATCAAGCGAGCCAATTTCGACAAATGTTCCTTTCGGAAGGCGGATATCGGAGTTGTGGATATTGAAGGTCATCTTCACTTTGTGGAGTGAATCACCGCTTGGGTTAGATTTGATACTGAGTACTTTGCCAATTTCTACGCCGTCGAGAGTAACGTTAGAAGAGACCATTAATTGGCCAGAATTTGGGAAATAGGCAGTGTAGACGTCGTCGCCACCAAAAAAGCTGTTTCCTTTCAGGAAATTGATTCCGGCAATGAGCACCACTATGGCCACTAGCGCAATGAGCGCTGCTTTGATTTCTTTGGAGAATTTCAATCTAGTTTTTTTCTGCTAATTTAAGCGCTTTTTCAATACTGATGCGTTCTCCGTCGAGGAAAGCCACCACAAAAGCATTGGTAAAGCCTAATTGGATAAGTTCGTTTTTGTAATTTTTGGCACCCTGAAGATCATTTGGGAAAGATCCAGCACAGTATTTAAAAAGTGTATTGTCTTGATATTCAAATATTTCTAACCCTTTAAAGTGGCCCGATTTGGTCGAGATAGCTTTGTTAGAAGTTTCGATTTGCACTTTAAATACCAATCCTTGTTCTTTTACTATTTCTTTAGGTATTTCTACTGGTTTGGGAGGGCTAGTCTCTGTAGGTTTGGTGTCGGTATTATTTTGAATTGTGGTTCCGCCTACCACTGTTTTACCTTCGGTTGCATTTTTATAATTGACGAATGCTTGAAACATCGATTGTGCCATTTTTTGCTGCCCTTCAGCTGTCCCAATTAATTTTTCTTCGGTAGGGTTGGGCAAAAATGCAGTTTCAATCAGCACACTTGGCATGGTGGTTTTGTAGAGGACTAAAAAACCTGCTTGTTTGACACCGCGGTCGTAACGCCCAATACGCTTGAACTCCTTTTGGATCATTTCGGCAAACATAATGGACTGCCTATGAAACACCGCCAATTGAAATTGTAGGGCAATGATGCCGTCAGGTGTAAGGTCGTAGGAACGGTATTTGGCGCCTTTGTCATCTTCAAGGGCGATACTCGCATTTTCTCTTTCGGCTACTTTTTGTTGTGCGTCGGTGCGGTGCAAACCGAGTACATATGTTTCAGATCCGTATGCGGTGGTGCTGCCTGCATTGGCATGGATACAAATAAAAAGATCCGCGTTATTGCGGTTTGCAATGTTGGCGCGCTCTGCAAGCTCTACGAATACGTCGGTGCTGCGGGTGTAAATGATTTTGATGTCGGGGTAGCGTTCTTTAATGAGCGCGCCCAACTTGAGGGCCATCGACAGACAAACTTCTTTTTCGTTGTTTTGAGCACCATGACAACCGGGGTCGTGGCCGCCATGACCAGCGTCAATAACAACGGTTTTGATTTTACTGCTTTGGGCCCAAGTTGCTGCACTTGAAAATAAAACGAGCGCGGCCAATAAAAAGACACTAAGCGCGTTTTTTTGCAAGCCATTGAAAATTGGTAGCTTTGTACGTTTTTCCTGCATATTACAAATCTAAGTAAGCATCTTGAGCCAGCGCCAGCGCTTTTTACAACTTTTCTTCGCCACATTGTTAATAATGTGCACTAAGGTATTGGTTACAGCCCAAGATACCCTTTATGTCAATGGGGAAAGCCTCAATCAAATCGTTACTTATAAGGCAAGCCAAAAGATTGTACATGACGTCAAATTGCGTAGAATTTATCTTTATGGCAACGCCGAAGTGCAAAGTGAAGGCTTCGCACTCAAGGCGGGTTATATCCTTATTGATATCGATTCAAACCAAGTAGAAGCCAGTTATAGGGTGGATAGCTTAGGTACAAAAGTCGAATTTCCGGAGCTCACAGAAGGATCAGAAACCATTCGCTGCGAGACCCTCAAGATGAATTATAAAACGCAAAAAGCGTATATCAAGGCACTTGCTATTCGGCAAGACGAATTTTATTTCAAAATGGGAACAGCCAAGCGCCAGGCAAATAAAGAATTGCATTTGCGTCAAGGTATTCTTACTACCTGCGATCTAGATGATCCACATTATCATTTTCAGTTGAGCAAGGGTGTGCTAGTACCCAAAGAGCGGGTCGTTACTGGCCCTATGAATTTGTGGGTATCGGGCATTCCAACGCCACTTGGTTTGCCATTTGCGTTCATCCCTATCAATCAAAAAGAACGCACATCAGGTTTGCTGTTTCCGGAGTTTATTCCGCTATCTGCCTATGGTTTTGGTTTTCAGAATCTAGGTTGGTATTTTCCTATTTCTGAGCGCTATCAAACTTCTGTGTATGCCAATTTGTACAGCCGTGGTTCTTGGGGCTTGCGCAACGACCTCGACTACGCCAAACGCTATGGCTACACCGGGCGCCTATCGCTGGGTTTTCAGCAATTCAATAGCGGTTTTCCCACCAATGACAAGCGCAATAAAGTGACGGTTTCTTGGACCCACCGCAAGGCGCCAAAATCTAATCCGTTTTGGGATTTCTCGTCTAGCGTCAATTTCATCTCAGACAACCAATCTAAAAATTCCCTTGACCCTATCAACCCTGAATATTTCTCCAATTCCTTTAATTCGGATATCAATTTGGCGCGCAACTTCCCTGGTAAACCAATCAATACAGGCCTAAAGATGTCTTTGCGTCAAAACTCCATTGCCAAAAACATTTCCTTAATGAGCCCAGTGCTGAACGTGAATGTAACGCGCGTTTTTCCGTTTAAAGACGTTTTTGAAACCGCCGACAAAAACTGGAAAAAAACCATCCAACGCATTGGCGTGACCTATAATTTCGAAGGCCAAAACCGCTCTCAATTTGCAGACTCCTTGCTTACAAATGGCGATTTCAATGCGATCAGCCAGCGCCTCATGAACGGGGTGAGCCAAGGCATCAGTATCCAAACTAATACGGGCTTGTTTAAAAATGCCGTGAAAATCAATCCGAGCTTGAATTATGGCAACAAGATTAATTTTCAGCAAATTGTGAAGTCTTATGACCCCGTCGAGAACAAAACACAAATAGACACCTTGCGTCAAATGGCCATGCGTCATGAGCTCAATTTTAGCCTAACGGCCACAACTGTTTTATATGGTTATTATCGTTTTGTTGGCCCCAAAAAAGCGCGTTTGCGTCACCTTATGACACCAAATATTGGCTACCGCTACACGCCAGGCTGGAACCCGCTAGTAACGGCCAATGCTGGCCCAAATCAAGCCCCTATTTCGTATTCTCCGTTTGAGCGCAGTATTTATCAGGTCGGTTCAGTTCGCGAAGCATCTTTGCTCACCTTTGGGATCAACAACACAGCTGAACTCAAGTTTAAGTCGGCACAAGATACCATAACAGGCTACAAGAAAATACGCCTTATAGATCAGTTTTCAATAACGGGCAACTACGACTTCACCAAAGACACCATGCAGCTATCTGATTTAGCACTTAACCTGCGCATCAGCCCAGCCAACTGGATCAATTTTGTATCTAATGCGCAGTGGAGCCCTTATGCTTGGAATGCAACAGGTGCAACAACGGGTGTTTACGCATGGCAAAATGCGCAACAATTGGGAAGGCTCACTACTACCAACCTCACCACCACAGTTGTAGTAGCTCCAAAAAAGGACCGTAAAAAAATTCAGGACCACAGTACGCTCTTTAATGAGCAAGATTGGAATGCCGATTACAACTATTATGCGTTGCACCCAGAGAGAGCAGTTTATTACGACATTCCTTGGAAAATGAATTTGTCGCATGTGTATGGCATTCGTGCCAATCAGGAAATCAGCACCAGCAACCCCAACCCATGGTTGTTTGTCCAGACTTTAGTACTCAGTGGAGACCTCAGTTTTACCAAACGTTGGAATTTATCGGGCAACCTCAATTTTAACGTGCAAGATGCGCGCCTAACCAATGCATATTTTTCATTGAACCGCAATATGCACTGCTGGGCGTTGTCCTTTTATTATGTGCCTATCGGGGGGAACAAGAGCTTCTTGCTAACCATCCGAAATACATCCAGTATCTTTAAAGATGCGAAACTGGAATTCAGGAAGCCGCCGTCGTTTCTTTAGTATTTGACTTAATACGCTCGTTGAATACCTTTCCAATTTGGTAGGTGAATTGTGCTCCAAAAAAGACAATTTGCGCCGAGTAATGCACCCAAGCGAGCATGATAAAAATAGAGTTGGCAACGCCTAGTCTGCCCATGATGAAGAAATGATGTAAGTAGTATCCAATGAGCCATTGGCTAAGGTACAAAAGGAGTGCGGTTGCAATAGCGCCATCGCGTGCTACGCGCCAAGTCACCTTTGCATTGTGCATGTATTTAAAAATGAGGGCAAAGATCAGTACATTGGAAAGTAAGGTAAGGATGATTTGCAACACTTGTAGTGAAAAATCGACAAAGCCGTTGTTCCAATGCAGCCAGTTTGTGATCGCTGAAAAGATAAATACTTGCAGGAAATAAAAGAGAATAATAACCAGCGCAAAAACGGCGAGTAGGATCACTCCAACAAAGCGAAAGCCAATGATTTCCATAAAAAGATTGGATTCCTCTCTGCTTTTTTTGCTTACATTAAAAAACTCATTTAAACTTCGTTTAAGCGAAATCATAAAGGCTGAGCAAGTGTAAAGCAAGACGCCAATACTCACTAATTCGAGAAAGAAATTAGGTTTTTCGATAGACATGCTTTCTACGAGCTGAAGAATAGATCCGCTATCTTGAATCCCGAGGCCTGATTTGAGTAGCGAAGAAACAATTTGGCGCATGTTGTCTTGGCCAATGATGCGTCCATATATCGAAGTGGTGAGGTAAATAATCGGGATAAACGCAAACAAGGTGTAGTAGGCCAAAGCAGCTCCGTGGTGAAACGCGCCTTCTTGAACGTATTCTTTGAGGGCATCCCAGAAGGCTTTGAGCAGGAGGCGAACGGTGCCTTTTTTATTTTTTGTGGATTTCAATAGCTTGGATATCTGTGAGTTTTTCAAAAGCATAAAGCAAAAGTCGCTCGTTCTGTGAGCTTCTGACATAATTGTGATAGAGGCCGCCTACAAAAAGTGCTTTTTCAAAACGAACGGCAATTCCGGATGGTGAAACTTTGTATTCGTCGGGCCTAAAATGCAGGAGTTCTTCATTGATTTTTAAAGTATTCAGTGGCCCAAAAAGTCTTGCGCGTTCCGGCGCTTTGTAGTGGTAATAAACCTGCTCTGGCTGGTATTTTTTGGACAGCTTACCGTTCTGTAAAATACAAATGTGATCGCAAAGTCCGAGTACATCTTGACCTTCGTGTGAGACCAAAATAATGCCCGTATTTTCTTCATCGCGAAGGTCCATAAGGTGGCTACTGAGTTTTTGGCGTAGGTGTGCGTCTAGATGCCCAAAAGGTTCGTCTAGCAATAGGTAATTGGGCTGATCAGCAATAGCACGAGCAATGGCCACGCGTTGTTGTTCACCACCAGAAATCAGGTGTGCTTTGGTCAGGCTTATTTCCTTAAGGCCAAATATGCGCAGTAGTTTTTGGACGCGTTTGTCGCGTTTGGCATAGGGCCAGTGCAAGATGGCTTCGCGGATATTTTCTTCGACAGTATGGTACGGATCAAGCTTGAAATCTTGATTGACAATTGCCAATTTTTCGAAACCAGGCACCAAAAGG
>JACCDV010464791.1_pt1 | contig 21123 bp, 22 predicted proteins | sample 7446131 | NCBI WGS metagenome assembly JACCDV01 (sample SAMN15323448, study PRJNA562643) | freshwater metagenome | isolation source: river surface water | place: USA:Blue River Watershed | collected 2017-08-17 | reverse complement strand
TCGGGGCGGGGAGATTCGAACTCCCGATCTCCTGCTCCCAAAGCAGGCGCGCTAGCCACTACGCTACGCCCCGAAGGCGCAGGGGGAAGTCTAAAGCAATTTTTTACCTTTCCTTACCGACCCTGTAGTCTTTGGCCCACACCCCGCGGGTGTAGCTCAATGGTAGAGTTCCAGCCTTCCAAGCTGGCTGTGCCGGTTCGATCCCGGTCACCCGCTCCAGTACTTTTTACGCGTGATTTCTACGCTTTTTCTCCTATAGAAGGCTTCGCGCCGCAGGCATATCTATCTCTTTCTTATCTAATTGCCCCCACCAATGTGATGTACGCCTTACCTGTGAAGGTCAGTGGATTGGTACCGGTGAGGCCATATGCATCAATGACCCGGACGGCAATCGCTGAATCGGTCGCACCCACAGCAATAGTTCCAGTGATGAGAAATCCATAGGATGCGAGGGCAGTCGAGTATGTGGCAATTCGGGAATCTGTGCGCAGATAACTGAAATTAATTGCCCCACCTGCACTCACAATATCTACCCCGAGAACTATGTCGGTTTCTCCTGAATAGGCGCGCAAATAAATTTCAAAGCGATAGGAATTATTCGCCTTGAGTGTTCCAAACAAATTTGATGCGATATAGGTATAGCCAATTGAAGATTGCAGCGTAAATTCTGGAACGTTCACCACGGTTATCTCTGATGGCCCTGCGGTTCCAGTATCACCTTTTGCACCAGCGGGACCTGGTGCACCGTTTGCACCATTGCTGCCATTACTGCCGGCAGGACCTGCAGGACCGATTGCGCCAGCAGGACCCGCGGAACCGATTGCGCCCGGCAGACCAGGTGCACCTGCAACCCCAGGTAATCCTTGATCACCTTTCTCGCCGGGATCACCTTTCTCGCCGCGCGGTCCGGTTACAGAACTGATATTTGAATTGGTAATCGATCTTCCATCTGCACCGTTCTTGCCATCGTTACCTGATGGACCGACGGGACCTTGAATGCTCTGCGGGGTCGGCCATTTACCTTTACTTTTTGGGCCATAGAACAAGAGGCTTCTCGTATCAATATAGAAATCTCCATTGCTGCCCACCGAATTTTTCGGTGCACCTTTTCCATTAAGAATTGTGTTTACTAATTGCGATGTGGATCTTCCCGCTGCCAAAGCATCCGAGAATTGCAATTGCGCTGCGATAAATATGAACGCAGAGAGAGCTGCACTCACCTTTCTTCCTGCCATCGAAGTACCTTCACCTCCCCCGCCTCCCGCGGGATATTTGAAGGAGTAAGTCTCTGGGTGCTCGATTACTCACAGTAATCAGGAATCCCCACCTTCTCCGTGCGGGGATTACTGGGAGTATTCCAATTTCACGCTCAGCGGTTCACAGGAAAGGCTCAAGGATTCGCAGGGCGCTCTCAGGTTCCGCCGCTACCTTTCTCACCATCGAGGGATTGAGTACACCTCAGTCAGCAACAGATGAAGCTGACCTTAATGAACTAGGTCTAGGAGCCTAGAACGTTAAGAACTAGTTAGGGACAGGAGATAGGCACATGTCAGTACAAGCGCCATCAAAGAAGAAGGTAGTTGCAGTTGCAATTACAACAGTTGCTTTGACCGTCGGTTCCTTCGGTGTTGCTCACGCCTCACAGAAGTCAACCAAGGTTTCACGCACATCAATTTCCGTTGTGGGCAACCCAAACCAGGCAGGTAAGCCAGATCGCAGCGCAGAACTCTCTGCTCTACTTTCAACACTTGTCGCCAAGGGAACAATCACACAAGCACAAGCAGATGCAGTTGTTGCAGCTGCCAAGAGCGCAGAAGCTGCGCGTGATGCACTTCGCCCAATCAAGGGTGATCGCGATGCAAAGCTCACTCTGATTGCATCAACACTTGGAACAGATACCAAGACAGTTCTCACTCGCATGCAAGCAGGTGAATCACTTGCCACTATTGCTGGCGCGAAGAAGGATGCACTCATTACAGCGCTCGTTGCAGATGAAACAAAGCGCATCGATGCAGCTGTCACAGCAGGAGCACTTACTGCAGCTCAGGCAACAACGCTCAAGGCAAATCTCGTTGCACATGTCACCGCTGAGGTCGAGTCAACTCGTCCACTCGGTGGACCACGCGGTGGAATGAAGGATGGCCATGGCGATCGCGGTGGCAAAGGTGGAATGAAGGGTGATCGTGGTCCAGGCCGCGGTAAGGGTGGTCCAATGGGAGGAGCGCCAGTAATCCCATCACCAACAGCTACAACTTCATCAAACTAGCAATTTCAATAAGGAGTTGATCCTCAAGACTCCTTTTCATGGGAAAAGAACCCGCCACTACTTCTCCAGTATGTGGCGGGTTTTTCCTTTTCAATAGTATCTCCGTGATTAAATTGCGCATGCGCATTCACATCGGCAGCGATCATGCTGGACTTGAGTTTAAAAATGAGCTCATCATCCATCTCGTCAATGGCGGCCACGATGTCACCGATCACGGTCCATACGAATTTGATGCGCTCGATGACTATCCAGATTTCTGCATTCCGGCAGCCGAAGCTGTGGCTAAGGATTCAGCTTCACTGGGCATTGTTCTCGGTGGTTCTGGCAATGGCGAACAGATTGCCGCAAATAAAGTTCACGGAATCCGTGCAGCGCTGGTCTGGAGCATCGAAACCGCAAAGCTGGCTCGCGAACATAACAACGCGAATGTGATTGCAGTCGGACAGCGCCAACACACAGCGCAAGAAGTGAAAGATTTTATTGATGCGTTTATCGCGACGCCATATCCAGGCGATGAACGTCATGCCCGTCGAATTGCAAAGATTGCGAAGTACGAGGGTTAGTGGCTACTGCTTCACATATCTAAAATCGTTGACTTGATGATCCTTCGTTATTCCTTGTCCTTCAAATCGAGTTACCGGACGCCAATCAGGTCGTTCAACCTTTCCGCCCGCAAAGAAAGTTGATGCGGCAAATACTTCTTCAATCCATTCTGCATAAGGAACCCAATCAGTTGCGATGTGAATAAATCCGCCATCCTTCAACTTTGGTGCAATCAGCGATAAGAAATCGGCATTGACGATACGGCGCTTGTTGTGTCGCTTCTTTGGCCAAGGATCCGGGAAGAAGAGGTGGATTCCATCTAACGATTTATCCGGAATCATTTCGTGCAGAATTAGGTGAGCATCACCTTGAATCACTCGTAAATTCTTCAAGCCATATTCGTGAATCAGAGCGAATAACTTTCCAACTCCTGGCCGATGGACATCAACTGCAAGAAAGCCAGTCTCAGGAAATGCGCGGCCAATCAGCGCAGTCGCCTCCCCCATGCCAAAACCAATCTCCATGATGATCTGTGATGAATCTGGAAAGAGCGTGGTCAGATCGAGTAGTTGGCTCCCCTGTTCGATGCCATATGAATCCCAATGCTTATCCAAGGCGAGCTGCTGTGGACCGGTGATTCGGGAGCCGCGAATGCGATAACTGCGGACGGTTGGCTCTTCCATACTGCGCATCTTAACTTCGCCCATGACTAATGTGCGCCCGCGTGGTTTGATTAGGGGCTTAACCAGAGCAAGTCATCTATCCCGCAGTTATATATAAGGAGTAAACCGTGCCAGGTACCAATATCAAGCAAGTTGAAGCAGCTGAGCGTTCTTCTATCCTGAAGGTCTCGAGCTACTCAATCGACCTCGATCTCACCACAGGTGCCGAAACCTTCCGTGTGAAGACCACCGTGAAGTTTGCTGGCCTCAAGCCTGGCGCCAGTACCTATATCGACTGCGTGGGCAAGCAAGTGATTAGCGCAAAGCTCAATGGCGTTGATTTTGATCCGAAGTTTGATGGCGAAACTGTTTACCTTCCTGCGATTGCTGCGGAGAACATCCTCGAGATTGAACATGATGGCATCTACTCCAACTCAGGTGAAGGTCTCCACCGTTTCGTAGACCCAGTCGACAATGAGGTCTATCTCTATACACAATTTGAAACCGGTGATGCTCGCCGTATGTATGCCTGCTTCGATCAACCAGATCAAAAGGCAACTTTTACCATCAGCACCATCACGCCTAAGCATTGGGAAGTAATCTCCAACTACGGAATCGAATCTCAAAATGATCTCGATGGTGATCGCAAATTCATCCAGTTTGCCGAGTCACAGGTCATCTCTACATATGTCACTGCGATTGTTGCTGGTCCATATGTATCTGTCCATGATGAGTACAAGGGCGAGAAGACAATCCCACTGGGAATCTATGCTCGTAAATCTTTCTTCAAGCACGTTGATGCTGAAAATATCTTTGAAGTCACCAAGCAAGGTTTTGCTTACTTTGAAAAGACCTTCGGTCTTGCCTACCCATTTGGAAAGTATGACCAGATTGCAGTAGCTGAATACAACTGGGGCGCGATGGAGAACGTCGGCTGTGTCACTTTCCACGAAGATGTATTGATTTTCCGTAGCAAGGTAACTGAGCGCAACTACGTCAGCCGTGCGACCACTATCCACCATGAAATGGCACATATGTGGTTCGGCGACTTGGTCACAATGAAGTGGTGGGAAGACTTGTGGCTCAATGAATCATTTGCAGAGTGGGCTTCATACCAATCTGTCAGCGAATCAACGAAGTACACACATGCATGGACTGAGTTCAACTCACTACGCAAGAACTGGGCATATCGCGTTGATCAGATGACAACCACTCACCCAATTGCAGTAGAGATGGAAGATCTCGATGCTGTACGCACTAACTTCGACGGAATCTCTTATGCAAAGGGCGCTTCTGTCTTGCAGCAGCTCGTGGCACACGTGGGTCGCGACAACTTCATCAAGGGACTTCGCCTCTACTTTGCAAAGCACGCATTTGGAAATACTGAGCTCAAAGATCTCATTGATCAGCTCGAAGCTGCTTCAGGTCGAGATCTCACACCGTGGGTTTCCACATGGCTCCGCACTGCAGGTGTGAACACCCTCAGCCCAGTTATCGAGGTCGAGGGCGATACCTACAAATCAATCTCGGTAAAGCAGGCAGTGCCAACAATGCCAGTAGGTTCTACCGAACTTCGTCCTCACCGTCTCCATGTTGGCCTCTTTGATATCAAGGGCGGTGCGCTGACTCGTCGCAAGAGCGTCGAACTCGACGTTGCTGGTGCCCTGACCGAAGTCAAGGAACTTGCAGGCGAAAAGGTTGCTGACCTTGTTCTCGTCAATGATCATGATCAGACCTACGCCAAGTTGCGCTTTGATGACCGCTCGATTGAAACAATGAAGAGCCACCTCGGTTCGCTCGATGATTCACTCGCGCGCGGTCTCATCTGGGCCTCCTTGTGGGATTCAACTCGCGACGGAGAACTTTCCACCTCTGATTACATCTCGATTGCACTTAATGCGCTTAAGACTGAATCAGATATCTCAATCGTCTCAGCAACATTTATGCAGATTGATACAGCTATCTGGGCTTATGCATCACCTGCAAAGCGCGATGGACTCCGTCTGGCTGTAGCAAATGCCGCAGAAGCGATGCTCGATGCAGCTGCTGCTGGTAGCGATCACCAAATGCAATTTGCTCGCGCATTCGCTAACAATGCCATTACTCCGTCTCATTTCGATCGCATCAAGTCGATTCTTGGTGGCTCTATCAACGGTCTTGCAGTCGATGCTGAGTTGCGTTGGTATCTCTTCATCTGCGGCGTAAAGCGCGGCGTATTCGGTCCTGCTGAGATTGAAGCTGAGTCAAAGTTAGACCAGACAGCACACGGCGCTCAATACACCGCTTATGCATACGCTGCTATCCCAACAATGGAAGCAAAGAAGGAAGCATTCAAGTCAATCACCACCGATAACTTAAGCAACACCATCCATGCTTACAAGTGCCGTGGTTTCAACGAGAACATTCACCACGAGCTCTTGAGCCACTTCGTTGACGAATACTTTGATGTCTTGCTTAAGGTCTGGGAGACCAAGGGTTTCGAGGTTGCAGAGACAACCGCAACACTTACCTTCCCAACCTGGGCAATCAGCGAAGAGACAGTGAAGAAGGCTCAACATTGGCTCGATTTCACAGGTAAGGATGCGTCTCATGCGCTTCGTCGTGCCGTCCTTGAAGGACGTGACACTATGACTCGTGCTATTAAGGCACGCGCTAAAGATGCGTAAAGACTTTTAGGCAAAGAAAAACCCCAGTCATTATGGCTGGGGTTTTTCTATCAGTATCGCAGTTACTGAATTGTTACTGGAACCTTAAGTTCGCCAGTTCCTTCATAGCTTGAGCTTGATGTCGTGATAACCCAAAAATACTTTCCTGGCTTTGCGCCATTAGATCCAAATATAAAGTATTCAAAATCCGTCGCTGGGCTCACGGGACTCCAATCGTAGAGTGTGCGATCTTCAATTCTCTTGCCACCAGAAGACCAGAGGGCAATATTGATTCGGATGTCGTCCTTCTCTTCGCCAGATACAAGAGGAGTAATCTTGAACATCAGCACTCCACCGTAACCTGAGTAATCCTTCTTAATCTTCATCTTTGTAGGAATTTTTGCACTCCACAATGGACCGCTGTTTTCTGTATCACCGCTTACAAAAACTTTCATTCTGCTGCCGGTGACGGTCTTTGAACTTACGACCTTAATGGGCGTTGAAGAATCTGCCTGTACTGCGCTGATAGGTAGTAAAACAAGCGCAAGCGAACCTATTGCTGCAATTTTCAATCTTTTGAACATTCTGCTCCCCTTCAATAATTCCCAGAAGGGTACCTCTGTAAATGTCTATAGCAAGGAGTTGACAAGAAAATGACTTGTCATAAAACGTTTAGACCACTAATTACGCAATAAAGGTAATGAAGTTATTGTCGTCAGATTGGCCTTGGGTAATCTCTTTCCGCTCTTCCTTCTTAGGCGCTGAAGCTATCCATGCAAGGCCGCCAATAATCACAAATGCCAAGGTGGGCAGTGCGAAAAAATATGTAAATGTCTCGAGGACTGTGAGGCCTTCACCAGGCTGGGCATAGCCTTCTTGGTTGATCATAGGAAGAAGTTGAGATACCTGGGATAACGACTTAATCATGGGGTTAAGTCTATCCTTACCTCTATGAACGAGCGTACCCAGCAGGTTGTTGATTGGTTCACAGGAGCGCCACTGCGCATCATCTCGGTATTCCTGATTGCCCTCATTAGTCACTCTGTGGGAAAGAGAGCTATCGACCGCGCTGTGGCAAAACTTGCCTCTGCTGATATCAAACCTGGACCTGGGGTTGTTGCTCGTCAGGCAGAACGCGCCCGCACTATCGGCACCGTCCTTACCTCCATCTTTACCGCTTTCGTTTGGGTTATCTCTGGCGGAATGATTATGGGTGAATTCGGATTCGACCTCGGGCCAGTGATCGCCTCTGCCGGAATCATCGGCGTTGCAATCGGCCTCGGATCACAAACCCTCGTTAAGGATTTCATCTCCGGCATTTTTATGTTGGTGGAAGATCAATATGGCGTTGGTGACCATGTAAAGGTTGGCGATGTCGAGGGATCTGTCGAAAAAGTCGGTCTTCGCGTCACCACTGTTCGTGACTCTTCCGGAACGTTATGGTTCTTACGTAACGGAGAAATCCTGGTTGTCGGTAATAAATCTAAAAAATAGTTTTAATCTTCAAAAGAGTTAAGTAGGTGCTCAGCTGCGCCTTCCAAGTAGCGCCACAACTTCTCACGTGCAACGCTCTCAATCTCCATGCCGTCGACTGCTTCGCGCATGCAGGTAAGCCAGGCATCGCGCGCTGCTGGTCCGATATGAAAACCTGCATGACGCATGCGTAAACGGGGATGACCGCGCTCCTCTGAATATGTTGTCGGTCCACCCCAGTATTGCTCTAGGAACATCTGCAAACGTCGAGCCGCTCCGGCCATGTCGCGCTCTGGATACATCGGGCGCAGGATTTCATTAGTGGCTACCCGCGCATAGAACTGAGAAACGAGATCGGCGAAGAATGGCTCTCCCCCAAATACCTCGTAATAGTTAGTTGTATCGCGCTCTGCCATCACACTCTCAACTCTGCCGCAGTCTTGCCTTTTGCAATCTGCAACACCATCAACGCCGAGACGATACACATCGCGGCAGAGATGTAGAAAGCAACTGCGTAGTCACCTAGTTGCACGCGCAATACTGCTGCACCCAATGCAGCAACAGAGGCACCGATTTGATGCCCCACGAAGACCCAGCCATAGACAATGGTGGCGCGGCCTGGTCCGAGCACCATTCTGGAGAGAATAAGTGTTGGCGGAACGGTTGCAACCCAATCGAGTCCATAGAAAATCACGAAGACCAATGTGGATGGGTGCACGGTGGCAAAAAGGATTGAAGGTAAAAGGAAGAGCGAGAGTCCGCGTAAACCGTAGTAAAAGAAAAGCAATTTGCGTGGGTCATATTTATCGGTGAGGTAGCCCGATGCCAAGGTACCCACCACATCAAAAACGCCAACGAGCGCTAGCAACGATGCAGCAACAGGAGTAGCCATCCCATGATCATGAGCGGCTGGAATAAAGTGAGTACCAATCAGGCCGTTGGTAGAGAGACCACAAACAAAGAAGGTGAACAAAAGAATCTGGAAATTTCTATCTGACTTTGCTTTTTTAATGGTGTCGATTGCTAAACGAAATGCCGTCAGATCGCTCTTCTCTGGAGCCTGCCAATCATCGGGTGCGCCATATGGAGTTGTTCCAACTGCTGCCGGACTTTCTTTGAGGAAGAAAAAGACCAGAGGCACGACCGCAAATGAAGCAAGCGCGATTGAAATTGAAACAGATTTCCATCCGTAAGTCACAGCAAAATGTGAGAGCAGGGGCAAGAAAATCAATTGGCCGGCAGCACTTGCCGCAGTTAGCGCTCCAACAACGATTCCCTTATTCTTAATAAACCAACGGTTGGCAACAGTTGCGGCAAAGACCAACGCCATCGAACCAGTGCCCATTCCGACGCAGACTCCCCAGAGCGCCCAGAGGTGCCAAGGTTGAGAGATAAAGATCGTCGAACCAGCGCTGATTGCCACAAAGGAGAGCGCAGTCATGACGACTCTGCGAACCGTGAATCTCTCCATCAAGGCAGCGGCAAATGGCGCGATAAAGCCATAAACAAGAACGTTGATTGCAATCGCTGTCGAGACTTGAGAGCGCGTCCAGCCAAAGGCATCTTCCAAAGGAATAATTAAGACCGAAGGTGCCGATCTAAAACCTGCGGTCGCAACCAAAGTCAGGAAGGTGACCACAAGTGCGGTCCAGGCTGGATGAAGCTTCTTACTCATTGTGCGAGCCTACTTAGCCGCGCATGTACTTGGCGAGGAATTCTTTCTCGGCATCGGTAATTGGGCGTGACTTCTTCGTCTCCATTGAGACCACAACCTGAACGCTCTTCACCTTGGCATGAACCGTGCCATCTGCCCCGACGATTTCATATCCCAGAACAAATGAGCTGTTGCCAATGGATTCAACCCAGAGATTTACATCGTAGAAAAGTCCACCATCATAAATTGGTACTAGGTAATCGATTTCGTTGCGAGCTACAACCATCTCAACCAGGGATGCATCGAGACCGTTGGCTTTCTGCTCATAGAAAGACCATTGAAAACGAGCCTCTTGAATGTAGGTCAGATACTTTGCATTATTGACATGCCCAAATGCGTCAATATCGTCCCAGCGAACAAATTGCTTGTTGATGTAAATCATTAGCGGGTGAGCTTTCGATAGGTCGCACGGTGTGGACGAGCAGCATCTGCTCCGAGGCGAGAAATCTTGTTCTCTTCATATGACTCGAAGTTTCCTTCAAACCAGAACCACTTTGAATCACCTTCGTAAGCCAGGATGTGTGTTGCCACGCGGTCCAAGAACCAACGATCGTGAGAGATCACAACCGCACATCCAGGAAACTCAAGAAGTGCATTTTCAAGCGAACCAAGTGTTTCAACATCGAGGTCGTTTGTAGGTTCGTCTAGAAGAAGTAAGTTTCCGCCTTGCTTCAAGGTCAGTGCAAGGTTGAGGCGGTTACGTTCACCACCCGAAAGCACTCCTGCTGGCTTCTGCTGATCTGGGCCTTTAAATCCAAATGCTGCAACGTATGCGCGTGAAGGCATTTCGACCTGTCCGACCTTAATAAAGTCGAGCCCATCAGAGACGACTTCCCAAAGTGATTTCTTTGGATCGATTCCTCCACGAGACTGATCTACGTAGGAAATCTTTACAGTTTCACCAATTTTAACGTTACCTGAATCAGCTGGCTCGAGGCCAAGAATTGTCTTAAATAGCGTGGTCTTACCGGCACCGTTAGGTCCAATAACTCCGACGATTCCGTTGCGTGGCAAAGTAAATGAGAGATCGTCAATCAGAACGCGATCGCCGAAGCCCTTTACCAAGTTCTCAACCTCAACAACGATATTTCCAAGGCGTGGTCCAGGTGGAATCTGAATCTCTTCAAAGTCCAACTTACGCATCTTGTCGGCTTCAGCTGCCATCTCTTCATAACGAGCAAGACGTGCCTTTGACTTTGCTTGGCGACCCTTTGCATTCTGGCGAACCCAATCGAGTTCTTCCGACAAACGCTTTGCACGCTTGGCATCTTTTTGGCCTTCTACTTTGAGACGTGCTGCCTTTGTCTCGAGATAGGTTGAATAGTTGCCTTCATATGGATATGCGCGACCTCGGTCGAGTTCGAGAATCCACTGAGCGACGTTGTCCAAGAAGTATCTATCGTGAGTAATCGCAACGACTGTGCCTGGGTACTTTGCTAAATGTTGCTCGAGCCAGAGAACAGACTCGGCATCAAGGTGGTTTGTTGGCTCATCGAGAAGTAAAAGATCTGGTGCTTCAAGGAGCAGTTTGCAAAGAGCAACGCGGCGCTTCTCTCCACCTGAGAGAACCTTTACATCAGCATCTCCTGGTGGGCAGCGAAGTGCATCCATCGCTTGCTCGAGTTGTGAATCTAGCTCCCAGGCATTGCGGTGATCGAGCTGCTCTTGGAGCTCGCCCATCTCAGCTAAAAGTTTGTCGTAATCGGCGTCAGGATTGGCCATCTCTTCTGAGATTTCATTGAAGCGGCGAACCATCTCCATCGTCTCGGCAACGCCTTCTTGCACGTTTTCGAGGACGGTCTTCTCTTCGTTGAGCTTTGGCTCCTGCATCAAAATGCCAACTGTGTATCCCGGTGAAAGGTACGCCTCGCCATTGGAAGGTTGCTGCAATCCAGCCATAATCTGCAAAACAGTCGACTTACCAGCACCGTTGGGACCGACCACACCAATCTTCGCCCCCGGAAGGAACATCAGGGTTACGTCGTCGAGAATTACCTTCTCACCATGCGCTTTTCGCGCCTTCTTCATCGTGTAAATGAACTCAGCCATAGTTGCAAACCTTACTGGGTACTATTGCCCAGTACCTCATCGCCCCATCGCCTTGCGATGTGATGTCTCTGATGTATGCACAATGCGCCTGTAGCTCAGTCGGATAGAGCACCTGCCTTCTAAGCAGGTTGTCGCTGGTTCGATTCCAGCCAGGCGCGCCAGCGGAAAAGAAAATCGGCCGGACCCCCGTGAAGGTCCGGCCGATTTTTATATCTTGGAGGATATTTTTCGAACTAATTAACCGATCTTTGCAACCTGTGCGAGTGACTTCTTGAGGAAGTCACCATCAATCACAGAGAAGCCAAGCGCTTCACCAGCATCACGAGCACACTTCGGCGAGAGGATGAACTGAGCGAATTCCTTCACCGCTGCAGCCTTGGTCTTGTCATCATACTTTGTATCAGCCAAGAGGTAAGAGACGATACCGAGTGGGTATGCGCCCTTCTCCTTGGTTGCGTAATCGAATGTGAGGTAACCATTTGCATCCTGTGTTGCCTGTGCAAGGAATGCGCTAACGCCAGTTGAATCAGGTGCAACTGATACACCTGCAGGGTTGATTACATTTGCAACTTTTAGCTTATTTGCCGTCGCGTAGTTTACTTCAGCATATGTGATTGAGTAAGGAGTCTTACCTGCGAGCTGTGATACCCCTGATGATGATGATGCACCGACGATGCGTCCGAGGTTTGAAATATCGTTGATATTTCCAGGGAATGAATCCTTGAATGTTCCGCTCTTCGCCTTTGTCCATACTGATGGAGCTGACTTGTTGAGGAAGTTTGTGAAGTTCTCAGATGTACCTGAGTTGTCAGAGCGGTAGACAACCTGGATCTTCTTATTTGGAAGAATTACCTTGCTGTTAAGAGTACGAGTCTTAAGAACGATTGGATCTCCCTTCGCATTCTTTTTCAGTGATCCATCAGCGTTCTTTGAGTAGATAACAGTTGTGTTTGTGCGGTTGTTGTCAGCAAGAATCTGTGGGTCATTCCACATTGTGATCTGACCTGAGAAAATCTTTGCAATCGTGTCTGCTGAGAATTGAAGTGTCTTTGAGTTTGGAACATTGTGCAAGATTGCGATTGGAGCTGCGACTGCTGGAACGTGAATTACTGATGCACGCTTTGTTGAAGATGTGTGAGGAGCATCTGTGAACCAGAAATCACCAAGTGACTTATCTGAATCTGAGCGACCCTTACCGGATCCTGAAGATGCATAGGTGTAAGTATGTGAAGTAGCGGATGCAAATGGAGCCTTGCAAGCTTCGATCAATAGCGCTGGGAAAGATGCGCCTGAGCCCTGAAGATTTGCTGCATATGCAGGTGTTGTCGCTACCAAGCCGAACGCGAGTGCAATTGTTGCAACTTTCGCGAGCTTTGAAACTCTCATGTATTTCCCCTTGTTAGATTAGGTGTTCTTACATGGGAGAACTTATGCATCCGCCGTTAACCACCGTCTCCTTTTGAGGAAACCACACCTAACAGTTAGGTGAACATTTGGTGGTGATTTTTAGCCGAAACGACCGGTGACGTAATCCTCGGTGCGCTTATCCTTTGGGCGAGAGAAGATTTCGGTCGTTGGAGCAACCTCAATCATCTGCCCTGGGCCGCCATCAGATAAGAAGAATGCGGTGTAATCGGAGACACGCGCCGCTTGCTGCATATTGTGTGTAACAATCACAATTGTCATTGTCTCTGAGAGGTGGCGGATAGTCTCTTCGATGCGAAGGGTCGATCCTGGATCGAGAGCAGAACATGGCTCGTCCATCAATAGCACTTGAGGCTTCACTGCAAGTGCGCGAGCAATACAGAGGCGTTGCTGCTGACCGCCAGAAAGTGATCCGCCATGGGCGCCGAGACGATCCTTTACTTCTTTCCAGAGACCCGCGCGCTCGAGGCATTCTTCAAGAAGGTCATCCTTATTTTCAGTCTTCAATTGCGCGAGCTTGAGGCCCGAAAGAACATTCTCGCCGATAGTCATCGATGGGAATGGATTTGGCTTCTGGAAGACCATGCCAATCTGCAAGCGAATCTTTGTTACATCCACACCGGGTGCGTATACATCTTTTCCATCAAGGAGAACTTCTCCGGCCATTGCAGCTGATGGGATGAACTCGTGCATGCGATTGAGTGTGCGAATAAATGTTGACTTGCCGCATCCTGATGGACCGATGAGGGCAGTGACAGAACCTGGTGCAAAATCCAATGAGACATCTGCAAGTGCGTGATGCTTACCGAACCATGCGTGGATGCCGCGAGCCTCTAGGCCAGTACCGAGAGCTCTTGTACCTGCTACTCGAGGGGTTGCTGCATTTGCAACATCAGAGAGTGAAGATGTCATCGGGTGACCTTTCTAGTGCTTAAGAAACGTGCAGTTGTAAAGAGAATGAGGACCAAAACTACGAGAACTAATAGACCTGCCCAAGCGCGTGTAATTGCCTCTTCCGAGCCCGCATTGAAGGACTTCCAGATATAGAACGGCAATGAGCCCATTGGATCCTGGAAGGGGTTTGCATTGACTCGGTCTCCGCCACCAGTAACAAGGAGAAGTGGCGCTGTCTCACCAGCTACACGGGCAACGCCCAAAATCATGGCCGTGATAAGACCGCTCTTAGCTGCGGGTAGAACAATCATCGCAACTGTACGCCACTGAGTTCCGCCGAGTGCAGTTCCTGCCTCACGGAGATCTTGTGGGATCAAATTAAGAACCTCTTCGGAGGTGCGTGCAACTGTCGGAATCATCAAGATTGTCAGGGCTAACGAGCCCATAAATCCAGAGTTCGCTTTGGTAATTGGATAGAGAACCGCAGAGAGGATAAAGAGGCCGGCAACAATTGATGGAACGCCAGACATCGCTTGAACCAAGAACTTAATTGGCTTTGTGAAACGACCTTTAATCTCTGTCAGGTAGAGCGCGGTAAGGATTCCGATAGGAACGCTGAGAATAAGTGCGAAGAGAACCATGACAAGTGTTCCAACAATCGCATGAAGCAATCCACCGTTATTGAGCGGATCTGTTGGTGTAGCAAGAGACATATCTTGAGTAAAGATATTGAGCTTGATTCCCTTGTAACCCTTTTGAATGATCGTTGCCAAGATACTGACGATTGGAATCAAAGTAATGATTCCACCTGCTGCAATGATGACTTTGACTGCAGAATCTTTCGCAGACATATATCCATACTTGAGGAAGCTCAGTACGCCGGTTGCGATTGCGTATGAGAAGAAGAAGAGGAAGAAGTAAGCGAGCTTGCCCTTCATTGGAGTAATTTCAACCACGACGTAGGTAAAGAGCGCAGTCACAAGGAAGATCACCGCATCGCGGATTCGATCTCGCTTGCTCGCCTTCCAAGGGGCCGTTGGCTTTACTTCAATCATCGTCCTGACTTTCCTGTTCGCTTGATGATGACATCAGCCAATGCGTTGACGAGCAATGTGAGGATAAAGAGCACGAGGCCAGCTGCCATCAAGGCTTTAATCTCATAAGGAGTTGCCTCGCCGAAGCGGAGCACAATGAGAGATGCCACGTTGCCACCGGCGCCGAGAAGCACATGCCAGTTAATCTGGAAGACGATGTTGAGAACGGTATAAACCGCAACTGTTTCACCCATAGCGCGACCGAGACCAAGCATCGCTCCACCGATCACTCCTGAGCGGCCATGCGGAATAACTACAGCTTTAATCATCGCCCATCGTGTTGCACCAAGTGCATATGCCGCCTGAATTCGATCGAGTGGTGCTTGCGAAAAGACTTCACGAGAGACCGAAGTAATAATTGGAATAATCATGATTGCAAGCACGACGCCTGCTACAAAGGGCGAGCGCGTTACAACGTATGGCTTGATTTCAAAGATTGGAATCCAGCCAAGGTATTTATTAATTAACTTTGCCCAGTATTCAATACTTGGCATCAAAACCAAGAATCCCCAAATACCAAAGAGGATTGATGGGAAAGCTGCCATCATGTCGATAACAGTGACGAGAATTTTCTTAAGCCACTGTGGAGAATAGAAATTTAAGAAGAGTGACATCGCAACTGAAATTGGGAGTGCAATTACAACTGCTACAAATGCACAGAGGATAGTTCCGACCAACATGGCGCCGAGGCCAAAGTTACTGTCGACAACATTTGCTGATTCGTCGTAACTGACGACCCAATCCGCGCCGGTGATAAATGAAAGTCCCTCGCTGCGAAGAATTTCAAAGCCGCGGAAACCAAGAAAAGCTGTGATCAAACCTAAGATTGCAAGCGATGAGAGTCCGCCAGATGTAACAACTCGGCGAAAAACTCGATCAGAGCGGCGAGGCTGCGTGGTGATTTCACGCGGCGCAGGAGCTGTGGTCATGCCCGCATACTGCCCGCAACCACGGAAAAGAAGGCTGATACTTGGTGAACGGAAGGTGAACGAGAGTTGAAACCTCTCCCCACACCGATAGGCTCGCCCCATGCCTGCAGAACTACCTCACCTCGTCTGGATTGATTGCGAAATGACTGGCCTTTCGCTAGAAAGTGATGCCCTCATCGAGATTGCCGTCCTGGTGACCGACTCTGAGCTCAACATCATCGGCGAAGGAGTTGACCTTGTCATCCATGCCACCGAGGGTCAGATTGCTGGGATGAATGATTTTGTCCGCCAGATGCATACCTCTTCCGGACTTATTGAGGAGATTGCCGAGGGCATCAATATGGCTGATGCAGAGCAGCAGATCCTCGCCTACCTTGCCACTGCTGGAGTTCAGCCCGGAAAATCTCCATTGGCTGGAAATTCAGTCTCGGTCGATCGCAACTTTATTGCTCGCGATATGAAGCAATTGGCAGAGTTCTTGCACTATCGCACCATCGATGTCTCCACCATAAAAGAGTTATCGCGACGCTGGTATCCCAAGGCATATTTCGCAGCACCGGCAAAGACTGGCAATCACCGCGCCCTTGGCGATATTCAAGATTCCATTGCAGAGTTGGCGTATTACCGCGAGGCTGTTTTCGCGCGGAAAGCAGTTGAAATCAAGCCTGCACGAAACCGGTTTCTTAATTTCGGTCCTTGGCGGGTAAAGTAACGCCCTGCACAGCACATGGTGGGCGTAGCTCAGCTGGTAGAGCACTCGGTTGTGGTCCGAGATGTCGCGGGTTCGAGCCCCGTCGTTCACCCCAAGTTTTCCCTTCCTGATCTCATCGGTCAGGAAACCATTGAGGCTTGAGAGAAAGTAGTCGCCCATGATCTTCGACGTTGTAGTTGAAATCCCAGCAGGCTCCCGCAATAAGTATGAGATCAACCATGAGACCCACGAAGTCCGTCTTGACCGCATGCTCTTTACTGCGACGCGCTTTCCTCATGACTATGGCTTTGTAAAGAACACTCTCTCTAACGATGGCGATCCATTAGATGCGCTCGTCATGCTCGATGAACCAACTTTCCCTGGCTGCGTGGTCTCTGCTCGTGCAGTAGCGATGTTGCGCATGACAGATGAGAAGGGCGGCGACGACAAGCTCCTCTGTGTTGCTGCCGGCGATATTCGCAAAGCTGGAATCAAAGATATTGGTGACCTACCGGTCTACGAACTCGATGAAATCAAACACTTCTTCGAGGTCTATAAAACTCTTGAGCCAGGCAAAGAAGTTATTGGTGGCGATTGGGTTGGCCACGACGAGGCTGAGGCTGAGATTCAAGCATCCTACGATCGCTATAAAGCAACTAAATAAGTAATACATCTACCGAGGAACTCACTCAGTAAAGGTACGGAGAGCCATATGGACCTAGTAAATACCGGAGACACTGCGTGGGTACTGGCTAGCGCCGCTCTCGTACTCTTTATGACACCAGCGCTTGCAATCTTCTATGGCGGAATGGTGCGTGCTAAATCCGTTCTCAACATGATGATGATGTCATTTTCGGCAATTGGTATCACCACAATTATCTGGGTGCTCTACGGGTACTCAATGGCATTTGGTAAATCCAATAACGGGCTCATCGGTGGTTTCGAACATGTTGGGCTTGCTGGAACGCTAGATCAAGTTGTCGGTAGCGAAGGACATCAAATCCCAACGCTTGCTTTTGCGATGTTCCAACTTACCTTCGCAATCATCACTGTGGCACTTCTCTCTGGCGCAATTGCTGACCGTGCGAAGTTTGGTTCTTGGGTCATCTTTGTAGCGGTCTGGATTACCTTGGTATATCTCCCGATTGCACACTGGGCATTTGCAGCGCAAGGTGGCGAAGGTGGTTGGATTATCGACAAGCTTAAAGCACTTGATTTTGCTGGCGGACTCGTTGTTGAAATCAACTCTGGAGCTGCAGCACTTGCACTCGCAATTGTTCTTGGAAAGCGCGATGGCTTTAAGAAAGATCCGATGCGCCCACATAACCTGCCTCTCGTTCTACTAGGCGCCGGAATGCTCTGGTTTGGTTGGTTTGGCTTTAACGCAGGTTCGGCGCTATCTGCAGGGCACTTAGCGGCAACAGCGATGATCAATACTCAGATTGCAACCGCAGCTGCGGCGATGACATGGATTGCTTTTGAAAAATATCGCGATGGAAAAGCTACCTCGCTCGGGGTCGCCTCTGGTGCAATTGCAGGTGCTGTAGCGATTACTCCTTCTTGCGGCTATCTCAACCCACTCGGCGCACTTGTACTCGGCTTAATTGCGGGAGTTGTCTCAGCTTGGGCAGTCACACGCAAGTACAAGTTGGGTTATGACGATTCACTCGATGTAGTCGGTGTTCACGGAGTTGGTGGAATCTTGGGCATGCTTGCCATTGGATTCTTAGCAACGCTGACAGCAAATGCAGCTGGTGCTGATGGACTCTTTTTTGGTGGCGGAACTACACAATTAAATCGTCAAGTGATTGCAATCGTCGTGGTTGCACTCTTCTCATTTACTGCAACGTGGTTGATTGCCACCATCATTCAGAAAACAATTGGCTTCAGATCATTCCGTGACGATGAGCTCAATGGCCTCGATACGACATATCACGCTGAGTCAGCGTATGACATCACCGGAAATTCCAATCGCTACTAAGCGAACCCAAAAGCGAACCCATAGGAAAGATTGAGAGATTAAGATGAAACTCATTACCGCAATCGTGAAGCCAGCCAAAGTTGATGACATCAAAGTTGCGCTGCAGGCAGCTGGTGTTGCTGGCATGACAGTCTCTGAAACCCGTGGATTTGGTCGCCAAAAGGGCCACACTGAGATCTACCGTGGCGCCGAATACACCGTTGATTTCATTCCAAAGGTGCGTATTGAAGTCCTTGTAGATGACGCAGACGCACAATCAATCATCGACACTATTGTCACAGCGGCAAACACCGGCTCTATCGGTGATGGAAAACTATGGGTTGCAAACGTAGAACAAGTAATTCGCATTCGCACTGGCGAGCGTGGCGGAGACGCTCTTTAGTCTTTAGAATCACTTCCATGAGAATCGCTAAACGCATCATTGCAGCAGCCATTCTCTGCCTTGCAACCTTCTCAGCTCCTTCTTCTGCACATGCAGTTAATTGCACTCCTTCTGTATCAGGTGTGACTGCATCCGGCGTTCTCAATGGAAGTGATTGCGTTATTTCATTTACAGCCGGAACTGGTAGTTGGAACGTTCCTCTCGGCGTCACATCTGTGACCGCATTAATTGTCGGCGGTGGTGGTGGTGGTGGTGGTGGTGGTGGTGGCGCGGGCGGTGTTGTGCAACAAGCAATTTCTGTTTCAGGAACCATCTCGGTCACAGTTGGAACTGGTGGCGCTAAAGGTGCGAAAATTTCTAGCGTTCAAAACGGTGGCGATGGTGGTAATTCAGTTTTTGCAAGCTCGGTCGCTTACGGCGGTGGCGGTGGCGGTGGACTTAATGCTAAAGCTGGGCGCGCCGGTGGTTCCAGTGGTGGAAGCGCGCAAGATTCAACAAATACACCAGGTGCATCGTCACAGGGATATGCGGGCGCAACTGGTTACTCCACTGCTGGCTGTACATCCGCGGGCGGTGGTGGTGGAGCAGGATCGGTTGGTCTTCAAGGTTTTACTCAATGTTCTCCCCAAACGCCTTGGGGCGGTAATGGTGGAACAGGAATCACAAGCACTATTACAGGCACTTCTGTTGGGTACGCCGGTGGTGGCGGTGGTGGACCGAACAACAACAGCACTTCAACAGCTACTCGCGGCTGGGGTGGCGGTGCGCAAAATAATATTTATGGTGCCGGAGATGGCGCTAACTCCGATCAAGGAATTGGAGGTGACGCTCTAGCTAATAGAGGATCCGGTGGTGGGGGTGGCGACTACGAAGGTAGCGGAGGTGCCGGTGGCTCTGGGGTTGTTATCATTCGTTACACAGCGGATGCGACAGCACCTACATTCACTTCACCTTCTAGCTTTATCGTCAATGAAAATGTAACGACTTCAACAACTGTGGCAACAATCAAGACCAACGAATCGGCCACAATCACTATTCTGTCATCTGGCGATTACACCCGTTTCACAATTACATTTTCTGATACAGCAACTGCGCTTATCAAGTTTGTGGCATCACCTAATTACGAGATTCCCGTTGATGTCGGAAGCGATAACTTATACAACTTGACCCTGAATGCAGTTGATTCATTTAATAATTCGCAAACCCAGAATATCGCCATTCAAGTCATCGATATCAATGAAAACCCGAGTATTTCCGGTACAGCCTACAAAGGTGTAAACATCAATATCACCATCACTGTTGGCGCTATCGGAAAAGTCAGGTTTACCGCTAATGGGAAGAAGATTCCCAACTGCTTATCCATCGCTACGAGTGGGTCGTTACCGAATATCACCGCAACGTGTTCTTGGAAGCCCAGTGTTCAAGGACGAACATCACTTGTTGCAGTAACTACGCCTACAAATGGAGCCCTGCCTGTTGAAACGAGTAGTCCAGCTTTCATTACCGTTTTTAAGCGATCTAATAACCGCTAACGAGGCAACAACTGCCCTGGGCACTTTGCCAAGATTGTTTGCATTGCAGCTTTCTCAGCCTTTGTCACCCAGATTGAATATTTTGCCTTTACTGCAATCTGTCGTGCCACGTAGGCGCATCGATAACTCTTCAGCGGCGGCAACCAAGTAGCCGCATCACCATCGCCTTTCTGTGAATTCAGTTTCATCAGAGTTGCTTGCAAATTAAGTGGGTCGTTATAGAAGTTCACTCGCTTGGAGGCATCCCACCTAAATGCACCTTTTTGCCAGGCATCTGACACGGCAACGACATGATCAATGGGAACTAGATTGCTTGTCCCCTGTCCCCTGACGAATGTCAGCGTTGTCCCCGAGTAAGGATCGGTAAATTCTCCTGTCAGCACTGTGCAACGATCCGAATCGAGAACTTCATTCTTTAAATCTCTCGCTAAGACTTCATTGCGGGCATCGCAACCATTTCTATCTGGGTCTGCCCATTTGCCGAAGAGCGCATCTCTTTCATAGCCGGTCTTTGGGGCTCGTCCCTTCACCGTCAAAGTCTCAAGTACCACTGAAGCCTTCTGATCCACCGCTATAGCGGGCTCCATCGGTGCAGCGAAAACAAGTGCTATCAGGGCTAGAGATATTCGCTTCTCCCAAATGGACATGTGCTAATCATGCCGACAGAACCCACTTCTAAATGGGATTTTCATGGCGAAGAATTGGTCAAAGTCCCCTTGAGGAACTGGTAAGGTCTGCTCTGCATTTAAGCGTTCCCGCGCTTAAATGGGTTGTTAGCTCAGTTGGTAGAGCAGGTGACTCTTAATCACCGGGTCGGGGGTTCGAGTCCCTCACAACCCACTC
>JACCDV010016211.1_pt1 | contig 21133 bp, 20 predicted proteins | sample 7446131 | NCBI WGS metagenome assembly JACCDV01 (sample SAMN15323448, study PRJNA562643) | freshwater metagenome | isolation source: river surface water | place: USA:Blue River Watershed | collected 2017-08-17 | reverse complement strand
GAAGCATTGCCCACCATCAGCCTGTTCAACAAATATGTTTAACAGAGAATAAATCCATATTAGCGTCAAACTATTGATTTCATCCATACATGGTTAATTTTGCACCATGATTACCTACAACCCCAAAGATTGGTTCACCTTCATTTTCAGGGTGCACAAAGCAGAAACGCTCAAACGCCTGTGGCCACTGCTTTTGGGTGTTGGCATTTACAGCGCCGCCTGGGCCTACCTAGAAACCGTACTTTTCAAAGATTACAAATCGGTAGCCATGGCGTCCAACATCGGTATCATTTATTCCATTCTCGGATTTACCCTATCGCTGTTTCTCGTCTTTAGAACCAACACCGCCTACGACCGCTGGTGGGAAGGACGCAGACTGTGGGGTGAACTCACCAATGCCATTCGCAATTTATGCATCCACCTCAATGCCACATTACCCCAAGCCGATGCGCAGCGCAGAGAATATTACCAATCGCTGCTCAGCCTGTTCCCCACCGCCCTCAGATTTCACCTCCAAGATCGCAAAATCCCCATACATTTTTTCGCAGAAAATCCAGAGCATTCATCCATCAACATAGACATCAACACCATCAAAAAGACGCGCCACCAACCCCAAACCATCGCCAAGTTGTTTGTGGCCGGACTAAAAACGGATATACAACATGGGTTGCTCACGCATGCCGATATGGAACATTTCAAAGTGGAAATCAACAAACTCATGGACGTTTGCGGAGGTTGTGAGCGAATCAAAAACACCCCCATCCCTTTCACCTACTCGGTTTTCATTAAAAAATTTATCTTCTTGTACGTGATGATTTTCCCAATCGTTTATAGCACCCAACTCAACTTCTTGATTGCGCCTGTCACCATGTTTGTGCTTTACGTATTGGCAAGCATCGAACTCATCGCCGAGGAAATCGAAAATCCATTTAACGGCGACGAAAGCGATCTTCCCACCGAAGCGATGGCCAAAAACATCAAAATAAGCAGCGAAGAATTACTGCTCAATCATTAACCCACATTATCGCAGTTGATCATCGACTTCACCATCAAACCTTTTCCCCAATCAATCCCCATCGGTTTCTATTTGCCCGATGCGATGTAATTTTGTCTTTTAGACTCGATACATTTTGAACTTTAACGCCTTTATAGCACAACTAACATTCAAACAGGCCGATATCTCCTTCGCCATCGTCGTTGGATTGTCCCTGATCTTCATTTTCATCTTCCTGTTTGGCTATTTCCTCAAAGTAAAACGCACCGCATCGCCCAACGCAACCCCGCAAATCAAAGGCGTGAGTGTGATTATTGCTTGTCGGAACGACAAAAAACACATCGAAAAAAATCTTCCCCAATGGCTGGCGCAAGACTATCCTCAATTTGAGATCATCCTGGCCGATGACCGCAGCACCGATGGCACTCCCCTGTTTTTGATCGAGCAACAACAACTCCATGCCAAACTCAAAGTGGTATCCTTGGATGCCGACTTCGTGAAATCGGGTGGTAAAAAATTGGCTATCACCTTGGCCATCAAAAAAGCCCAATACCAGCATTTTGTGTTCACCGATGCCCACTGCACGCCCAACAGCGACCAATGGCTCACGCACATGGCATCGCAGTTCGATACCCAAAAACAAATCGTCTTGGGGGTATCGCCACAGAAAACGCAACCTGGCTTCTTGGGCGCACTCATACAGCACGAGAATTTGCTATCTACCCTCCACTACCTGGGACTGGCAGCCGCCAACAAACCCTATACCGGCGTGGGTAGAAATTTGGCATATTCCCGCACGGCATACGACAGTGTAAACGGCTTTAGCAGCCACCACCACCTGCCCGCAGGCGAAGACGACCTCTTCGTGCAAGAAGCCGCCACCGCACAAAATACTGCACTCTGCATACACCCCGAGGCCTTCACCTACTCCGACGCCCCCAGCAATTGGCAGGGCTATTGGAAACAGAAAAAGCGACAGCTCTGGGTTGAAAAATCATACCACTCAGGAGCCAAACAACTCCTCGCCATCTTCCCCGTAGCACAACTCTTCTTTTGGCTGGGAATCATCTTGTGGTATATCCTGGGATCACACTGGCTGTGGCCCACACTCGCCCTCCTAATCAAAATCACCCCCGAATGGATCATCTTCCATAAAAAAGGTAGATTGTTACACATGAATAAATCCATCGCCATGTATCCGATATTCAATCTTTTTGAGTCGTTTTGGTACGTTTTGGTGGGCATCAACGCCTTTTTCTCAAAGAAAATCACATGGTAGGACCTGAAATCATCTTCGAACATTTCCCCAACCTCACGCCCCAACAGCGCGAGCAAATCACCCAACTGGGACCGCTATATGCCGACCATAATGCCCGCGTGAACGTCATTTCCCGCAAAGACATGGATATGTTTTACGTGCACCACGTGCTGCATTCCCTGGCCCTGGCGAAAACGTGTGAGTTCATACCCGGACAGCATTTCATCGACATTGGCACCGGTGGCGGATTCCCCGGCATCCCGCTGGCCATCATGTTCCCCAACGTAGAATTCACCTTGGTTGACAGCATCGGCAAGAAAATCGCGGTGGTGCAAGCGGTGATTGAAGCGCTCGGACTCAAAAATGCGACCGCCATTCAACATCGCACAGAGCAATTGCCCATGAAATTCGATGGTGCCGTGGCCCGTGCCGTTGCGCCCGCCATTGAACTATGGAAATGGATGGAGAACCATTGGAGTGGCAAACCCCGCTTCTTTCTGCTCAAAGGTGGTGATTTGGCCGAGGAAATCAATGAAGTCATTGAATACTCCCAAAAAACAAAAATTAAACTACACGCCATCGGCGATATCTACAGCGACCAACCCTTCTTCGAAACCAAGAAAGTGGTGAAGCTGTTCCACGGATAAGGGTTTATTAAGCCCCCAACAACGACTTAGCAGAGGCCAACGCGGCCGACAATCCCGCTGCGTTCTTGCCCCCCGCCGTAGCGAAGAATGGCTGTCCGCCCCCGCCGCCTTGGATTTCTTTGGCGCACTCGCGGATCATCTGCGACGCATTCCATCCTTTTTCAGCAACCCATTGATCGTCGATATAGATGGCCAAACCGGGCTTCTCATCAGCCAAATAAGCCAATACCACCACCGGATTTCCCAGTGATTGCTTCAATTGGAAACACAACTGTTTCGCGGCATCCGCACTGGGCAACGTCAACTCCTCAATCACCATGGGCACGCCGCCAACGGTTTGCACCTTTTCCATCAAACCCGCCTTCAGTCCCATCACCTGCTGCAATTCCATCTGCTCCAACTGCTTGCGCATCGATGCGTTTTCTTCCAATACTTTGTTCACCGCAGAAACCACATCCTTGGGGTTGCCCAAAGCGATTTTCACCTGCGACAACGCCTCCAACTCTCCGTTGATGTAGTCCAAGGCCGATTGTTGGGTCACCGCTTCAATTCTACGCACGCCGGCAGCCACACTCGACTCTCCCAATATCTTGAAGAAGCCAATTTGCGAGGTATTCGCCACATGCGTTCCACCACACAATTCCATCGAATAATCAGCATCGAACTCAATCACACGCACAAACTCCCCGTACTTCTCGCCAAACAAGGCCGTAGCACCCATTTTCTGGGCCTCAGCGATGGGCACGTTGCGATGCTCTTTCAGGGCGATGCCTTCGCGGATCTTTTCATTCACCCTCACTTCTACCTGGGCGATTTCTTCGTCGGTCATCTTCCCGAAATGAGAAAAATCGAAACGCAACGCAGTATCATTCACCAAACTACCCTTTTGGGCCACGTGGGTACCCAAGGCCTCACGCAAAGCGCTGTGCATCAAATGCGTAGCACTGTGATTGCTGCTAATGCTATTCCTGCGATTCACATCCACCTGGGCTGTAAATGCCTGATTCATGTTCTTTGGCAGCTTGTCGCAAACCAATACATGCAATTTGTTCTCTTTTTGTGTGTCTAACACCTGTACCACCTCACCGTCTTGTCCTACCAACTGACCCGAATCGCCCACCTGTCCGCCACTTTCGGCATAAAACGGACAAATATCCAAGACCACTTGGTACAAGTTTTTGCCTTTCGCCACGATCGTTCTATGTCGGCTAATTTCTGTCACCGATTGGGTGGTATCATAGCCGCAGAACGACTCTTCACTATCGGCCATGATGGTATGCCAGTCGCCCGTTTGTTTGGCGGCATCGGCTTTGGAGCGATCTTTTTGTGCTTGTAAGGCGGTTTGAAAACCATCCATATCCACCGAACATCCACGTTCGCGGGCAATCAAATCGGTCAAATCGATCGGAAAACCGAAGGTATCGTACAATTCAAAGGCCGTAGCTCCGTCCACGATTCCATTGGGGTGCTGATCGATGAAGGCGCCCAAGCGACCCATACCCGTACTCAGGGTGCGGAAGAATGAATTTTCTTCTTCTTGGATTACGCGCTGTACAAAACTCTCTTGCGCTTTGAGTTCAGGGAAACTGCTGGCGAAATAATCTGCCAATCCAGGCACCAACTGGTTAAAGAACGATTCTTGGAATCCCAAATAGGAGTATCCATAGCGAACGGCTCTTCGAAGCACTCTACGAACCACATAACCCGCACCGGTATTGGAGGGCAACTGTCCGTCTGCAATACACAAACTCACCGCACGCAGGTGATCGGCGATTACACGGAAGGCAATGTCTTGTTTTTCATCATCGCCATAGTTTTTGCCACAGAGTTTGGCGGTATTTTGGATGATGAATTGAAAAATATCGGTATCGTAGTTGCTTGATTTCCCTTGGATGCCACGCACCAATCGCTCGAAGCCCATGCCGGTATCCACGTGTTGGGCTGGCAATCGCTCCAATGAACCATCGGCTTTGCGGTTGAATTCCATGAACACAAGGTTCCAAATTTCTATAACTTCGGGATGGTCTTGGTTTACCAACGTCGCGCCATCTACGGCCTCGCGCTGCTCGGCCGACCGCATGTCGAAATGAATCTCGGAACACGGTCCGCAAGGACCTGTATCACCCATCTCCCAGAAATTGTCTTTCTTGTTGCCCTTCAAAATCCGCTTGGAATCAATGAACTCGGCCCAACGATCATGCGCCTCTTGGTCAAACGAAATATTGGCAGCTGCATCGCCTTCAAAAACAGTCACATACAATTGGTCTTTGGGCAAACCGTATACTTCGGTCATCAACTCCCAAGCCCAGGCAATGGCGTCTTGCTTGAAGAAATCGCCAAAACTCCAGTTCCCCAACATCTCAAACATGGTGTGGTGGTAATGGTCGTGTCCAACCTCCTCCAAATCGTTGTGTTTTCCGCTCACACGCAAGCATTTTTGTGAATTTACCACACGCTTATAGGGCGCCTCGGCATTTCCCAAAAAATAATCCTTGAATTGGTTCATCCCCGCGTTGGTAAACATCAGGGTTGGATCCCCTTTCACAACGATGGGTGAACTCTGAACAAACGTGTGTTGCTTGGAGGCAAAAAATGCCAAAAACTTTGCTTTGATTTCGTGACTGCTGAGCGCCATTCCGCAAAGATAGTGAAGATTAAAAACAAAAGGCGTCCCGCAGGACGCCTTTTCAATAGGTAATTGTTATGAAAAATTAACCAACCGCGCTCACTTTGGGCGCAGCTTGTTTGATTTCGTCTGATGCACCGTCCTCAAACTTCTTGAAGTTCTCGTTGAACAAATGCGCCAACTTCTCACACTGCTTGTCGTAAGCTTCTTTGTCGGCCCAAGTATTTCTTGGATGCAACAACTCTGAAGGCACGCCTTCGCAAGCATTTGGCATCATCATACCAAACACGGGATGTGCGGTAAATTCACCCGTCAATTTGCCTTCCAATGCCGCGGTAATCATGGCGCGGGTGTACGACAATTTCATGCGACTTCCTACGCCGTATCCACCACCGCTCCAGCCGGTATTCACCAACCAAACGTTAATTTCGGGGCTAGCGCTTAACTTTTCACCCAACATTTTGGCATACACCGTTGGATGCAAAGGCAAGAACACCTGTCCAAAGCAAGAAGAGAACGTAGCTTGTGGCTCAGTAACTCCCGCTTCAGTACCAGCCACTTTGGCGGTATAACCACTGATGAATTGGTACATCGCCTGTCCGGGATTCAACTTAGAAATCGGTGGCAACACCCCAAATGCATCGGCAGTAAGGAAGAAGATATTTTTTGGTGCATCGCCCACTGAAGGCACTGCAATGTTATCGATATAGTCGATAGGATAAGCCACGCGGGTATTCTCAGTAACAGAGATATCGTCGTAGTTTACCACGTCTGAACCCTCAAAGAAGCGAACGTTTTCAACCAAGGCACCGTGCTTGATGGCATGCCAGATTTGCGGCTCTTTCTCCTCAGTCAAATTCACACACTTGGCGTAACATCCACCTTCGAAGTTGAAAACGCCAGTGTCTGACCAACCGTGCTCATCGTCGCCAATCAGCTTGCGGTTAGGATCCGCGCTCAATGTGGTTTTACCGGTACCGCTCAATCCAAAGAACAAAGCAGTATCGCCATTCACACCGATGTTGGCAGAACAGTGCATGCTCAACACGTTGCGCTCATGGGGAAGGATATAGTTTAATACAGAGAAAATGCCTTTTTTGATTTCGCCGGTGTAGCCAGAACCACCAATCAAGATGATTTTACGACTTACACTCACCATGGTGAAGTTGTGCTGACGGGTACCATCCTCGGCAGGGTTTGCATGGAACGAAGGCGATGCCACAATGATCCACTCGGTGGGCTGGGTAGCGATTTCTTCGGCTGAAGGACGCAAAAACAGGTGCTTAGCGAACAAGTTCTGGTAAGCACTCTCGGTCACCACTTGGATGTTGAGGCGATTTTTTGGATCGGCGCAAGCGAAGGCGTGACGTACAAAGATGTCTTTGCCTTCCATGTGCTTCATCACTTTGTTAAGCAGCGCATCGAATTTGGCTTCTTCAAAAGGTTGGTTTACGGCACCCCACCATGCTGAATCAGCGGTTTGGGCATCATTTACCAGGAATTTGTCTTTCGGACTTCTACCAGTAAATTCACCGGTATCGGCAGCGAGTGCGCCTTGCGAGGTGATTCTTCCCTCATTTCTTTCAAGGGCTTTTGCTACCAGTTCGTCGGTGGTGAGATTTTCGAAAACGGTGTGGGCGTGATTTTTGATCGACGCGATGATTTGGGTATTATTCATGCTGTAAATGAAATAACTTTGGCACTGCAAAGGTACTTATTGTATTTGCGGTTACAGCCCTCAACACAGGTTTCTTTGTAAATGAACTTACGCACAGATTTTTCTAACCATTTGCCGCATCCAATGAAATTCAAACACCTGAAAAACAATGCCTTAAACACAAGGAGTTCCGCCTCTGGTGTAGGTTTGACACTTGTTAAAATGTGCATTATTTTCTGCTGTGCGATGCCTTTGCGCGGACAGTATTTGCAATTAAAACCGCAGCGGGATGTTGCAATAACAAGCGGATTGGTCTTGCATTCGGGCATCAATTTGCTCATCGAACACAACCATTGGGGTGGTTCAGCGCGCACGTGGGAGGTCCCAGTACTTGACGGATTGGCGCAGTATCGCTTGCAGCCAAAAACAGCCAAAATCTCTGATGGCCTAGCGATGGGTACAGCATTGGCAGCAGGAGCGATCACCTGGGCTTTGCCAGCAAATCAGCGCAGGGAGTACATAGCAGTAGGGTTACAGAATGTGTGGATCACTGCCAACCTCACACAAACGGTGAAGGTATTGGCGGCACGGAACCGACCGTATACACAATGGGCAGGATTTGTTTCTGACTCACGCGACGATCACTACAGCTTTTTCAGCGGACACAGTTCAATTACCGCATCGGTGGCAACCACGGCATTGATGATGGCTTTGAACCAATCCAACATGCCCGCTTGGGGAAAAGCTACGGCCTATACTGCGGGCGGACTTGCACTGACAACAGCAGCCCTGAGAATCGCCGCCGGCAAACATTATCCGTCGGACGTTGTTACTGGAATATTGGTGGGTGTGGGCGTTTCGGTCCTCAACACACAACTCCACCGAGCCCGCTAACACATCAAACCACCCAACCCATGAACCGCCATTGCCTGAAAACCCTTTCCAACAAACTCGGTCTGCTCATCTTACTTTGCTTGTTTTCCTGCAATTCTGGCGCCATGCAATCGCAAAAAGCCAAACCCAATAATACACCTTCAAACCCCAATACCCCCCAAACCATGAATCCTGAAATTGAACAACCTACCGACTCCTGTGTACTCGCTGGCGGATGCTTTTGGTGCTTAGACGCCGTATATCGCCAAATGACAGGCATCATCAATGTAGAATCTGGCTATTCCAACGGCGCGATCAAAAACCCAACCTACAAAGAAGTTTGCAGCGGCAGAACCGGACATGCAGAAGTGGCCAAAATCTATTTCAACCCCACCCTCACATCGTACCAACAAATCTTGGAAGTGTTTTGGCGGATTCATAACCCAACAACGTTGAACCGACAGGGGAACGACATTGGCACGCAGTACCGCAGTGGCATTTACTACATGAATGAGGAACAAGCACAAATCGCCAAGGCCAGCAAACAAGCCGTGGAAGAAAGTGGACTTTGGGCAGCTGATGGCAAAGTGGTGACGGAGATTTTGCCGTTAGACAATTACTGGCCTGCCGAAGACTACCATCAGGATTATTTCGCCAACAACCCAGAAAACCAATACTGCGTGTACGTGGTGAGCGAAAAAGTCGAAAAATTCAAGAAAACGTTTGCTGAATTGCTGAAGTCGAAATAGGTTGGAGCGTTCCTCTCAACCCTTCGTCTTGTACCCTTTGCCTTCCAAGTACGACTTCACCTTGGCGTGCAAATCGCCCTGAATGATGATGTCGCCATCTTTGGCACTGCCGCCTACCCCGCAATGCGATTTTAGGGCTTTTTCCAACGATTTCAGGTCGTCTGAACTACCTACAAACTCTTTGATTACCACGCATGGCTTGCCGTTGCGCACTTCCCTGCGAACGTACAATTTCTGCTGCGCCGGAGGCAAAGTGTCCTGCTCCTCGCCGTCGAACTCATTGTATTGATAATCAGGATTGGTGCTGTAAACCACCCCCGATTTGTTCTTGTTTTTGTTACTCATAATGATGCTTATTTACGAATGATCACCCCTGCCACGGCTTGCGCCTGGGGCATAATTACCAAATCGTTGATGTTCACATGCGGTTTCCGCGTAACCACAAATTCAATGGCCTCGGCGATATCCTCTGCAACCAGATTATCGAACCCCTCATACACCTTTTGCGCCCTTTCTTCATCGCCATCAAATCGCACCACGCTAAACTCTGTTTCTACCGCGCCCGGATGGATCCCCGTCACCTTCAACCCGTGCACCGCAAGCTCCAAACGCATCCCCTTGGTAATCGCATCCACCGCGAATTTGGTTCCGCAATACACATTCCCGTTGTCATAAACCTCTTTCCCCGCAATCGACCCAATGTTGATGATATGTCCCGAACCCCGCGCAATCATGTCGGGCGTTACCGTCCTACTCATGTACAACAACCCCTTCACATTGGTGTCAATCATCTGCTCCCAATGGTCAACGTCGCCTTCGTAAAACTTCGACAACCCCTTGGCCAGTCCGGCATTGTTCACCAACAAATCAATGGATTTCCAGGGCGATGGCAGGGCATTGTAAAACGATTGAATTTCTTCCAATGAACGCACATCCACCGCAGCCAAATACACCTGTGCATTGACAGTTTCAGGGTTGTCCGACAAGGCCTGTTGCAACGCTTGGAGGCGCTCCTGACGTCGCGCCAACAAAATCAAATCATATCCCAACCGCGCCAACATCAACGCCGTAGCATAACCAATACCACTGCTGGCTCCCGTAACCAATGCGATTTTTCTACTCATGACGATGGATTCGTATTATTTTGTCCCACAATGATCAAATTCGGCGTAAACAACACCTTCCGGGTGCTTCTTGCCGTGGCAAACAACTGCAACTTCCAAAACAGCTCCATCCAATCATAGGTTATCCTTCTCACGATCTCTTTGAAAACACCCTGCACGCGCATGGTGCTTGGAAGGACGTTTACCGAATGGAACCCACAAGATAGCATTACCTGCTCGGCAGAACTGGCATTCAAATAATTCTCATGGGTAAAATCGCCCAGCGCGAACGCGCTGGCCACCGGCGCATCCATGTTGGGTGTACGGAAAATGGCCATGCCACCGGGATTCAGTTTCGACTGGATCAATTGCAACAACTCAACCAATTCGTCCTTGGTAAAATGCTCAATGATATCCATCCCCGTAATCACATCAAATCCCAGCTGGGCATCGCGCAAAAATTGCATCGCATCGCCCAAAACCACTTCAGAAACCCCCATCCCGTGGGCCATATCCACCTGTTCTTGACTCAAATCCATCCCCGAAATCTGGGTATACCCCGCCTGCTTCAAAGCCATCAACAAACTACCGCTACCACAGCCCAAATCGAAGATGCGCGCACTTTTCGACACCCCCGTCAACTTGGGCAATATCTCGCGCTCAAACTGCTTTTTCTCCCGCTCAAACAGCGACTTGGCATCGGTCAAAGACGCCCTACCACTTTGGTTGGTGTGATAATTATTGTATAAAATGTCTCTGTATTTCGTGCTCATACATCGCTATTTTTAACCGTTGACTTCAACGGAATATCCACGGCCGCCATGATGCTAACGCAAGTCGCAACCAACTTCTCATCGCCATTCGCGAACACATCATAAACCTGTCCTTCACAGAAAATCAACTGTTTGCCCGCCTTGGTCACCTTGGCCTCAGCCCGCAATTTTGGGGCCGTAGAAGGATTTACATACGACACTTTCAAATCTACGGTTACCACGTTTTTCGACGCCTCGGTGCCGTTATAAACCGCCGTATACGCCGCGATTCCAGTGGTTACATCGCAAATTGTCGCTGTAACGCCGCCATGGGTAAATCCGGTATGCTGCATGTGGTGCTCTTCAATGTTGAGCTCCATACTCGCCGTGTACAAATCGATGTGCGTGAGTTCCAGTCCGATGTATTGGATGAATTGATTTTCCCGCAAACGGGTATCCATGTATGCTTTGAGTGCCTGATTCATGTTCGATGGCAAATTTACTTGATTGGATTGTAGGTTGATGCTTGCAAGAACACATTCGATTTTGTGGGCTGCCAGAGTTGCAACAACCCCGCTTTGTTCTTTTCGGCATAGGCCTGGGCGATGCGCAAGCCAATGAAATTGCCGATGAGTGGCGGACAGTCTTCGGGCACTCCCCCGCCAAAGGTCTTGTTTCCGAATGCGAAATAGCGCTTGTAATCGTTGAATTTGGTACTAAACAACAACTGCTTGTCGAGGTAGTGCTTCCAAATTTGTCCCTCTTCGCGCATCATCCACTCCCACTCGGCCTTTTCATAGCCCAACAATTCCCATGGATTGCGTTTGGGGAACAACTGCAATACGCTATACCACAATTTTCCCTGAAACACCATTTCATCGAGCATCGTTGTGCGCATGTGACTGGGCTCGTGGTGCATCTTTAGGTAGTTCCAAACCAATTGCGATGCGATTTGGTCGCTCCCATTATAGCGATTGAAAAATGGCGGCATTTCCAGCAGCGCATAAGCAGGAAATGTATCGTTCAGAAACATTTCTTCACTGAAAGCCAGAATCACCGATGTTTTACCCGTTTTGGGATCGATGGTGGTGTCTACAAAGGTGTTGTAATTGCTGAACTGCGAGATATAACTGTAAATCTTGGCATTGGGGGTGTTGGGCATCGCCGTCTGCAAATTGGCCCAGGCCTGTTCCAGCGCGGGTTTCCAATCGGTATTGCGTGTGTAATGCGCCTTCACCACCCCAAATACCGGCTGATTCTGCATGAGCCAATATTGCAAGTACTGCGCACGGGCCGTGTCGGAAATGGGTCCGAACCGACCAAAATCCATCACTTCGTACATCCACAGGTTGAAAAATCTGCCGTGTTTTTTGCGCATTTCAACGATATCCTGCGCCGAACAACCCTTGGTTCTGAGTCCGTCGAGCTCCGCTACGAAGTCGCTGTAGGCCATGGTTATTGGCTTGACTTGCTTTTGTTGTGTACAAGAAAATAGAATCACCAACAAAAGGGGATAAATGCCGTAAGTGAGTATGGAACGATTGTTGTTTTTTTGCATAAAACGTATGAAACTACAAAGAAACACTTCTTTTGGCATTGCTGCTATGTTGCTTTTCACAGGGTTTTCCTCATTGCAAGCACAAGATGCCCCTAGCGTAAAAATGGGCGTACGCGTAAGTCCCAACTTTTCATGGGTAAATATCCAACAGGGTTCGATGTCGAACAATGGACTGGGCCTTGGATTTTCTTACGGTGTAACCGCTGATTTTTCGATGTTCAAGAGCAGTAACTACTGGATGGGCACAGAATTATCGGTGTCTACCATTCCCGTGCAAGCCAAGAGCAGCTCAGAATTGCGCAACACAGTAACCATCGCCAACCCAACAGGTGGAACGCGCGACACGGTTTATAAATACGACCAAGGAAACATCGAGTTCAAATACAACATTCAGTATTTGCAGATTCCTTTGAGCGTTAAAATGAAGACCGATGAAATTGGCAATTTGAAGTACTTCTTCCAATTCGGTGTAGCGCCATCGTTCGCCATGAAAAAGAAGTTAACAACCACCACGTTGAACGCTGACCCCATCTACCCTACCAACAAGGGAATTTCTTTCCACGATCCCAATAACGAAGACAATGATGTTTATCAGTTCTCCGGTGTTCAAATCCCAGGCAGCGCTGTGGGTGAAAAGGAATACGACTTCATCGACAACATCAATACGGTGAGATTCCCCTTGATCATCGGCGCTGGTATCGAGTACAAACTCACCGGTAGCACCATGTTCACTGCGGGTTTGCGATTCGATAATAGCATCAACGATTTCTTCAAAGACAAACGCGTATCAGGTCGCTCAAACATGATCGCATTGTCTGCCGGCATCCTTTTCTAATCCAGCATGTCGGGATTGAAAATCGCGCTGGCTCAACTCAATTTTACCATCGGCGATTTTGAGTCGAACACAGCAAAAATGGCGGATGTCTTGTTTCAAGCCAAGCAAGACAATGTAGATTTGGTGGTATTTTCGGAGCTGGCTGTTTGTGGATACATGCCCGACGACCTGCTTGATTACCCTTCCTTTGTAGAGAAATGTGAACATGCCTTAGAGGCAGTGGCACGGGCTTGTGACGGTATCGCTGCCATCATTGGAGGCGTTATCCGAAATCCTGGCAAAGGGCGATTGTTGCAGAACGCCGCCTGCTTTATGTACAATGGAAAAATTCAACACACCATTGCCAAAACCTTGCTGCCAACTTATGATGTGTTCAACGAACACCGATATTTCCAACCCGAAACCAACGCGCAAGTCATTGAATACAAAGGCGTAACCATCGGCATCGCCATTTGCGAGGACCTTTGGGATGTGTACAACGATTTTGAATACCCGGTGAGTCCCGGACAGGCATTGAAAGACCTCGGCGCTGATTTGATCATCAATCCATCGGCATCGCCCTTTCATATTGGCAAGCAATCGCAGCGAAATCGTGTGTTTGGCGGACAAGCAGCGCGGTTCGATTTGCCCGTTTTGTACGTCAACCAAGTGGGTGTTCACACAGAATTGTTGTTTGATGGCTCCAGCAGGGCGGTCAATGGCAATGGCGAAGTGGTAATCCAAGCCCCTAGCTTCGAGGAAACCGTTGTTTATGCGGAATTCGCCAATGGAAAATTCTCTGTTGGAAATTCTGTACCCTTAGATACCGATGATACCGCGCAATTATACAAAGCGTTGGTATTCGGAATCCGTGATTATTTCCAAAAAATGGGCTTCACCCAAGCGCTTTTGGGCTCCTCTGGGGGGATCGATAGCGCGGTCGTTCAAGCGTTGGCATCCGCGGCATTGGGCGGAGAAAATGTGCATCCAGTGCTGATGCCATCGATGTATAGCTCCGACCACAGTGTGAGCGACGCCGAGTCCCTGAGTAAAAACTTGGGCAACGAAGCCATCACCCTGCCCATCAAAAACATCTACGACCAATATTTGAAGACCCTATCGCCCGTATTTGAAGGCAAGCCATTCAATTTGGCAGAGGAAAACCTGCAGGCCCGGTCTCGTGCCGTATTGTTGATGGCCATCAGCAACAAAATGGGCTATATCTTGTTGAATACCAGCAACAAATCTGAACTGAGTGTGGGCTATAGCACCCTCTACGGCGATTTATGTGGCGCCTTGTCGGTGATTGGCGATGTCTACAAAAATCAGGTGTACGCATTGGCCAGATACATCAACAGAAACGGCGAAATTATTCCGAGAAACATCATTGAGAAAGCCCCATCGGCAGAGTTGCGTCCCGGACAAAAGGATTCCGACTCCCTGCCAGATTACGATGTGTTGGATGAACTGTTAAAACACTACATCGAAGAGCGCAAAGGCATAGAGGAATTGATCACCATGGGCTATGAAACCGCGGTGGTTGAGAAAGTGGTGGGGTTGGTCAATGGCAGCGAATACAAGCGATACCAGGCGCCCCCCATTTTACGCGTAAGTGCCAAAGCATTCGGCAAAGGTCGATTGATGCCCTTGGTCGCCAAATACAGAAGTCGCTAATTACTGGGCCAAACGCGCATCGCCCTTCCCTTATGGCAAGTCAAACCGTCCCCTACCGTTTTCCCAGATCATTTTGGATCATGTGTGTTGGGGCGATGAGTTTTTTCTTATCCTTCAATTTGATTTTACCCGAGCTTGCGGCAGAATTGCGGTCGCGCGGCGGTGGCGAATATGTAGGATGGATCATTCCTGCATTTTCCTTTAGTGCATTGATTGCCCGACCTTTCAGCGGTTGGATCACCGATAACTGGGGACGTCGCTGGGCGATGATCGGGGGATGTATTTTCTGCATTGTGGCGGGATGTTTTTACCCTTGGGTAACCACGGTCGCGGGATTTTTGGCAGTTCGCGTGATTCATGGCTTTTCCACGGGATTTACCCCTACTGGATTCACGGCTTACACGGCCGACGTGGTGGAAGAATCGCACCGAGGTCGCGCCATGGGCTGGCAGGGCATGTTCAACAACTTAGGCACTACGTTGGGTTATGCGCTGGGCGCGTTGATAGCGTTGCATTGGGGCATAGATTGGATGTATTACATCTCAGCGGCATTGGCAGCAACGGCGTGGTTGATGTTCATGCAACTACCCGAAACCCGCGTAGCCTCTGCGAAACGAAAATTCCGGTTTTCAATCCACCAACTATTCTATTGGCCCGCCTGGAAACCCAGTGTGATCATGCTGTTGGTGTGTATTTCGTTGGGATCAATCCTTACGGTGATGTCGGATTTCACCTTGGCCCTGGGCTACGAGAACAAGGGATTGTTTTTGAGCATTTACATCGGTGTTTCTCTGCTTTTCCGCTTGCTGAGCGGCCGGGTGAGCGATTTACTCGGTCGGGCCTGGAGTACCGCCATAGGCACATTTTCCCAGGTTATTTCCATGGCCATATTGTATTATTTGGCCACTTGTGTCGATCATCGGTTGGCCACGGGATGCCAAGATTGTGCGATTCCGGGTTTTGGATGGTTTGGGCTTTCGGCGGTTTTGTATGGTGTTGGACAGGGTTTTAATGCACCCAGTTTGTTTGCGTGGGCCAGCGACACGGCCGATGCGGAGCATCGGGGCCGGGCGATGGCGATGCTATTTATCTTTTTGGAGTTGGGGATTATTGTGGGTGGGTTAACGGCGAATCATTTCATTGAGGGACTCACGTGGAATTACCCGGGTATTTTTGCGGTGAGTGCGGCGGGTTTCGCGGCGGGCTTTTTGCTCAGTTTGGCATGGATTAGAAAAAGATGAGGCCCGGCTTTCGCCGGGCCTCATCCCTATAACTAACCTATGAATAACTACTACTATTTCAATTTTGAATTTTTCAGAGAATACAAAACCCTGTCTCTCCACACTGGATGACAATTGTATTTGCCAAACATATACAATACCATGTCTCTGTTTGAAGGTGTTTTATGGAATTTCTTCTTAAAACCCCTTTCCATACCATTTAAATACATGCCAAAATCAACCATACAATCATACCAATTTGCAAATGTGGCGTAGTTAGATTTGGTCCGACCCAATGACAACGTCTTTCTAGCCTTAGGCTGACGCATTCCGGTCAAATTGAAATCGCGACGAGCATAAATACTGTTATCACCATCGTTACCACTCTCAACAATCTTCACTGCAATAAACAACTTAGCCCATTTTCCAATAGACTTCTTCCCAACTGTGTACATATGCTGTACGGTGGGGATTTTTTTGAGCGACAAGGCCAATGTATCGAAATACAAAGAGTCCTTTTCCACAACCACTGAAGTATCCGAAGGTTTGATTTCAGATACCGGCATAACAACTTCGGTGCCGAATGCCGACTTACCAACTGCTGCTACAGTCAAAAACAAGAGCACCAGGGTTGGGATCGCTATTTTATTTTTGAACATACTGCCTAGTATGCAAACAGCGTGCCAAAAACCTAAATTGCTAATAAATAATCACTTAACCTTAAATCCTACTCACAGAATTGCCCAATTTCTCCGCAATTTGACGTTTTACTTCGTTCAATTCAATCAGAAATTCCATCATCATGCTCAAATCCTCTTCCGTATTTTCGGGCTCCTTCATCATCGAAAGGTGATTCTCGATCAACGCATCCACCTTTTTTCTCCGCAAATGCAAGAACATGTTCAGCACTTGGTCTTGAGGTACTTCCGATTCCTGCGTTACATCAATGTAATTCTCTGCAAATGCCGGACTCAGTGTATGTCCATCAGCCAACACCCCTGCTGCCCAAGCCGCGATTTCAGAATCCAAATGATGGATAAAATGCTGAGCCCCAGGCCAACTGCCGTGCGTTTCCACCTCCAACGACAGCTTTTTCGCCAAATCGTCGTCGAGCGATAAATTGGCGTCCGACTGCAATTCGCCCCAAACAAAATCAAAGATGGTAGTATCGTCTGATAATTTTTCTTCGCCGTACAACAGCAACAAACGAAACAACGCCAATTCTTGATCGCGGTGATTCAACAGGTTAAGGCGCACCATTTCGTGCACTTCCCCATCGGGGTTGAACGCCACACCCGAGGCATCAATGGCCGCCGAAACTTCCTTGACGAAATCCTGTCGCTCCTTGGCCTGCTGATTTTTGAGTAACACCGACAATTCTTGCAACAAGGTTGCCTGGTCAATATCGCAGATACTCGCCAATTGCTGCGACAAAGCCGATCGCTTCAAAGGATCGGTAATCAGTGCCACACTCTTTAATATTTCCCTGACCGCGTCTGATTTTCTCAGCGGATCATTTTGGGTATCGCTAATGAGCAACTTCGCCTTGAAAAAGATGAAGGTTTCCTCATGGCCATTCAAATAATCCTGAAAGGCATCGCCCCCCAGTGCTTGACAATACGAATCCGGATCCTGTCCTTCTGGCAGCGGCACCACACGCACATTCAAGCCCTCTTGCAACAGCAAATCAATTCCTCGAATAGAGGCCTTGATCCCCGCCATATCGCCATCATACACCACCGTAACGTTGTTGGTGAATCGCTTTAGCAATTTAATTTGTCCGGGCGTAAGTGCCGTCCCAGAACTCGCCACCACATTCTCTATGCCCGATTGATGCAGCGTAATGACATCGGTATACCCCTCAGTCATGTACACTTTGTCGAGCTTTTTCATCGCATTTTTCGCCTGATACAGTCCGAAAAGCACATCGCTCTTTTTGTACAGGTCTGTTTCGGGCGAATTCACATACTTGGGCGATGGGTCCGTGGAGCTCATCTTCCGTCCAGCAAATCCGATCACTTTTCCTGTAACCGCATGAATGCTGAACATCACACGGTATCGAAACAAATCGTAATGCGTGCCATTGTCGCGCAGCTTCAACAGCCCCGCCTTCACCATCACCTCTGGATTGTAGCCTTTTTTATGGGCGGCTGAGGCCAAGGCCTCCCAACTTTCGGGACTGTATCCCAACCCCCATTTCTTGATGGTATCAACGGTAAAGCCCCGTTCTTTAAAGTAGGGCAATCCAATCGACTTCCCTTCATCGGTATCAAATAGTTGGTCTACAAAAAACTGTTGCGCATAGTCCACCGCCGCCTGCAAAGATTCCTTTTGTCGCTGCTGCTCTTGGTAAACATCTTGGTTTTCGGAGGTGGTCTCCATCAAATCCACGCTGTAGCGCTTGGCCAAGTTTCTGGCGGCTTCAACAAAGCTCAAATTCTCCACATCCATCAGAAATTGGATGGCGTTACCGCCTTTCTGACACCCGAAACACTTGTAAATTCCGATGGTTGGCGTCACCACAAAAGAGGGTGTTTTTTCGTCGTGGAACGGACAACAACCCTTGTAGCGGGAGCCAGAGCGTTTTAACGAAACATAATCGCCCACCACATCTTCGATAGAGACGGCATTTAGCAATTGGTCGAGGGAACTTTGAACGATCATGGATTGACTGGGTAATGGTTACAACCTAATGACGAAACCATTAGATTTGCAAAGTACTTCACTTGTAGCAATAATTCCAACATGGATATCAAGAATCACATCAAACAGCGCGCGGTCGAGCTTTTGCCCGAGTTGATTCGCGTTCGTCGCCATATTCACGAAAACCCCGAACTCTCTTTTCAAGAACATGAGACCGCGGCTTTTGTGGAGGGCGAATTGCGTGCCTTAGGCCTAGAACCAAAGCGATTGGCCAACACAGGGGTGGTAGCGGTTATTGAAGGACGTAATCCAAGCAAAAAAGTAGTTGGTTTGCGTGCTGATATGGACGCTTTGCCGATTGTGGAGGTGAACGATGGACGTACCTACCGCAGCAAAAAAGAGGGCGTCATGCATGCTTGCGGCCATGATGTACATACCACCAGTTTGTTGGGAGCTGCTAAGTTGCTGACCGAACTCAAGGATCAATTTGAAGGCAGCGTAAAATTGGTTTTTCAACCCGGCGAAGAAAAATTGCCTGGCGGGGCCTCGCTCATGATTGCAGATGGTGTTTTGGAGAATCCGCATGTAGATGTGATGATCGGACAGCATGTGATGCCCGGCATTGTAACTGGAAAAACAGGATTTAGGCCAGGGTTGTACATGGCCAGCACCGATGAAATTTATATCAAAGTCACTGGCAAAGGCGGACATGGTGCGATGCCCCATTTCAACATAGATCCTGTGCTGATTAGCGCACACTTGATTGTCGCCCTGCAACAAGTCGTGTCTCGGGTTGCCAACCCCGCTATCCCATCGGTATTGTCGTTCGGAAAAGTGGTAGCCGCTGGCGCCACCAATGTTATTCCCAACGAAGTATTGATTGAGGGAACTTTCCGCACGTTGGATGAATCATGGCGCAGTCAAGCACACGTAAAAATGACGCAAATCGCCAAAGGATTGGTGGAAGGCATGGGCGGACAGATTGATATCGACATCAGAAAAGGGTATCCATTTTTGAAAAACCACGAAGACCTCACACAGCGTTTGCAGTCCGAAGCCAAAGACTTTCTGGGCGATGCGCAAGTGGAAGATTTGGGCATTTGGATGGCCGCAGAAGATTTTTCTTACTTCTCACAAGCCGTTCCAAGCTGTTTTTATCGCTTGGGTACCAAAAACGAGGCAAAAAATACGGGATTCAGCGTTCATCACCCCAGCTTCGATGTGGATGAAGACGCCCTCGAGCAAGGCTGCGGTTTATTGGCCTATTTGGCCATCAAAGAATTGGGCAACTTGGCTTAACCGCCAATTGTATACTTGAGATTTTCCACCGCAGCATCCCAAATGGCTGCGGTATTATCTTCATCACCGGCATTCACGAACTCAGTAATAATCAGGTCGATATCGCCCGTAATGGCATCTTGTGCGATGCGAAATTCCAAATATTCATCTGGGTCGGGAGCATCAGACATCTTAAAACGCACATATTTACTGTTGATCGCCTTAACCAAAACGGCGTTTGATTCAGTGCCATCGTCCCATTTAAATTTATATTTATCGCCGCCTTGCCCACCCACATGATCGGCAAACCAACTCTGCAACCCCGAAGGATTAGAAATGTATTGGAATAGGATATTGGCGGACGATCGCATAGGGTATTCGAGTTCCAATTTATTTCGATTAGGTTGAGCAGAGAGCATAGGCATTATTGGGGTTTCAATTGATTTACCGCAAAAAAAACAATTTATCCTGAATATCAAAATGTTTCGAGGTTGTGAAGTAATTATCTTTGTGTGACTCATGGCTCTCCCACGCTACATTTCACTCTCCTCGGCAACCTTGTTTTTAGGTTGGACCTTGGTAGCGTTGGGCTACAACATGTCTGTTACTTGGACAATCCACCACAACTGCAGCAAAAGTTGGGATGATTTTTTTATCCACTTTTCTTGGTTGGCCGAGTGGGCGATGATCATCATTGCCGCTTCCATCGCATTAATTCGCAATTGGAAAAGCGCCCTTTGGATGGGTTTTGCACTTGGAATACAAGCATTGATGGTGGCAGTCATCAAATGGGCAATCAACGCAAAACGTCCGATCGAAATCAACCCTGATTTGGTGAGACAAATACCCCAATTGGACATACATCATTGGCAGGCATTTCCTTCCGGACATACCGCGGTAGCATTTTTCACGATGGGTTGGTTGGCGATGAACTACCCACAGCACTACAAATACCCCAGGGTAATCGCCCTGTCATTATCGCTATTGGCAGTTGGTATTGGTTACTCCAGGATGTATCTTGCCCAACATTCCTTGATTGACGTTTGTGCCGGTGGCACCTTGGCGCTGTTGATATTGAGCTTGGCATCGATACTTGGAAAGAAATGGGAACTCCATGAGTAAGGGCAACATACATATTATCATCACGCTGCTTGCCCTGTTGGTATTTATACCCGGATTGGGACTCACGCCTTTGTTTGATTGGGACGAACTCAATTTTGCTGAAGCCGCACGCGAAATGGTGGTCTCAAAAAACACCGCTTACGTACAGATTGGCTACGAACCCTT
>JACCDV010887811.1_pt1 | contig 21137 bp, 20 predicted proteins | sample 7446131 | NCBI WGS metagenome assembly JACCDV01 (sample SAMN15323448, study PRJNA562643) | freshwater metagenome | isolation source: river surface water | place: USA:Blue River Watershed | collected 2017-08-17 | reverse complement strand
AGAATATGGTCGAAACAGAAGGTCGTCCACGCCTACGTTCACTCTTAAATGAGGTGCAGGCCAATGGTTGGCTCAACGCAGCTGTCGTTTATGGTTATTTCCCTTGCTATAGCGAAGGAAATGACTTGGTTATCCTTCATCACGAGGGCGAAGATAAGGGAAAGGAGCGAACACGCTTTACCTTCCCACGTCAGACTAGAGATCGGCGCTTATGCATTAGTGACTTCTTTGCATCTAAGGAATCCGGAAAGACCGATGTTGTAGCTTTTCATGTTGTAACAATGGGATCAACTGTGAGCGATGCAGCTGCAAAACTATTTGCCGCAAACAATTATCGCGAATACCTTGAACTGCACGGGCTCTCGGTTCAGCTCACCGAAAGTTTGGCTGAGCATTGGCACGCAAGAATCCGCGAAGAACTTGCGGTGAAATCTGAGGATGCCTCTGACCTGCAAGGCATTTTGGATCAAGGGTACCGAGGTTCGCGTTACTCATTTGGTTATCCCGCTTGTCCTGATTTGGAACAGCAGGTTCAACTGTGCGAACTTCTGGAACCTTCAAGGATCGGTGTTGAACTTTCTGAAGAGTTCCAGCTTCACCCTGAACAGTCCACATCAGCAATTATTGTTCACCATCCAGAAGCCAAGTATTTCAACGCAAATTAATGTCGCTTCCCACATCCTTTTTTGACGCGGTCTTCTTCGATATGGATGGCCTCATGGTCAATTCAGAACCTCTTTGGTTCTTGTCGGAAATAGAAGTCACTCAACCTTTTGGGTATTCATGGCTAGAGTCTGATCAGATAGCGTGTCTAGGCGGTCCGCTTTCACGAGTAGGTCAATACATGTATGAGAAGTGCGGTCGCGTTGAAACTCCCGAATTCTTTACTGATACTTTGATAAAAGTTCAGGCGAAAAAAATGCGTGGAAACACCCCAACCATGCCTGGTGCAGTTGAACTAGTTCGCGATCTACAAGCAAACGGAGTGAAAACGGGGCTGGTCTCTGCAAGTCCTCGGCTCATAGTCGACGCCGTCTTGGACAATCTAAGTCATGAACTGTTTCCATTTTCAATAAGTTCAGATGATGTTGAACATACGAAACCCGCTCCAGATTGTTACCTCAAGGCAGCAAAGATCAGCGATTCAGATATTGCTAATTGTTTGATTTTTGAGGATTCATTAACCGGAATGAATGCTGCAACTTCTAGCGGAGCTTTCTTAATTGCTGTACCTCATCTAGTTCAGATTGAAGAATCGGAAAAGGTGAGGGTCATTAACTCTCTCGAACAGTTGAACTACGAAAAGCTTCGAAACCTGCACCTTAATTTTTCGTCAATAATTTAACTATTGTGAGCAGGACAAATCGATTTGAAGTAGCACCAGTCGCAGAGTCTTGATGGCTTAGGCGGCCAATACTCCTTTTCTATGGAGATAAAAATATCTTTGGCAACTCTTCTAAGAACTTTCTCCGCGGATTCAATATCTGACATGGTGGGAGTGCTTTTCACAAGCCGTCCGTCACCTAGATAGATCAATTGCAATAGTCGGGGGAGTACGCCAGTGTTTTTCCAATACAGCAATGCGTACACCCTCAGTTGAAAGAGTGCTTTTTCTTCCCAACCAGGTTTTGGCGACTTTCCTGTTTTGTAATCAACGATACGCACTTCTCCTGTAGGAGCGATATCTAAGCGATCAACATACCCATGCAAATACACATCAGTGTCGAAATCATTCTCCAGATGCATCTCACGATGAGTAGCCTCAAATGATGTTGGGTTCTCAAGAGTGAAATAGGTTGTGAGTAAGGCTGATGCCCGATCTAGCCATTCTTTTTCATTTGTAACCATTTCAAGCAAGGCGGGCTTGTCTTCTAATTGAGCAGTCCATCGAGATGGCAATAAATCTAGAGCGGTCTGCGGTGTACGTTCTTGGCTAGGGAATTCAAAAAGATCCTGCAGGACTGTATGAACGAGCGTGCCTCTTTCGGCATCTAATGATGGAGGCTCTGGAAGTTTGTCTATCTTGCGGTACTTATAGAGTTGGGGACAGTTCTCGTACTCACTTACTGCACTCGGCGACAAACGCAGATTTTTCTCTTCACTCACCTGGCTGAAGATACTCGTACTTTGATTCGAATTTTCGCCTAAGATGCTCCCGTGTCTAATCTTGGGTATTTCGGAGCTGGCGATCGCATTCAATTGACCGATCCAAAGGGGAAGCTCTATAGCTTCACAATCACGCCTGGCAAGGAGTGGCATACCCATAAGGGTTGGATAACACATGATGAATTAATCGGAATGCCAGAAGGTTCGGTAGTCAGTACTACAGCTGGATTGAAATTTACAGCCTTCAAACCACTTCTAGCAGATTACGTTTTAACAATGCCTCGTGGGGCGACGATTGTGTATCCAAAGGATGCAGCGATGATCGTTGGGGTTGCGGACATTTATCCGGGAGCAAGAGTTCTTGAGGCAGGCGTAGGTAGCGGTGCTTTAACAATCTCTCTTTTGCGCGCCGCCGGACCTACAGGAAAGGTGCATTCGGTCGAACGCCGTTCAGACTTTGCCGATAATGCACGATCAAATGTTGATGCTTATTTTGAAGCCGCACCACAGAACTGGTCGCTCGTAGTCGGCGATCTTCAGGATCAAAGTTTTGATTCAGAGTTTGACCGAGTAGTTTTGGACATGCTGGCACCCTGGGAGTGCGTTGATATTGCTGCACGCGCTTTGCGTCCCGGGGGAGTATTCCTTGCTTACGTAGCAACAACAACACAGCTTTCTGCCACAGCTGAAGCCCTCAAGGAGGATGGACGTTTTACTGAGCCTGAGAGCTCTGAAACCATGGTTCGCGGGTGGCACCACGAAGGTTTAGCGGTCCGTCCTCAACAGAGAATGATTGGACACACAGGTTTTCTGATTCAAAGCCGCAGAATGGCACCCGGCGTTGAAGTTCTGGCTCGACGCCGTCGTCCAGCGAAAGGTGCATACGGTGTCTCGGAAGATTGAAAGATTAATCAATCTAACAATCGCACTATTGGCAACAAAGAGATACCTAACGAAATCTGAAATATTTACATCTGTAGAAGGCTACGAAGGCAGCGCTGAAACTAAAGAGCGCATGTTTGAACGAGATAAAGATGATCTTCGTTCGTTAGGTATTGAAATCGAAGTTGGAAGTTTTGATCCCTTGTTTAATGATGAAGCAGGTTATCGCATCAAACAAGAGAGTTATCAGTTGAATCTTGAACAAATTACTAGCGTTGAACTATCGCTACTTTCTCTAGCCGCAGAGGCTTGGCAGGATGCCTCCTTTGGAGATGTTGCACAGAAAGCACTTCTTAAGTTGCGCTCAATAGGAATTCCCGGCGATGAGTTAATCCTTCCTGCCACCGTCAGTAAATTGAATGACGGAGGCCGAGACATTGCGCTCATCAGTAAAGCTATTGCTGATAGTCAATTCATGATTTTCGATTATGTAGATGCCGATTTAACTGTGAATTCTAGAAAGATTGTTCCTATTTCTCTCTCCACACGTTCTGGATTTTGGTACGTAGCAGGTGTAGACCAAGATGTGGAGGAGATTCGCACTTTTCGTTTAGATCGAATTTCAGGTGATATTGAGGTAAGTAAAGGGCCAGAAGACTTCGAAGCTCCCGAAGGTTTTAACCTTAAGGAAATGATTACCGGAATCAATCCACATGGTGTGGCGATAATTGATGTTCGAAAAGGTAAAGCATCCACCTTGCGTTCACTAGCCACATCAGTTCAATCATTAGGGGAGTGGGATCAATTGAAGATTCCGATCTTTAACCTTGATTCTTTGACATCGTTGGTACTGTGGCATGGTTTGGATGCGATCGTGAAGGAGCCAGAGTCTTTACAGAGTAATGTGATTTTCCACCTTGAGGCCTTGGTGCACAATCATGACTAAAAAATTTTCCGCTCCTTTAGAGCGCACCGCTCGACTATTAGATTTAGTCCCATACATAACTGCCCACCAAGGCATATCAATCAAGCAACTTTCAGAAACATTTGAAGTTAGCCAGTCTCAGATGATTAATGACTTAACTACTTTATGGATGTGCGGATTACCTGGGTATACACCTCTTGAGTTGATGGACCTAGATTTTGAATCGGGCTATGTGACAATCAATAATGCCGAAACCCTTTCCAAACCTCGATCAATCACATTTAATGAGGGCGTAGCCCTTGTTCTTGGATTAGATCTCATGCGTTCAACTATCGACGAACAGAGAACAGACCTGCTTCAAAGCATAGATTCCCTCTCCGATCGCTTGAGAGCTCTCATCAAAATGCCAGCGGCTCTTTCCGCAAAAAGCGCTGTTAACTACGAGGTTTCAAGTTCATTGAATGAGGCTATTCGGATTCAGAGTGGGTTGAAGATTGTTTATCACTCCTTGTATCGCGACGAAATCACTACTCGTGAAATTCTTCCAATTGAAGTTATCGAGAATGATGGTCAGAGTTATCTCAGCTCCTATTGTTATTCCGCACTTGATTTTCGACAGTTTCGGATCGATCGCATTCAGAGTGCAACTTTGATTGAGGTATCTAAAACACTTCCCAGTCAAGTCAGTGATAATTCAATCATCACTGCGACAATCAAGATTGTTGAACCCAATAGAGATCTCTCAGAGCGCTTTAAGTTGGATGAGGTGTCGAAAGATTTCGAATTTGAATTCAACTCATATTCCCAGCAGTGGCTAGAAAGATCGATCCTGGCTTCAGGTAAAGGGGCGGCTTTAGTAGCACCCCCTCATATTCGTCGATCCGTTGCCGAGCTCGCGCAATCGATGCTGGATCGTTACAAACCCAGCTAAATCTGCCTATTGATTTCAGGTTCTCTGGTGTAATGTAGGCAGAAATATCAGCCAAGGAGTGAATGCTATGAATCTAGGTCCAAGAGAGATCGTTATTCTTTTGATCGTTGTCCTCGTACTTTTTGGTGCTAAGCGCCTTCCAGATTCAGCTAGATCACTCGGTCGCTCAATGCGAATCTTCAAGAGTGAAATGAAGGAAATGAAGGCTGATGACGCTGTAATTGAAGAAGACGGCAAAACAGAAAAGTAAATTTATGGCATCTGCAAGCGAAGCGAGGATGCCCTTACTCGACCACTTACGAGAACTACGTCAAAGAGTCCTGCGTTCTGCGATCGCAGTTCTCTTAGCGTTTGGTGGCGGGTGGTACTTCTACAACCCAATTATTTCTACTCTGGCGAAACCTGTTTGCGATCTCAAGGCAGCGCAGGAGTCAGGTGCAGCAAGTTGTGGTGCGCTGTACATCAGTGGTGTTCTAGGTCCACTCGATCTGCAAATCAAAGTAGCTCTTCTAACGGGTGTCATTGTCTCTGCACCTTTTTGGCTTTATCAATTGTGGGCTTTTATAGCCCCTGCATTGCATCGAAAAGAGAAGCGAACAAGCATTCTGTTCGTTGCCTCCGCGACCCCGTTCTTCGCAATGGGAGCAACTTTGGGTTACTTGATTCTCCCTGTTGCTATAAAGGCTCTGTTTGGTTTTACCCCAAACGCAATCAGTAACCTTGTGCGCTTCGATGATTACTTGGATTTCGTTCTTCGTTTGATTCTTTTTGTCGGATTAGCATTTGAACTACCTATCTTTCTTTTGACCTTTAATTTGATCGGATTCCTTCGCGGCAAGACTATTTTGAGGCCTTGGAGAATATGGATCTTTACTATTTTCTTCTTTGTGGCGGCCTTATCACCGACAGCGGACCCACTCAGCATGGTGCTTCTCTCGGCACCTCTCATTCTCTTTTACTTTATGGCTGGAATAATCGCTGTTTTTGTAGATAAACGGCGGGATAAGAAACTTGAAATGATCGAAACCGGCAGTATGTCGATTGAGGCACCAACCTCAATTAAGGAATAGCCGATAGGGTCATCCCATGTGGGCTTTAGTTATCAACCCTGTCTCAGGACAAGGAAAAGGCACCTCGGTTGGGCGGTATGTCGCAGGTTGGCTTACTCAACGAAGCATTCCCTACACAATCGTTACGGGAAACTCCTCTGTTGCGCTTACTGACCACTTAAGTTCCTTCATAGAGAAAAACCCAGGATGTACAGGGGTTTTGGCGGTTGGGGGAGATGGTCTTCTTCATATTGTTTTACAAAAGGTTGTACCGGCCCAAATACCGTTCTCTATCCTTCCAGCTGGAACAGGTAATGATTTTGTGCGAACTCTGGGTTGGGATCTTGAAGATCTTGAACGTCAACTAGTTGCAATCACTTCAACCGAACCAACGCCAATAGATCTTGGATTGGTAGATGGCGAATGGTTCGGTGCGATCCTTTCAACAGGCTTTGACTCGATCGTCAACGAAAAGGCCAACACTCTAAGTTGGCCAAAGGGCCCCATGAAGTACAACGCTGCTATCGCAATTGAATTACCCCGATTTAAACCGCGTCACTATGAGATAAGCCTTGATGATCGAGTTATTTCTACTGAAGCGATGCTCATCGCGGTATCAAATGGGCGATCCTATGGTGGCGGAATGTTGGTTTGCCCCAATGCAAATATCGCTGACGGTCTTTTTGATGTCATGGTCTTGCATCCAATTTCAAAACTTGAGTTTCTCAAGGTTTTTCCAAGCGTTTTTGCGGGAACCCATATTTCACACCCGGCCGTTGAAATTGTTCGCAGTCGAACTGTGAGAATTGAATCAAAAGCTGTCGCCTATGCAGATGGCGAGCGGATTGGTCAGCTACCAGTTTCCGCTGAATGTATTCCTGGCGCAATCAAGAGCTGGGTCGCATGACCACCCCAGCGGAACGATACGCCGCTGCAAAGCTGAGGGGACAACATCCTGTAACCACCGAATTTCTCCTGACCTTTGATTTCGAATTTGATCCATTTCAAATCACTGCATGCCATGCGGTTGAAGATGGAAAAGGTGTATTGGTTGCAGCACCTACTGGAGCCGGTAAGACGGTCGTCGGAGAGTTCGCTGCCTACTTCGCATTGCAAGCGGGCAAGAAGTGTTTTTACACAACTCCGATAAAGGCGCTTTCAAATCAAAAATACTCAGAATTTGTTGCGAAGTTTGGTGAAGATCGAGTTGGCTTATTAACGGGTGACACAAGCATTAATGGTGAGGCTGAGATCCTGGTGATGACAACCGAGGTTCTACGCAACATGTTGTACGCCGGTTCAAATACCTTGACCAACCTAGGGTGCGTCGTGATGGATGAGGTTCATTACCTAGCTGACAAGTTTCGCGGCGCGGTGTGGGAAGAGGTTCTTATCCATCTCATGGAGAGTGTCCAAGTGATCTCTCTTTCTGCAACTGTTTCAAATGCAGAAGAGTTTGGAGAATGGTTGGGCGAAGTGAGAGGTGAAACCGAGGTAATTGTTAGCGAGATACGGCCCATTCCTCTGTATCAACATGTCTTAATCGGTAGCCGCTTAATGGACCTCTTCGAGCAACCAGGAAAAATCAATCCTGAAATTCTTCAACGTGAACGAGAGGCTATTCGTCGCTCCGCCTTAGGACGCAATCGTCGAGGGAGATTTTCAGAACCTTCGGATCGAATGAGTAGAGCAGAGATCATTGAGAAACTGCAACGCGAAAATCTACTACCCGCGATAACCTTCATTTTTTCTCGAGTCGGTTGCGATGCAGCGGTAAAGCAGTGCTTGCATGCTGGATTACGTCTTACATCACCGGAGGAAAGGGTTGAGATTCGACAAACAGCGCTCCGGTATACGCAGAACATTGCGGAAGAGGATTTAGAAGTCCTGGGTTTTGAGGAATGGCTAACTGCGCTTGAACGAGGGATTGCTGCACACCATGCGGGATTATTGCCAAGTTTTAAGGGGGCAGTTGAGGATCTATTCCAGCGTGGCTTGGTGAAAGCGGTGTTCGCGACTGAAACATTAGCTCTAGGAATCAATATGCCTGCACGTACCGTTGTCTTGGAAAAATTGATTAAGTACAACGGTGAGGCACATGTTCCAATCACCCCAGGGGAGTACACGCAACTTACTGGACGTGCAGGTCGCCGCGGTATAGATATTGAGGGAAACGCAGTCATTCAATGGTCTCCAACGGTTGACTCCGCATCTGCTGCAGGTTTAGCGTCAACTCGAACTTACCCATTGCGTTCTTCATTTTCGCCCACGTACAACATGGCGATCAATTTGATTTCACGTTTTGGTCGTGAAACTGCTCGACGATCTCTCGAGTCCTCATTTGCACAGTTTCAAGCAGATAGAGCGGTGGTCGGATTAACTCGACAAATCAGAAAGAATGAAGCTCTCATCGAAGAGCTTATGAAAGATGCCCAGTGTCATCTTGGTGATTTCTCTGAATACGCACGGTTGAGAAGATCAATCAAAGAAGTCGAAGTACTCCTGAGTCGACGAGATCAACGCAAGACATTTGATAATCGACAAAGAGGTCACCTCGAAGGAGAGCTATCCGATCTTCGCAAGAGTATGAAGTCTCACTCCTGTCACGGTTGTGCAGAGCGAGAAGATCACGCACGTCTTGCAGAACGTGCGGGGCGCTTGACTAGGGAAAATGATGGCCTCACTACTCGGGTTGAAAATCGCACACACGTCATTGCCAAGACATTTGATCAGATCTGTCAGGTTCTGGACCATCTGGAATACATTGATGGAGAAAAACCTACTGCTCAAGGAAAGATCCTGACAAAGATTTACGCGGAGTCAGATCTTCTTCTCACTGAATCCATTCGCAGGGGTCTCTTGGATGATCTCAACGCAACCGAGTTGTTGTCAGTGGTTTCATGCATGATCTTTGAATCCCGTTCGCAGGAAAATTTGGCACCCAAACTCCCTAGTCAAAAGGTAACTTCGACTCTCACTGAAATCATCACGCTGTGGGTGGCGCTCGAAAAGATTGAAAATGATTTTGGGGTGAAAACTCAGCGGGAACCAGATGCAGGATTCTGCTTCATCTCATACAAGTGGGCGAGTGGGAACTCACTCAATAGCGTTCTCAAAGGAAGTGACATGTCGGTGGGCGATTTTGTACGCTCAACCAAACAATTAGTCGATCTACTAAATCAGATTGGCGGTGCGAGTGAAAAACTTCGCCCCGTCTGCAAGGAAGCCGTAAAGCGAATCGATCGCGGGGTAGTGGCGTATTTAATGGGGGATGTATGACCTTAATGCTTTTGGATAGCGCATCGCTTTGGTATCGCGCTTACTACGGAATGCCTGACACCCTTCTTGCACCAGATGGAACATCCGTAAATGCGATCCGCGGATACATCGACATGACAGCACGGTTGATGAATGTATACAAACCAGATCGACTAGTTGCGTGCCTTGATGGAGATTGGCGTCCGAGCTGGCGCGTGGATATTTTCCCAGAATATAAAGCGAACCGTCTTGAAGAAGAGGGTGAAGATGAGGAAGAGCCTGAAACCCTCACTCCGCAGATTCCGATTCTCTTGGATCTTCTAGATCTCTTTGGCATACCTGTGGTCGGGGTTGATGATTACGAAGCAGATGATGTTATGGCGACATATGCAGAAATTGAGAAGGGACCTATTCGCATCGTCACAGGTGATCGCGATTTGTTCCAGATGGTGGATGACAAACGCGACATAAAGGTCGTCTATCTCGCAAAAGGAATATCGCAACATGATTTAGTCGATGTCAAATATGTGGCCGATAAGTATTCAATTCCGGGTGATCGCTATGATCTCTTTGCGATGTTTCGTGGCGATCCATCTGATGGCTTGCCAGGAGTAAAAGGAATTGGTGAAAAAGGAGCAGCTGTCATAGCAAATAACTTCGCAACGGTTGAAGATGCTCTAACTGGAGCACTAGAAGCGCATGATTCTTTACCCCCAGCTCTGGCTAAGAAGATCATCGCTGGCGCTGATTACTTGAAAATAGCACCAAAACTAGTTCGCGTCGCAAGGGATGCACCGCTTCCTAAAGTTGATTTAACATTACCAAAAGCACCTAAGGATCTTTCAAATATCTATCAGTTTAAGGAGCGTTACGCGTTGGGTGCGAGCGTTGATCGTTTGATCAGTGCATTGGGTTGGTAGCACTTCTACTGTCAGCTTTGTCAGGAGTACTCCTTTCAGCTGCCTTTGAACCAGTGGGGAAGTGGTGGCTAGCTCCTGTTGCGATTGCTTCGCATATGTACTCCCTGTCGATATCCAACAGGAAAGTTCTCAACTCCTTTATCTTTGGCTTAACTCTCAATCTCATCGTTCTCCACTGGAGCAGCACCTTTGTGGGATCAGTTCCATGGCTCATACTCGCATTAGGAATGTCGATTTTTTATCTTCCATTGGCTTTAGTTTCTAGGTGGGGGATTACCGCATACCCCTTGATTTATTTGATTATGGAAGAGGTTCGCAATCTATTTCCATTCGGGGGATTTGGTTGGGTTCGAATTGCATATACGCAGGCAGATTCGCCTTATTCCAAAATCGCGGCCATTGCGGGAGCATCCTCATTATCTGCATTTGTGCTAATCCTGGGATTGATTCTCTTCTTTGGAATTCGCCGCAAATTCGATCTGATCACCATTCTTCCATTTGCTTTGCTTTTTGTTCCGGTGACATTGTCGACAACGGCAACGGCTAATGTAATGATGATTCAGGGAAATGTTCCATCTATGGGGCTTGATTTCAACTCTCGAGCGAAAGCGGTTTTTAATAATCACTTTGAAAGAACTAGAGAAGAATTGGCTAAGAATCCTGATGTTGACTTGATTCTTTGGCCTGAGAACTCTGTAGATGTTGATCCATTCTTGAATTCAGATGTAAAAGCCGCGCTGGACACAATTAAACAACCATTGATCATTGGGGCCATACTCAATAAAGGTAACAAATTACTCAATACCTCAATTTTGTGGGGCGGAGAGTTACCCGATACCTACATCAAGCAACATCTGACCCCTTTTGGCGAATACATTCCTTTGCGGTCATTGGCACGAATAATTTCACCTCTAGTGGATAATGTTGATGATTTCTCGCCTGGGGATGCAAGTAAAACCTTCTCCATCGACACAATAAAGGTTTCTCCTGTTATTTGTTACGAACTCATCGATGATGATCTGCTGTACCAGGCTTCGAAAAATGCCAATTTATTGGCAGTGCAAACCAACAGTGCAACCTTTGGGATGTCTGCAGAAAGCGCTCAGCAATTGTCGATAACTCGTATACGAGCTATCGAACATGGTCGAAATATTGCATCTGTTTCTACAACTGGATACTCAGCGATTATCGACTTTTCCGGAAAGGTAGTTCAGAAATCATCTATGGGAACTGCCGAGACGATTCGTGCCGATATCGGTCTAGTTGAAGGTCAAACGCCCAGGGATAAGGCGGGCGACTGGGCCTTAGTAGGCGTTCTGGTGGGGTTATTGCTCATAGCCCGCCGAGCGTTTGTACAACGCCGATAAGTTACATTATGTAAAGTAAGAAAGGAAGATAGGCGCCAGGTGCCCTTCATCCTCTCCTATCGATAATCTTCCAACGGCGTGCAGGCACAGACCAGATTTCGGTCTCCATGAGCGCCATCAATGCGCGATACCGGTGGCCAATACTTCATTCGTGAACCGATTGATTCGCCTGCCACAAAGCCATCTAGAACCACTGGATAACCACCCTTTTCACGACTGTATGCACGATCCCAATCGCTAGAAACTACAGATAAGGCGGTGTGGGGTGCGTGACGCAAAGCCGAACCCTCAACGGTGATCTTTCCGTCGATGATCTCTTGAATCTCAGCTCGAATTGAAATCATTGCATCGATGAAACGATGAATTTCAGCTATGTCCTCTGACTCTGTTGGCTCGATCATCAAAGTTCCAGCAACCGGAAAGGACATCGTTGGTGCATGGAAACCATAATCCATCAATCGCTTAGCGATGTCATCTACCGTTACACCTGAATCTTTAGTTATTCCACGAATATCCAAGATGCACTCGTGAGCAACTCGACCATTAGTACCGGTGTAAAGAACTGGATAGGAATCTTGAAGACGGGCTGCAATGTAGTTGGCAGACAAGATCGCCACTTGAGTTGAGTGAGTCAGACCCGCTCCCCCCAATAATCGAATGTATGCCCATGAAATAGGAAGAATGCTTGCAGAACCAAATGGCGCAGCAGAAATTGGTCCAGGTCCTGTTGCAGGTCCTGCGTTTACATCCATTGGGTGATTAGGTAAGAACGGTGCTAAGTGTGCGCGAGCAATTACAGGACCTACGCCAGGTCCTCCTCCACCGTGAGGAATTGCAAAAGTTTTGTGAAGATTGAGGTGAGAAACATCTGCACCAAACTTACCTGGCTGTGAAACACCCACCAAAGCATTTAAATTCGCACCATCTACATAGACTTGGCCACCTGCATTATGAATTAACTCGCAAATCTCTGAAACCGCGGTTTCGAAAACCCCATGTGTCGATGGATAGGTAATCATCAATGCAGCTAATGCCTCACCATGTTCTGCAATCTTTGCCTTAATATCATCAACTGAAACATTTCCATTCTCATCGCAATCAATCACAACAACCTTCATACCTGCCATCACAGCTGAAGCGGCATTGGTTCCGTGAGCGCTAGAAGGAATTAAGCAAATGTTTCGAGAATGGTCTCCTCGTGAATCATGGTAGTTGCGGATGGCAAGCAATCCTGCAAACTCCCCCTGGCTACCAGCATTTGGCTGCAAGGAAACTGCGTCATATCCAGTAATTGCTACCAACCACTCGGAAAGCTGCTGAATTAGTTTTCGGCTACCAACTGTTTGGTCTGCAGGTGCAAATGGGTGCAACGAAGAAAATTCAGGCCACGTAACCGCTTCCATCTCAGTTACGGAATTGAGTTTCATCGTGCAAGAGCCAAGCGGAATCATTGTTCGATCAAGTGCTAAATCCTTGTCGGCAAGGTTGCGCAGATAGCGCATCATGCCTGTCTCGCTATGGTTGGTGTTAAATACTGGATGGGTTAAGAACTTACTAGTGCGAGCAAACTTAGCTGGGATCTGCTGCCCCTGCGCATCTTGAAGCCCAAGAATCCCCAACACCTGAGCAAATAGCTCTTCGGTCGTCTCTTCATCAAAGGCGACGCGAATCTCTGTATCGCTGACTCGAGCAAAGTTGATGCCCGCAGCCGCTGCCTTCTTATGAATTGCATCTGCATCACTTACAACAATGTGAACAGCGTCGAAAACAACATCTTCACGATTTCCTGTTGCTGCATGTAAACGGGAAGCGAAATTGTGAACGCGATTTGCAATATCGCGAAGCCCACTCGGTCCATGCCACATTGCATAAAAAGCACTCATGTTTGCCAACAAAACTTGTGCAGTACAAATATTCGAGGTCGCCTTGTCGCGACGAATATGCTGCTCGCGAGTTTGAAGCGCTAGGCGGAAGGCCGGCTTACCAGTTGCGTCAATACTTTGACCAACTAAACGACCCGGCATTGAACGTTCAAGTCCAGTGCGTACCGCTAAGAAACCTGCGTGTGGTCCACCAAATCCCATGGGAACACCAAATCGCTGCGCAGTGCCAACTGCGATATCAGCACCCCACTCCCCTGGTGCCTTTAATAACGTCAATGCCAATAGATCCGTTGCAGCAATTACTAATGCATCACGTGAATGTGCGTACTCAGAAAACGATGTGTAATCAATAACCGTTCCAGTTGTATCTGGATATTGAAGCAATGCTCCAAAAAACTCCCCGTCGTATCCATCTCTGACAACATGCCCAGAATCTATTTCCACAACTTTGATTCCAAGTGGCTTAGCGCGAGTGATTACAACAGCTTTGGTTTGTGGATGTACATGCTCTTCAATCAAGAAAACTGCGTCATCGCTTAGCTTCGATGCTCTGCGTGCCAAAGTCATCGCTTCAGCCGCAGCAGTTCCTTCATCCAACATTGATGCGTTGGAAATATCCAAAGCCGTAAGCTCGCAAATCATCGTCTGGAAAGCAAAGAGGGCTTCCAGACGTCCCTGAGAAATCTCTGGTTGATACGGTGTGTAAGCGGTGTACCACGATGGATTTTCCAAAACATTTCGCTTGATGACAGGTGGAACGATCGTCCCGTAATAACCGGCTCCGATTAATGAGCGGTAAACCTTGTTTTCAGAAGCGATTGATCGCAGTTCTGCAATAACCTCTACTTCGCTCTTGCCAGAATCAAGAGCCTTTTCAATTACGCCATTGATTGCGATATTAGAAGGAACTACATCTGCGATAAAGGATTTGAGATCTGAATACCCGAGATGCTTGAGCATTGCTGCCTCATCCACTGAGGTTGGTCCAATATGACGATCCTCAAATGAACGAGACAAAACGATCCCCTGTCGACAGTTAGTAGCAACTACTACAAGGCACAAATGATACTTACAAGGGTGTTATTACGCGCCTTTAAACTTGCGTCGTAATGAGAGTTCATCGTTACCTTGACCACCCACTGGTTGGCCGTTCACTTCACCCTGAAGTACAGATAGAGATCCTTCAACCTCATGCCACACCTTGCCAACTGCGATTCCAAAAACTCCCTGGCCACCCTGCAATAAGTCGATAATTTCATCGGGGCTAGCACATTCATAAATTGAAGCACCATCACTCATTAATGTGATGCGCTCTAACTCTGTTACTCCCCTGTTGCGCAGATGATCTACCGCGGTGCGAATGTTTTGTAGCGAGACTCCCGCATCCAATAAGCGCTTCACAATCTTCAATACCAAGATGTCACGGAAACCATAAAGGCGTTGAGTTCCAGAACCACTTGCAGTTCTAATGCTTGGCTCAACTAAACCTGTTCGCGCCCAGTAATCTAATTGACGGTAGCTAATTCCAGCGGCAGAGCAGGCTGTAGCGCCTCTGTAGCCGATTTCCATCTCTTCTGGGGACACGGGGAAAGCTCATTTCTCTTGGGGAGTGAGATAAATGTAAGGCTAGGCACACCGCTAAACAATGACCGACACGAACGAAACCTCTACTTGAGGTTGAGGGTTTCTACCCTAACCGGCAAAATCCTCGGGGTTAATTTGATCCAAAAACTCACGGAACTTTTCAACCTCTTGGTTCTCGCCATCGCCCTGTGGGATCTCAACGCCAACCTCCTTGAGAAGCTCCTCAGTTGCCAGGATATTGCTATGGGTTCTCACCGCTAAGGCGATCGCATCAGATGGTCGAGCGCTCACTGTGAGGGGCTCCCCTGAACTATCGCGCAGGTTGAGGGTCGAGTAAAAGACACCATCTTTTAGCTCAGTTAAGTGCACCGCAATCAACGTCGCATCAAAAAGCTCAACTAGATTCTTCATCAAATCATGGGTCAAGGGACGCGGCGGCTCCACCCCTTGCTGGGCAAAAGCTATGGCCGTGGCTTCAACCGCTCCAACCCAGATCGGAAGAAAACGGGTGCCATCGATCTCCTTGAGAAGGACGATTGGCTGGTTGGATGGCATTTCGACGCGAACGCCGATTACCTCCATAGGGATCAACATCTTACTTATCTACCCTTGAGATGTTATGAGCGAAGACGATTGAGGCCACCACGAACAAGTGCGGCATGCAAACGAATTGAAAGAGATGCGATCTCCTTTTGAACCTCTTCAGCTCGGGCCTTTGATTCAGCACTCTTCTGACGTGTCAATGGAGTGATGACCTGTTCAATCAAACCAATCTCACGATCTGCTGCAGATTTAAATGAACGGAGATGGCGAGCTTCAATTCCAAAGCCACCCATCTCAGTAACCGCTTTAGCAATCGCCAATGCATCTCCATCGTAATGGCGACCACGTGGAGCGATGAGGCCATAACCTTCTAATTCAACTAATTGATCTTCTGCGAGGCCACTGTTCTTTAATAACTCTTCACGAGAAAGGCGCATCTCGCTGACTTCGCCAAATGCGCTAGGCGCCATCTCGCCATCAATTGTGGCTAAGCCCAAAGTTGGACGTGGTGCTGGTACGCCACCAACTGCAGCTGGTTGAAGACCACGATCAATTGCATCAAGGTTTTCTTTAATCACCTTAAGAGGCAGGTACTGATCACGTTGTGCAAGCAAAACGTAACGCAGGCGCTCTAAATCAGAACTCGTGAATTTGCGATAACCCGATGGAGTTCTTTGCGGCTCAATCAATCCTTCAGACTCAAGAAAACGAATCTTCGAAATTGTTATATCTGCAAAATCTCCACGCAAACGGTTAAGGACTTCACCGATGCTCAAATATGCGCGTGCTGGAACTGCCATGACTACTCCCCTAGTTGGAACTGACGAAAAGCAAATGAAATTTTCCGATTTGAAACTCATCACCAGAAACAAGAACATGTTCTGTGATAGAAACATTATTGATGTAGGTTCCATTGAGAGAACCTTCATCCTTTAGTACAAAGTTACTTCCCTGCTTTGTAATCGTTGCGTGAGTTCGGGAAACCGTCACATCATCAAGAAAGATTGAGCTAGATGATGATCGACCGACAACCACGCCCTCAGAAGTAATTAAGAAGCGAGAGCCTTTATTGGCTCCACGAGCGATAAGAATCATCGCTTTTTCGCCGCCAGAGTTTTGAATCTCTGCCACGACCGCTCGATCCTCAGGGGAAAGTAAGGCGAGCTGCTCTTCTAGATATTTTTCCGAGGTGTTTGAAACTTCACGAAGCCCTAGGTGAATAGTGGTAGTGAGTTCATTCTGAGATTGCTCTGCAGCCACTGCCCTACCTCCTCACCGTCAACTTAAGGGTGACACTAGAGAGTTAGGCAGATAAGGTCAAGCCGTAATTTCGCCGTATTGCGCTGCTGTTAATAGGTCACTTGGTGCTGTAGCGACCTCGATCTTTGCCAACCAACCAGCGCCATATGGATCGGAGTTGATTGTTTCTGGTGAATTCGATAGTGAGTCATTAATTGCAAGGACGGTTCCTGAAACCGGTGCATAGATCTCTGAAACACTCTTTGTCGACTCAACTTCGCCGCATACCTTGCCGGCAGTTACAACTTCTCCAACTTTGGGAAGTTGCACATAAACAATGTCACCCAAAGCTGCTTGCGCGTAGTCAGTGATCCCCATTGTGTAAGTCAGGTTTTCGGCGGAGACCCATTCATGCTCCTTGGTATAAGACAACTCATTAGGAATTGATGACATGGTTCCCTCTCATCTGCGAAATACCTTCGCGTGCGTAGCTAATACCTGTCGAAATGTAGAGGGCAACTCCCCAGATAGCAAAACTCCACCCCGCAACAAATGCGATGCTCCCCCAAGCACCATCTGATTGAGCCAGGAGCAAGAATGGAAATGCATACAAGAGGTTGAAGGTTGCCGCCTTACCCAAATACGTCACAGTGAATGGTGGAAGGCCTCGACGATTCATAACGATCGTGATGACCGCCAAAATAAGATCTCGACCAATGATGATTGCAATCATCCATACCGGCACTACTTCGCGAATTAAAAAGACAATCAGTGTCGCAAAGATGTACAGGCGATCAATAGCTGGGTCGGCGAGCTCGCCAAATCGAGATGTCTGGTTCCAAGCACGAGCGATCTTGCCATCAAAGTAATCAGTGGCACCGCCCACCGCAAGGACAACTATCGCCCAACCATCAGCTTCAAGCGATAGGGTCAAATAGATAAAGAGCGGAATTCCCAAGAACCGTAAAAAGGTGAGAGCGTTTGGAACGCTAATCACTGATGAACTCATTCCTTGTCGCGCTCCTTGACTCGAACAGCTACCTGAACTGGAGTTCCGGGGAATTTGAACTCTTCGCGAAGTCGGCGCTCAATGAAACGTCGGTATGAGGCCTCAATCCAGCCGCTTGAGAAGACTACAAATTTAGGTGGAGCGATACCGGCTTGAGTTGCGTAGTAAACCTTTGGCTGTTTTCCGCCACGAACAGGTGGAGGCGTTGCACCAATCAGGGCACCCAGGAATGAGTTGAGCTTGGCGGTAGGGACTCGTCGCTCCCAGCTATCTAGTGCGGTTCGTAAAGCAGGAGCTAGACGATCTCTATGCCAGCCGGTCTTGGCGGCGATGTTCACACGTTGTGCCCATTCAACTTGGTCCAGATGTCGATCGATTTCACGATCCAATTGATTGCGACGATCCTCATCAACTAAATCCCACTTATTCATAACAATGACCATGGCTTTTCCAGCCTCTTCAACCATTGTGATGACACGCAAATCTTGTTCTGTAATTGGTTCAGAAGCATCCAATACGACAACGGCGACCTCGCAACGTTCAAGAGCTGTAGCTGTTCGCAAAGATGCGTAGTAGTCAGTTCCTGAATCTTGATTGGCTCGTTTCTTCAAACCGGCGGTATCGATAAATCTCCAAGTTGATCCACCAAATGACAGCAATGAGTCAACAGGATCTCGCGTTGTTCCGGCAGCATCATCAACAATAGAAAGTGATTCTCCAGCGATCGCATTGAACAAGGAGGATTTTCCAACATTTGGTCGACCAATCAATGCAACCTTGCGATAGCCATCTTGATTCTGTGCACGTCCAACCTCAGGCAAAACACTGACGATGTGATCTAAGAGATCGCCGCTGCCACGTCCGTGAAGTGCAGAAACGAAACGTGGTTCACCTAAACCTAAACTCCATAAGCCGTGTGCCTCAGCTTCTTCTCGTTCGCCGTCAACCTTGTTTCCGATAAGAATTGTTGGCTTCTTTGCTTTACGTAGGTGTTGCACCAGCGTGTCATCTTCATCCAAGGCACCAACCTGCGCATCTACAACAAACGCGAGAACATCAGCTTCCTGCATAGCTAACTCAGAACCTGCACTTACCTGAACCGCGATTCCATCGGGCTTTGCTTCCCAACCACCGGTATCCATAATGATGAAACGTCGTCCGCCCCATTCGCATTCGTATTGCACACGATCACGAGTAACTCCTGGAGTGTCCTCAACAATGGCTTCGCGTCGCCCAAGAAAACGATTAATCAATGTTGATTTTCCAACATTTGGACGACCCAAGATTGCAACAATTGGCAAGCCAAGCAAGTTGCGCTTCTTCAAAAGTTCCCAAATTCGTTCAATGGTTTCTTCTAAATCTAGATATGTAGAGTCAACTTCAACTGCATCTGCAGCCATCACCAATGGTGATACTGCACGGGTTGAATCAATCGCATCTCGATTATCCAGCGATTGCTTAACATCCACGCTTTTATCTTCTGTTTCGCTCTCGCGACGATTCGCGCGGGCATCTAAATCTGCTGTCAAATAAATCTTCAAACCAGCTTCAGGTGCTACTACTGTTCCAATGTCGCGACCCTCAACAACAATTCCTCTCTCGGCAGCATCAATAATTCGATGCTGCAGATTGAGGAGCTCGCGACGAATTTCAGGCATGGCACTGATGCGAGAAACATTCTCGGTTACTGATGTTCCTCTAATTGCATGAGTGATTTGTGTTTCGCCTGCAAAAACATTTGGTGAGGTGGGGTCTGCAATAAATTTAATTGGATGATCTTTAATCGCCTGCAAAATGGAAAATGGCTCTTCGCATTTGTATTCAAGTGCCAACCATGTAACGGCGCGGTACAACGCACCAGTATCTAAGTAATCCCATCCAGCACGTGTTGCGATTGCTTTTGAGGTGCTCGATTTTCCAGCCCCGCTTGGGCCATCAATTGCTACGACTATGCCCATGTGATGAGCCTACTTCTATTTACGAATCGGATGAACATTCCATCCGATCGAGGATAGGTGATTAGAAAGTTTTTCAGCATCGGCTTGTGATAGTGCCAAGGTGATTAATGCACTTAATTGTCCGGGTGAATGCTCAATTCCTAAGTCTTCTACGTTGACATCCATCGCTGCGCATTCATTAAAGATTGCACCCAATTGGCCAGGTTTGTCATCGATGACGATCGGCAAGTATGAGTACTCGCGCGCTTTGCCACCATGTTTTCCAGGAATTAGAGATTTTCCAGTACGACCGGAGGCAATCAACTCTGCTATCTGCGCAGGATTGTCCAAAGAATTGATCATGGTGTGAAGGTCGTTTTGTAGATTTATTAGCAAAGATCGCAACTCTTCACGATTGGAGTAAATAATCTCTTTCCATAATGACTCATCGGAGCCTGCTATCCGCGTTGTATCCCGAAGACCTTGGCCAGCCAACTCCATCCATTCCGGAGGGGTTCCAATGAGCTGTTTTGCTAACAGCGAGGCTGCGATTTGAGGCATGTGCGAGATCTTTGCGACCGCACGGTCATGATCCCTAGGGGTCAGCTCAATTGAGGTAGCCCCCAAGAGATCGATCAACTCATTAACAATGTGCCGTGACTCAGCCTTTAGATCGGCGCTAGGCGTAACTATCCAACTGCGGCCCCGGAATAGATCGGCCCGTGCAGCCCCTGCACCGCCTATCTCGCGGCCTGCCATAGGGTGAGTGGGAACAAATCGTGTAGAAAGCCCTGAAACTGTCTCAACCTCAAGTACAACATCATTCTTAACGCTGCCGACATCCATAAATGTCGAGTTTGGGTTTAGTACAAACTCATCTCGAATGATTAAGGGAAGACGTGAAGATGGCACCGCGAAGATCACTAGATCAGGGTCGCTGACTTGTGCTCCCCCGATTAAATCCATAGCTAGGGCCTGGTTTGCGCTATCGGAATCAACCATCTCCACTTGAATACCAGATTGAACCAAGGCCAATCCGATGGAAGTTCCGATGAGGCCTGAGCCAACAATTCGAACTCGTGTAAGCATTACTGGGCTATATCTCTACGTAAAGCTGCTGCGCCATGCAGGTAAATATGGGAGATCTCTTCTGGCTTCTTGTTGGTTTCGACGTGAAGCATCGCACGAATAATCCGGTTCAAAGCGCCTGGAACATCGACCTCAACCGATCCAATCAATGGAACATTGGCAAAACCCATCTCCCGACAGGCGGCAGCTGGAAAGGCGGCGTTTAGATCGACTGTTGAGGTGAAGAAAACCGAGATTACATCTGAGGGTGCTAATTGGTTTGCCTCCAGGATCGCTGAAATCAACTCTTGAACTCCCGCTGCGATATCTGCAGAGGTGTTATCTGGCACCTGGATAGCACCTCGGATTGCGCGCAAACTCATGAGATAAGGGTACCTTTCCCCACCATATTTGGTGTGTATTTGATTCTCTGTTT
>JACCDV011032049.1_pt1 | contig 21139 bp, 24 predicted proteins | sample 7446131 | NCBI WGS metagenome assembly JACCDV01 (sample SAMN15323448, study PRJNA562643) | freshwater metagenome | isolation source: river surface water | place: USA:Blue River Watershed | collected 2017-08-17 | reverse complement strand
GCACGATGTGGGTCGCAGCATCAACCCCGCATTGGACAAAGGCCAGATTGAATGCGCCTACGTGCAAGGCATGGGCTGGCTCACCATGGAAGAGTGCATTTGGGACAAGAAGGGCAAGCTGCTCACGCATGGCCCCAGCACCTACAAAATCCCCGTGGCGGGCGACATTCCAGAACACTTCAACGTGTCCTTGTTTGAGAACCAAAACATCAAGCCCACGCCTTTCAACAGCAAAGCCACGGGCGAGCCCCCGCTCATGCTCGGCTTGTCGGCCTTCTTCGCCTTGCGCGATGCGGTGGCCGCCAGCGCTGACCACAAAGCTGTGGTGAAGATGGATGCCCCCGCGACGCCTGAGCGCATCCTCATGGCGTGCGAGGCTGTGAAAGCGCAAGCGGCTGCGTAAGCGCTGCATCGTCTCGCGTGCCTCGCCACACTGCTGAACTCTTGAACCAACTCCAACATGCCGACGGCGTGTTGGTGTCGGTCGACAGTGTGCAGGGCTCGGGCCCACGCGAGGTGGGGGCGTGGATGGCGGTGTTTCCACAAACCTTGGTGAATACCATTGGTGGGGGGCACTTGGAGTTTCAAGCCATCACGGAAGCGCGTGCTTTGTTGCAGCGGTCTGCTTCGAAAAACACCACCCACGAAGACAACTCACTCACCACCCGCTACGCCCTAGGTCCTGCCTTGGGTCAATGTTGCGGTGGCGTGGTGCATTTGAAGTTTGAGCGCATCACGGCTGCAGATGCGCCCGCACTCAAACAACGCTTGTTGGCCAACGGCCAACCGCTCGCATTGTTTGGCGGCGGTCATGTGGGCCGTGCTTTGGTCAATGTGCTCAGCACCTTGCCTTACAACGTGCAATGGGTGGATAGCCGAGACGAAATATTTCCCGCGCAACTGCCGCCCAACGTGGTGTGTGAACACTCCGACCCTGTGCACGCCGCGGTGGCCGATATGCCCAGTGGCGCATCTGTGCTGATCATGAGCTTTAGCCACGCGGAAGACTTAGACGTGGTGGCGGCTTGTCTCCAACGGCAACGACTGCATGGCGACTTGAGGTTCGTGGGCCTCATTGGCAGTAAAACCAAGTGGGCCACGTTTCAACACCGATTGGAAGCCAAAGGCTTTACCGCCGAAGAGTTGGCTTTCATCACGTGTCCCATTGGTGTATCGGGCATCACCGGCAAAGAGCCGGAGGTGATTGCTGTGTCGGTGGCGGCGCAGTTGTTGCAGCAGCACTAAACCTGTTGGCCGTTATTGGCTCATGGTTTGTACCGAGGTGGCTGATTTTGTTTGGCGACAAATTTTGTATACACTTTGCATCACCTGTCGCAGCGGAGCAGGTCTTGGGTGCCAAGGCCTTGTTCGCGACCCTCGTGTCATTCACAGCGCCCGCAGTGGTGAATGGCAAATTGCATCAAGTGACTGAGGTCTCGACATGGACGCATATTTTTTAGACTGGGCCAACCTGCTGTTGCGTTGGGTGCACGTCATCACCGCGATTGCGTGGATTGGCTCCTCGTTTTACTTTGTCTTCTTAGACAACAACCTCATCAAACCCAACTCACCCGACTTGCTGGAAAAAGGCGTGGACGGCGCCATGTGGGCGGTGCACGGCGGTGGTTTTTACAACCCGCAAAAGTACATGGTGGCCCCTAAGAAGATCCACACCAAGTTGCATTGGTTCTATTGGGAAAGCTATTCCACGTGGCTCACCGGCTTTGGTTTGTTCACTGTGTTGTACCTGTGGAATGCAGGCACGTTCTTGATCGACAAGTCGCTGATGGATTGGTCGCCTGCAGCGGCCATCACCGCAGCGTTGAGCTTTTTGGTGGCGTTTTGGTTGATTTATGACACCGTGTGTCGCGTGTTTGGTTTCCGTGAAAACGGTGAACGCATTGTGGCCCTCAGCATGATCGTGGTGGTGGCGTTTGCGTCTTGGTTGTCGTGCCAGCTGTTCGCAGGCCGTGCGGCCTTCTTGTTGGTGGGCGCAATGATTGCCACCGCCATGAGCGCCAACGTGTTCTTCTGGATCATTCCAGGCCAGCGCAAAGTGGTGGCGGCCATGACGTCTGGCGTGGCGATGGACCCCAAAGAGTTGGCCACGCACGGTAAGCGCGGCAAGCAGCGCAGCGTGCACAACACCTACTTCACCTTGCCCGTCATCTTTGCGATGCTGAGCAACCACTACAGCTTTTTGTACACGCACGAAAACCACTGGGTCATCTTGGTGATGATGATGTTGGCCGGTGCTTTGATTCGCCAGTTCTTTGTGCAACGCCACGGCTACCACTTGGGCCGCGCCAAGAACCCGCTGCCCTTTGCCATTGCAGGCGTGGTGTTGTTGCTGAGTGTGATTGTGTGGATGCGTCCCTCGCCATCTGCCAATGCACCGGTGTCCAGCAACGCGCCGGTGAGCTTTGCTGAAGTGAATGCCATTTTTGTGCAACGCTGCCAAAGCTGCCATGGCGAACAAGTGCAAATGAAAAACGTGCGCTTTGACACGCCCGAAGGCGTCAAACAACACGCTTTGGGCATTTACCAACAAGCGGTGGTGACCAAACAAATGCCGATGAACAACGCCACGGGTATCACCGAGGCGGAGCGTGCTGCAATCAAGCGTTGGTATGAGGCAGGCGCTGCGCTGAATTGATAGGTAAGCGCGTAGCTGCTTTGGGTGTTTAGCCTAACGCTATCGCGATTGCCGACTCGTCGACGATGGCGGTCGCTTTTGCTTTCAAACGCAAGCCATGTTGCGCTTGTGTAAATCCCACCAACTGCAAATCGCCGCCCACTTGCATGGCGGCTTCACCGCCAGAGGCGCTTTGACTTAGCCGTGTCACCACGCCTGGCACGTGATTGATCCAACGGCCTTGCACATTTTCTGCCGAGGCGTCTGTGCTGGCGACCACATCTACGGCTGTGGCCTTGAACAAGGCGAGCACGGGCAAGTCTAGTTTGAGATCAAGCAGTTGGGCACTCTCTTGCGTGATGCGCGACATCAGCGTGAAGCCATTGGCCAAAGCCAATGTCACACGCATGGCCCCGCCTATTTTTTTCAGTGCTTGTACATGGCAAGGTAGTTGATTGCGCATGCTCGTGCGCAACCCCAAAGCGCCCAAACGGGCGGCAGGAGATAGGTTGGGGTTGTCAATCAAAGCCAAAGTCTGAGCGCGTGCGGCGTGCAGTTGCTGGGCAGCCCATAGCAGGTGCAAACCGGCATCGGTCAGCTTCGCGCCGCCACCGCCAGAGCCACCCACAGCTCGGTCGAGCAGTGGGCTACCCGCCAAGTTGCTGAGTGTGTCAACCGCTTGCCAGGCTGCCTTGTAGCTCACGCCAGCTTTGCGCGCGGCTTCAGAAATAGAGCCTGCTTCGCTGATCAGACGCAAAATTTCTAGGCGTTTGTCGGTTGAGCTGTGACCCAAGGCCTCAGCAAGCTGGAGTTGGTTTTTTGGCATCAAATGTCTTGGCTATACTTTCGCTATTCTATTTTTGAATAGCGATATTTTTATGAAAAAACGGGTTTTAGCAGCGTGTGTGTGTTGGATGAGTGTATTGTCGTGGAGCTACGCAGGCGAGGTTCAGGTCGCCGTAGCTGCCAACTTCACCGCCCCCATGCAAAAAATCGCGCAGGCTTTTGAGCAAGACACGGGGAACAAAGCACTGTTGGCATTTGGTGCCACGGGCAAGTTCTATGCGCAAATCAAGAATGCCGCACCCTTTGCAGTTTTTCTCGCCGCCGATGAGAAAACGCCTGCACGTCTAGAAAAAGAAGGCCTCTCCGTTGCAGGTACGCGCTTTACCTATGCCTCAGGCAAATTGGCTTTGTGGAGCAAACAAGCCGACTTGGTGGACGACAAAGGTGAGGTGCTGCGTAGCCCCAACTTAGACAAGCTGGGCATTCAAAAAATTGCCATCGCCGACCCCAAGCTTGCTCCCTATGGCGCAGCGGCGATGGAAGTCATTCAGCACTTAGGCGTGCAAGCCAGCGTTGTGCCCAAGCTCGTGCAAGGCGAGAGCATTGGCCAAACGTATCAATTTGTCAGCACCGAAAACGCACAACTTGGTTTTGTGGCCTTGTCGCAAATTTTCTTCGATGGCCGCATCACGCAAGGCTCTGCATGGGTGGTGCCGCCACACATGCACACACCGCTCAAGCAAGACGCGGTGTTGCTCAACGCTGGTAAAGGCAACATGGCCGCACAGGCGCTGCTGAAATACTTGCAAGGCGACAAAGCCAAAGCCATCATTCGCCAATACGGCTACGCCTTGTAAAGTGTGGGCATGCATTTAAGCGCCGAAGATTTTCAAGCCATCGCCCTCACGCTGCAACTCGCCAGTGTGACTACGGTGCTGTTGCTCTTGCTGGCCACGCCTGTGGCCTGGTGGTTGGCGCACACGCATTCGGTATGGCGTGCGCCTGTGGGCTCCCTGGTGGCATTGCCCTTGGTGTTGCCGCCCACGGTACTTGGGTTTTATTTGTTGGTGGCGTTGGGCCCCAATGGTCCTATCGGTCAGTTCACGCAGTCGGTGGGGTGGGGCACGTTGGCCTTCAGCTTTTGGGGCTTGGTGTTGGGCTCGGTGGTGTACTCGTTGCCGTTTGCAGTCCAGCCCTTGGTCAACGCGTTTGAAGCCATGGGTACGCGCCCCATGGAAGTGGCCGCCACGTTGCGGGCCAGCCAATGGGATGCCTTCTTCACCGTGGCTATGCCTTTGGCCAAGCCCGGTTTTGTGATGGCGGCCATGCTCAGCTTTGCACACACCGTGGGTGAGTTTGGTGTGGTGCTGATGATTGGCGGCAACATCCCCGACAAAACACGTGTGGTGTCCACCCAAATTTATGGCCATGTGGAAGCCATGGAATATTCGCAAGCGCATGGCTTGGCGGGCGTGATGTTGGTGTTCTCGTTTGTGGTTTTGTTGGGCCTGTCATGGTTCAACCGTCGCAACAAACAACGCTTACCGCAACGCAACAAGGTGGGCGAATGAACATCCACTTGCAGCTAGACCTTGCCCGTGCCGATTTTGATGTGTCGGTTGATGTGCAGTTGCCCGCGCACGGTATCACTGTCATCTACGGCCCATCGGGGTGTGGCAAAACCACTTTGCTGCGTTGTGTGGCGGGGCTAGAGCCCTCGGCGCGTGGGCTGGTGCAAGTGGGGCATGAGGTGTGGCAAGACGATACGCAGCAAGTGCGCGTGCCCACCCACCAACGCGCCTTGGGCTATGTGTTTCAAGAGGCCTCGTTGTTTGACCACCTCGATGTGGCGGGCAATTTGGCCTATGGCCATGCCCGTGCCGAACAAGCCAGCCGCAACGCCATGAGTCAAGCGGTGCAGCAACACGTCATTGACTTGTTGGGCATTGGTCATTTGCTCAAACGGCGCAGCCACGAGTTGTCGGGGGGCGAGCGTCAACGCGTGGCGATTGCTCGCGCCTTGGTCACTCAGCCGCGTTTGCTCTTGCTCGACGAACCCTTGGCCGCACTCGACCACGCGCGCCGACAAGAAGTGCTGCCGTGGTTAGAAAAATTGCGCGATGACTTGAATATTCCCATGCTTTACGTCACCCACGCGGTAGACGAAGTGGCCCGCTTGGCCGATACCTTGGTGGTCATGCGCGAAGGCCGTGTGCAAGCCAACGGCCCTGTGGCTGACGTGCTCACGCAAACCAACTTGCCTGTGGTGTTGGGTGAAGACGCAGGTGCGTTGCTCACCGGCATGGTGTTGAACATCGACACCGAGTGGCATTTGGCCCAAGTGGGCTTTGCCGGTGGTGCGCTGTGGGTGCGCGACAGTGGTTTGCAAGTGGGTCAAACCGTGCGCTTGCGCGTGCTGGCCCGTGATGTCAGCGTGACCTTGCATGAGGCCACGCATACCAGCATTCAAAACCATTTGCCTTGCGTGGTGGACGCCATCACACCTGAAGCGCACCCTTCGCAAATGCTGCTGCACTTGCGTTGCGGCGACACCGTGCTACTGGCGCGTGTCACTGCGCGTGGTGTGCATGAGCTGGGGTTGCAAGTGGGTATGACTGCATGGACGCAGGTGAAGTCGGTGGCGCTTGTTAAATAAACGTAAGTGTTGATGTTCTTGCGGGCTTAGGTGTGCTCGCAAAATTGTTAATTGTCACAAGTAACGTATGTGTTACCATTAACATGTCAATCAAAGTAGAAGAGTACCTTCGCGAGGACGCCTCAAGCCCTTACAAGAAATGGTTTGACACCTTGTCTGCGCAGGCCGCAGTCAAGGTGGCAGTAGCCAAGCTTCGCATGGAGCTTGGGAACACATCAAACATCAAATGGTTTGACGGCATGGGTGAGTGCGTCATCGACTGGGGGCCGGGCTATCGGATTTACCTTGCCAAAGATGGGGACACGCTCATTATTTTGTTTGGCGGTGGAACCAAGCGTGGGCAGCAGCGAGACATCGACAAAGCCAAGGTTTTGTTCGCTGAGTACAAAGCCCGCAAAAAACAAAAGAGGTGATATGGTACTGACTCGAAATTTCAAAGAAACCGTCATTCAACGCGTGCAGGCGGATGCCTCGTTTGCGCAGGCCTTGCTCGATGAAGCAGCCACTTTGTTTTTGAATGGCGAGCCAGAAACCGCGCGTCTTATTTTGCGTGACCTAGTGAATGCCACCATTGGCTTTGAGCAACTCGCCACGCTCACCCACAAACCCAGCAAGAGCCTGCACCGGATGTTGTCGCCCACGGGCAACCCAAGCATGGATAACTTAGCGGCGATCTTTTTGGCGATGCGCGAGAAACTGCAAGTGAGTTTGTCTGCTCACTCGGTGGCGGCTTAGTACCACCACGCCACCGCATAAGGAATCACCACCGCACCCACAATGCCGTGCAAGCCCATGCCTAGGCTTGCGTAGGCACCTGCCTCAGCGTGCACGCTGAACGCACGTGAGGTGCCAATGCCATGTGCTGCCACGCCCAAGGCAAAGCCGCGTTGCCACCAAGGCGAGACGCGCAACACATCGAGGACGTAGCGCCCAAGAATGGCACCCAAGATGCCGGTGCTCACCGCAAAGATGGCGGTCAACGTAGGCGATGCTTGCACGCGTTCGGCAATGCCCATGGCAATGGGCGCCGTGACCGACTTGGCCACCAAGCCGCGTACCAGCGACTCGTCCACACCCAACCATCGCGCCATGCCCACGGCGGTGAAGACGGACGTGATGCCACCTGCCACCAACGACAACATCAACACGCCCATGCGCCCTTTGAGCGACGCCAAACCTTTGTAGATCGGAATGGCCAGCGATACCGTGGCCGTGCCCAGCAAAAAGTGCACAAACTGCGCACCTTCGAAGTACTTGGCATACGGCATGTCGAGCACGCTGATGCTGATGGTGACCAGCACCACCGCAATCAACACGGGGTTGGCCAGTGGGTTGCGCTGGCTGCGCTCGTACAGCGTGAGGCCTAGCCAATACGCACTCAGCGTCAGCACCAAGGCCAGCAGTGGGCTACCCGATAGGTAGACCCAAATGTCAGAGATAGGCGGTAAGTGGGTTTGAAACTCGTTACTCATCGCTCGGCTCCTTCTTGGCCAAAACTTTGAGCAAACCCGCTGTCACGGCCACCGTGGCCACCACGCTGACCACCAACGCCGCGCTGATGGCCCAAGCGTTGGCCTGCAACACGGGCAAGTAAAGTACCACGCCCACCGACGCAGGGATGAACAACAACCCCAAGTGCTGCAAGATGCTGCTGCCCACCAAATCAATCGCCGCAGGCACGTGGCCACGCACGCTGAGATAAGCCAGCAACAACACCAAGCCCAACACAGGGCCGGGGATGAAGGGCAGGGCGAACTTAGAGACGAGTTCGCCGAGGGCTTGGAAGATGAAGAGTTGGACGAGGCCTTGAATCATGGGGCCAGTGTAGGTAAGTGCAGCTAAGGCGTCAGGCGCGGGTAGTGCGAACTGTTTTAACTTGTAGGTTGCAGTGGATATAGATGTGCTTGATGTTGTATTGCCAATGCAATACACTGGCTGCATGAAAACATCCACCATTCCCCCCATCCGCGTTGAGCCTGCATTTAGGCAACAAGTCGAGCAGGTATTGGCCCAGGGTGAAACCTTGTCTGAGTTTGTCGAAAACGCCATTCGCGACACTGTGTCTAAACGTCAATTCCAATCTGACTTTGTGCAACGTGGCTTGGCTGCGATTGACGAAGTTAAGCGCGAGGGGGGCGGCATACCTGCCGAGATGGTGCTTGCTAAGTTGCAAGCCAAGTTGGTTGCCGCCAAACGTGCGAAATCGAAAACCGCTTAATGGCTTATTCAGTCGAGTTCAGTCCTGCTGCCAGTGCTGATTTAGAACGACTTTTTGAGTTCTCGCTGCAAAGAGAACTCGACAGCGAAACCGGCGATTTAGACATCCCCACCCGAGCACTCCAAGCCATTCAAAACGCCATACAACTCATGGCTCTGACGCCGTTTTCGTGTCGCAAAGCAGGCGATAACCCGTTTGTGCGCGAGCTGGTGATTGGTTTTGGCCACACGGGCTATGTGGCACTTTTTGAAATCGTGAATGACCAACGCATCATTGTGGGGGCTGTGCGACACCAACGTGAGGATGACTATCACTGAGCGTGGGTTGTTTATCGACGAAAAATTCAAACTCCACAAAGACGAAAGGCCGCATGTAGCGGCCTTTCCATTTGGTGCATCCAGACTTTTACAAATCATCGGCTTGTTAGCGTCCAGAGCGCACTTCCCAATCGAATATGCGGCATTGAATGTATCACAATGTATTATTAAAATTTTAAATTACCTACAAATTGCTCAAATGAGAAAAATGCGTTACCGCCTTGCTTTGGACTTGGGCTCAACCTCTTTGGGTTGGGCGATGGTTCGATTAAGCACAGACGACAAGCCCGTTGCCATGATCAAGGCGGGTAGTCGAATTTTTAGTGATGGTCGTAACCCCAAAGACGGGTCGTCCTTGGCTGTTAGTCGTCGTGAAGGGCGAGCTATGCGCCGTCGTCGTGATCGATTGCTGAGGCGCAAAGCGCGCATGATGAAGATGCTGATGGCGCATGGGTTTTTCCCTCAAGACGAAGCTGCCCGCAAAGCCATGGTGCACACCGAGCCGCTGGCCTTGCGTCGCAAAGGTTTGGACGAGGCCCTGAAGCCTGAAGAGTTTGCGCGGGCACTGTTCCACATCAATCAACGCCGTGGCTTCAAAAGCAACCGTAAGACTGACAAAAAAGAAAATGACAGCAGCGCCCTTAAAACCGCCATCAGTCAATTGCGCCAAGCCATGCAAACAACAGGTTGCCGAACCGTGGGCGAGTGGCTCAGTGCGCGTCACGAACAAGGGTTATCTATCCGAGCACGCTATCGTGAAAACAGAGTCATGCGTGAAGATGGCAAAACTAAGATTGAAAAAAGTTACGACCTCTACATCGACCGCGCCATGATCGAAGCCGAGTTTGATGCGCTGTGGGCCAAACAAGCTGAACTCAATCCCAAGCAGTTCCATGAAGTCGCACGCGACGAACTCAAAGACTGTCTGCTGCACCAACGCCTTCTCAAACCTGTCAAGCCGGGTCGATGCACATTGATGCCCGAAGAAGAGCGAGCCCCGCTGGCCTTGCCTAGTCAACAGCGCTTTCGCATTTATCAAGAGATCAACAACCTGCGCCTGCTGCGCGAAGGCCTGAGTGAAGAGCCGCTGACCTTGACGCAGCGTGACCTATTGGCGCACGCCCTGGAATCCAACACCAAACGCAGCTTCACGCAGATCAAAAAGATTCTGGGGTTTTCAGGGCAGTTCAACCTCGAAGACGACAAGCGCACCGAACTCAAAGGCAACAGCACCAGCGCGACCTTGTCTAAAAAAGAGCATTTCGGTGAAAAATGGTTCAAGTGGACTGAGAGACAGCAAGACGCGATAGTCAAGCAATTGATTGGTCAAGAAAATCTGACGCGGCTTATTAAACGCCTTGAAAAATATTGCTTGATAGATGAAGTCACAGCCGAGCGCATTGCTCACACCGCACTGCCCGAAGGTTATGGCAGCCTGTCAGCCAAAGCGTTGGCCAAAATCCTGCCCGAGTTGCGCAAAGAAGTCATCACCTATGACAAGGCGGTCATGGCCGCAGGCTTTGACCACCAGAGCCACATCAGCCATGCCGCCACCGGCGAAATTTTGCAGACCTTGCCCTACTACGGCGAGTACCTGCAACGCCATGTCGGCTTTGGCACCGGCAAGCCCGAAGACCCGCCAGAAAAACGCTACGGCAAGATCGCCAACCCCACGGTTCACATTGGCCTGAACCAGGTGCGCATCGTGGTCAACGCACTCATTGAGCGCTATGGACACCCCAGCGAGGTGATTGTGGAAGTCGCCCGTGACCTCAAGCAAAGCCAGGAGCAGCGCAAAGAAGAGCAAAAGCGCCAAGCCGACAAGCAGCGCCGCAACGTACGCATGCGCAGTCAGATTGCCGAGTTGTTGAACACAACCCCCGAGCGAGTCAGAACCGCTGACCTGCAAAAAATGATTTTGTGGGAAGAGCTCAGCTTCAATGCCGCCGAGCGCCGTTGCCCCTACAGTGGCGTGCAAATCAGCGCCCAAATGTTGTTTTCAGACCAGGTCGAAATTGAACACATCCTGCCGTTCTCTCAAACGCTGGACGACAGCCTGAACAACAAAACCGTGGCCACGCGCCAAGCCAACCGCGTCAAAGGCAACCGCACGCCTTGGCAAGCCAAAGACGACTTTGCAACCCAAGGCTGGGCCACTGCAGATATGCTGTCCCGCGCCGAACTGATGCCCAAAAACAAACGCTACCGATTTGGCGAAAACGGTCATGCCCAATGGCTGCGCGAAGACAAAGGCTTTTTGGCCCGCGCCCTCAACGACACCCGACACCTGAGCCGCGTAGCCAAGGAATACCTCAGCCTGATCTGTCCGCAAAACACCCGCGCCATACCCGGTCAGATGACGGCCATGCTGCGTGCTAAGTTTGGGCTGAACGACATCTTGGGCTTGAACGGCGAGAAAAACCGCAATGACCACCGCCACCACGCGATCGATGCGTGTGTGATCGCTGTGACCGATCAAGGCATGCTTCAGCGGTTCGCCAACGCCAGTGCCAGCGCACGCGAGCGGCAACTCAACAAACTGGTGGACACCATGCCCTTGCCGTGGGACACCTATCGCGAGCATGTTCAACGCGCTGCTGACAACATTTGGGTCAGCCACAAACCCGACCACGGGCACGAAGGCGCCATGCACAACGACACCGCCTATGGCCTGTTGGGCAACGATCGCGTCCATGTACGCAAAGTGGTGGATGGCCAGCGCGTTCGCGAAGAAAGCGCCCTCAAAGTGATTCCTTTCACCAACGCCAGTGCCAACGCCCGCCATGGCCTGCTGCCCAATGGCGAGCCCAAACCCTACAAAGGCTACAAGGGCGACAGCAACTACTGCATTGAGATCGTGCGCAACGACAAAGGCAAGTGGGAGGGCGAGGTGATCTCGACGTTTGAGGCTTACCAGCTGGTGCGGCAAGGCGGCGTCAAGCGCTTGCGTCACCCCACACTGAGTTGCAGTGGGCGGCCGTTGGTGATGCGGTTGATGATTGACGACTTTGTGAAGATTGAGATTGACTCAAAAATGACAGTTCTACGGATTGCGTCAATCAATACCGCTGGCCGTATTAGTTTGGCCGAACATCGAGAAGCGAATGTGGATGCGCGAAATAGGGATTCTGACGGTATGTGGCGCTACACCTATAAACAAGCAGGTTCTCTCCAAAAAGCACTAGGTCGTCGCGTCAGCATTTCTCCCATTGGTGAATTGCGCGATCCTGGTTTTAGTGGTTGAGTGTTCATGGAAGTATCTATATGGATACAATGAAGCCTTACCGACTCGAGCATACCCAAGTGTTTGGCCGTTGGCTAAAGGGGCTCAAAGACCTGCAAGCCCGAGCCGCCATTGTTTTGCGGCTCAAGCAAGTACAGGAGGGCCACTTGGGCGATGCCAAAAGCGTAGGTGGTGGAGTGTCCGAGCTGCGCTGGCACTTGGGGCCCGGTTACCGCGCGTATTTCTGCAAACGTGGTGATCGCATCATTGTGCTGCTTGCCGGGGGCGATAAATCTACACAACAGCGTGACATTGCGCGTGCACACCAACTGGCTAAGGAGCATGACCATGGGCAAGACCACTGAATTTGACGCAGCCCATTACCTCGACAGCGAGGAGATGATTGCCGAATACCTCAATCAGGCACTGGCCAGTGGCGACAGCGATTTGCTGTTGCTTGCCATCAGCGATGTGGCCAAAGCCAAAGGCATGGCTCAAATCGCCCGCGACACCGGCTTGGGCCGCGAAAGCCTCTACAAAGCCTTGGCTGCTGGGGCCAAACCCCGCTTTGACACCGTGTTCAAAGTGTTGATGGCGTTGGGGGTGCAAATGCAGGCGCACCCCGCGGCTCAAGCGGCCAGCCACTGATCGGCTGAACGATGTTGGGCCGCATCGTCGAAGTCTCTAACGACAAGCGCCATCTGTCGTTGTACCGGGGCTTCATGCTCGTGCACAGCACGGGGGAAGACCGGCAAGAAGTAGGCCGCGTGGCGCTGGACGACATGGCCGCGCTGATCGCCAATGCCCACGGCCTGAGCTACACCAACAACCTGCTGGTGGCCTTGGCCGAGCGGGGCGTGCCCATGGTGCTGTGCGCCGCCAACCACAACGCCGTGGGCATGCTCTGGCCACTCGACGGCCACCATCAGCAAGCCCACCGTATGGAGGCACAAATCGCTTGCAGCTTACCCACGCGTAAGCGCCTGTGGGCGGCCATCATCAAGGCCAAGCTTCTCAATCAAGCTGCGGTCTTGGTGGCGGTGGGGTCACCCGCTGCGCCTTTGCACATGCTGGCCAAGCAGGTGAAAAGCGGCGACCCCGAAAACTGTGAGGCGCAAGGCGCACGCAAATATTGGGGCCAGCTCATGGGGCCATTGTTTCGGCGCAACCAACAGGCCGATGGTCTGAACGCCATGCTCAACTACGGTTACACCGTGTTGCGTGCTGCCACTGCGCGGGCCATTGTGGCCGCTGGCTTGCACCCTAGTTTGGGGCTGCACCACAGCCACGACAACAACGCCATGCGTCTGGTGGACGATGTGATGGAGCCGTTTCGCCCGGTCATCGACTGGACCGTTTGGCAGTTGCAGCATTTGGGCCCTTGCGTGGTCAACGCCGACACCAAGCGGGCCCTGGTCCAAAGCCTCTACCAAGACCTGAAAACCGATGCGGGCAAAACCCCCGTGATGGTGGCGGTGCAAAAGCTGACCACTTCGCTGGCGCAGGTCATGGTTGGCGAGCGCAGCAAGCTCGACTTGCCCCACCCCGGCGTCCCGCAAAAGCACACCGATAACGATGAAGACTGAGCGCCCATGTCTCGGGGCGGACGCACCTCGCTCAGTGGCTATCGCATCATGTGGATGATGGTCATGTTTGATTTGCCAGTGGTGACAAGGCCTGAGCGAGCGGCAGCAACTCAATTCAGGTTGAGTTTGTTGGACATGGGGTTTTTGCGCTGCCAACTCAGTGTGTACATGCGCTTTTGCACCAGCGGCATGCAGGTACAAACCTATTGCCAACGGGTAGAGGCCGCGCTGCCGAAGGGCGGGCAGGTCAATATCATGCAATTGACTGATAAGCAGTACGAGCGAATCATCAGCTTTCAGGGACGCAAGACTTTGCCACCTAAAAAAACGCCGGATCAGTTCGATCTTTTTGGTTGAGTGCGCGGATTTTGAAAGGCCTCGAAAGGCGAAAAGTTCTTGAAATTCAAGAGATTAACGCGATTCGAGTCTATTCGATTGGGAAATGCGCTCTGACCGGAACTTGACTTCGCCCACTACGATGCCAAGCCTGAGTCTATTCGATTGGGAAATGCGCTCTGACCGGAACGATGATTCCTCGGTAGATGCGCGGATTGCAAGTCTATTCGATTGGGAAATGCGCTCTGACCGGAACGTAAGCGAACGCCTTGGTATGTGAAAGACGAGTCTATTCGATTGGGAAATGCGCTCTGACCGGAACGTGACGGCGAATGACATGGTGTGCCTTATTAGTCTATTCGATTGGGAAATGCGCTCTGACCGGAACATCGGGGCGCTGGTGTGTGAAGCCTGGGGCAGTCTATTCGATTGGGAAATGCGCTCTGACCGGAACGTGGGCCGACTTTGACGCCCATTTCTGCGGAGTCTATTCGATTGGGAAATGCGCTCTGACCGGAACTCTTGCAGGTCATTTGTTGTTTGCAAGGTTAGTCTATTCGATTGGGAAATGCGCTCTGACCGGAACCAGCTGGGCCAATGCGCAAGCACAAATCAAAGTCTATTCGATTGGGAAATGCGCTCTGACCGGAACGCAGCAGAGCGTGAGGCGTGTGCAAAAGCGAGTCTATTCGATTGGGAAATGCGCTCTGACCGGAACTATGACGTGGCGCTCAATGCCAGCTCCCCCAGTCTATTCGATTGGGAAATGCGCTCTGACCGGAACAAAGGCGCTGGCATTGGGCTGTTTTTTATGAGTCTATTCGATTGGGAAATGCGCTCTGACCGGAACACAATTGCCTTTGGTATGGGAATCGATAAAAGTCTATTCGATTGGGAAATGCGCTCTGACCGGAACAGTGGTTAGGCCGCCCCCAACGCCAACTGCATCGCCAGTTGGTTATGCCGCTCAATCAACGGCCCCAAGTCAACCGTGGTGAGTTGACCTTCGCGCACCACCACACGGCCATTGACGATGGTGTAGTCCGCGTTTTGGCTGGCGCACAGCAGCAGCGCACCCACGGGGTCGTGCACCGCGCCGCCGGCCATGCCAATGGTGTCGGTGCGGTACATGGCGATGTCGGCGCAATACCCCTCTTTGATTTGTCCAATCTCATGTGCGCGGCCCAACACTTCTGCGCCGCCGCGTGTGGCGAGGCGCAGGGCATTGCGGGGTGTCATTTCGGCAGGGCCATGGTCGCAGCCGAAGTCATCCAGCGCTCTGCCCACGCGTGCCAGCAGCATGGCTTGGCGCGCTTCGTTCAGCAAGTGTGCGGCGTCGTTGCTGGCGCTGCCGTCTACACCCAAACCAATGGGCACACCAGCGTCCAACATTTTGCGCAGGGGCAAGATGCCGCTGGCCAAGCGCATATTGCTGCAGGGGCAGTGGGCAATGCCCGTGCGCGTGCGTGCAAACAAATACGTGCCTTCGTCGTCCAGCTTCACGCAGTGGGCGTGCCACACATCGTGGCCGACCCAGCCCAGGTCTTCGGCATATTGGGCGGGGGTGCAGTTGAATTTTTCTTTCGTGTACGCAATGTCGTGGTCGTTCTCCGCCAAGTGCGTGTGTAGGCGCACCTTGTGGGCGCGGGCCAGTTTGGCGGCTTCGCGCATCAAGTCTTGGCTGACGCTAAAAGGCGAGCAGGGCGCGACGGCCACATGCGTCATCGCACCAAAACTGGCGTCGTGGTAGGTCTCAATCAGTCGCTGTGTTTCTTTGAGGATGAAGGCTTCTTTTTCCACCACGCGGTCGGGTGGCAGACCGCCTTGGCTTTCGCCCACGCTCATGCTGCCGCGTGTGGCGGTAAAGCGCATGCCAATGGTGTGCGCGGCTTCAATGCTGTCGTCCAGTCGCACGCCGTTGGGGTAGATGTAGAGGTGGTCACTGCTGGTGGTGCAGCCGCTTAGCAGCAGCTCGGCCATGGCCACTTGGTTGGACACCAACACCATTTCAGGCGTCAGCCCTGCCCAGATTGGGTAGAGCCCTTTGAGCCAACTGAACAGCTCGGCGTTTTGCACCTGCGGCACGGCACGCGTGAGGCTTTGCACCATGTGGTGGTGCGTGTTGATCAGGCCCGGCACGACCACATGGTGACGTGCGTCAATCACTTCATCCACCTCGCGCAACAGCGCGTCGATGTTTTCGCCTTCAGGAATGATGCGTTCAATGCGCCCATCGCGCTGCAGCAGCGAGGCGTGGTTGAGTTCGGTGTTGGCATCGTCTTGGGTGGCGATGCAGCGGGCGCGGTGGATGAGTAGGGTAGGCATGCTTTGAACTTTAACCTTTGTCATTTAACTTTTTTGTGTGTCACCCAAGTGGTTTCCACAGGCACTGTGCCGCACTGGGCACGGCACAATTTGCCAATGCAAAAAGCAAGCCCCACCACGCCGCACTTCGTCACCCATCCCAACGAGTTTTTGGCCGCGCTGTACCAAGCGGCCGTCAAACGCGCTTTACCGCTGCACAACACCGCCGCTTATTTACCCACTCCACCCAAGGGGCGCACCCTGGTTTTGGGTGCAGGCAAAGCGGGTGGCGCGATGGCGCAAGCCGTGGAAGCGCACTGGCCTGCTGACAAGCCCTTGTCGGGCTTGGTGGTCACGCGTTACGGCCATACGCCACCACGCCCTGTGGGTGTGCCACAGCGCATAGAGGTGGTGGAGGCCTCGCACCCCGTGCCTGATGCGGCAGGCTTGGCTGCGGCGGAGCGCATCATGTCGCTCACACAAGGGCTGACCGAAGACGACTTGGTGTTGTGCCTCATCTCGGGCGGTGGCTCGGCTTTGCTCACGCTGCCCGCCGATGGGTTGACGCTGGAAGACAAACAGCGCATCAACAAAGACTTGCTCAACAGTGGCGCCAACATTGGCGAGATGAACTGCGTGCGCAAACACCTCTCACGCATCAAAGGTGGCCGTCTGGCTGCTGCGTGCGCCCCCGCGCAAGTGGTGACGCTGACCATCAGCGATGTGCCAGGCGACGACCCCTCGGTCATTGCCAGTGGCCCCACCGTGCCCGATGTGACAACCTGTACCGATGCATGGGCCATTCTGCAGCGCTACCAAATTGAAGTTCCCGCTGCCATTGAAGCCGCGCTGAAAGCGGGTGCGCTTGAAACCCCGAAACCCAGCCCCGTGTGGGACAAACAGCCGGTTCATTTGATTGCAACGCCCCAACAGTCGCTGGATGCCGCCGCCGACATGGCCCGCGCCGCAGGCTTGAACGCCTATGTGTTGAGCGACGAGCTAGAGGGCGAATCGCGCGAAGTGGGTAAGGTGCACGCGGCGCTGGCGCGTGCGGCAGCGCGCGGCTTGGGGCCATTCCAAAAACCGTGTGTCATCTTGAGCGGTGGTGAAACCACGGTGACTATCCGAAAGCACGAGTCTGCGCGCAAGGCCGAGCGTGTGCCAGAGCGCTCTGCGCAGGTCAAGGAGGAGACCGCGCAGCAGAGCGTTCTGCCGCATGCTCGGCCCGGAAGAGGGGGTAGAGCAGGGGAGTTTTGCTTGGGCTTAGCGGTTGCCTTGCAAGCTCAAGCAGGGGTCTGGGCCATCGCCGCAGACACCGATGGCATTGACGGCATCGAAGACAACGCCGGTGCCCGTGTGTCGCCCGACACCTTGGCCCGTGCACAGGCCAAAGGCATCAAAGCCGCTGACTGCTTGGACCGCAACGATGCCTATGGTTTCTTTGAGGCCGTGGGCGACTTGGTGGTGACGGGCCCGACCCACACCAATGTGAATGACTTTCGCGCCATTTTGGTGTTGTAACCTACGGGAATGACTCAGCCCCGTCTTTCTCTTTCCGACATCACCAAGCGCTACGCCGCTGTGGTGGCCAACGATGCCATCAGCTTGACGGTGCAGCCGGGCGAAATCCATGCGGTGTTGGGCGAAAACGGCGCAGGCAAATCGACGCTGATGAAAATCATCTACGGCGCCGTCAAGCCTGATGCGGGCGAGGTGCGTTTCAATGGCGAGGTGGTGAACATTCGCAACCCGCAAGAGGCGCGCAGGCTGGGCATCAGCATGGTGTTTCAGCACTTCAGCTTGTTTCACACGCTGAGTGTGGCCGAAAACGTGTGGCTCGGTTTGGATAAAAGTTTGAGCTTGGCAGAGGTGACGCAACGCATTACCGACACCGCTGCGCAATATGGCTTGGATATTGACCCCGAGCGCCCCGTGCACACGCTGGGTGTGGGCGAAATGCAGCGCGTGGAAATCATCCGTGCTTTGCTGACCAACCCGCAACTGCTCATCTTGGATGAACCCACATCAGTGCTCACGCCGCAGGCGGTTGAAAAGCTGTTTGTGGTGTTGCGCCAGTTGGCTGCTGAGGGCCGCAGCATCTTGTACATCAGTCACAAGCTGCACGAAATTCGCGCCTTGTGTACGGCGTGCACTGTGATGCGCGCAGGCCGCGTCACAGGTGTATGTGACCCGCGCCAAGAAACCAATGCCTCGCTCAGCCAACTCATGATCGGCAGCTTGCCGCCCGAATTGCAAGTGCGCGAACACTGCCCCGGTGCGGTGATGCTCGATGTGAAAGACCTTGCCTTACCCGCCGATGACCCTTTTGGCGTCGACCTGAAAGGCGTGAGCCTGCAAGTACGTGCGGGGGAAGTGGTGGGCATTGCCGGCGTGTCGGGCAACGGCCAGCGTGAGTTGTTGTTTGCGTTGTCGGGAGAAGACCCGCGTGCCAAACCTCAGAGCATTGTTTTAGATGGTCAACCCGTTGGACAAATTGACCCAGACCAACGTCGCGCCTTGGGTCTGCACTTTGTGCCCGAAGAACGCTTGGGCCGCGGCGCTGTGCCTAGCCTCAGCTTGGCGCAGAACCTGTTGCTCACAAGGCATGAGGTGGTGGCCTCGCAAGGGGTGGGGGGTGTTGTGGGTTGGCTCAATTTGCACAGCTTGCAAGCCCAAGCGGCTGACATCATTGCCAAATACAAGGTCAAGGCCGGTGGGCCTGACGCAGCGGCGCAGTCACTCTCTGGCGGTAATTTGCAAAAGTTTTTGGTGGGCCGCGAGATTGAAGCCGCGCCTAAGGTGTTGATTGTTTCGCAGCCCACATGGGGTGTGGACGTGGGGGCAGCAGCGCAAATTCGTGCGGCGCTTTTAGCTTTGCGCGATGCAGGCTGCGCCGTGTTGGTGGTGAGTGAGGAGTTGGACGAATTGCTAGAGCTGTCAGACCGTTTGCATGTGATCGCGGATGGTCGCTTGTCGCCCGCGCTCTCGCGTGAAGAAGCCAACGTCTCGCGCATTGGTGCGTGGATGAGTGGTTTGTGGGACAACGCCACGCAGGAGGTGAACCATGCTGCGTCTTGAGCCGCGCGCTCAAACCTCTCAGCTGTGGCGCTATGCCTCCCCCTTGCTGGCGCTAGCCATCACCGTGGTGTTGGGCGTGGTGTTGTTTGTCGCCTTGGGCAAAGACCCTGTGCGTGGTTTGCAGGTGTTCTTTTGGGAGCCCGTCAAGAGCGTGTACGCCTTGTCTGAGTTGATGGTCAAGGCCACGCCGCTGTTGCTCATTGCTTTGGGGCTGGCAGTGTGCTTTCGCTCCAATGTGTGGAACATTGGCGCAGAAGGCCAGTTTGTGATGGGGGCGGTGTTTGCCTCAGGCGTGGCGTTGATGGCAGATGCCAGCACGGGCGCAGGTTTTTGGGTGCTTATCTTGCTCGCGGGCATGGTGGGCGGGATGGTGTGGGCGGGTCTCACCGCGTTTTTGCGCGACCGCTTTCATGCCAGCGAAATTTTGGTGTCGCTCATGCTGGTGTATGTGGCCATCATGGTGCTGAACTACTTGGTGTATGGCCCATGGAAAGACCCGCTGGGCTACAACTTTCCGCAAACCAAAACCTTTGATGCGATCACGCAAATTCCCAAACTCATCAGCGGCACGCGTGTGACTGTGGGTGTGCTCATGGCACTGGCAGGCGTCGGCGCATTGTGGGTGTTTTTGTTTCGCACACATGCAGGCTTTGCGCAGCAAGTGGGCGGCTTGGCACCGGATGCCGCGCGGTATGCGGGTTTTTCGTCGCGCAAGGCCTTGTGGCTCGCGTTGCTCACCTCGGGCGCTGCCGCTGGTTTGGCTGGAGGCTTAGAAGTCGCGGGGCCGCTGCGTCAGCTCACGCCGTTTGTGCCGGTGGGCTACGGCTTTGCGGCCATCATCGTGGCCTTTGTCGGGCGTTTGCACCCCGTAGGGATGGTGCTGTCGGCTATTTTGATGAGCATGTTTTACATCGGCGGCGAGTTAGCGCAATCGCGCTTGGGCCTGCCGCGTTCACTCACAGGTGTGTTTCAGGGTTTGTTGTTGTTCTTGCTCTTGGCGTGTGACACCTTGATGCAATACCGCGTGCGTTGGGTGAAGAAAGTGGAGGCACTGTGATGGAGACTTATGCACTCTTGTGGGCTGCCACCATGAACGCAGGCACTGTTTTGGCGTTGGCCTCTCTCGGTCTTTTGATCAACGAAAAAGCAGGCATCGTCAATTTGGGCGCTGAGGGCATGATGCTGTGCGCAGCCATTGCGGGCTTTGCCACAGTGGTGCACACCGGCAGCGACACCTTGGGCTTTTTGGCGGGCATGGGGGCGGGGGCTTTGATGGCTGCCTTGTTTGGCGTGTTGGTGATTTGGCTCAACACCAACCAATACGCCACAGGTTTGGCGCTGAGCCTTTTTGGCGGCGGGTTTTCGGCTTTTGTGGGCACGGCTTACGTGCAAGCCAAGTTGCCAGAGCGCATGCAGTTTGAAGTGCCTTTTCTGGCCGATATTCCTTGGTTAGGTTCGGCTTTGTTCAAGCACCACCCACTGGTATATGGTGCAGTTGCGCTCACTTTAGGATTGATTTATTTTCTCTACCGAACACGTTCGGGATTGGTTTTGCGTGCCGTGGGTGAGTCGCCTGAATCGGCCCATGCTTTGGGCTACCCCGTGCGCCGCATCCGATTGCTCGCCGTTGTTGTGGGGGGCTCACTATGCGGCTTAGCGGGGGCTTACATTTCGGTCGTATACACGCCGCTTTGGGTTGAAGGCATGATCGCCGGCAAAGGTTGGATTGCTTTGGCGCTCACCACTTTCGCTACATGGCGCCCAGCACGTGTGTTGCTAGGTGTTTATCTGTTCCGCGGGGTCACCATGCTGCAGTTTCATTTACAGGCCACGGGCGTCGATGTCCCCAGCCAGTTCTTGAGCATGCTGCCGTATCTGTCAACCATTGTCGTATTGGCTTTGATTTCAAAGAATCCAAGCTGGCTCAGGGTAAACATGCCTGCCTCGATTGGGAAACCGTTTTTCCCTGGTTGATAATTTCTAGGTTTTTTTCAGTTCTC
>JACCDV010869193.1_pt1 | contig 21154 bp, 21 predicted proteins | sample 7446131 | NCBI WGS metagenome assembly JACCDV01 (sample SAMN15323448, study PRJNA562643) | freshwater metagenome | isolation source: river surface water | place: USA:Blue River Watershed | collected 2017-08-17 | reverse complement strand
GAGCACCGGTCGCTGAAAATAGGGTCTGTTAAAATATTAATCCCATGAAATTTAATAAGATAAGTAGAATGATTAATCCAGACAGCACTTGGTCTGCTAGGATTAAATTCTCGATAAGGCATCGGATAAGAAAAATTCACTGGGGCCTCTTTATGAGGTTTTTCTTTATAAAACCCAAGCGACCATTTTAAAACTTCTATTAAGCTTTTTTTGTGTTGATGCGTTTCAGTATTTTTAAATTTACCCAAAGACATAAAACTAAATTATTTATTTTTCACATTAATTTTCTAATTAATGAATATTAAATTAAAAAGTTAGTTTAATTTTCACAATTAAAGCTTTAACATCTAATCTATAATTTTAGGTCTTTGATTTACAATTTCTTTTGGACCGAAAAATTGAATAGGGCCGGGGCAAATATACCCATCTTCGACTGCTAAACGCTTTTGAGCGTGTCTAAGTTCTTGATAAGCTTTAGAGCTTAAATCGACATAAGTCTTTTCTATTACTGGCTTTATGTCACCATCCCCCTGTTTAAAATGCATCATCGAGGCAAGCGGAATCGCACAAGGCATCCAATTGATTGTTTCTTCTTTAAGATTTTTAAACCCTGCCATATACCCGGTTAATCCTGAAGCTACCATTTTGGCAGCTAAACGCCCTAAAGCATAGGTATATTCACAATCAAATTGAGTCGGAAACGCCGACCTTCCTTCATATCCTAAAAAGTGGACTATGGGAGCAAACTTCCCTTTAAAATCAGCCCTAGACTTAAGTTTATTTTTAACCCACTCGACGATTACAAGCTCAGTTTGAATTTGAGATAAAGGGATATTCCCATGAGGATCTCTCTCTAAAAAGATTTGATTTTGTACAACTGCAGGCAATAGCTTGAAGAAAAAAAGGGAATTTTGACTCAATTCAGCGATCGCTTTTTCTTTTGAATCAATTTTTTTTTGATTGAGTTCAGCGACAAGATTTTGAAATTCTGGAATAAACTCTAAAAGTCCCTCCGGGATCAAAATACAACCATAATTTTTCAAAGCAAGACTTCGTGTGACGATGAAATCAACAATTGTATCAATTTGAGTATGTATTGGGTTAAGTTTCATCTCTTCGCTGATAAAAGTATAATTAGGGCGTGTTATAAGGGCACACTCCAAAGCTAAATGAGAAGCGGATCGCCCCATTAATTTTATAAAATGGTAATATTTTTTGGCAGATTTAGCATCGTTTAGAATATTACCTATCATTTCTGAATATACCTTTGATGCTGTGTCAAAACCAAAAGATATCTCTAGGCACTCATGTTGGAGATCTCCATCAATCGTTTTAGGAATCCCGATCACTTGACATTTTATTTTTTCATTTATAAAAAAATCGGCTAGAAGAGCTCCATTTGTGTTTGAATCATCTCCCCCAATTACGATCAAGGCATCAAGCTGATCTTTTACAACTCTCTCTTTTGCTGCTTGGAAATCAGCTTGATCCCGAATTTTTTTACGTGATGAGCCGAGTAAATAAAACCCTCCGATATTTTTAAGATCTAGCAAGATCTTATGATTCAATTCCAAACTTCTTGCAGATAAAAAACCATCCATCCCATCTTGATAACCGATCACTTCGCTATGATGATCCATCTCTTTCAAAGCTTCGAAAAGCCCTAATAAGACGTTGTGGCCACCTGGAGCTGGTCCACCTGAAAAAATAGCACCTACTTTAAGAGGTTTTGTCGATTTGGGATCTTTCATCATAAGCGTTAAAATCGCATCGAAGGAAATTGAAGGGAACTGAATTTGGATTTCAGGGTCTATTTTCACTTTTTTTAACAAAGAAAAATCAACCTGACCCAAATTTTTTAATAAATCAGGCACTTCTAAATGAGATGTATTTCTAAAATTTGCAAGCATATTTCCTCAGAGCTACCGTATATTAAAGGAATGTAATATTTCTACTTTTTAAAGTCTAATTAACTCACTATATGCCCTGAGTTGAACTTCCCCATGACTAAAGTCAGGGAGAGGTTCAATAACCCTGCAACAAGTTTAAGTAAGCCTCTAAAATAAGCTGTGCAGCTAGAACATCGGAGGCTTCTGCTCTTTTTTTTCTTGAAAAATTTTGTTCTTTTAAACGGTTATCAACTTGTTTTGAGGAAAGCCTTTCATCAAAATAGACAATTTCAATCGAAGACACAGTTTTTAAAATTTCACCGAAAGCTTTTACTTTTTCACTCATAGGACTTGCTTTTCCATCCATATGAAGAGGAAGACCTATAACAAACAAATCGATAGGTGTTTTTTCTCTTAAGATATTTAATATCGCTTGAGCTGTAAGTGAGTCATTTTTTTGGGTGATTATTGTCTGAAAAGGAAATGCGATTTGTTTGGATAAGTCACTAATAGCAAGTCCGATTTTTTTTTCTCCAAAATCGATCGCACATATTCTACCCATTTTAGCCTAACTTTTTAGAGTGTTTTAATGCAGCTTTTAAAAAAGCTGTAAATAAGGGATGAGGGCAAAGAGGTTTAGATTTAAACTCAGGATGAAATTGAACGCCAATCATATAAGGATGATCTTTTAATTCGACGATTTCACACAATTTTCTTTTAGAATCTTGTCCTGAAATAAGCAGCCCTGAATTTTCAAAAACCTCTTTATAAGATTGATTGAACTCATATCGATGACGGTGTCTTTCATCTATCGAAAGAGCCTGATAAACCTGTTCGGCCAATGAGCCTTTTTTAATTTCACAATTAAAACTTCCAAGCCGCATCGTTCCGCCAAAATTTTCTAAAACCCCCTGCTCAGAAAGCAAGGAGATCACAGGATCTTTGGTCATGGGATCCATTTCTGTGGAATGGGCTTCAATAAGCCCCAGCACATTTCTTGCATGTTCAATTACTTGTACTTGCATTCCAAGGCAAATACCGAAATAAGGGATCTTATTTTCTCTAGCTGTTTTGCAAGCTAAAATTTTCCCTTCAAATCCTCTTGGGCCAAATCCACCGGGAACTAAAATTCCATCCGCTAATAAAAGAGGATCTTGAGATGTCAATTTATCAGAATCGATGAGGTTTAAATTCAACTTGCAATCAATTGAGATCGCCGCATGATTTAAGGCTTCATAAAGCGATTTATACGCATCTTTATATTGAATATATTTACCAACGATAGCGATATTCAGCGTATGTTTAAGATTTTTTTGTTTTTCAATCAGATGAGACCACTTTGACAGATCGATTTCTTTGGAAGGGATTTCCAGCAACTCTAAGATCTTTTTATCAAGAGCTTGGGATTGAAAGAGAAGAGGAATAGCGTAAATAGTTTCAACATCCGGCACATCAAATACGCAATCAGGTCTTACAGAACAAAAAAGGGAGATTTTATCTTTGATCTCTTTTGAAAGAGGAGATTCAGAGCGGCTTAAGATTAAATCTGGAATAATGCCGATTTCTCTCAAAACTTGAACAGAGTGTTGGGTAGGTTTTGTTTTTAGTTCTTGAGCCGCTTTTAAAAATGGGACATATGTCAAATGGATATTCAAACAAGCCTTTGGATGCTCTAGTCTGAACTGACGAATCGCCTCTAAAAAAGGCAAAGATTCAATATCTCCCGCTGTCCCTCCGATCTCGCAGAGAATGACATCAGCTGCTGTTTTTTCAGCTACTTTCAAAATATGAGATTTGATCTCATCAGTAATATGAGGTACCACTTGGACTGTTTTTCCAAGGTATTCCCCTTTGCGCTCTCTTCTAATTACGGTATCATAAATTTGACCTGAAGTCGCATTTGATATTTTTGATAATTCAGAATTGGTGAGCCGATAGTAATGCCCCAAATCGAGATCTGTTTCAGCGCCATCATCAGTGACATAAACTTCACCATGCTCAAATGGATTCATAGTTCCTGGATCCACGTTTAGATAGGGATCGAGTTTCAGCATCGAAATCTTTAAATTTTGCGATTCTAATAAAAGAGCGATTCCAGCTGATGTTAATCCTTTCCCAAGGGAAGAAACAACACCGCCTGTAACGAAAATAAATTTTTGATGCATGGATCTACCATAATAGAGTGCTAAAAACTAAACATTTTTAGCATGTCAGGCGAAATTAAGAAAGAAAAAAGCCCCTGCGATTAGGCATAAATTAAAAACTTTACAATTATTCAATAGCTTTTAATAGTTAAACATAGATAAGAATCAAAACAGGTTTGAAAAGCTTTTATGAGTATCTCTACAGCTATGGAAGATAAAGGACAACCGAAGCGTTTTACCCCTCCTTGTATTTTAGTCATTTTTGGCGCTACGGGCGATCTAACCGCAAGAAAACTTCTTCCTGCTCTATACAATCTAAGAAGAGAAGGGCAACTGCCTTCTCAATTTGTCTGTGTCGGATTTGCGAGAAGACCTAAAACAAATGAGCAATTTCGTGAAGAAATGAAGCGGGCTATCAACCAATTCTCCAGAGTCAAACCCGTAGATGAAATGCTTTGGAACAGCTTCCAAAATCAAATTTACTATCATCAAAGTGAATTTGATAATTCAGCAGGATATGATTCGCTGAAAACATTTTTAGATACATTAGATGTTCAGCATGGAACCAAGGGAAATCGCGTATTTTATTTATCTACTCAATCGAGTTATTTTACAAAAATAGTCGAAAATTTACACCGTGGGAAATTAATTTACCCAGTTGAAGAGGGGTTTGAGAAATATTCCAGAGTGATTATCGAAAAACCCTTCGGACATGATTTGACATCCGCTTATCAACTTCAAAGCGAACTGATGCACTATTTGAAAGAGGAGCAACTTTATCGTATTGACCACTATTTAGGAAAAGAGACAGTACAAAATTTATTAGTTTTTCGATTTGGAAATTCTATTTTCGAAAATCTTTGGAATAATCGCTACATCGATCATGTCCAAATTACTGTCGCTGAAGATTTAGGGATTGGAACACGAGGCAATCTGTGGGAAGAATCGGGATTGATTCGCGATATCGTTCAAAATCACATGATGCAGCTTTTATCATTAGTAGCCATGGAACCCCCATCGAGCTTAGACGCTGAGGCGATTCGGGATGAAAAAGTAAAAGTATTGGCGGCTATCCGTCCTTTTGATGATGCAACTTTAGAAACTCATGCTGTTAGAGGTCAATATTCTTCGGGTTACATCAACGGTGAAGCTGTAAAAGGATATAGAGAAGAAGATCACGTTGCAAAAGAATCTTCAGTTGAAACTTACGCTGCTTTAAAACTCTATATCGACAACTGGCGTTGGTTCGGGGTGCCTTTTTATATTCGCGGTGGTAAACGATTACCCAAAAGAACTACAGAAATCGCTATTACATTTAAAGACCCTCCTCAAGTGCTCTTTGGGAAATCTCTTTCTAAAGAGTCATCAAACGTCTTAGTCATTCGGGTGCAACCTAACGAGGGGATCTCTCTAAAAATCAATTGTAAAGTTCCGGGCCCCTCAAGCCCTATCCAACCTGTAAAAATGGATTTCCGATACGGCTCTTATTTTGGCATGATGCCCCCAGAGGCATATGAACGGTTAATTTGCGATTGTATGTCAGGAGACAGTACACTTTTTGCAAGACAAGATGAGGTATTCAATTCTTGGAGGATTCTCACTCCTCTTTTAGACTTTTGGATGCATCAAAAAGCGGCTGATTTCCCCAACTATCAAGCCGGTACGTGGGGACCTAAATCTGCAGATTCTCTTATTGAAGCGGATCATCGTAAATGGCGTTTATTGTGAAGGATACAAACGAACATGGATTTAGAAAAAGTCGTTCCGATTAAAGAAATTGAAGATTCATTAGCAAAAATCTTAAGTGATATGCAAGGGAAAAACAAGACGCGCGCTTGTCTTTTCAATCTCATTATCTATACAAAAGAAAATACGCGTGAAAAATATATTCATACTGTTATCCAAAAAATTGTCGAACGTTTCCCCTGCCGAATCATCCTTTTCATCGATAAAGGAACAGATCCTTTTGAGATCAGATCTACAATTTCAGTGATCGAGATCAAACAGGGAGAATCTCTTGTATATTGTGACTGCATTCAATTTGAATTGTCTAACCGCGATCTCAAGCAGATCCCCTTTTTAACTTTACCCCATTTGATGACAGATTTACCTACTTACTTACTTTGGGCAGAAGACCCAATCAAGCAAGATCCTTCAACATTCGACTTTCAAACTTTTTGCTCTAGGGTGATCTTAGACTCAGAAGCATCTGAAAACCTGACTAATTTCGCAAAAACCCTGTTAGCCTATCAACTAAAAACGGGGCTAAATTTTGCAGACCTAAACTGGGCGCGCACTGAAAGTTTTAGAGATTTGCTCTCCTCTCTTTTTTTTATAAAATCAAAAAATAATACGATTGAAAATCTCAACGCTATCACCATTACATTTAATCAAACTCCGTCTCAATTTTTTTGCCACACGAAAATTCAAGCTATTTATCTGGCTCTTTGGCTAGCCATTAAACTTAAATTAAACTTTAGAACTTCAACTCAAAGTGATTTAATGTTTAAAAAAGGGGAAAAAGAGATCCCGATCCATCTCATAGCTGGATCTCATCCCAATGTGACTTCTGGAAGAATTTTAGCTTTAGAATTTGAGATGGATCAATCCGAGCATTACCTTCTCAAGCGCAAGGAAAAAGATCCGAAAATGGTGACAATTTATCGATCTGAAAAAGATTTTTGTGAAGTCCCATCTGAGTTTTTACTCGATGCTGAAGACTCCGGAGCTTCTTTAGTAAATGAAATTTTTCATCAAGAGATATCGAAAGAATTTTTCGACGTTTTACAGTTTATTGGCCACCACCAAATTGAGGATTTTTGCGAATGACTCACCCCCATTTTTTCAATATTGACTCGAGAAGACAGATGATTATCCCTGGTGGTCATCAAGAAACAATTCAATTTATGGCTGAACATTTTTGCACTCTTGCCAAAAGTTCGATCTTAACGCATGGATTCTTTTACGTCGCTTTATCTGGAGGTTCGACCCCGAAAGCAATTTATCAAGCTTTAAAGAATTATCATCGAAATTCAATTGATTGGAAAAAGGTGATGATCTTTTTTTCTGATGAAAGGGCTGTCTCCCCTGATGATCAAGATTCAAATTATTTTTCAGCCATGCAAAATGGAATCGGAGAACTTGGAATTCCGTCAGATCAAATCTTTAGAATGAAAGCAGAAAGTTCGATACAGGAAAATGCTTTAAATTATGAAGCCTTGATCACAAAACATATCCCCAGTCAAATCTTCGATCTAATCATGCTTGGAATGGGAGATGATGGACATACTGCTTCTTTATTCCCCCATTCAGAAGGTTTAAAAGTTGAAAACAGGTCTGTGATTTCCAATTATATCCCCTCTAAAAAAAGCGATCGGATGACATTCACATTTCCCATCATCAATCAAGCGAAAAATGCTGTTTTTTATGCAGTTGGCAATTCAAAAAAAGAGATGCTAAAGACAGTTTTAACTCCCAATTTTCGCCATTTTGATTTTCCAGCGACTATTGTTGGAACAGAAAAAAATCGCGCACTTTGGATAGTTGATCGAGATGCTGCAAGTTTAATCGATTAAACTCGCAGCCATTTTTGAACAGGGGGAACCCCAGACCAAACCTTAAGATTTCACATAAGCTTTGATGATCTTTTGATCAGATACCGGTCGATCCATTGCACCTGTTTTAGTTGTTTCAATCTTTTTTACAACATCCATACCTTTAGTCACTTCACCAAAAATTGTATGGCGCATATTTAACCAAGGTGTAGCGGTTGTCGTAATAAAAAACTGACTACCGTTAGTAGATGGACCTGCATTTGCCATAGCGAGAATCCCAGCTCTGTCAAAACGCACTTGCTGGGTACATTCATCTTCAAACGGCTTTCCAAAAAAGGATTTTCCCCCACGGCCAGTACCAGTAGGATCTCCTCCTTGGATCATAAAGTCTTTAATTACTCTGTGAAAAATGATCCCATCATAATAATTGGACTCAATGAGCTTGACAAAATTTTCACAAGCTTTTGGTGCGACATCCGGTTTCAGGGTGAATTCAATTACCCCTTGGGTTGTTTCAAAAACAACGACAACATCTTTATTCATTGGTTTTTCCCCTGATTGAATATTTATGATGGCTAATATAGCAAAAAGCCAACTTAATCTTAAAAATTTTCTCATCGAATATAACCATTTAAGTTTTACTAGATTACGTGATTTGCATTTCTTAACTTTTATCGATCTGAAATGCTTCATTAAAAGGGTATTACGAATCGAATTACGATACAAGGACAAAGGCAACCTGCCATCTTGCCAAAGTTCAAATGCTGTGTTATGCGGTAAAAAAGCTTGGTTGAGGATTAGAAGCTCATCCGCTAAAGGATAGGAACCGCTCTAATGAAAGATTATAAAGATCCGTCACAAAATTTTTTAGAAGGTTATGAAAATCCGATCGATGGGTTTTTTAACCCGAAATCAGTTGCCGTCATCGGCGCAACTGAAAAAAACCCAAGCGTTGCCAGAACAATCTTAAACAACTTAATAGAACATGGGTATAAAGGGGATATTTATCCCGTTAATCCTAAATATGAAAAAGTACTAAATATCCCTTGTTATCCCGATATTGATGCAATCAAAGGCTCTATTGATTTAGTTGTAATTGTCACACCGGCAAAAACAGTTCCTCCCTTAGTCAAAGCGTGCGTTGAGAAGAAAGTCCCCTCCATCATCATCATTTCTGCAGGATTTAAAGAAGCAGGTCCTCATGGTATTGAAATGGAACACGAAATTCTTCAAATGATTCAAAATACGGGAACAAGGATTATTGGCCCTAATTGCCTCGGTCTGATGAATCCTCATCTCAATCTCAACGCCACTTTTTCTGCAGATATGGCTAAAAAAGGGAATATCGCTTTTATCAGCCAATCTGGAGCGATGTGCACATCTGTTTTAGATTGGAGTTTAAAAGAAAATGTAGGATTTAGCGCTTTTGTGTCGATTGGATCGATGGCAGATGTCCAATTTGGAGATTTGATCCAATATCTAGGGAATGACCCTAAAACAGATATGATTTTAATTTACATGGAAACAATCGGCGACCCCCGCAATTTTTTATCGAGCGCCAAAAAAGTAGCGATGATCAAACCGATCGTGATTATCAAGGCAGGCAGAACTCAAGCAGCTAAAAAAGCTGCAGCTTCTCACACAGGATCTTTAGCTGGTTCTGATGATGCTTTTGATGCCGCTATAAAACGAGTGGGGGTATTGCGGGTCAATCAAATCGAAGAACTTTTTGATATGGCACTTGTTTTATCAAAGCAGCCGTTGCCTAGGGGACCCAATTTAACGATTATCACAAATGCAGGCGGACCTGCTGTTCTAGCCACAGACGGAGCCATTTTAAGCGGCGCAAAAATGACAGAGTTGGATGAAAAAACAGTCCAAGATTTAAATTCTTTTTTACCTGCTGCTTGGTCTCATGGAAATCCAGTTGACCTTTTAGGTGATGCAGATGATTTATCCTATGCAAAATCTTTAAGTGCTGTAGCAAAAGACCCCAACACCGATGGGATTTTAGTGATTTTAACACCGCAAGATATGACAAAACCGTTAGAAACAGCCCAAGCCTTAGGGCAATTGAGTGATCTTGGGAAGCCCGTTCTTGCAAGCTTTATGGGTGGTGATAAACTTTTACCGGGTATTCATGTGCTCAGTCAATCTGGCATTCCGAATTTTCTTTATCCCGATGAAGCAGCTCAAGTCTTTGGTAAACTGTACAGCCATCAACAAGATCTTTTAGCTCTTTATGAGACCCCTGCTATACGAGAACAAGAGTTCGATCCGATAGAGGTACAAAAACGGTATGAAACTGTTGAGAGAATCATCGATCAGGCCATTTTAGAAAAAAGAGAGGTCTTAACTGAATTCGAATCAAAAGAAATTTTAAAAATTTATCAAATCCCTACTGTAGAAACCGTAGTCTGTAAAAGTGCAAAAGAGGCTGTAAAGGCCGCAAAGAAAATGGGCTATCCCGTCGTTGTGAAACTTCATTCCGACACAATTACGCATAAATCTGATGTCGGAGGAGTAAAGCTGAATATTCAATCAGATTTAGAAGTTGAAGAAGCTTATGAAACAATCTTCAAAAATGTATTGAAAGCACACTCTGAAAAAGATTTTAACGGGGTGACAGTTCAACAGATGATCAGCTTTAAAGGAACAGAAATTCTTTTAGGAAGCATTGTGGATGAGCAATTTGGGCCGATTATCATGTTTGGAACAGGTGGCGTCTTAGTAGAAGTCTTTAAAGATAGCGCAATTGGCATGCCTCCATTAAATGCAACGCTTGCAAAACAGATGATGGAAAAAACTAAAATCTATGCCGCTTTAAAAGGAGCCAGAGGAAAAAAGAGCATCGATTTTTCAGAATTAGAAAAAATCATGATCAACTTTTCAAAATTAATTGTAGAACATCAGAGAATTATTGAATGTGATATTAACCCTTTATTAGCTGCATCCGAAAAATTGATCGCCCTAGATGCTCGTTTTGTCATCACTTCTAAAAAAGAAGCTATAGTCAAAAGCGCCATCAGGCCCTATCCAACTGAATACATTAAAGAAGTTAAGCTTAAAGATGGCCAATCGATCTTGATTCGTCCGATTCGACCTGAGGATGAACCAAAAGTCAGTGTATTTCACACCGAACTAACCGAAAGCACTATCAGAAAAAGATATTTTGCATTTTTGAGCTTAGAAGAAAGGACATCTCATGAGAGGCTAATCCAAATTTGCGCTATAGATTATGAAAATGAGATGCGATTTGTCGCATGTGACGCTCATCATCAAGTCGTGGGGATCATCGCCTATCATAGGCTTGCCAACTCATCGATAGCTGATTTCAAACTCATTATTTCAGATCGCGTTCAAAATAAAGGATTAGGCAAACAACTCATGCAGCATCTTTTAAAAGTCGCTAAAAAAGAAAAAATTTCCAAACTTTATGGAACTGTCTTAGATGAAAACCAAGTATTAATTACTCTTTGTAAAAACTTGGGATTCCAAATCGAGCCTACCAAAAAAGACAAAAAAATTCTTTACGTCAGTTTAAAACTCTAATTTAAAAAAGAAGCATCATTTTAACAATTTACGTGATAAGATGTTGCAAAAAATTATACCCCCCCTTTTTTGATGGAACTCCTCCTTTCATGCCAAAATTTGGAAAAACATTTTGGTGCCAAAACATTATTTACTTCTTTAAACTTTAGCGTGCATTCCAAAGATCGAATCGGCATGGTTGGTCCTAACGGTTCAGGTAAATCTACTCTTTTGAAAATCATTTACGATTTAGAACCGCCGACATCTGGTCATATTGCCAAAAGAAATGGACTGAAAATCTCCTATGTTGCTCAAGAAGAAACTTTTTCAACTTTATCAATTTTTGATACGTTAATGCAGGTAAAACCTCCCCTTATGGATGACTATCTATTTGAGAGAGAGGTTGAGTCGATGATTGAAAAATGCAGTTTCCCTTTTCCTACCCAGCAAGCCAACTCATTATCAGGTGGATTTCAAAAAAGATTAAGTTTCGCTAAAGCCTGGATTTTAAAACCTGATTTAATTCTTTTTGATGAACCCACCAACCACTTAGATTTAGATACTCTTTTTTGGTTAGAATCAACGATCAATCGATTAGACTGCGCTTTTATAACGGTTTCACATGATCGTTGTTTTTTAGAAAACACTTGCAATAAGATCATCGAAATCAATAAAAAGTTCCCTAAAGGGTGTTTTATTGTTGATGGAACATACCATGATTATTTGATTAGGAAAGAATCATTTTTTGAAGCAAATGCTCAACTTGAGCAACATTTGAAATCGAAATTGAAAAAAGAAATCGAATGGCTCAAAACATCTCCTAAAGCCAGAACGACAAAGGCGGAATCCAGAGTTAAAGAAGCGCATCATTTAAAAGCGCAATTTTCAACTATTAAACAACAAAATAAAAATTCTGATTTAGACCTGAAATTAGAGAGTTCCAAAAGGGAAACTCAAAAATTGATCTCTATCAAAAACCTCACAAAAAGTTATGAAAATCGAACCCTTTTTAAAGGTGTCGATTTAAATATATCTCCTTCTACTCGGTTAGGCATATTGGGTTTCAACGGTTCAGGTAAAACAACTTTATTGAAAATCATCGCAGGCGAAACTCCTCAAGACATGGGCACAATCAAATATGCCGATGATTTAAAAATTGTTTACTTTAGGCAAAATCGGGAAATTTTTGAAAAAGTTGATACGTTAAGAAACGTACTTAGTCCGAATTCCGACTATGTAACTTTTATGGGAAAACCAACCCATATCAACGGATTTTGTAAATCGATAGGGTTTGATCCTGATGATTTAGACATGCCGTGTTTTAAATTTTCAGGCGGGGAAAAAGCGAGGGCTTTGATCGGAAAGCTCATGTTAGAAAAAGCGGATGTATTGCTATTAGATGAGCCGACTAACGACTTAGATATGGAAACATTAGATCTTTTTTTAGAAGTTTTAAAAAATTATGAAGGGGCTATTTTAATCATTTCCCACGATCGTTATTTTTTAGATGCTGTGTGCAATGAAATGATTGGAATAGGTTTGGATGAAACACCTCGTATTTATTCAAATTTTGATGCCTTTCAAATAGACGCTCTAGAAAAAAAAGAAGCAAAAAAACTGAAACCTAAAATCTTGGATAAATTGCCTAAATCCAATCTCCAACAAGAGAAAAAAAGGCTGCAAGTCGTTGTAAATAAAATTTCACAACTTGAACAGGAATTGAAAACGTTATCCCAAAAGCTTGAAGGGATGACTAACCCAGAAGCTATTGCAACAATATGCCAAAAAATGAGCGAGAAACAAACAGCACTCGATCAATTATTGCTAGAGTGGGAAACTCTAGAAAACCTATTTACAGAATAACTATAGCCGTTATTTAGACTTAGGCCACTGTTTCCCAAATATACTGTGTAGATACTCTCTATGAAGATTTAAATTTGGGTTAGTAAACTCTCCAGCTAAAAGATCTCTAAACCAATCGCAATCTTGTTGTTTTACATTGGCTACAGGAGAAGAGTTCAAAACCACCATTTGCGAATTGTAGTAATGCGTATAGCGATGACCATGTGTAAATAAAAAAACAATGCAGACTACAACTAATCGTTTTAATTTTTTTAAATCTTCTTGAGTGGCAAGCGGTTCGAGATTTTCATACTGAGCTTTAATTTCCGCCACTCTATCTGCGAGTCGATTAATAGGCACTTCAAATGGCTTATTTTCGGTATGAATTTGATTTAAAACATCTTTACTCTGAGTTAATACTTTTTGAAGCTCATCCGATTTAAGTTGACTTTCCACTAATCGGGACAATTCAGCTTGGGTTTTTTCAATTTGCAATTTAGCAGCACTAATTTGGTGTCTTAAAGAATCTATAGGGTTTATCATAATTATCTTTAGGGGTTATTATGTTTTATTAAATTTAAATTTTTTGGAATTGCTGTTCTGCTCAAAATTTAATATTGAATTGCGAGAGGCATCAAAACGTTCTTTGACCGTAGAATCTATTTTTTCACTTAATCTGAAAACTAATGAATAACTCATTTAAAATACTCCATTTGCTATTTGATCGGTAGTTTACTAATAAAGCTTATCATCGATATGATTCAGCCTCTTTTCTTGCTTCTGCAGCGGTTTTTGAAAAACTACATTTTGGGAAAGAGTGGCCAGGCGGAATGTGGACCATTCTTTCAGCTTCATGAAATCGCTCATTTACAGGCTTCTGAACCAGTTTTTCGCATGCAGCAGCCCTAAGTTCAATTTGATTCAAAATATCATTGATCACACAAGAATAGAGAGCTTTATCATCTTCTGTGATCCCTCCTTGATCATTAAAAGAACCTTTAATTTGAATAAGGCGCAACTGCGCTTTATTCAAATCATCATCACATCTTTTTGGCAACTGAGCTAAAATAGAATCAATAAATCTAGTTCTCTCAGGGGTTAAAAAAACATGATCCGGAAGCCGAATATCAAACGAGATAAAATGCACCGTTTGAATACCATTATTTAAGCCTTGAGTCATAGACGACCTCCTATTAAAAAACGGGCCAAAAACCATTTCTAGGAATATATTCCTCTGTTTTTGAAAAAGTTCGTTTAGGAGATGCTTGAGTTGGATGATCAACTTTATCGATTGCCTTTTCAAATCGCTTTTGAGCCACTTCGTGAACCTCTTTTGCACATTGAACCTCAAAACCTTTTATCTGATCTGATATTTGATCAATAACAGAAAAATAGATCTCTTTATCAGAAGAAGAGAATTCTGTACTCTGATTCACATAACCCCTGAGACTGCTGAAACTACGTATCGCAGCTTGCAAATTGTCTTCACAAGTTTTGGGCATTCGACTTAAAAGAAAATCAAAAAAATTTTTTCCATCAGGGGATAAGGTTTGTCTAGGGTCGAGTTCAATTCTAAACGGTAGTCGAGAATCTGCAGGAAGAGAACTAGATGGCATTACTGGATTCATGATTTATTTCCTATTGTGGTTTCAATGTAAATTTTTGGTTGCTGGGATCTGCATGCATTAAAATTAATCCATGTACATGATCGCGGTAGACTGATTCAATTTTACCTAAGCCATTATCAAAATTTCTTTTGTTAAATAGAGGCTGATTAGGGTTTTCTCGACCCGATTCTATTAGTTGAGCTTTCGCTTGTTGAGTTAGATGTCTTACTGTGCTTTCTAATAAACTTAATTTAGCATCTAAGCATTTGCTGATTGCACGACAAAATTCTTCTGATTGTTTTTTCGACGTTGAAAAACAATCTCTCGTTTGTTCAAGCTGTTTATTTTCTTGATTCAAAGCTTCAATCGTTTTCTGCATGTATGAACAGTTACTTTCGAAAGATTCCATTAATCTTGTAAAAGAATTGGTTTCCGTTGTCATAAATCCCTTTCTACAGTTTGAAAATTTTCAGGAATCATATATAAATTAGAAGCTCCAGTATCTAACCAACTTCCATGTTTAGCTTGTTCTGTCCAAAAAGACTCAAGAGGTGCATTATCTCTACGACTCTGTTTAAACGGATGTTGATGATTATACATTTTTCTTAATAATTCTTTAACACTTTCTTGTGCATTTTGTATCTCTTTTTTTGTTGGCAATTGAGATAACTGATTCACAAGAGTTGAAAAAATATCGATATCCGATCCCAATATTTGGATTCTACCCGCCAAATTATAGTCATTAGCAGGGAGATGATTTGAGGATAGGCTAAGAATTTCATTGATAAGAGAAGATCTAACTTGAATTAGTTTTTCATACTGACGGAGGTAATCTCCAAATATTTCTAACATTTCGTCACACAATTCTAAACGCGACTGAAGTACTCTTCTTTGTGATTCCAATAATGGATCGCCTAACATTTTCTTCTCCTTAAGTTTATGCGGGCTTTAAATCGATAGAGAGAGCCCTTTTTGGGATTTTGCCAGTCGGCTTCCCATCTTTATCCTTTTCTTCTGGACCCTCTTTTGAACTCAGCCTTACTCCAATGTCTTTTGCATCTATCATCCCATTAAATGCTCCTAGCAATAAAGCTGCTGAAGCATCACGTCGAGCTGACTCTAGGGATGAAGATTGAATCCCAGCTCGAGTAGAATCTAAGAGAGCCGATTTAAAAACCGGGTCTTTAACCTTTTCATTAATAAAAACACTTGATGCTCCTACAAGAGCACCCTTCCCAGCCCCTACTAAACTGCTAGATCGAATTAATCCAGCATTTCCACAAGTCGCGGCGGCAGCGATATACGGATTTGGGACCATCTCTTGGATACCATGAGACATACCCCCAATCACCCCTTCTTTAAAAGCAGTTGGAAATCCCTCAAATAGATTTGTTAACACTCCAGTAGTCACTTGTCTTAATAAAGGATTTTTTCTGAATATTTTTTGTGCTAATTTAGGAGCAACATGCCCCCATGCTTTTTCAGCCATCGGCTTCAATAAGGGCGCCCCAGTTATGAAAGATAAAACAGCATTTGTACCGATGAATACAAAAGTAGTCCATCGTCTTCTCCTTCTTTTTTTCTTTGCGCTTCTAATTTGAGCTTCGATCTGAACGATAGCAGATTGAATTTCTTTTATTTGCAAATCACTAAAAGAAATTGATTGACTGAGTTCTTCAATTTTATCATTTAAGGATTGATTGAGTTCATTTACTTCTTCTAACTCATCTTCTAAATCGTCTAATTGATTTAACATATTGGTAAATCTTTCTTGATATTCCAAAAGGCGAGCTTCAATAAAGCGATTCAATAAATCACGGCTAATTTCGCTTTCATCTTTGATCTCTGAAAGCATCTCTTCTAATTCAGGCAAGATGCTTTGATTTAAAATGTTCAGATCACGATCTATTTCATCAATAAGGAGATTTTGCTCTTGATGCTCACGTGCTCTTCTCCACCTAATAAGACGAATATCCTGATTAAAACCTGTTGGTAAAGGTATCAATAACCTCTCTCGATCAAGCTGATTGAAGGCATCTTTTGTATCCGGATCTAATTCTATAGCACTAGTAGAATGTTTTGCTAACCAACTTCTGCAAAAATTTGCAGCTTCGTGATCTTTTAAAAAGAAATTGTCTCCTTGTGTGATAGGAGAAAGGTTCAACAACCTTTCATCTTCTAATGTACTCACCCAAATTTGATATTGTTCATAACCGTAAAGATGTCCATCAGATCCTAACAAATATCGATTTGATGGCTCATAATATTGCTCTTCTTCAAGAAGTAATTGAATGCTACGCACAAGATCATTTTTGAAATTCTCAGGATTATCAAAATTTTTCAATAAATTCTGAAATTGCTCGCAAATGCTTTTTAAATTTTGTGTTAGATCATCTTTTTGTAAAGATTGACTAAGGCCATTTTTCAATTCACAAATAATAGCATTATTTTGAATACGATGAAGATATGGGGAAACAGCCGCAGCAGTTCCGCTTGCAGGCGAAATCGTCATTTCTTATCCTTTGGTTGAGGCACTACAAAAACCTTAATAGGGGCCATTGCTCTTAAAAGATCATCCGGTTCCTTCGGACTGCTCTTAGCTTGAGAAAAAAGATTTTTAAGCGCTGCTGCTTCAGCTCTTTTTTGTTGAAGCTCATCCGACAATTGTTTTTCTTTGCTAATTAATTTTTCTACCGTAGATTGAAGTCTTTCATTGCAATCTTTTAAATTTTGAATGCGGCCTTTTAAAGAATTTATCTTTGCTTCAACATCCTCAATATTTTTACTAACAAGATCAAAAGCTTCTTGATATTGTTTCAGTGAAGTCAACCCAATGGCATTCACTCTTAATTCAGCTTCTTGCATCAATTCAGGCATAGATCCACTTGACCTACTAGCGCAAGGTGATGTAAAAGCAGCTAATTGCTGATCTAATGGGGTCATTATGTTCTCTTTTCAATAATTAATTTTAAACTCGTTAAAGATTTAAGAGTTGCTTTTTCAGTTTTATTGGCCTCAGCTTCAACTTCTTTTGTGCGATTTAATGTTTTTTCTGTAATAGCTTGCATTTGTGATAAAGCATCTAAAGCTTGACTGCGTTTAGAAGCTTCATTTTTTTCCACATCACTTGCAGCTTGTCCAATTCGATTAAAAATGTCTCTTTTAATTTTGGCGAATTTATCCCGTTGAGAGGCTATTTTCATTTTCTTCTCATATTCATTAAGATAGCCTTTAGAATCCTGATTCCCTTCAAAAAGCTCATTTAAAATCTCCAAAATCTCTTGCTCTTGATCTTTTGAAATATTATACCAAAAAGCGGCAACTAACGGCGGTAAGCTCTCTTGAAGATTACCCTGACAAGCTTCTTCAAATTTTTTAAGAATATCGGCAAGAAAATCTCGTTGTTCTGGACTTAAATCTGATGACGGTAAATTGAATAATCGCCGTACTCGATCAAAAGGAGTGACCCTGAGCCTCAATAGTAAACCTGGCTGATTAGGATTTTGTGTTACAACTTGAGTTGATGAAGCTATAATATGGTGCATGATGAGCCTCCTCCATCGTCAAAACTCAAGTTTGCAACCTCTTGTTTAAGTCTTTCAATTTCTTCTTCCAATTCCTTTTGTTTACTTTTAGCTGCTGCAAGGTCCTGAACAACCTTATAATAAGCATTTTTCAGGGTAGAGAGCTCTTTTGTTAACTCTTCTATTCTCTTATTTAACATTTTAATGACGGTATGATAGTCAGCCCGAATCTGATCAACTCGTTCAAGCACTTTACTGCTTGCTCGCGCTAACTCTTCGCGATATCTTTCGCACTCTTTAGCATTAGCCTCAGATTTCTGAGTCGCTTTCTTCAATTTAGCTTGATGCTCTTTACACTTGGCTTTGAGTTTTTCATTTTGCTGAATTTCCTGCTTGCAAAGGAGCAAGGTGTTTAGATAGTCTCTTCTTTCTTCTGTCCATTCTTGAGGAGTTGGCGTAACAAACCCTAGATACTTTTGACACAACTCGATAAGTTTTTTAGCAAATTGATGCTCTTCTACTCGGTCGACCTTTTTGTCTGTGTCGAGAAAAGGAGATTCATCAGTACCGAATTCAGCTCTATACTTTTCCCAATCATTCCTATTCCAAACATGCCCGTTGGTATCAATTACAGGATCGTTTAAAAAAACATTATAATTTGTTATTAAGAGTTGGGGAAGTTTTTTTCTATAATTCTCTATAATATCTTGAATTTTAGAAATCGTAGAAGTTAGATCATCGCTTGAACGCGCATCTGCAATCTCTTTTTGTAAGTCTATGATCCAGCGCACTATACTGTTTGAAAGAGGATCACCAGGATTTTGCTGAGCGAATTGATTTAATTCTTCTAAGGCAGCACGGGTAATCGATTCTTCCCTATCCGACCTTAATCTTAATATTAGCTGTGGATTTTGTATTACAGCACTTGCTGCTTGATTTGCTCCTGCAATCATATTCTATTCCTTTTTTAAAAGTTGTTCATGTAACCAGGTTGGAACTGGAGATGGAATATCCCATACATCGCTTTCATAAGGGTTCAGATGCCTAGCCATTTTATTATATACCGTTTCAGTAACAACAGCACATCGTTGCAAAACACCTTGAACTAACCCCGAAACTTGCCCGTCGTGTCTAGTACTAATTTGATCTCGGGATTTCTGATGTTGTTCGTGTTGTTGCTCTGCTCTTAAAAAACAATGACCTTTGATTGTTTGTAGATTTTTTTTTAACGTATCACGTATCGCACTGAAACGCTCACAAAACCCACTAAGAAGAGCTAAATTGCCATTACCCTCTTTAATTTTATTTAACACTTCGGCATTCGTCTCTCTTGAAATATTTACAAAAGGCAACCCTTTGTTCAATGCGGCTATATTAATCTCACCCATAATTTTTTTAGCTGTGTCAATTGCAGTAGTCAGTTCTAAAAGGTATCGATTCATATCCTGTATATCTTGAACGAGTTGGTTATAGTATATTTTTCTTAAGTGGTACAAATCCCCCTCTTCAGTTGGTACAACGTTTACAGCGATGTGATATTCATTAGAATTTATGCCCTCATAACTGCCTTTTGATTTTCGGAGCTGCTCCAATTTACCTTTTTCCAATCTTCCAGTTGTGAATACTTCTAAAAAATGTGGATACAAATCTAAAACTACATCTGAAGGCAAAGTTTGAGGAAAAACTAAATCAGCGTTTGCTTTGAGTTGTTCACTTTGTGAAACTGAGTTGTTAAAAATTTGCAATAAAGAGTGTTTCGGTGAATTAGGCGGTGATTGATATAGATCAAAAACTTCTAATAGCTTTTGAATCGTGGTGTCTGAATAATTGATCGCTGATGCCATACATACCTCTTTTGTACACAGACAAATTTAAGGCATATAGTTTAAAGGAATGATTAATTAAATAAAAAGAAAAAATAAATCGATTAAATCATTTGCGTCACTTGGTATCTTATTGATTCCGGTGCTGATGTAAATTTTTATAAATAATCAAAATCATAATAACAGCTGCAAGAGATGTTACAGGCAACATAATGGTATAAAGATATTCATTCAAAATAGCAGCGCCGATTGAAAATATTCCTAAAATCACTCCTATAATCAAAAAGATCACATCGTGATAAATTCCAGCTAAAAAAGTTGTGACTGCAAGTAACACCAAAACCGTTAATCCAGCTTCAAAACGCCCAATCAACCCTATATTGACAAATGTAGAAATAAGATAAACAGATAAAATTAAACCCATCCAGTGCAAAATCTCTTGCCAGATCTCTGTTGCCAGCTTTAAATCTGTTTTGGCTCGTAAGTACCAGCTCAATACAATTGATAAAAAAGCATACACAGGGGTCATAGCTCGCCAATAGACCCAAGCTCCATCTTTAGTTGCATCCGTTATTATTAATCCGATAAAAGACAAAATGAGCATGAGCAACCCTATAATTAAGCGAACGCGCCAAGGGTGTTTCTGTTGCGAACTTTCCATATATCCTCTCTATTTATCTCACCCAATAATAAAGAAGCTGGTTAGAATCAATTACTTTTTTCTAATAAAAGAGCTGTTTCTACATGCATGGTTTGAGGAAAAAGGTCGAATAAATCAATTTTTTTGATTTCATACCCCCCTAAATAGAGCATTTTCAAATCACGACTTAAAGTTGCAGGATCACAAGATACATAGACGATCTTTTTGGGATTTGTTTTAATCGCGTTTTGAATCGCTTCCACATGACACCCGCCGCGAGGCGGATTTAAGATTAACCCATCGAGAGCTCGATTAAAGCAACTATTTTCAAAAGGTTTACAAATAAACTGCACATTTAAAAGATTTTGATTCATCGCATTTTGATTCGCCGATGCGATTGATTCTGGTGTAACATCGAAACCAATTACTTTTGCCGCATGTTTGGCCAAAAAGCACGCCATAACACCGATACCGCAATAAGCATCTAAAATGAGATCTTGGGGTTGAGGGTTCAAATATTCAAATATTTTAAGATAAAGTTTTTCTGCTTTGATTAAATTGATTTGTAAAAATGCCGATACGTCGATTTGAAAAGGCATG
>JACCDV010521152.1_pt1 | contig 21164 bp, 19 predicted proteins | sample 7446131 | NCBI WGS metagenome assembly JACCDV01 (sample SAMN15323448, study PRJNA562643) | freshwater metagenome | isolation source: river surface water | place: USA:Blue River Watershed | collected 2017-08-17 | reverse complement strand
TTTCTAGCCAGTCACCCCTCCCATCCTCTCCCTCATCCAAAACGACTCCCTCTGCCTTCAATCCACCTTCTTCCTCAACCGTGTCAATGGCCCTGAAATTAACGTTTCACTTACCAACTTGTATTTGGCCATCTTCAAGCCTCACCAAACCCACCCTGAGTACTTGTACCAAGCAGAACTGTCCTTTGACCTCAAGTTCGAGACCATTCATGAGCTCGATGGTCAATGCCCACCATAGAAGGCTGCCCTCTCCAAAATCATTGGCTTCAGAATCATCAAGGATAAAACAACCAAGCTCAACCTCTACGCCAAACACCACTCACTCCTTGAACTTTGGCTCATACACCTCTCGAGGCATCTCAACCAATATGGATTCCACAACAACTTCAGGCCCATCAAAAAAATTGGAAAGGGAGGCTTCGCTACTGTCTACTAGGTTGAAAGACTTACTGACAAGAAGCACTTCGCAGTTAAAGCCTTTTCCAAACAGGCAACACTATTATCCTCAGATCCAAATAATAGAATGAACTTGCTCAATGAGATTCAAATGCTTAGGACCTTTGACTCCCCAAACATCATCAAGTGCGAAGGAGTATTCGAATCCTAGAACTCCATCTACATTGTCTTGGAACTCTTATCAAACGGCCAACTCCACAGCCTAATCAACCAAAGGGAAGGAGTGTTCACTCCCTCTGAGATAAAGGAATTCATGAAGGGCATGGTCACTGGATTGAAATAAATGCATGAATACAGAATAATGCACCGAGATATAAAACCCGAAAACATTATGCTCCGGGGATAAACTGGGCTCAATCCCGTTATTGTGGATTTCGGATTGGCAGCTGATGCAGACTCAGAAGACTACATGTTCTACAGGTGTGGAACTCCAGGATATGTCGCTCCTGAAGTTACTACCCTTTCCAAGGGACAACACATTGAACCAGAGTGCGATATCATCTCACTAGGAGCAATCTTCCACATTATGCTGGTCAGAAGGCCTCTCTTTGAGGGGAAGAAGTGCGAGTAGGTCTATGAGAACAACAAAAAGCTCAAGATGAATCTTAACTCCTCCATCTACAAATAAGTTGACTCCTAGGCTCTTGATTTGCTAAGAAGAATGCTGAAAGTTGACCCCAAGGATAGAATAAAGGCCTCATAGATCTTAACCCACCCTTACCTATGCTCTGAGATGGAGGTGTAAGGCGACAAATATACATTATCTCCTGCTTCAACTGTTTCTTCAGTGAAGGGAATGAACTTCTCCGAAGCTGAAGCTTACTTTTGATCTTATTTTAATATACTTCATCAATCCTACTATCCATCCCTTAATGTCTTTACTAATTTCATCATTAAATCAAACTATAATATACTATATGATAGAACCATTTGTTGTTTGGCCTTTTTTTCAATCCATCAATGTTATAATTAATGGCAGCAATAAATAAACTATAAAACAATAAGACCATCAATCTTACCTTCAACCAAGAAACCCATCCCCAAAACATTCTCAACATTAAGCCCAGAAATATATTTACTGCCAAACTCAAATCTAGAGCTGCCTTCACATCCGATAAAGGCTCCAAGCCTCCCTCCAATAAGAGTAGCTTCCACAAAGAGTTAACTCCAACTCTTAGATAAAATTAATTCAAAGATCGCGAAATGATTGATTAAAGCATGCTTAATCAATTTGAACACTTAGACCTCTAAGACTTTCTCAAAGTAGTTATTGTAGGAAAAAGTAAATTATCTTAGACCAAATCCAAAGAAATTATTCGAAGTCTTAATGGAACATGGTTCAAAAACACAGAGGCAGCTCACCCCGTCAGTCGCTTATATTGCAGCCTTCCCATTAAGAAGCAAAAGAGTGCCTTAATAAGTCGAAAAAACTAAGATCTATTAATAAAACCCACAGTAAACGACCAATTTTATAAGGATTACACGCCCCCAAATTTATTTCCCAAGAGGAAGACAAGCCCTGTCAAATCTGTTACACCTCAGATTCGTCCAGATTATATCTAAACCAGCAAATAGATCTTAGATGGTGAATAAATAAAAGGTAAAATTTTAAAGAAAATGACTTTATTTCGATAGAGGACTCCTGAATCAAGAAATAAAAAGCGTTCTTCTTCGTATTTTTCAAAGAACAAGAGCAGTTTACTTAACTTTTTCGAAGGAGATAATGGATGTCTATTGGGTCGAAAGATGGTAATCCATGATTGATTGTTAATAAGAAGATCATTTGTTTTTCTTCGTATTGACTCGATAATGTTATATTTTGCCGCTTTTCTTATCCTTCTAGAACTAATCCCTCAGGATGAACTTTTGAACCTTCCCCGATACTGTCATTGGGTAATCACTCACGAATTTAACATATGTTGGTATCTTATAGTTCGCGATCTTTCCTTTGCAGAATTCATACACATTTTCAGGCGTAATGTGGTTCTGAGCTAAGTCTTTTACTTTTATCACCACTCCAACTTCCTCCCCATACTTCTCGTCGGACACTGCCACTACCTGTGCATCAAGGATACCTTCCATTTTGTCCAAATACTCCTCAATTTACTTAGGATAAATGTTTTCTCCACCACGTATGATCATGTCCTTGATTCTGCCCACAATAGACAAATAGCCTTCCTCATCAAGGACTCCTAAATCCCCTGATTTCATCCACCCTTCTTCAATACTTTTCTTAGTTGCCTCTTCATCTCCCCAATAATTGAGCATTACAGACCATCCCTTAACCCAAAATTATCCAGGCTAGCCTGGTTTACAAACCTACCCTTTTGAGTTTACAATCTTTGCTTATAAACCTGGCAAAATTCGACCTACTGTCGTTGTTTTGCGATGGAAAGGGTCGGTGGGACAAGTTTGGAAGGAGACAGGAGATGTTTCTGTCATGCCATAGCAGTTAGTCATATCTCTTAAGTTAAGAGTATTGATGATTTTGGTCATAAGTGCTTCCGAACAAACTGCCCCAGCTACGATACCAGCCCTTAGGTTTTTAATATCGTAATGAGTAGGATTTTGCTCATAGTGTCTCAGATACTAGATAAACATGGTAGGAACTCCATAGAGGGAGGTGCACTTATATTTGCTTATGGCACTCAAAGTTTTCTTTGGGTCGAATCCCTCACAGACAATAGTAAAGCTGCATCCCCTCACTATGGCAGCCAATGTGCCCATAATCATTCCAAAGCAATGATAGAAAGGAACAGGGATAGTAATATTGTCAGCATGCGTATACTTGAGTTTATTGCCGATGATGAGGGCATTATTGAGAATATTGTAGTGGGAAAGAGTGGCGGCTTTAGGTCTACCAGTGGTGCCAGATGTGAATTGGATATTAGCTGGGTCATTGGTGTCCACATTGTAGTTGAGAAGGGATGATTGGGCTGGCTGATAAAGGTCAGTAATATTCACAAAGCCTTTCACATGGTCTGCCTTGCTATTAATCCTTACGATACCTTTTAGTAAAGGTAACCTTGTTGCATTCAAATTGATGGGGTTTCTGTGTTCGATGTCAGGGATAATGTTTTTGGCGACTTGGATATAGTTTAATGACTTAAAGTGATCGTTTAAAAATAGAACACTTACTCCCACTTTCTCCAAAGTATAGGCAAGCTCCTCGCTCTGATAATTGGGGTTGATATTGACAAGAATTAAATCTGCAATGGCAGCTGCAAGTTGGATTATAACCCACTCACTTTTATTGTAAGCGTAGAGCCCAACCCTATCCTTAGGCTTCAGGTTGAATGTCTTCACCAAACCAGTAGCAAGTTGTTCAGCCTTCGTCAAAACCTGCTCATAGGTAAGCTGTTAATCCTGGTCATATGAATTAATCAAGATTGAGGAACTATATTTATCTGTTATGTCTTTGAAGAGTCTTGAAGTAGAAGCGTTGATGTAGCTAGTATAGTCTGCCCCAACAACATACCCAAAATTGAAACGCATGGCATTAAATAGGAATGCAGGCCTTGCTCGAACAAGATGGGAGAGCAATGACGGTCTGATTTGCATTTAAAATTAAATAAATTTAGATTGCAGTAAGGAGCTATTACAATGATAGCATTTAATAAATGGCATAAATAAAATTGGAGAATGACTAGGAGGGCAAGGTGAGGCCCAACCTCAAGGCAGCCATTAGACTCGCCTAAAAGGAATAGCAATAAATCATCACCCAGCTATCGCCCCTTCATAATCACCTGCTAGTTCACCCTGTCTTCTACTAACAGTAAAAGACAGAACTGCAAAAATACTTGGACATCCCTTCCACATAGCGAACCAGAAAGCACATCAAGAATATCAAATCTGAGTTGAGCTATTTAGCGTGCTTTCAAATACAGTCGGGAAGCGAGGTTCCAAAGGAGGTGCTCGCCATCATGAAGAGAGACATTGACATGTTCACTGGAGTGATCAGTAAATTTGTATACCCAAAGGTATACTCCAAGGGATCTATTATGGAAGAAGTAGCCACTTCGAGGGAAAGCATCAAAATTTTACTGAAGGGAGATGTTGCTATCTTTGAGCCGATCAACCACAAGTCTTACAAGAACTGCCTGAAGAACAAAAATACGAATAATATAGTTACATTATGGCTTAGTCAGCTCGCCCAAACCTTTGCTGGGCCAACACATTAGGTCAAAGAATCAGCCCATGACAATCCTTAGTTAGTTTAAACACTAATAAGCAGTCTCAAAAAGAATGAGCTATTGACTTAGTAAATATGCAGAAAGGTATTGACCCACTCCAATATCATTACCCCCACCACTCCCCATCGCCAGACCAAGCACATCAAGCAAAGTGGCCAGTTAATCAGTTCTGAGAGATAGGGCTTTATAATAAAGCAAGGTAAAAATCTGTAGCACACTGCCATTTGTGTTAGTGAAGTCTACATCATATAGCTACAATATAACGTTTACAAGAAAGCAATAAGTCTTCTCAACAGTGACGAGTAAAAGAATCATATTAGAATTCTATTGAGTAAGTTTTAGATGCTAGAGTACTTTGATGCAAAGTAATATGTTAAGAAAGAGTTCATGATCAACAAAAAGCGTGATTAGAACTAACTGAAAAAGAGAGCCCTCAAGGAATAGTAGGAGAGAAGAAGATAAACAAATCCATTTTTATTAACATTGAACGAGCCCATGCAGAAGATAGTTCGATAGGGAGATTCATAAAGTGAGAGATCCTCAGTCAAAAGTAAAAGTTTTGGTGAGGAGTAGCTTGATCTCTAGACCTATTAAATCAAGTACGATAGCGATATCTACCTAATAATATCAGGCGAGGTTACTATTTTAATTGACCATATCGAATAGATAAGGCTTTCAAACCTTGAGCACGCCTCCAAAGTAAGAACATACAAGATACTTCAACTCTATTCTTCGGATATCTTCGGCTTCTAAGAAATCGGCAAGGTCAAGCAATATAATTTGAGGTACAAGGTCAATAAAAGCACTAAACTACTACTTCTAAGTTAACATGTGTACGTGAGGCACTTTTCATAAATTCCTGGCTTCAGAAAAGCATTTAAATCCTTACAGAACGAAAGGAATCAACTTGTGGAAACCAATATTAAACGTATTGAGAAGACAATATAGGATGGGCTGATTAAGCATTACCAAAGCATCTCAGGACTACAAATAAATGAAAAAGTAAATGTATCTCCCTTAATGACCACTCGCAATTCTCCCAACACTATCAAAAAGGTGTAGTTCTTTGGGAATAAGAAATTTGAGTCAGTTGAGGATCAAATAAAGAGTAAGCTGATCAAAGATATGGAAGGACAGACAAATAACCTGAAGTTCAAAGACATGATAAAGAGTGGCAGCTAGCTTAAGGACAGTCTGTTGTTTGCCTCCATCTACAAGGAACGTCTGCCCAATAAATGCTAAATTGTAGGCAACTACGTTGAAATCAGGAATAGCAAAGGTTCTCTAGAGAGAAGGAAGCTGATCGTGGACAGCAACAAAGAAAAAGGGATATTTAGAAAACTGGGGATAATTAGCGCCGAAGATAGAAATGAGCATAATTTGGCTGTCATTGCCAACAGAAAGAGTAAATACGAACTGTAAGACTTCTACAAATAGAAGAAATAGATTTTAAGAATAAAATCTATCTCTTAAAGCCTACCCAAACTAAATTTCTTCTATGCCAAAAAACCAGATATACTATACAAAAACATTCACAAGCGAGACTATTGACACGATTGACTGATAAAAGAATAATGATCTTGATGTTTTATGATAATAATCAAATGAAAGCAACATCGAAGTAAGTCTCTCCTTCCCTCTTGACCTGTTTCACCTTGCCTATGGATTAGAGGTTTATAGCCGAGAGGTAGTTTGATATCTGTAGTGAATCATCCTCGTTTTTGAATATGCTGAATAGTACTCGTTTTATCTCTTTGTTCCGGTTGAACACTCTAACATCTACATTATCACATATCTTACTCTATTCAATCACTATCTATTGGTCGAACCAGCACTTAGTCTACAAGAACTTCTATTCGTTAACTTCCTTCAGAGAACTGTAGTTGGATAGGTTGAGTGTGTACTCTTCCATTTAGGCAGCATTCGGAACGCAGTATCCAATCAATGCAAAGAACATGAAAAGCTCGCTTAGATTCACATATGCAATGTTGGATCGATCGAGCATCTTAACGAATCCCTCGATATTCGATATCTTTAATGATTTCCACGATTTGGGAGTCAGCTTCTTAAGGCTTTCGCTGGACTGCATAAGGATAGAGTTACAATGAGTTTGGATAGCAGTACGGTTAGTCTTTTTGTACTTATCTTGCTGCCCTCAGCCTCGTTGCTCACTAACTTGTAAATTTGCTGCAGATTTGAAATGGTGAAATGATTGTCACTGGCTCTTTCCTTGGCAGGCAGTATGGTCGGCTATATAAGAATATAGATTACCTTTTGCTTTTAGAAGTTCCTGATGAGCTCAGTTTCAACTATTTCAACATGCTTTATCTGTACTTCGCTTTATATCTTTTGCTCTTTTTCGATAGCCCTCTTGAAGATCTTAGATAGACCAAAAATGGCCTTTTGCTCGACCTTGTGAGTGTACACATAAAGATCTTCGAGTTCGGCATATAGCTTATGGGCACTGGCAAATGTTTCTGAGATAATTTTGTAGCCTAAGGTCTTAATACGGTTGAGTCTCTGCCTGAGGATTGCTTTCTATGTATTGACTGCAGCCTTGAGCTCGACCTCCTCAGGAGTTGGCTCCTTGATTTATTAGACCTACTACTTCCCTCCCTTCTTAGCTGCTTTCTTCTACTATTTCTTAGGAGGGGCTCCTTTTCCTCCCTTCTTGTTCTTATCGTCCACGACCTCCTATTCTCTATTCAATATTCTTATGGCTTAAGAAATTATCTTGTCCAGCTTTGGGCAGGCACTGTCTTTGTATCCTTACAAGGAAGTATAAGTTTCGCTATTTATTTAAGGCGCAAGTGGCTCAAAGGTCTTGGTGTTGCACATAAACTTCTTGGCATAGAAGTCAACAATTATCTTTTATGATGCTGCGAATCGATTAAGCTAGGTCTGAGCGAGAAGATAAAGGCACTAATAGATTAAATCTATTTGTGCTTCTAACCATCCTGAGCTGATGATAGAATTCCTCTCACTTATTGCGTCTTACTTCTTCTCCTACACCAAAGCCAATAGGTCATTCTACAAATCTTACACTCTCTGGTGTAGCTCCTATTTGGTGTACTCGAACGCAAGCATATCCTAGTTTTGAGTCAGGAAATGGTTATAGTTTATTTGAAAATCTTTTATCAAATGGAATTTATGGTCAGCTCGAGTCAACAATCCAATGAAGTTCCTCTTAAGCTGAGCCAAATAGGACCTCTTAGATTTTTATTGTTGGGAGAGGGAGTGGAATACTTTCTTTAGACTGTTGATGGTGGTTGATTCAATCCTATTCCACACTTCTGCTGTCTGGGTGATGAACTGGGCATCGATGTCAACCTTATTCAACGCCAGTGTAAGTTCTTACTTGAGCACTTCAGGTTTGGCCTTGCAGCACTTTTATTTTATTGCCTGCTTTTACTTCTGCTTTTTCTACATTTACTCCAGATTCTTTTTCTTCTCCTCTTATTCCTTTAAGGCTCTCGCCTTTGTCTCCTCTTTGATCTTCATTGACTCATTTATCTTTTACAAGATAGAGCTTTGTAAGGTACTGCTATCTGTATTTCCTTATATTGATAGCCAGCAGTTTTTGTTGCCTTCCTCCACCTTAACTCCAAACAAATTGAACCAACTCTCCAATCCACTTTTATTTTTAAGCTTGAAGTGATTCCTCATGGCCAGTGCTGAAGCTTTCTCACCTTCCTTTAAATGTCCTGGATCCACCTAGTCATAAATATTGACCATTTGGTTATTGATCCATCTTCTGCCCAACATACGATCAAAAGAATTCTAAGGGGTGACGTTGATCCACCAAACAAAGTCAATGCCACATCCTTTGATTTGCCTCTCGATTATCTTAGGGTTGGTGGGTTTGACCAGCTTTGAGAACTCCTCTATTTTGCTCTGAAGCTTATCCTTTTGTAGAAGATCATGAGGCTGCACTCCACTGATGAGTCGGCAGAGCTCAATAGCTTGCTTTTGAGTATTAGGGAAATCAAGTATAATGGCCTTGCTGCTTTTCTGCACGCTCTAGCTCACCAACTGCACAATAGTCTCGTCCTCTAATTATCTGCCACTAAAGCACTGGGCTGCAATGTGGCTTGTCTCTTTGGAAACTTAAATCCCCTTCCTTTGAAACTACAACCAGTCATTCAGCTTTTGCTATATGAGTTTCTAGACCTCAATCACTTGGAATTGATATTTTTCAGCCAACGTAGAAGCAATTTCATGCTTGCGGGCAAATTAAAGACCAAGCAATGCAATTACAAGTCGATCACTTTTCACTTACACTTGGCTGTTGCCATCATTCTGATAGTACTTTTGGAAGATAGTCTTTAAGATGTTGCCGAGATAATAGTTGTTGACGGTTTCATTGGGCAGTGCATTGTCGTCCTTGGGGTTGGTGCTGACCTCTTCCTAGGGACGAGTAATCGGTATGTTCCATTAGTGAGAGCCTTAAATGTAATGTTTCAGCCTAAGTGAGCTTTCCTCCTCATCTGGAGTGCCCTCCACAAACTTAACAAACTAGGCTTGTAACTACTACTCATCGATATGCTTTGAGTTGCGCTCTTGAGCACTCACATACATCTTCTCAGTTATCTCCAAAAGCTAGCATACCATCTTTTAGCATTGAGAGTAGATAGCCTTTCTTGATTTGGCTTGATTCACTCTTTCGAGCTGAGTCATTTTGGTGAGGGCTTAGTCAACTTCCTTTCTATGCTCTTCTCGATAGGTCTTCAGCAGCTAATCTTTTTTGAATTTGGCATTGATCGCTCTGGTTTACTCTTTCTCTTTGATCTTTTAAAGCTAGACGTTTTTGTTCTAGATGATGATACTTTTGTTTTGCCATGCCCTCCAAATTTCATACTGGATTTCCTTCTCCTGCTTGGAAGTTTGCTCAATGGTGGAAATTATGCACCTCTCTCTCCTGTTTATTTCAATCAGTTGGTACTTCTTCATCTGCTCTACTATCATCTTTCTCCTCCTCTTCTCCCTCTGGTGCTTCTTCTTTTAGTTCTATCCGTTAGGCAGTCTCTTCTCCTCTCTCACCTCTAAGATAGGCTTCTCTTTTGTCTTTGTGTTCCTCAACTCTTTAACTGGTTCTTCTTCGTCAGATTCAATCTATGGTCCTTTTCTACTTTTGAGATTCTTCCTTTCGAACTCTGCAATATCTGATTCTAAGGCTTTTAGGGCACTCGCCTCGGAGTTGATTTTGGATTTAAGCTTAATGTCTTGTTCCCTCTGCTTGAACTCTGTATCCTTATTTATTTGAATTTGCCTTATTGTCATGTTATTTGCCCATTTCTAACGATTCTAAGCCTACCATTGCTTCCTGAATTCCTAAGACTTCTTTAGGTTGTCCCTCTCCTGCTCGTAGAATTTGTTCCTTAGGAGAAGTTTAGACTGCAGTTCCTTTTCTTCATCCTGGGCAGCCCTGAGGGTGCTATTGAGTTGAAAATCATTGAACTTCCTGAGTAGCTGATGCTCGATGATTTCTTTCTGGGCAGGGTGGAGTTCGTTGAGCTGCTTGACGAAGTGTTCCTTCTGGACTTGATCGAACTTGTCCTTGCTGATTTGAATCTTCTTAAGGGGCGTTAATGTTTTGCTTAGCTTATTCGTCTTAGAAAAGGCGTTATCGTTGGTCTTCTAAAGTTGCTAAGTATCATACTACGTACTGTCTTAAGTTCGTATAGAAGCTTCTTGGCCACTCCAAGCTGCCGATTTATGATCTTGAAGGCAGTATTGGAGTCGTAGGTGACGCGGAGGGCAGTGAGGGTCTAAAGCAAGAGCGAAAAATTTTTAACCCTAGAAGCCTTATCGTCTCTAACATAACCTGATGATTACTTGTCGATGAACTCATGGAAATTGAGCTGTTGACTGTACTTCGCAAGCAGCTCCCCGAATAGGAATCCATTATGGAAATCCTCTTAGAAATTGGTGATTCTCTTTGAAAGCTGTATTTAATCGTTGAGCCAATTCAGCAAAAGTTCTCCCATCGATGTTACAAAAACTCAAATTAACTAATAATTTTAAATCAATTATTCATCTGTTATTGATCAACCGTCAGCATTTCAAATGCTCCCTTATTTTCATGGATGAATGCTGTTCACAAGCCTGGGCGAGGTATTTGATGTAGCCAAGTCCGTAGTCGGTAAATTTGCCGAAAGCTGCCTCAAACGAGTCGATGGATTATCTAAGACATTAGAAGTTGATTTAGGTTGGGTTGTATGAGCCCGATAGTGAGAGTGTGTGAGCGAAGGCTGAGAAGACTTCATCGTATCTTTGCATGGACTTCATTTCCTCCATCATCTACCTGAAAGTTTAGGCAGAGTGATCACGAGAATACAGGGCAGATAATGACTGGAGCCTCATTGTCCTGCTATCCATTGTGCTGCTTTTACTTGCTACCTTTCTGCCAACCTTCACTATGGGCATTATAGTTCGAAGGTTGGTGGACACACTTGCCTTGGTTCCTCTTAAAAATTATCCGATTTTGTTTGTCTTGTAGCTGAGGTCACCCCACTGAAGCACATGGCTTTTATCAGTAAGCTTTTGTATGACTTCGAACTGTTCTTGGAGTGTTTCTTCATAGTTCCCTTTCTCAGTGTCCTCAACAAAGTTCACACTGAAAAGGTCACCGAGGCATGATCCGATATGCTTTCCACCAACCACGTCATCAGGAGAGCAGTAAGTACCCCAAGAAGATTCACTTGGATTGGCTGCAGAAAGGGCATAAATTCCATTGTCCTTAGGCAAATTAACAAACATTGAACCTGACTCACATGCCTACAGATAGAAGACAAGCTTTTTATATTTACCATTCATCTTAGCAAAGCTTTGCAACAAATGGTCTGCGTAGAGATACTTTGATGGGAAAGCGATAAGACCAGGAGCTCCATGGTCTGAGAAGAAAATAAAGACATTATCATTGCTTGTTGACTCAAGAACTCTCTCAGTGCCTTTGCCCTTTACGAATGCCTTGTTGCCCTAGAGAACAGCTTGGAAGACTTCGGGAGTGACATGAGCTTTATCATAATCAATTTTGATTCCCGCATAAACATCCACTCCTGGTTCCTTGTAAGTGGGCTTATTGAAGACTTTGCCTTTGAAAGGGTTAGTGAGATGGTGGGCGATATCGTCATAAGCTAGGGTGATAATTTTATTGGCGTCATACCCTCCTTTGATTAGCACTTGGTAGGCATGGTAGACATCAGCTTGATGCCTGTAGTTGGACCAAGTGTGCGAGCCTGCCACCAGCACAGCCCAGTTCTCACAGTAGCTCACTGTCAAGACCAATGCTAACAAAATGATTAGCTTCATTAAATAGATTTAATATAAACGCCCTCAAGGTCAAATAAAATTACAAACAACTAAGCCTATTTATATGAATGCGTATATTAATACAGATATTTTCGATCACATTAATTATAAGTGAGTGAATGAGTGGGAAGTAATTTGGGCAGCTATGCGCGTTGCCCGAGGTGCTGCAGTTCTAGTTCCGAGAAGAGCAGGAGATGCACAGCGAAATAGTGATAACTAACCTGGTGGATCGCATGGTCAGCTTCAAGGTACGCCATCCTAAATGCAGATTAAAACCAACAAGCCAGGACTCTACCTGGTCAAACCTATGGAAGGACAAATCTATAACAAATCCAATGCCAAAATCAGCTTCAAAAGGAAAGAACTCACCCTCGATAACTTCAATCTCATACAAGCCAACCCAGGACAAAATCGCTAAAAATTCCTCATAGAACTCAGCAGCGAGTATGAGGACGGAGTTGGAATCACTCAAAAGGCTAACCAGGTTGTGTACCTTGCAGTCACTTTCCATAAAGCGAAAAATAGCGAGGGGAGCAGTAAAATCCCAGAATAGTTGAACCCAAAGAAGAAGGATTCATCAAGACAATCCCAATAGGTGCAGTCATCTGCTTCATAAGCCATCCAATAGAAAGTAAACCTGGCTATATGTTAGAAGAGATAGCTTGAGGGGTTAATCTTAGCCAAGCAGACACTTCTCGCGCAAAAGAAGAATGCCAGTTCGCAGTCTAAGGGATTCACCCTGCAAGACCTCATCTACACAGTCATATTCTTTTTCTTGCTCGGCTTCATCATCCTCTGATCCATCACATCTTATCAAATAATTGATCTATGAAAATCACAAATCATATCATCACCCCCACAGGAATGAACGCAAGTGGTCGTAGCTTAGCCTCCCATCATCTTCCCATCGTTTCTAAGGAATTGGCGAAAGCATCAGGCGTGAGTCGCCTTTTCCACTCAGTATTGTCGCGATTGATGGAGTCTTTGCTAGTTTGCTTACTTTATTAGTGTTTTTCACATATTTGTTGTACTTTTCATCCAAATTCTTCTTTTATTACTCCCTTTTTCGAGTTGAACCATACGAGTGCTTGGCTTCAGTTGGTTTGGGAGATTTGTAAGAGTTGGCAAACTGGCCGAAGTCAGAGGAAGAAAGCTGGTATACGAATTAGTGAGTGGGAGTATTCTAAATCCTCACTGACTTTTTGTTTCTCTTCTTCTCAGATGTATCCGCGTAGTCATTTCTGTTTATTTACTATTACTAGTTGTATTGTTTGGGCTTGCTTGAGTAGTCTTGTTTGGGCTTGCTTGAGTAGTCTTGCGTGTACTTGCTGGAGTATTCCTCAATGTATTTGATGGGCTCATAGTACTTGCTGGGCTAAGGCTTGTTCTTAGACGAGTACTCAAATCCTGTGGAGTGATCCCATTTGCTGACATAGTCATTTGAAGAAGGATTGTATTAAAATTGTTTGATCTCAACCGATTATACCTTTTTGGAGTCCTTGCTGGTCAAGCTTGCCTTACTGGTGGAGAACTTCATCAATCCTTCATCTAACTTAGCAATATTAAGCTAGTCTTATTCTTATTTTTTAATCAAATTGGAACTATACCGTTTGTCTAGGCTTTTTTATAGGAAGTTAACATCTAAGAAATCTTCTTACGGCTTTTAAAGAATATTTGATATTTTGTTCTGTCTGGCCTGTGGCTTCGCATAATTGCTAGTATTAGCTCTTTAGTGTTTCTTTACTTCCCTCTTTGGGAGACTGCCTTAGCTTTCCTTCACATAGTGCTTCTAGTATTGACTTTGCACCCTTCCTACCTTCACATCCTCCTTCTGATAAGTATTGTTGTTATCAGAAATATAGTTGTTGTATTTGTTGCGGATGTAGTTCTATATCTCCTCGTCTGAGTGCATACCTGTAAATGCAGATGCTCTCCCCTCCCTCTCACTCTCCCTTGAAAGAATACTGTCACGCTTTACCACTACGTCGAACTTGGATTAGACTGGAGTATACTGAGCATAGAAAGGCACTTAGTTATTCTTTGTGTAGTATAGGTCAATAGAAGCTCTCTTCATATGGCCTGGCTGAAATTAGGCCTTGCTTTATTATTGTAGCTAGCTTGCTTGATACTTTTACTCACTCACCTCCTGCTACTTATCATCAACTCTCTCTCGCATCTCCTCAATTGATTGAATACTATTGGCCACTTCATTTTGCTATTAGTTGCACTCTAGGCTTTTGCTGGTGTGCACATTCTGCACGTTCTAATTGTTTTGAATTGATTTGAGGGCCTCAAGATTGGGAGCAAATGAAGCAAGCTGATAAGGCTACACTTTATTGACAGCAAAGGACTCAAAGCCTATGGGTCCTTGAGGGTTAAAGCTTTTGAGAACTTGGTCATTCTAAATGTCTGAGCTAGCCTTTACTTCAGGCTCATAGTTCTCTTTCATTCTGATTTATGAATCATTTTCTTTATCTTTGCTGAAATCCTCTTCCTCGCCTATCTGTTCCAGTGAATGCTGTAGATGAGGCTGCTCCCTATTCTACGCCTTATAATAATTAAATGTCCCGGTCACTTGAATATCTTCCTACCTTTATTACTCATAATACTCAACCTAGTGTCCACCCTAAAATTATTACGAGTGTTTGTTTTATTCGTTCTATTTATTGCTGAGGACTTCACTGCCCACTTTGTCTATTATTGAACGCATCGTATCAGCTTGAGGAGCCTCAAAGGCCAACGTACTCTCACGGATCTATATCCTATATTAGGCGTTCTAGTTTTGAGGGAGGTTCAGATTGGTTTACACAATTTATTAAGTCTTTTACTGTTCTTTCTTGGGCGATTCTAAGAAGAGAGTTTCAGTGATCTGATGCACAATGTTAAGCTTCTTATTATGTGCTTGCTTCACAGGACTAGAAATGCAAATAGATTGCTGAGGGCTGCCAAAAATAGAAAGCCGACTAAACTTATCAGATTTGTTCAAGAATAAGTTGCTCTTTTGAGAATCATTGCCAAGAAGGCTGCTTTGATGATGAGTATGATGATTGGTCGGGATAAAACTTGATTTCTGGAAAGTTATTTTGGGTGAGCCAGAATTATAAAAAGCCTTCTTTTAGAACCCTGAAGAAAAGTTAAAGTTCTCTTTGTAGTGCATGAGTGGGATAGAAACCGTGCTTTGTGATGGGTTAGTAGTGAGTTTTTGAAAATGAAGTGCATCCAGACTATGCATCCTCTTGAGCTCAGGTCTATTCTATGCTTTGATCTGGATGCTTTCGTTACTGATTTTTCTAGAATGAACAATATTGGGCTGGTGGACTGAAGATCTCCTTATCAATATATCAGTGCGAATGTACCTCTGTAAGCTCAACTCGTTTTGGTACGCGTATCGTTCAACAATAAGGACAGCTTGTGAGTAATTTGGGTTGTTAGCACGGAATAATTCTTTTAAATTCTGCGGCAACTGTCCTGCCTGTGTCTTTCTCTATATTAAATCAAATATCTTCCGAACGTGGGAGGTCTAAACCCTGCTCTTGTCAAATATTCCCCCGATTGACTGCTAAGGAAAGTTATTGTTGTGCGATTTGTTAAGCCACACCTTAGCTTTACCCCATTGGTTAAATCCAATCAGATTTTAGTGAGGTTACACTGCTCCAAATAGAGTTGTAAGGGTGTTGAAGCCCTTGAAGACTGCTGCAAGAATGGTGAGTGCTTCCTCAAGTTAAAGGCCACTAACCTGTTCGAGCTTAACTGGAATATACTAAATGAGGAGCCGAACGAACTGTTCATTGAAGCATATGCCTTGGTTGGGAGTCAGGGCAATATGATAGACATTTACAAGGCTTTGCTCTGAAGCTCTTAGTTAGTACCTATTCATATCCTCGATGGAAGGCACATTGTAGAGCCGATATATCTCAGCCAACTCATGAGTCTTCTTGTTTCTCCAAATCTCTCCTATTTCGTTCCTTTGAGTGGGCTCCCAATCCTGTTGGCGATAGTTGCGAACGATTTCATAATCTTAAGGACCCTTAGAAGCATTCCCCATTGCACTGCTTATATAGAAATAATAAACGGTTTAAGTTATAAGCATAGAAATCATCATTCTATTGAACCAATATTCTCACTGGATTTATTTAGCAAACCATTCCCACAACAGATACCTCCCAATTACATATATTTATGCTCACTATTTGGTATGTTGCATTGGTTTGAAATTAAAAGCAATAAATAATGATAAAATGTGAGTTGGTATAATTTGATAATTGAAACAGAAATGAAAAGCGAGTTACAGCCAAGACCCGAGTCCAAGAACATCAACAAGACAATCAGACCTGCCACCAGATACAGCAATCCTTAGCTTGCCCAGGAGTGCTTCAAGAGGGGGAAGGAGTAGCAGCAAAAATAAGTGTATAACAAAGCAATATAGCAATATCTCAAGGCCTTAATGTATGACCCCAGGTACTTCCAAGCCTACTGCAATATGGGAACTTGCTACAGGTCTCAAGCAAAGTACTTAGAGTCTCGCTCCATGTATCTCAAGGCCATCGCCATCAAACCAGATGATCCTATCAGTCATTATAATTTGGCAAACATCCTCAGGATAATCGGCAACTATGAGGAGTCCATTCGACACTATGAGTTCGTGATTGGGCTGCAAGAGAAAGACAACAATAATATAGGGTCGTTGTATCTGAATTCACTCGTTAATATAGGCATCTGCCATAAAATTATTGGGCAGGTAGAAAGGGCGATAGATTACTATGAGAAGGCCCGTAAGATCGATCCTAAAGATGAAACTATCATCTTCAATCAAGCAATGGCGCATATGGCTAGTCTATAAGCCATGGACACAGACATTTTTCTTGAAGTGTCCAAAGAAAAGGCTTGGAAAGCTCAAAGTCTATTCAAACAACTTTCCAAGAACAATCCTAATAGCGAAATGGCAACAATAAAGCTCTATAGAATATCGAGTATTTTGGATAAATCGAACTAAAATTTGAATTCTATTGTTAAGAAGCTCAAAGAAATGCTGAATAGCAAGTCCACTCTGAAGGACGACATTAACGATTCCTTAGGATTCGTGCTTAAACTGCTCAAACAGTACTAGATGAGTGCTACCCACTACCAATCAATGAAGAGCATCAAGCCAGCTCCACCAAAAAAATAAGAACAAGCTAATATCTATGACTCTGCTTCTGGATTCGTCAATGAGAAGATATATACCTAAGAGGAGGTAATTAAGCTTATCGAGGAGGGCGAAATCAGCAAAGTGCAGGCACACATTGCTAAGCTATAGGACAGTAACATTTCCAAACATGTCTTCAATATTGCCATAGAACTGCACCTATTTGAGGAGGAACAGTCAGATCATTTGATCAAAGCAGCCAATATATTCCAAAAATATTTTTTCCCCAACAAGGTAGAAATACCCTTTGATAAGCTCAGTATTGAAGGCCATAAGATTATAGGCAAACTCTATGCTAGCCAAAACAAATACAAATAATCCATCAAACATTTCGAGTACATAAGCTCTCAACTCAAAAGCAACGCATAACGGTCAAAGGTGCATAGTTAACTTGGGAACGACTACTAAGCGTTGGGAGATCGTGAGAAGGCACTTGAGCAATACAAGCTTGCTCTGTTGGAGTAGCCTGATAATTACGAGATGATATATAATGTGGGATGCTGCCTCCACTAGATGGGAGATCAAGGCTAAAGCAACAAATACTTCTAAAGGTTCCTCGCTCTTATCGAAAAGGACCACAAAGTTTATTTACCCACAAAGAATCTTTATATTGCTGATTGCCTGGTCACCATGGCAAGCTCAGCAGTCAATACTCCTGACGAGTTTAAGCTTTACGAGAAGGCATGGAAGGCCATCAAATAGGTACAGTCCTCGTCTGAATAAACTAATGTTGAGTTCTAGCAGGACAAGCTGACAAATTATTACCTGCGCTGGGCCGATTTGCTTTAGTAGAAGATATTTAATAGCCAAGACAAAACCTCATAAGACTTCCTTACCACAAAAGAAACCCTGCTCTAGGTCTATATGAACCTATTGGAAAGCCCCTCCTGCCCTGATAGAGACGCAATCCTCAATAACTGCGCCATTCTTTATTATCAATAAAAACTATACATGAATGCGCTTGCTAACTTAAATCAAGTAGTCTTCCAAACAGCGACATCACTCAATAGTCTTGCCCTCGTCTACCTGCACCTAGGCGAGCACTTAATGGCCACTAAGAGCATTTACGAGGCATCTGATAAGGACCCATAAGATGCAATTATTGGTTTCAACAAGGAAGTTATTGAGTGGATATATGGGATCGCCCGTGAAGGAAGACTCTTTAATCAAATAGACAATACTCAGGACAATTTGATTGCTGCAAGATGGCACTATGGACTGCTATTAATCGATGCACTGTCGCATAAACTCAAGGAGGAAAATCGCTAGGATTCCGAAGCCTCTTAAATTGTTAATCAGTTTCTTGCCAGTAAAGCTTTGGTTGAAGCAAATCTGTTAGATACTCAAAAGGTCAAATATAGATTTCTTCTTAAATTGCTTCATCTTCCAAGCAGTACTTCCAATGTGGTCTCTTAGAGGATTATAAGCAAATGCCTTAGATAAAGCAAGGACATATAGCAATCAACAAAGGGTATTATATCTGAGCTCCAAACAGAAAAAGATGTGAATGAAGCTATGATAGGCCTCATCCTTAACATTTTCATCTTCATCAATAGGGATAAATGGCTTACTATTTTGGCATATTTATCAAGCAACTATAAGCCCAAAAGCTAAGTTGTTTACATCTCAATGGATAGAAGAGTCACCATTTCCTAGTAATCCCTCACCAAGTAATACAACTATAACACAATAAACGATCTGATTAGCAATTTTTGTAGTTGGGAGTGTGAACTCTAAGACAAGATAGTCACTGTCATCCATTTCGTGTAAAAGATATACTATCATTTCAATTTCAGAGAACTCTTAGACGTGGAGTACCATGTGCCTCGACACAACCAATCCAAAGACTGCAGTATGACTCTCAACAGGCTACTAGAACTCACATACAGAGTCTTTCATATCAAAAGCACAAGTGCAATAGTGTCAACAACAATTTCCGCCATGAAAGGCGACATCATTCGAAGAATGAAAAATGACTTTTAAATACATATGAGAAGTTAGTCATTTGCACCCATCACTCTTGGGCAGAAATTCACTTTGGCCACGCTTCATGCAAACTTTTAGTCAAAAGAGTAGTGCATTAGATTCATTAAGGAAATTCAAAAGGAATCGGCTCATAAAAAAGATTTAGGGAATTTCAATAATTGCTAATAAATCGAAGTAATTGTTAGCGGAATATTGAGGGTTAAGTGTGTATGGACTCCAAGAGATTCCTTGATGACCGCCATTCATTCTCTCATAAAATCTCCCATCTAGATGCACTTGCAGTCAGTGCTCGAGATCTAGTAAAACTTAGCTTTTCTAAAGGAGGCAGGGGGTGCATGGTCGGTACTGTAGAAGATGTAGGAATTTAACTGATTCAATAGGTGATGATAAAATAAAATGGTTAATATCAGTTTAATTGAGCTGACTCTGCCTTGTAGAGCTGCTTGTTGCGACGATTTATTATATTCTCAATCTCCATCTTCATCTTGCGGGCAGTTGAGATCTTCCCTTCCTTCTCTTTCCCTTTCTGCAACACAGTGCTCTTGTACTTGACTGAACTCTACAATCCTCCCATTGGCTTCCCTTTACTGTTGATCTATCTTTCCGTAATCAATCTCTAGTTTTCCTTTTAGGCTTGGTGGGATGGCTTTTTGGGATATTTGATGGGTGCGGGTGGATTAGCTCTGTATAGCTCCCTTGAGAGGTTAATATTAACTGTCTTCTTGTCCTTCGATCGTTAGCTTTTACTGGTTTTGAGCTGCTCGATCCTGTTTAGAATTTAGTCTATCTTGGTCAAGGGAGACTGATTCTCTAGCTTTATTTCTTTCTTGTTGATGGAAATGGCATAGCCTTCACGAATACTTTTAGGAGTTGTCTTGAGCTCAATCGATTTGCGTCTGGTGCGGTCAGTGCAGCAAGATTTTTTGTCCATCTCACCTTAAGTACTAAAGTTGTCAATAGTGAAAGCTGTATTTATTGTAATGTAAGGAATTTCTATCTATTGCTCTCCAAACAACAGACAATTATCACTAAGGTCAGGCAAACAGTTCCCTCTCATGTCTGGCTTTAAGCTCAAAGAAATGCCCATTTTTCGATCGTTTTCTATTGCCTTAGAAACTTATAAACTGTGATCGAGGCCTAATTGGACTTTAGATCTTGTGTTTGGGAGAATAATGGGATTGGAAAATCCAACTTTCTTCTATTTGAGGACAATCTTTTTCGATTTATTTGCTTTCTAATGTGTAAAGGCATCTTATTCTTTGACTTATTGACAGCTTACATTATGATTATTAGCCTTTTATTTAGCGTATCTCTTGAGTGCCTACAAGGCAATAGACATTTCTTTACCCACCACTTGGCTTAGATTCATTTAGAGGATTTGGTTCCTCATCTTTTCTTTCTACAATCTTTGAAATGCCTCAAAGCAAAACCTAAAGCGATTTCGACCAATTTTTTATATTCGATTGAATATTGAATATAGAGATTTTACTTTCTTTGTATAATTTTTAGTCTCTGTAAATGCCTGCGAAATAAGCTGTTTTTCAAGAAGGACTTATCTTTTACCAACTACTGCTGCCACCGAATCACAAAGAGCACTAATATTCCTCTCTGAATAGCTTTCTTACTCTTTTCTCTTTTGTTATTATGGTTCTTTTGCTTATTTTGTTAAAGATTATTGATGTTCATGTACATAAGAGTTGCTTTTGGCTTATGATTTAAATTTCTTCAGGTTCTGCTCAAGCTTACAGAAGAAAAAATAGTAATGATTTTTCACTTTCAGCCTCAGCAAATGGCTGAGACGGACTAAGGTAGCATTGTGCTGTTCGTCCACTTCCTTCTTTACCTTCACTATCTTATCAGCATGGCTTATTGAGCTCGACCTCATTACGTTAGAGTAAGGATTAGAGAGTGTATTTTTGAGCATAAGGGAGGTGGACCTAGGGTTGGCTGAGGAGTTGGCCAAGAGAGAGAGAAGCAAAGTGTTGGTGCTCATAATTGGTCGATTTTAATATTAAAATTATGATATTTAACAA
>JACCDV010213465.1_pt1 | contig 21165 bp, 12 predicted proteins | sample 7446131 | NCBI WGS metagenome assembly JACCDV01 (sample SAMN15323448, study PRJNA562643) | freshwater metagenome | isolation source: river surface water | place: USA:Blue River Watershed | collected 2017-08-17 | reverse complement strand
GTTGGCTATCCGAAGTATTACGAGTGGCGCTCAAGAAGCGGGTGCACCTTTTGCTTTTTTCAACAAAAGATTGAGTGGGTACGCTTGAAAAGCAAGCACCCCCAGGCATACGAGGAGGCCAAAGCGCTGGAGAAAGACGCCTTGGAGCATGGCTCACCTTTCACATGGACGAAAGGTGAATCGCTGACCGATTTGGAGAATCCGGAGCGCGTGGCGAAGATTGAAGCTGACTATGAGTTGCGTCGTGCACGTATGCGTAAAAGCATTCCCATCAACCCACTACGTCCAGTAAAAACCTGCCCTGAAGACATTGATGATGTCTACGGGGAGGACGAAGGCAACGGTGCTTGCGCCATTTGCCACAAATGAATTAACAATGGTAGAGAGGGGCTAGTTTGCTGGAATCATTCATCAGTAATAAGCCAACTTGCCCGATATGTTCGACAACACGTGGACTAGCCGAGCAGTTAACGGAGGTGGCACTGGCCGCCCAGTTACTTGAAAATGTATCCATCTTTAAAAATGAGCATGACTGCGTAGAAATCAACACTAAGACGATTGGAGATTGGTTCAGACTAGCAGCGCAGCTAGAGTCAGTAAAAATTGATGCTTGGAAATTAGATCCGGCTGTTGAAGATGCGTTTTTTTGTGAGCCAGCCGCTTATCAATTTGACGCTTACAGCAAGCATTACACGGAGTATGCTACTGCGCTTACTAGATTTATTTTTGTCTGTAATGGTTTAGAAGAAGCGTATAGATTCATAGACCATTTGTACCCGTCGATATCAACTCAGGCGCTCCTAGGGAAGAAGGCTGCCAAGAAATCTCCCAGCCTTCGTGCTGTAAAGATACTTGATGATTTATTCGCTAGACATGGCGAGTCAACTTATCCAAAAAGTTTCTCTCACCATTGCGACAATTTCATTCAGATTTTTCGCCAATATAAAGATGCTCACAAAGCAAAATTAACTGGACTCGAACCAGGTGATGAAGCCCTTCCATCCTACGCGCTTCAATTAATTAGAAATCTTCGTAACCACGTTGCTCACGGCATCTTCCCATTAAGTTCTCCTGCGGAGTACGGGGGCTTAGAAGACGGCGCAGAGTTGATGCTATTACTCAGACATGCCTGTCGGGTCGCATGTCTCTACTTGCAAATAATACTCAAATGGTACAGTCCGGGATTCATGTCTGAGGATTACATAAATATGTGCAATGCCAATGGAGAAGAGTTTGATCGCTTTCTAAAAAATTGCACCCTAGATTACATTTTGAACCTGCATCAGGCGTCAGATTTTGCGATCCACAAAGGTCTGTACGGACGAAGTTAGTCGTATTTAAAATGCATATCGTTGTGGTGCTGAACACAGCCTAGCGAAGCCATGCGTCTAACTTATCGAATACACGTTGACATAGGTGCTCTGACCTTTGTGCAATAAACGTTGAATCCCAGCGTAGGCCATGTTGACCTCTATATGCCAAAGGGGCTAGATGCGATAAAAATCCAGATGCAGCTGCTAGTGTTGAAAGTGATGGTGGCACACTACCAATTCCAAGTAAGGTTGCCAGTGCAGCACCAGTAGGGCCCGATGCAGTCGAACTTGGCATGGTGAGATTCCAGTAGTAAAAAACCTTATCCGGCCACTCGGAGTAAATTGAGGAATTTACCGGGCCAGATAGCAGTGTTAGATTTCCAATCTTATCAACGATTGAATAGTTGCCAGGATAAATCGCTGAATCAAAATGGCTTGGAAATTTTACCGTTGAAGGCTGATCGCGAGTTGCAACATGCTCAATAACTTCGTAATCACTTGAATGCCATACTCGGCAATTAAGAAGATCTGCTGAGTTGGGCATGCCAGATGTAAAGAAGCCTTCATTTCCTTTGGAAATATCAGGGGCAGCATCATGAGCAGAAACAAGAAGGGCGAAACGGCAAACAGCTTTACGTGAATACCATGAGTTCTCTTTGGCTGAATCAACCCAAAGTTGTCGAGCTAAAACTGAGTTACTAGAATTGTAAATTTTTTGGTTTTCTAGAGCTTGTCTGTATGCGGATTTTACGAAGTTGGTTGTTTGATTGCTTGATCCGTTGGCTATCGAGATGTTTCCTGCCGCTGATTGAAACAAGGCGCGATAGTCTGCGTCTGGAAAGCGTCCATGTTGCGCTCCCATATAGAGCGTAAAAAATGCAGCAGTTGCTTCACAAATTTCCACAAATTCAGCAGCTGCTGTAGTTTTGTTCGCGGCAATGGATTGAGCGCGAAGCAGTTTGGCATAAAAAACGCTTAGTACCGTATGTGCGAATTGATGACCAGCGTCCTTAAGGTAGAAAACGCACAGTGCAGCCCTATCTGCCTGCAGAGCGCTAAGCCCCATCGACATTAAATGGTTGCAAAGGCTGAAATTGGCTGAGTTCTTCGGTGACTTCCTAGGTTTCACAAATGTTAAAAAATACTCAGCTTGATCCGCTATGGAAGTAACAAAATCTATAGACTTTTGTGAAGGAGCACCGGAGGTAAGTGACTTTTCTAAAGTATCGGTTAGCCAGTCTCTTTCCTCACTAAATCTTCGGCTTCGCTCGAGCCCATTGAAAACCAATGCAGATGAAACGATAACCTTATCAGTAAGTTCCTCTTTGTCGGACGCATTGCTTTCAGTTTCAAAAACCTTTTCTATGCGATCAACTTGTGGCTTGATTGCCGTTGAATATCCTGTGCCCCAGGTTTGAACAATCTGGGGTTTGAAAACTTCAAATGCTGTTAAAGGAGTTCCCGTGGCGTTCAGCGACTGGAACATATCGAAGGCCAAACTAAGATCAAGACATTCAATGACCACTAGGTGGCATGAATTCTTGAGGAATGAACATACTGCGAGAAGTAGCATGCCTCCAAAATAAATTGATTGCTCATTTTGAGGCAAGGAGTTGATGTTCGTCCAAGTTGGTGGATACGCCATGAAGTTTTGAAGACTTCCGTCGGTTACACCATTTGCAGACAACAGGCCACTTGCAAGATTCGCATCGGCAGAGAGGATCTCTTGGCTGATTTTCTCTTGAAAAACCTTTACTACGGAGCCTACGCGTTCATCAGCAGGAATCGCTTCGATAGCAATTCCTGCAATGAATTTTGATAGGAAGCTAGAAGTGTTAGAACGATAAAAGTGATTGATATCACCTTTTAGCGTCCATTGATCAGAAACAGGGTTCGCTGAAACATCCCCTGCTCTGATAATCTTAGGTTTTAGATTGGGTTGTGCTCCAGTTTTCGTGATCTCCACAGAGAAGAATTTACGTAGATTGGGCAGCTCATCAGTGAGCTCTGTTGCAAGTACATTAAATTCTGGCGCTGATCCAGCAAGCGCATTGAGTTCAGATACTTTTTTATTGATTTGCTCTTCGACCACGCAAGCCAACATAGCTATCGAAGTAATTCGTTGCTGGCCGTCAACGACATTCGCCACCTTCGTCAACAGGTTAGGTGTGTCTGAATGGACCCCAGTTTGTACATTCTTTTCATCATGAAGAATGACCGTGCCAAGGAAGATGCTGTTTTCTGGCTTTGAAAGTGTGCGCTTGATGCTGGAGAAGATGTCTTCGATTAGTTTCGTTGCATTTTCTTGGTCCCAAGAGTAGTTTCGTTGGTAGTAAGGTACGTAAAAACCTCTACCACTTTGCGAATAAAAATCTAACAGACTGGCCGCATCGTGCTTGAATGGTTGTGCCATAAGAATCTCCTTAATTACAGGATTGAGTTATCGATCCGGATGGCGGATACGGCTGCATCTATGTCATGGTCTGAGAGGAATGGTGCTTGAGCAAAGACCAATCCCTGTTCTCCATTGAGCTTAGCTGCAAGGTGACCTCGTCCAAGCAGTAATTCCGCTCCAGGACGGTCAAGTGCAATCTTGGAAGTCGCCTCACTGGAGACCTTCAAGATCAGTCTGTTGCCCAAGTTTTCTCTAAGCTGCATGGGCATCACATCTTTGTCTGGTCTTTGCGCGGCAAAGATCAAGTGAATTCCCGCTGCACGAGCCTTTACGCCCAAACGCTGAACAGCTGCTCCGACGGATGCCTTGTACTCGTCATCAAGCATCCAGTCGGCGAATTCGTCGTGAACCAAGAAGACCATGGGTAGCCGCTCCTCAGGTGAGGCCTTCGAGTTGTAGGTAGGAAGATCCCGGGTTCTGGCCTTTGCAAAGGCTCGGTAGCGATCTTCCATTTCCTGAACCAGTGCCTCCAAGACTTCGGACGCTTTCTCCTTGGTCGTAACGATTTCGTCCCTCATGTGCGGCAGGTCCGCCAAGGGGGCGTAATCAACCCCCATTTTGGGATCGATCAAGATGATCTGAGCCAGCTCTTTGGGGTTGGTTGCTGCGATATCAAGCAGCAGGGCTTGGATAAGTACCGACTTGCCGCTACCGGTCGCGCCTGCAACAAGTGAGTGAGGTTCGTGAGAAGAAAGTCCCCCGAATTCAGAACCCAGGTTGAGGTAGAGGAGGGAGCCGTTAATTTCTTGCAACCCCAGCAGGAACGAGGTGTTGATGCCCGCCACATTGCGGTTGATCTCGCGACGAGACCAGAGCTCCCACAGCGACACTGCTTGCCGCTTAGCACTCGCGATCGTGACGACAATTTCTCCCGGTTTGGGTTGAACCGTCACGAGATTAATCGCGTGAGTGGTCAGCAACTGCATCCGCTTGTTTTCGATGTCCTCTACGCGCAGTCGGTCAGAACCAGCCAAGCGCACCAGGCATCCGTTGGGGGTCAATCTTGTTCCAAGTACGGAAGCCTGGAGTCCATAGCTATTCAAGGCTGCCTTGAGTTTTTTGCTCACATCCTGAGCCCATTCCTCACGCTCTGTATCCGCTTGGGCGCCGCCAGCAAACTTAGCGGAGACCAATTCGGAGAGTGCATTTCCAAGGTTGGCCACAGATGTGGGAACGGCTGCTGCTGAACTTGGTGCGGGCGTTTCGACTGAGGCTTGTGATGCTTGTGTTGGCACAGCCTCGGAGTCTTCATTTTTGACCGGGGCAGTGATTACGGCATCGGTTCCTTGCAGCACTTCCTCCTCTGATGATTCGAAAGAGCTACTTGCAAGTTGGCCCATGGCGGCGAGCCATGGAACGCGTGGGGCTGGTTTTTTGTACCCGTGGCCAGACCAGGGCTGGAATGCGCCAAGGCTTGAACGAGCTTCAATGCCATCCGTGCCCTTGGCATAAGCCTCGGCCAGTTTTCTCAGATCAGGGCGATCGAAAACTTCCTGCCATGCTTGGACGCCATCACTTTCCTCCAGCAACTCTTGATCCGAAGATGAGCTGGCACCTGCATCTGCGGAGTGGACATAAACATGGGAGTAGCCACGAAGGGAGATTTCTACGTCACCTTCGCGCAGCTTGGCACGAGCGCGCTCCATGAGTCCGGTCTTGCCGGGGGGGATTTCCGCATCAATCAGCATGTCAGCCAGTCGAGCTAGCCAGACATCCCTGTCAAGACGGCCTGGATCACCAAAAAGCGCTTCTCTGAACATCCCTAGGGTGGACAAAAGTTGATCCTTCGAGTCTCGGCGTGCTTTCGCCAGCCCGTCGTGGCCAACATATTTCGATTCAACAATGGAGATCACGACCCTGACGCCCTCTTCGTGCTCTTCAACATTTAAGGCAAGAATGTCCGCAATGCGGCTTTCGGGCTGGGACAGCCAGCTGGCATAGTCGTCAAGGAGGAAATAGGCAGTAAGAACCTGGTCACCATTCGCAGCGGCCCTGAACTCTTCTGCCAGCAGGTAACGGCTGAGCACCAAGCCGATCATCTCGCCTGCGGAAACCCCTCGTTTGGCGGCGCGAAGGACGATGTCTCCAGAGACAGAAAGAGCATCACGCTTGGCTTTGTCAACGGCGGCTTGGAGTGCATCGGAATCAAGCTGAAGATTTAGCTCCTCCAAACGGCGTCGAACCAGTACGCTGAGCAGGCGCAGCTCGGAGGTCGAGCTGACAATCATGTTGCGACCATTGGTAGTGCCCCGACGGTACCGGACAACGGTGATGTCGTTGTGTTGAAGCTGGCGCTTGTCTAAGAGTTCGTCGTAGGTTGCTACCCACTCTGCAAGGTCGTGTGCATCCTTGATCATGCGCGCGAGTTCAGGGCTTTGCAGTGAGATCCTGCGCGCAGGAAGGAACCGTTGGTCTGGTGGGGCATCTTTCTGGCGGCAGACTGCTGCAACAGCAGAAACGTAGGACCAACCAGAAGAGGTTTGCCATGGACAAGCGAGGAAGGTGGTCGATTTCAGTTCATCTTCCCCAGAAACACTCCTATACGACCAGCGAGAAGGTGCATGCTCAAGGTTGGGGCGATCGTTGCTCCATGGAACTGGAAGCCACTCGGTCAGGGATGAGCGAGAAACCACGTCATGGAGAAATGCAACGTCAAAAGTCTTGAACCCTTGGGTACTTTCTGTCGGGGTGGCCGAAATCGGGGTGACGGATATCCGAAGTTTTGAGATGAAATTGTTGCTGGTTTCACTGACCACAGGCAGATCGGGATCGTCACCAGCCTTGTTGACAAGTTCTCCATATACGCTGCGTAGTTTGGCTGCTTCGGTGTGACGTACTGACACACTGCATTGAAGCTTGCCATCCTCCTGGATTGAGGCGAGTTCGCGCACAGTGGCGAGTGGAAGCTCTGCTGCATCGGCGTTGTAGAGCACCACACTGAGGTTTGTGGCCTCATGGGGTTGCAGGCCAACATATCGTTCCAGCAATTCCCTTGCTTGCTTGGCAGCAGCAGCAGGGTCCACGTCGGTCATGGCATTTTCCGAACTTCGGATGGGAGACTCAAGCAGGCTGTAACCATTGACCGTGCTGCTTTCCGAGACAAGCACTGGTGCGCCAGAACGGGTCAGAACAGCGATCTCTGGGTAGAAGGGGTGAGCAATTTCGTCTGAAAGCTCACGCATGAAGATCTCGCGATCACCGTAGAGAATGCTGCCGCTCGATAACAAATGGGTTGCAAAGCCCGCAATGCGACGAGATTTAACTGCCAGCGCCTTCATCCTTTCCGGATGCCACGGAGGAATGATCAGAACGGGATTGTCGCCAGTGACACGTACAGTTCCGATGGACAAAACCTCAGAGACCAGGCGCGACCGACATACATCTCCACGCGCATGCTCCATCAATGTGGACAGCAAAGCTCCAAACGACTCAGCCTGGCGCATGACGGCCTCGCCATGCAGGCCGCTGGATACGAAATCATCCATTGCCTTGATGTAGTCGGCTTCAAAGGTATCCCAAGCCCCACGTATAACTTCCCGTTGAGAGGATGTCAGACGATTTTCTTCAGACAGCTCTTTGATGCGTGCTTTGATGTCCTGGCGAAGGCTTCGCAATTTGTTCGCCGCAGGAACCAAGGAGCCTGCATCGGTGGAGTAGGTCGCTTCGAGTGTGCCCGTATCTGCAAGAGAGACATTTTGTACGCCCCCTTTCTTGCTCACTAGTTTGCGTGGAACCTCAGTACAGCCAACGGCCCCTTTTTCTAATAGACGACGCATGTCGGCAACCATGGAAAGCCCAATTGAAGTGGGCTTGTAGCTCCATAGAAGCTGCGTTTTTGCCAACGTTGTTTCATGCCCCTTCTTAACTTCGATCAGAGCAACATCAAACTTGATTTGGAGGGCTGCTCTCGAGAGCGAAGTATTTGGTCGAATTCTTCTCCTAGCGTCTTCGAGAAGCTCCTTTTCTTTAGAAAAGTAAGCTTCGTAATCGAAAAGTGGATCCGGCAGATTTGTATTCCGCATCCGCTCAACTTTCCAATCAGCTTTGGAACCCATGAGTTCCTTCAACCCACGATACATCGCGGAGAAATAGCTGCCAGCGTCGTAATTGAAACGCTCGCGCCATTCCTTGCGGCCTTTGGTGACAGTAAACCGCAAAATTCGCTCACCATCGGCGTCCCTCAAACCTGCATGCAGGCTATTGACCACGCGAGCAAAGCCGTCAAAGAAGTCGTTGCATTCGATTGGCTTCCCGTAGAGGGCCTTTTCCCAACGAGCGCATAACTTCGAGTCTTGCTCAAGAAAACGTCGATGCTTGACGAAGAACTCCTCATCTTCCTCATTGAAGTCTGAGCGACGTTCACGGGATTTCAGATCTTCAAGGAGTTTTCTGCCCTCAAGATCCAGGGAATTCTCTTGCTCACACTCATGGTCGAAGAATCGGATCGTGGAGTCTGAAAGGCCTAGTTGCTTTTCTTTTGGCTTGTCAAAGGCAAGGTATACCCCGTCACTTTCCCATTCAAACTCGGCCAGAGTTGACGCCGCATCCATATCACCAGCAGGGGCTGCAGCAAAGGCCTCCAGTGCTTGGCGAGCGCCATCGTCCATTTCATTGGCATTCGCCTGGATGCGTTCGAGCAGCTCTTCTTGGTCCAGAGGTTGGCCGTTCTGACGAAGCTTTTTGAGCAAAGGTGCTCGTTGGGCAAAGAGCTTGGCAAACCCTTTCTGCCAGGGCATTCGAGATGCAGCATAGGTCCGGGCATTGGAGAAATAGCTTGTATCACGGGGCAGGCCCGCGCAAGGCAGAGCAAAGCCAACTGCGTCACGGATCGCCAGCCCCCGTGTTGAGATGCCATTCACAATTTCTGCGCAGAATTCTCCGAGCTGAATGAGCGACAGATCTGCGGACGAGGTCAGTAATCCACCAATGGCTGCATGAAATACCGCTCGGTCGTCAGACACGGGCGATAGCCCGCCGGAGTGAATGGCGGCTTCAACCCATGGTTCTGCTTCATCTCGCATTTCCTTGGCGCCAATTGCCATCACGTGGCCGAGTGTGTCGGCCAGGTTGTGCTCGTTGCCATTGGCAGTCAGGATCGAGGCTTTAGTCGTGACAGCGTTATTGCGAACGTAGCCAGCGTTGTGAGGAATCAGTGTGTCTTCAGGCAAATCCTGACCCTCAACAAGGGCCTCTGGGATCATTAAATGAACACGGGCCTCAAGGTCTGGGTTGGCAAGAATTGCTCGTACAACGGCCGCTATCTGGCTGGACGAAAGCTTGTCTAGCCTGAAAAGCGCCGCAGAATCGCCGGGTTGGCCAGGGTTGGAAATGCGCTTGGCGAGGATGTCAGCACCGACGCGCCCAATGATGCGATCGGTCAGCATGCAGCTTCTCCCTTGAACGCGAACGGGTTTTCTACAAATGAGCAAGAGTCTGAGAGCATCCGAACAAGGCCCAAACCGACAAGGCGGGCTTCAAGATTTGCGCGGTCTTCGCTCAGTTCTTCTTGGTCGACGAGCTTACTGTCTACCAGGCGAACTGCTTCGGCATCGCCAATCACCAATCCGTAACGGCGTTTGGCTTCCGTGAGGAATTCGTCAAATTGCATTCGATCTTTGACGATGGTCACCACAAGTGACTTTAAGAGCCGGTCATTCGGTGCGTACCGGGTGCGTCGAGACAGCCTACGGGAACTCAGGCCGATGGCCCGTGACCAGGAAGCGTGGATCTTGCCAACGTGCTGTTCATGGCGAGCCAAAGCAAGCTCGACCAGATTTCCGACGAGGATCTCGGGACTTTTGCCAGAGTAGTCTTCCTCGTCTCCACCATCCGACGGAGGCCACTGAAAGCGCTCACGCATCAGCTTGACTCTCTCAGCATCAGGGAATTCACCTTTGGCCGCGTTATCCCATTCGCCGTCCAGCCTGATTGACTCAACGTATGACCGAACCGCTTTAGCGGGGAGACCCTGATTGAACTGATAGCTGTCGCCGGAGAGGGCGCGTACCTTGGTCCTCTCTTTAGACACAATCTCGCAGATGATTTCAACGGGATCATCGTCGCCAGAGACTTTTTTCGATCGCTCTAGGAAGTACAGGAGCATGTTCAGGCCCGTAATGGCAATCAAATGCTCCAGGGCGTCGTAAATCGGCATGTCTGTTTCCAGAACTGCCAGCCAGTCCTCACAAATTTGGTCGAAGCGATGATTCGAGACCTCGGGAAGATATCCAGAGGGGCGAGGGTCGTCAGCGATCTGAGGTTGTCCCTGCAGCGCGTAAGCCAAACGGTTCATAGGCGCCTTTCGATCAAAGAGGCGCTTGGACAAGATATCGCCTAGCTCCGCACCTCTCTTCGCGCGTGTGAGCATGAGATAGAGCAGCTCACCAGTACGGGCAAAAAATCGCCGGTCGTTGCTCATCTTTCCGCGCGGATCGATCTGTAAATCCTCATAGAGAGCATCGGGGCCGAAGGGGAAGACGAACTTCGAACTCCAGCGTTTGTTGCTGCGCGACTCAAAGGAGGATGAGCGCAACAACTCGATGGCCTTGGCAAAGTCATCAAAACTGGAAAATGACTCGCGAAGGTACGACATGTCATCGTCGCCATTGCCAGTTTTACCTTGATCAAATTTCTCGAACCACCGCCGCCATTTCTCTTCATCAGAGTTCGCGCTTTCGGCGATTGACTCGACGTATGGATTGTTGAAAAGTAATCCACGTAGACGGATCTGCCTCTGGGGCTGAAATTTCACTCCTCCACCGGCACCCTCATGAGGACGCAGGGGCCTGTCGAGGTTGGAGCCAAGTACGCCTAGAAACTCCAGTACCGTCAAATGTGGAAGCTGTTCGTCATACAGGCGGTGACCCCAAATGTTCTCATCGACGCAAAAATCTACGCTTCGAATCTCGGGGCGTTTGATGATTTCGCTCATTCCGGTGTCCTCACAGTAACGGGGCGAGCAAAGCCACGGCCTCCTGGTTCGATATCAATAAAGCTCAATGTCAGTGCAGACTCTTCGCCCGAGGCTTCGTCATCGTCATCTGCAGACCGCGAATTTCGGACGATTTCCGCTTTGCGCAGCAGCTTTGCCTTGAATGCGAGCAGATCCTCTAGGCATTCATTCGAAAAGCTGGCGGGCAAAGCTCCATCGGCGACACGCGAAAGGAATTCGTGCCGAATGGGCGTTAGGTCAAAGGATACGGAATTGCCAGGTCCTGGTGACAAAGAAATGTCGAGCTGAGGGCGACCGGTTTCATCATCGAGCTTGATGGCCATCCCTGTGCCGCCTTGCCTGCGAGAGTTGGTTTCGTGGTCGCAGAGTACGCTCACCCGGCTTTGAGTGAATCCACCAGAGCTTGCGATGAATATGCGATCGACGTTTTCAAGAAGTAGGCCGGTCAAGACGCGGTTGAGGCCTCGAGAAATTCGGCCTCGAATGGTCTCATTCACGGGGCGTTTGGCTTTAAGTGACTCGATGATATCGAGGTAGTCTCCCGCAAAGCGGAATGCAGTCAATGACCAACGAGGGTAGTTTGGCTCGCTCTCAGGCAAGGTGAAATACAGACGCCGCCGCTGCACTTCCAGCATTTCCAGGAATTCTGCTGAACCACCTTCTAGGCGTGCTCCTTCATGTCCTTCGAGGTACGCATTTTGGGTCGCTCGGAATTCGGCCGTAGCCCCGTAGACCTGGTCATGATTGACCAAGCGCTCAAAATCAGCTTCGAGTCGAGAATCGTCCTTGCCGTAAACCAACAGCCCATCTACGGCATTCGTTGTTTCCTCTCCCACGCCAAAGCTGGCCATAGCCTTAAAGACAGGGCGATCGGATGCTCGACGCTTGGGCAAATTGGCTCCAAAAGCATTGGCATAAACACTTGCGTTCCCGACGAGTCCTTCGGACTGAATCTTGGCCACATCGGCACAGGTCATGAGATTTTCTTTGGCGACTTTGGCGTCGGAGTGACCGAGAACGATGTTCGAACACAGGGCCAACAAATCACGCACAGGCAGATGCAGACCGTTTAACCGCGCAATCTCCATCAAATCACCAAGTCGGCGAGCCAGTTGGCCACCATCGGTTTCGCCAAGGAGCCGACGGCGATTTTCATCAATAGGACAGACTCTGCCATCTGCCTTGAGGGAGCAGGTCTTGCAGTTACTCCATTCTGAATGGCCAGCGACTGCTCTGACTACTTCTTCAAGTGTGTCCCTATTCGTCGTCCGGCTCAGGTCAAAGACAGCAAGCCTGTCTGGGGGAGGGCCAGCCTGCAGAAAACGCTCCTGCAATGGCTTACGTAAGGGATGGGTCCTTCCTTGCCGCTTGCCCAGATCACGCAGGCGATCTAGCAACTGGCCGTGGTTTGCTGCCAGGATCACAACTTCGGAGTCATCTCCCTGAAGCACAGACTTTTCAAGTCGTTGTAGTGGCAGATCGCTTTCTTCGCCGTTGAATTCTGAGAGATCCTTGATGAAAACTGCTGTGCGGCCATCTGCCAAGGGCCATTCTTTTACATTGCCCTTGCTTGCCCAGACCTTCGGATCTCCACCGATGCGGTTCCACAAAGCTCTGCAGTGATAAGTCTTGCCGTCGCCTGCAGTGCCTGCGATAAGAACGGATCCTGGAGTCTTTGACTCAATGTGCTGGATCATTTTTTCCAGCAGAGGCGTAGACAAATTGATCGGCTGGACTCGTGCCCTGACCACTGCTCCTGAGACATACTCGTCAAACATGGTCAGGTTATTCGGGGTAGGGCCATAGCTGCGCAGGAATCTGACCCAAGCGCTGGCAGGGGGGGCGCCATTGACCGGCTCATCTACTGTTGGAGTTGTTGCCATGTTGTTTTCCCTTGGAAATTTATTCGCCGATTCGACCGTCAGTCGCTTGTGAGGCAGTGCCCCCAGGTGCGATGGCTGCACTTTCCACTCCGTATAGAGTGGGCGTATTCCTAAGCCACAGGTGGTAAGTCGAAGGGTCTAGGTGATGGTCGGCACTGGCATCGACAGACCATCGGCGCAAGACATAGCCTGCGAGTGCCGCTCTTGATTTGATGCGCAGGACGCCGCCGTGCATGCCGTAGTCGGCCTCAATCGCGATAGGTTGATCCAGACCAGGGTGCGGTACCAGTTCCATCTCAACGATTCGAGCCCACTGCTCATCCGACGCAAGGAGCTCATGCTCGCCAACAGGGCCATCGACATCGTGAACCTTTGAAATACGAGTGATCGCGAAGTCGCCAAACCGTCCCCGTTCTCGGTCGTAGGCCCGTACGTGCCAACGTAGTCCGTTGTCTGCCAATGCGACCGGCACGATTTCTCTTCGCTTTGTGCCGCTCGACAGGGAGTGGTAGTTGATGCGAATGGCCCTGCATTTGCACAAACTCCGTGTGATTGATCCAAGGACGCTCAGATCGGGTTTGATGAGCTGGCCGGGGCCCTCAAAAGGAGCTGCCGGTTTCAGTCCAAGATCGAGTCCGTCACCGAACCCTCTCGACAGCCATGCAAGGACTCTATCGGCATTGAACTCGAATGCTGGGGTGAAATCTTTGGTTGGACGGTAGCAGCGCAGCGTCTGGTCATATTCCAGATTGGCGGGGGCAAGCTCTCGATACAGGCTCAAATCCCTTGAGGCCGCTGCAGGCTTGACGCCAAAGCGTGTCTCGATGTCCACGCGCCTCAGCTCTCCTGTGAAGAACGCGCGTAGCTCAAGGAACGATAAGCGCTCCCTTTGTGCCTGCGAGACTTGAAGTTGCTTGTCCAAGGTGTCCCTTTATTGAACCAAGGTCTGTGTCGGATATAGAAATTAAGATTATCATAAAAAAGAACTGACCGAATCATTTTGATAAGGCCGTGTCAGTTGCGTCATGCGATCGGGGAGGGCCAACATGGCTCCCAATGGGTCGTTTTCAGTGTTCATCAAGGAAATCAATGCCCACGGTCTCTCAAGGAACCATCTACTACCTCCCCGGGTATGGGGGGCAATTGGGGACCGGTCTCGGCCAAGGCCTGATGGACCGTGGTTTCGATGTCACCGGTCGTGAGACGCGGGGTGATTTCCGGAATTTGCCGTTCGAAGAGCAAGTTCGGACCGTGATGCAGGACCTGCAGGACCACTTCTGGCATGAACAGGCGCAGGTTGTCTGCAATTCCTTCGGCTCTTATCTGTTCCTGCATGCGCAGTCTCAGTTACCGGCATTTGTAGGGAGGGTGCTGCTTCTTTCGCCCATCGTCGGTGAGTTCACCAATGAGCAGGCTCGGACCAGCTTTTCTCCTCCGAGGCCAGAGCGGCTCAAGCAGTTGGCGCAAGCTGGGCAGTTCAAGCCACCAGTCAACTGCGAAATTCATGTGGGGGAAGATGACTGGCAAAGCATCCCCGCGAATGTTCAGGCGTTTGGTCGGATAACGGGAATTCCTGTCACTGTGGTCCCCAAGGGAGGCCATGACCTGGGTAAAGAGTATGTCGGCCCGCTGCTCGACCGATGGTTGGTCCGGGGTTGAGGTCCAGATGAAAAGTGGCCTAAGTCAGCGCTACCTGACCAAATCCCGCTTCAAGCTGGCGCTTGAATGCCCGACCAAGCTTTATTACACGGGCAATGGGGCGTACGCCAACACCAAGAATGACAACGAGTTCTTGGCCATGCTGGCCGATGGAGGGTTTCAGGTTGGCGAGCTGGCCAAGCTCAAATATCCCGATGGGGTTGAAATCAGTACCAAACAGGTGGATCAGGCTATCGCAGAGACCACTGAGCTGCTCAAGCGGGACACCATCACTCTGTTCGAGCCAGCCATCGTCCATGAAGGGTTTCTGGTCCGTGTAGACGTCCTCGTCAAGCGCGGTCAGGTGATTGAAGTTATTGAGGTCAAGGCCAAGTCATATTCTGGTGACCCAGCGAGTCTGAGCGGTAAACGCAGCCCGATTTCCGGTGACTTCTTGTCCTATGTCCAGGACGTGGCATTCCAGAAATTCGTGATTCAGTTGGCATTTCCGGGGGCTACAGTAAGTGCCTACCTGCTCATGCCCGACAAGAGTAAGAAAGCGACCGTCACGGGTCTGAATCAGTGGTTCAAGATCCAGCGGCAGGGGCGAGACATCGAAGTGCAGGTGGATGAACGGGCCAAGCAAACTGGACTGGCTGATTCGGTTCTCACATGCGTGTCTGTTGACCACCTGGTTGGTGAAGTTCTTTCCAATCCTCTTCAGATTCCTGGAGGGCAGGGAGCGCTTCAGGCACTGGCGCCCATGTGGGCGCAGCAATATGCAGCTGATCAGAAGTTGCCGCCCGTCGTTGGTGGGCAGTGCAGTTCATGTGAATTCAAGGCCTTACCAGGAGCCACACAGCGCAGTGGTTTTCATGAGTGCTGGAAAGAGGCCAAGGGCTGGGGTGACTCAGATTTATCAGGAGGTACCGTCCTCGACCTCTGGAACTTCAGAGGCAAAGACCGCCTTATTCAGCTGGGGGTGTGCAAGCTCAGTCAGGTTACCGAGGAAGACCTGAAACTGAAGGAGCACGAATACAGCCCCTTAAGCAACACTGAGCGACAGTGGATGCAGGTTGTAGGGTTGCCAGCAGACTCGAGGACTCAAGGCTATTACCTGGACCGGGCTGGCCTGAACAGTGCGATGCGCCAATGGAAATATCCGCTGCACTTGATTGACTTTGAGACGGCTGCTGTTGCGTTACCATTTCATGCTGGACGCCGACCTTATGAACAGGTTGCGTTCCAGTTCTCGCACCATGTGCTTGAAGCTGACGGCAGACTGCGCCATGTGGGACAGTTTCTGTCAGATACGCCTGGTGAGTTCCCTAACTACGCCTTTGTTCGCGCATTGCATGAGGCCTTGCGGCATGACCAGGGCACCATCATGCGGTGGAGCCATCACGAGAACTCGATCCTGAATGCCATCAAAGATCAGCTGTATGCCGAAGCCGAACCGCCTGCGGACAAGGACGAGCTGATCAGTTTCATTGAGTGCATTACCAAAGATGGTCCGCGTGCCATGGTCGATCTGGCTGAAATTGCCCGCAAGCACTATTTTCATCCGAGCACGAATGGCAGTTGCTCTATCAAAAAGGTGCTCCCAGCGGCCATGCAGAGTTCTGAGTTCCTTCGTAGAACCTATGGCCAATCCGTCTACGGTTCCAGTGAGAAGTTTCCAAGCCTAAATTTCAAGGCGGTGGCCTGGTGGCAGCAGTCTGCGGATGGGAAGATCATGGATCCCTACAAATTGTTGGTGGGTGAGCTGGGCGCAGAGGGCGAGGAAGCCGAGAAAATCAATCAGGGTGGTGCTGCGAGCAATGCATATCTAAGGCTGCAATTTGAAGATCTGCCACCGGAAATCAGGAACAGTTTGCGCAAGGGCTTGCTACGTTATTGCGAGCTCGATACATTGGCAATTGGATTTGTCCTGCAGAGCTGGTTTCACGGCTAGGTTCGTCAAAGAAAAGGGGTTACACATGTCCTTCTTCAAACGCCTTCTCGGTATTTCTGACGGTAACCATGATGAAATTTTGACCAAGGTGAGCGATCGGATCTGGGTTTCGACCAACGGTGACGTCATCAACCAAGTAAACGATGACGTGAGCGTGTCAGCGAAAGGAACGGTTTACACCAAGGTCAGCGACAACACCGTGGTCGGTAGTGATGGGAGCATGTTTACTGGTATCAGTAATAGGAGTTCCGACGGAAGCATTCGGACGGGTAACATTGCGACGGGAAGGGGTGCAATGTTCAATGATGATCCGGATTGGTAACTCGCACTCGACTGCATGACCAACAACAACCCCTCTACGACCGAACATGACCAAATCCCTAGCTGAATTCAAACGCTTCTTGTTGAAGTCGTTACCGACTCTCTCTGAACACGAGAAAAAGCTGGCCAACCTCACGTTGGGCGGATTCGACGAAATCGCAGCGGTCGGGACTGCCGGAGGTCGGCGCGGGAAAGTCTTGGCGAAACTAATCGTGGAGAAGGGGGGTGCGGCGCCTCCAGAACTCGAAATCGCGGAAGACGAAGGGAACGCCAACGAGAGTCAGATTGTCCGGCTTGCGAAAGTAGAGGTCGAGCATTTCCGTGGATTTTCCGACAAACATACTTTCGAATTTAAAAATCCGTACACCTTTGTCTATGGGCCGAACGGGACTGGAAAGTCGAGTCTGTGTGAGGCGCTTGAATACGGATTACTCGATTCGATCCATGAAGCAGATTCGAAGCGGATCCCAGTTTCGGAATACATCAGGAATTCTTCATCTAAGAAGTCGGCTAAACCTGTCCTGTATGGAGATACCTCGAAGGAAAAAGGAATCGAAGTAAAAGCGGACCCTCGTAATTTCGAATTCTGCTTCATCGAAAAAAATCGTATCGACGGATTTGCTCGAGTGTCAGCTAATACCCCAGTCGCTCAGCAGGCGAGGTTGGCGGCGCTGTTCGGCTTAGAAGAGTTCAATTCGTTCGCAACGCAATTCAACGAGAGTCTAGACCCTTACTTGGACTTAATCGGAAAAAAGGGGAAGGACCTCGCTGATCGGGCGAAGGACCTCAACGGATACAAGACGATCCTCGAAGGTCTCCCAGAAAAATCTAAAGCCGCAGAGACGCGAGGAGCTGCGCTGCTCGTGAAATATCCGGATTGCAAAAACCTTGAGGAAATAAAGACCGCTCTAACCGGCCTCGAAGGCAACGGCGGCAAACAAAAGGCGAACAACACTGAAATTGGCCGCCTGCAGAATCTTAAAACGGCCGCTGATCCAGGGACTGACGGTATCCTCGTCGACGTTGATGCACTGCTCCAGCTCTTCAAAGAAAAGGAGGAATCGGAAGGATTCCTCAATCAGTACAAGGACCAGCTGTCCCTTCGGGACCTTTACGTGGCGATCCTGGGGAACCGTGAAAAGTTCGGGAATGAGTGTCCAGCGTGCGCCTCCGAACTTTACCGAGATGGTCGGCTCTCTGTTCCGGTCGATCCTTACAGCAATGCGGAGGAAAGGCTGAAGAGTTTCGATGCTGCCCTGAGGGCTGAAGAGCGGATCAAGGAAATTCGGGAGGCCATCGACCTTGACTGGCCGAACCTGCTTTCGAAAATCACCAAACTTCCAGCATCCGCTGCGGCAGTCGGGTTCGTCAGAGTGACCGAGGTTGACTCGTTTAGCCTCGAGGCTTCCGATGCCAAGGATTTGATTGGTATCGATACTTTCCTTCGAACGGTGCCGACAAAGCGTGGTCTCCTTGAGGCGCTGCATGACGCGGTCGTGACTCATAACGGACAAGTTGAACAATCCAAAGCCGCGATCGAGAAGCTTGAGGACGATAACCTCGCTATTTCAAAGGACCTTGAAGAAATCGTGGCTATTGCGACCCTCATCGCTGCGAACACCAGTAGTGAAACGGAGGCGAAGCAAGCTATAGAGAAATTCAACTGCGAGAACGAGGAGCTCATCGGGGAGGCGGAAGCCGAGAAACCGGGAATCGCGAGAAACGTGAGCTACAGCGTAGCTTACGTCTCGCTACGCGAGAAGCTCCTGGCCTACAACACCGGACTGCCCTTAGCCTTGGCCACGGATCTCAATGAGAAAACGCTCAAGTTTTACAACGAGATCAATAAGAACGATCACCCTTCCGACAGGCTCAAGTCTCTGAAGTTACCAACCGCCGCAGGGGAGAGGATGGAGATTGAGTTCGAAAATGGGGATAAGTGCGACGCGCTCCAAGTTCTCAGCGAAGGTCACATTCGGTGCCTTGGCCTCGCGATCCTTTTGGCAAAGATCACTAGGGACCGCCTCCCGTTCCTTATATTCGACGATGTCGTGAACTCGATCGATGATGAGCATCGGAGCGCGATCATCGACCTGATCTTGAATCCGGAAGAGGTCGGTAAGAGGCAACTTATCGTCACGACTCACGGTGAGGACTTCGTGAAGCGCCTTGAGAATGCCGTGCCGATGAATAAGTACGAGGAAATGGTAACCCGTATTGACTTCCTCGTGCCGTTCGCGGCCAAGAAGATCACCGTAAAGCTAGACTTGCCCCGCCACTACCTCACAGTGGCGGTTCGAAGTTACGAAGAAGGGCGTATGCGTGACTCCCTGAGTTATGTCCGGAAGGCCTTCGAAGACGAACTCAACCGTCTCTGGAAGAAGATTGCAAATAAGAAGTTCTCGACGCAGATAAATGTCGGGATGAGGGGACCGGGAGATCCTGACCTCATGAGCTTGGCGACGGGGCTCCACCAGTTCCTTGGAAAGAAGGACGTCACAGTGTTTCAGGAAGCCATGCTGCACTTAGGCGAGATGCTCGGATACGGCGAGAAGCATAAAGTGGAGTGGAACTACCTGAACAAGGGAACCCATGAAGAGGACAAGGTCGAAGAGTTTGATGCGGTGATCGTACGACGAATGCTAGAAACCGTTACCAAGCTCGACGATGCAATAGAGGCTACGCAGGCTTGATGGTGGCCCGCTTGATTCCAGACTTCTTGCTTATGCGATTTGCACGACGGCGGGATTTCTGCCGTTCAGACCATAAGTGCGTGTGCGCAGTTTAGCCCGCAGCGATGCCAAAGCCCTCAAGAACTTTACCACCAGCCGCCTTCGCTGCACCTACCGCAAATGCCCCAGCAAGTTTCATAAAGCCCTCTCGTAGCTGTTGATCCTTCTTCTCTTTGACTAATTTTTCATAGGCAGACTCGAAGGTTTGGGTTTGTGTTTTGTCGAACACCTGTCCTAAGACGTGAAATAGTCCGGCCGCTTTGACTTTTACTATTTCGGTATTGAACGAGTGATCGAAGATAAGGCCGTTGCTCTTTAATTGTCCTTGTAGCCAATTTTTTGCGAGAGCATCTTCAATCACCAGACACACAGTCTTTGATTCAACTTCAAGGACGGATCGACTGAGTGCAAGAAGCAATTTTGCTTTCGCTTGATCCTCTACCCGTCCGCCGTACTTGAGACCAGCCTCGTATCGGAGCTGTCGCACTTTCGATGCGGGGATGCGAAGAAGTGCGCTTACCTCTTGATTGGGATACGTTGCAAGAGGAACGCCCTCTTCAATTCCATATTTATCCAAGAGATGCATAACTAGGGCATCCGTATCCTTCTTACTCAACGCACCAACTGACACCGACATGTAGTTTTCGAGAAATTCGGACTTGAAGGTTTTGTTGGTTGACGCACTCTGCTTTTTAGACATTTGTTATTCCTTTAATGGAAAAAATCACTTTCGAGTTCTGTGAATGAACGTGCAAACTTACTTACGCAGCCTATCCCCAATAAGGGAAACGCAGTGGATAGCGCACTGCAAATTGGTGATGTGAGTGAGCTTCCATGTACCAAACGATGTGAGATCTGCAGAAGTCGCGGAAATCTTGTGAATCCCAAAGCGTTCTCATCTGCTTCTTTGACAACCGTTGCGTTGGATCTTCTTGATGCTTAGCCTTGAACACTCTGCCTGTATACGGATTGAGCTTTGGCCAAGATCTGTTGGGATCTTGCAGGTGCCCATGTGGTGTTGATGGGTAGGGATCTGCATCTGATCGTGTGAAAACCCATTTATTGAATGCGAGGAACTCGAGCCGCTCGGGTTCACTTAGCAGGGTGGGATTGTTCCGTTCGGTGCAGCGCTTGATTACCGATTCGGATGAGTCGCCTTCTGAGGATTTAATTTCCGCGATTAGGTCGCGTGGATCCTTACCGTTGACTTCATCGTTGGCAAACCAATCAGCAACTAGAAAGCGTTCGCGATGCTCGGAAACATCAATGAGGCCAAATTGCAGGTGCAGGTCGGCAAGAACTTGGAGAGTCGTTTGAACAGCCATTATTCGATTATGTTCTTCAGCCTTGCATCTGATCAGGTTGATGCGATCGTGTCTTCAGCCACAGAGGAGGGGGGCTGATGGGTTGCCTGAAAACCGCGATCGGTCTGAGGCTTCTCTTGGGCGGCAGTAATCTGCGGAACAACGGGTGTCGATGTACGCAAATGCTAATCGGACTATCAATCAAGGGGGGGGAGTTTTGAGTGTCATTTCGTGGTGATATTCGGTCTTGAGGATCAAGCCACTTTGTTCGTCAAAGGTTTTTAATCTGTGCAACGCATCCTTCTAGTGTGCGCTGGCGATCTAGGATGGCAAAAAACAGTCGTAGCGTATTAAACGCATCGACATCAGCGCGATGGGCTTTGCCTACGAATTGCAGCTTGTAGCGCGCCATGGCCTTGGACAAGCCACCATGCTGAATTGTGGCAGTGCGCGTTCGAGCCAATGACAGCAATGTGGTCCAAGTCTTCACATCGATCCAGCGACGGCCAAAATGATGGAACTCGATCTGCGCTTGAGCAAATGTCCGCAGCAGGTCGGCGGAGTCTCCTCCACCCCAAGTGACAGGATTGACGAATACCTCTTGCTCACGCAG
>JACCDV011135521.1_pt1 | contig 21174 bp, 20 predicted proteins | sample 7446131 | NCBI WGS metagenome assembly JACCDV01 (sample SAMN15323448, study PRJNA562643) | freshwater metagenome | isolation source: river surface water | place: USA:Blue River Watershed | collected 2017-08-17 | reverse complement strand
CCCTCTTTATCAGCATTAGCTGCCGCAGCGCTACCCTTTAATATCTTAGCGGATATAGCGAAAAAACCAGAAGCTTACGCCCTTCCGATTCACCGAGCTATTGAGAACTTGGCATTGGAGTGGAATTGTTAAGTGCGGGAAAAACCATTGTTTGAGACGAATCGTTAACTCTTTTTCAAGTGTGTCGCTATTCACGCTAAAGATTTTAGGCCATCCATGCCCCCTAAAATCCGCGTGAACTTAACGTGACAGCTAATGTGCCGCGGATGTCCCCGTCACTTGCATTCCATGCAAGCTCTCAGATGACTGATGCCAGCATATAGCTTTTTCTGTCTCACTGCGTGAGCCAAAAAAGCGCTGGCTACCGCGGGCTTGTCATCCATCCAGGATGGCGCGATTGTTTGGATCGTATGGCGCAACTCGACCTTGCCCTACTTTCTTAAGCGAAGAAAACATTTTTTATACCTATTCTTATTATTATTTTGGTAATCGTTAAAATGAGGATTCTTATTATAAAGGCAGTATTTTATCACACCTTAAAAAGCGAGAATAAATCTCGCTTCCTAACGCTTAAAACTACTAGCTATTAATTCTGCGCTAGCATTTGTGCGATTTGTTGACTGATCCCATTGTTTTGGTTAGCCAAGCTATCTATTTGCACTTGATCAAGCGCCGCATGGTCCCCATTACCTTGACGCGTCGCTACTGCTTGGTCATTTTGCAATGCCGTGATTTGGCCCTGTATAGTTTGTTGCTGAGCTTGCAAACTTGCTACCGCTTGGTGAATACCTAAGCCACGGTTATATTCAGAACGGAAAGCTGTCGATAAATCGGGTGGGCAAAATTCTGGCATTGGCGCACCTTGTTTACCTAAAGCAAAACCTTGCTGTGGAACACAGTATAACCGTAACCCACTTTGCCATTGTGAATACAATTCACCGCGAACACTGGCTGGGCAAATCGTGGGGTAAGGCTGGCCTTCGCTACCTACATGATAAGCAGTCGTCGGAGTACAGAAAACTTTTACGCCAGCATTATAACCATTTTGATAAGCATTATAATCAGGAGTAATTTTAAATTGAGCACAATCTTCAATATCTTGCTGTAAAGAACCTAAAGGCTGACCTTGGGTACCTTGACTATAACCTAATTGGTACCAATTCATACTTTGGCATTGTTCTTGGGTTAAATGTTGTACACAGGCAGATAAAACAGCCATCATTATAAATGCCACTAAAGTACGTAACGCGATTAACATCATTTTCCCATCCTTTAAACTTGTTTAATTAATTACCAAGCAGTCTAGCATATTTTATAAAAAACACACCTTATTTGTTGTAACAATCATTATCTTTTTGTTACTGAATAACAAGGCATGGCTTGTATCAATCACAAATTAGTACTAAAATAGTCCTAATTTATCATAGGTTATGGCATGTTAAAAATTAGTAAATTAGCCGATTACGCCATCATGGTGATGAGCAATTTGGCTGAACACAAAGACACTTTTTTATCGGCTGCTGACATCGCCACCTCCACTAAAATTAGCGAAACAACCGTCAGTAAGCTGTTGAAACTCCTTGGTAAATACAACTTAGTGGACTCGCAGCGTGGCGCGACGGGTGGCTATCAATTGAGCCGCACCAGCAACGCCATTAGCTTGGCCCATATTATTGCCGCCATCGATGGTGAAATTGCTTTAACGGAATGTGATAAAAGCAACGGCTATTGTAATTTAGCTGCCAATTGTACGGTCAGCAGTAATTGGCAACGCATTAGCCGCACTATTCGCGATGCCTTGATGGATGTTTCTTTGGCTGATATGTTGCAACCTTTGCCTGGCACCATGATTAAAATTGACTTTAAACGCCGCTGGAAAGCTTAACGATTATGACGCAAAACATTGATAACATCATTAATCAACCATACGAACATGGCTTTGTCACCGATATCGCCATGGATACGCTACCGCCTGGCTTAAATGAAAATATCATTCGGACTATCTCGCAGAAAAAAAATGAACCCGCTTTTATGTTGGAGTGGCGCTTAGAAGCCTATCGTCATTGGCTGACGATGAAAGAACCGCATTGGGCCCATGTCGATTACCCTCCCCTCGATTATCAAGCGATCAGTTATTATGCAGCCCCCAAACAAGGCAATCAACCGAAAAGCTTAGATGAAATCGATCCTGAATTATTACGGACTTATGAAAAATTGGGCATCCCCTTAAAAGAGCAAGAAGTATTAGCCGGGGTTAGCGATCGCATCGCCGTCGATGCCGTTTTCGATAGCGTATCGGTAGCCACCACTTTTCGGGAAACGCTCAAAAAAGCTGGGGTGATTTTTTGCTCACTGTCAGAAGCAGTGCAAGAATGTCCAGAGTTGGTACAAAAATATTTAGGCTCCGTCGTCTCAACTCGCGATAATTATTTTGCCGCCTTGAATGCCGCTGTATTTAGTGATGGTTCATTTGTCTATATTCCTAAAGAAGTTCGTTGTCCGATGGAATTATCGACTTATTTTCGCATCAATGCCCTGAATACTGGACAATTTGAACGTACGTTGATTATCGCCGAAGAAGGTAGTTACGTGAGTTATCTAGAGGGTTGTACTGCGCCTAAACGCGATGAAAATCAGTTGCATGCAGCCGTTGTTGAATTAATCGCATTAGATGAGGCTGAAATCAAATACTCGACCGTACAAAATTGGTACCCCGGCGACAAAGAGGGAAATGGGGGCATTTATAATTTCGTCACTAAACGGGGCCTATGTCAAGGTAAGCGCGCTAAAATTTCTTGGACTCAAGTCGAAACGGGTTCAGCTATCACGTGGAAATACCCTAGCGTCTTATTAAAAGGCGATCAGTCTATCGGCGAATTTTATTCCGTTGCTCTCACCAATCATAAACAGCAAGCCGATACCGGCACTAAGATGATCCATATCGGTAAAAATACATCTAGCACTATTATTTCTAAAGGGATTTCGGCTGGAGCTAGTAATAACAGTTACCGCGGTTTAGTTAAAATTTTAAAAGGTGCCGATAATGCCCGTAATTACACGCAATGCGACTCCATGCTGATGGGTGACCGCTGCGGCGCGCACACTTTTCCTTATATGGAAGTGCAAAATAATACGGCACAAGTGGAGCATGAAGCGACCACTTCTAAAATCAGTGAAGATCAATTATTTTATTGTTTGCAACGCGGCTTATCGATGGAAGATGCTGTCTCATTGATTGTGAATGGTTTCTGTAAAGAAGTCATGAAAAAATTACCCATGGAATTTGCCGTGGAAGCACAAAAATTGCTCGGTATCAGCTTGGAAAATAGTGTAGGTTAATTATATTATGTTATTAGAAATCAAAAACTTAAGCGCAAAAGTTGAAAATAAAAATATCTTAAAGGGCATTAATTTAACGATTAATCCTGGTGAAATTCATGCCGTCATGGGCCCTAATGGTTCCGGCAAATCAACCTTGGCAAATGTATTAGCCGGTCGCCCGGGTTATGAAGTCATCGAAGGGAGCGTCACGTTCTTGGATAAAAATCTTTTGGATTTAGCGCCAGAACAGCGTGCCGCTGAGGGCTTATTTTTAGCCTTTCAATATCCGGTGGAAATCCCAGGCGTTAATAATGTGTACTTATTAAAAGCGGCACTTAACGCTCAGCGTAAATATCACGGTGAAGAAGCCATCAATGCCGTAGAATTTTTAAAATTAATTCGCCTCAAATTGCAACAATTGCAAATGGATGAAGCGTTTTTACAGCGCGATGTAAATGTCGGTTTTTCTGGCGGTGAAAAGAAACGTAATGAAATGTTACAGATGGCCTTATTAGAACCGAAGTTAGCGATTTTAGATGAAACTGATTCGGGCTTAGATATTGATGCCTTGCGTATTGTCGCCGATGGCATCAATGCGTTACGCAATAAAGAGCGCGGCATTATCATGGTCACCCATTACCAACGTTTATTAAAGTATGTGCAACCTGATTTCGTGCATGTGTTAGCTGACGGTAAAATTATCAAGTCGGGCGATAAAAATTTAGCGCTGGAATTAGAAGAGAAAGGTTATGATTGGTTAATCAAATGAATGAATTAGATAATTTGCTCGCCATCCCGCAATTAAAAACTACGGCTTATCCGTGGGCTAGTGCTGCGCGTCAACAAGCAGCCGAGCAAATTCAATTACCGTCGCTAAAAACTGAAGACTGGAAATACACGCGGATCAAATCTGTGTTACAACCGCAATATACGTTAGCGCAATTGCCTGCTATAGAAAATATTGCTGCCTATTCGTTAGGAATGAAAAATCGTTTGGTTTTTATCGATGGATTTTTAATTGCATCACTCAGCACAGGCCAAGCTAAACTATTGAGCGAAACATGGTTAGCAAAACATTTCAATCAATTAGCCGATAATACCACGCCCGGTTTCGTAGCTTATAATACTGCACATTTTTCTGCCGGTGCATTTATTCATTGTGATAGCGATTTGCAAGCATTAGAAGTCCTTGTCATCAATAGTGGTCAACCTATTTTTACTAATTTGCGCCATGTTTTTTATGTCGAACCTGACTGTCAAGTCGATATTGTATTTCATTATATCGGATTAGATGATGATGTTCATTATTGTCACAATAGCGTCAGTGAAATTTTCTTAGCCGAAAATAGCCAGCTGAATTTCCACAAGTTACAAAATGAAGCGAAGCACGGTTTTCATCTTGACTACACGATTTGTCAGCAAGCAGCTAACAGCCAACTCCATCATTACAATATCGATACCGGTTCGCAATTAACTCGTAATTGGTTGCAAAGCAATTTAATCGGCAATCAAGCTGCCGCCCATTTATATGGCTTATACAATGTGCAGCATCATCAACATATTGATAATCACACTCGTATAGAACATCGTCACCCTAATACGACTAGCACAGAATTATATAAAGGCTTGATCAGCGATGAAGCCAAAGCCATATTTAATGGTCAAGTGTTTATTCAGCAAGCCGCACAGCAAAGTCATGCTGAACAAAAAAATATAAATTGGCTCTTATCGAAAAATGCCGAAATCAACACCAAACCACAATTGGAAATTTATACTAACGATGTTAAGTGTAGTCACGGCGCCACCATCGGCCAACCTGATTCTGCTGCCCTCTTCTATTTAAATTCGCGTGGTATTCCGTTAGCCGCCGCAAAAGCGTTATTAATTTACGGCTTTGCTCAAGAATTATTACAGACTATACCACAACCTGATGTTAGAGATTTTATGATGCAGCGAGTGTCACAACAATTACCGCATGCTGATAACATGATGAGGGTAACCTAATGAATACTTTTGATATTAACCGAATTCGCAAAGATTTTCCTATCTTGAGCCGTGAAGTGAATGGAAAACCGTTAATTTATTTAGATAATGCCGCCACTACTCAAAAGCCCTTGGTCGTGATCGATACGATCAATCAATATTATCGCCTGGACAATGCCAATGTGCATCGAGGTGTACACTATTTAAGTGAGCATGCCACTGAAGCTTATGAAGCAGTGCGTGGCAAAGTACAGCGTTTTATCAACGCTGATAGCGATAAAGAAATTATTTTCGTGCGCGGTGCCACCGAAGGCATTAATTTAGTCGCGCAAAGTTATGGACGAAAATTTTTACAAGCTGATGATGAAATTTTAATTACTGGGCTTGAACATCACGCCAATATTGTTCCTTGGCAATTATTGGGTGAGCAAATCGGCACTAAACTAGTCGTAGCACCGGTAAATGAAAACGGCGAAGTTATTTTAGATCGCTTTAAAGCTTTGTTGACGAAAAAAACTAAATTAGTTGCCATCAATCATATTTCCAATGTGTTAGGCACCCTTAGCCCGATTAAAGAAATGATTAAAGCTGCCCATGAAGTAGGCGCGAAAGTATTAATTGATGGGTGCCAAGCCGGAGCCCATACCAAAATCGATGTGAACGATCTCAATTGCGATTTTTATACTTTTTCCGCGCATAAAATGTTTGGCCCTACTGGCATTGGCGTTTTATATGGCAAGCTCGGTTTATTAGCCATGATGCCTCCTTATCAAGGTGGCGGCGATATGATTCACGAAGTCACGTTTAAGAAAACGTCATTCGCTCCCGTCCCTTACAAATTTGAAGCGGGCACCCCCAATATCGCTGATACTATCGGTTTTGGTGCCGCTATCGATTATATTGAAAAAATTGGCATCGATAAAATCGTTGCTTACGAGCATGAATTGCTAACGTACATCAATAAAAAAGCTAAAGAAATAAAAGATTTACGAATTATTGGTAATAACTCGCATAAAATTAGTTTATTGTCTTTTTTGATCGACAAAACCCATCCCAATGATATCGGTACCCTACTCGATCAATTAGGCATTGCCGTCCGAACCGGCCACCATTGCGCTATGCCACTCATGCAACGCTATGAAATCCCCGGCAGCGTCCGCGCCTCTTTTTGCCTATATAACACTAAAGAAGAAGTCGATATCCTTTTTGCCGGCATCGAGCGCGTCAAGCGGATCTTGATTGATCCTGAACCTGTTGCTGTCAGCAACCCCATCGAACCGCCGAAAACCGCAACCAAAAAACCCGCCGCACGCAAACGCAGTAAAAAAGTGGCTCCGGAAACCTTGCAAGCAGAAATTATTGAACGTTTACGCACTATTTATGATCCAGAAATTCCAGTTAATATCTATGATTTGGGTTTAATTTATAAAATCGATGTCGATGACGCTGGCAATGCCATCATCACCATGACTTTAACCGCTCCCGGCTGCCCTGTGGCTGAAACTTTCCCGGGGGAAATTCAAGCCAGCGTTTTGGCCCTCGAAGGCGTTAATGAAGCTAAAGTGGAACTAGTCTGGGAACCGGCATGGAGCCAAGAAAAAATGACCGAAGCGGCGCGCCTCGAGTTAGGTTTTTTTTAAAATGTGATACAATAGATTCCTTGTGAAACCGCCGCCGAGCCAAGCAGATTATGACTAAAACAGCAAAATTTAATTTTGAACAGCACCTTGCGAAACTAGAAGCCATCGTTGAAGCCTTGGAAAACGAAGAATTAGCCTTAGAAGATGCATTAAAAAATTTTGAAAACGGCATTACCTTAACCCGCGAATGCCAACAAGCTTTACAACAAGCCGAGCAAAAAGTAAAAATCTTATTGGAAAAACATGGACAACAGGAGTTAGTCGCCTTCGAAGAGGAAACTGATTCCAATGATTCGGATTAAACGACTCAGCACTTGCCTTCTTTTATGTATGTTCAGTACCTGGCTATTTGCGGCCGATGGACCAGCCAATTTCGCACCGAGTAACAACACTAACGTGATAGAGAAAAAAAACCAAGAGCAAGATGACGCGGGAGTGAATCCCTACGGTATTTCGCTGTATCAACCCACGTATGTTTTACCTTTTTATTTTACTGGCTCTCCCGATTATAATGTCTACGAAGGAGAAACGCCTGATAATTTGCGCTTAACTCGAATTGAATTTAAAGGCCAGTTAAGCTTCAAGATTCCTGTGTGGAATAATATGTTTGATACGCCTTTATCACTAGCAGGTGCGTATACTCAAGATATGTTTTGGCAACTGTATAGCGAATCACCCTATTTCCGCGAAACCGATTATGAACCGGAATTATTTTTGACTTATAAAGTTAACGAATTAATTCATTTACAATCAGGAATGGTACATCAATCCAATGGTCGCGGAGGCGAAATTGAACATTTACCGAATGGCACTACCATCGATGGCATGGAACGCAGCTGGAACCGTGCCTATGCCGATATCAATTTTTCAGGCACTCAATGGTTAATCGATGTCATGGGCTGGACACAAATATTTAAAGCTACCTCTGCTGATTTACATAATCCAGATATCGGCAACTATTTAGGTAATTCACGTTTATTATTGGCTTATAAATTCTCCGATGGCGAAGTGCTGGCCTTCAAAGGACAAGGTTTATTTCAAAATGGCTGGCGTCGACAAGGATTAGAATTAACCTGGAGCTTTCCGCTGACGAAACGTTTTAAATTATATCTGGATACTTTTAGTGGTTATGGACAAAGTTTAATTGAATATAATCACTATACGAACAGTATCGCTATTGGTCTTACTTTAAATGATTGGATTTAATGAACATTAATAATTTTATTAACACTTATCAACAACGGGTTGAAAACCATTTAGAAAAATTTTTACCTTCGGTACACGAAGCACCCCTACGTTTGCATCAAGCCATGCACTATTCCACTTTAAATGGCGGTAAACGGATTCGACCTTTATTAGTTTACGCATTGGGTCACCTCTTACAGATAGCCGATGAACACTTAGATGGCCCCGCGGCTGCTGTTGAAATGATTCATTGTTATTCGCTAATCCATGATGACTTGCCGGCTATGGATGATGATGACTTACGGCGCGGCAAACCCACTTGTCACAAAGCTTTCGATGAAGCGACGGCAATTTTAGCCGGTGATGCTCTGCAAGCCTTAGCTTTTGAAGTATTAGTCAATTATCCCGCCGCTATTAATGCTAGCCAACGTTTAGCGTTAATCAAAAGTTTAGCTTCTGCTTGTGGATCACAAGGTATGGCGGGCGGTCAAGCTCTCGATATTGAAGGCACAGGCCAACATTTTGATGCCTCCTATGTAAAAAATATGCATACTAAAAAAACCGGAGCATTAATTGCTGCTAGTATTTGCATGCCTGCTCACTTAGCTGGGTTAACAGACTGTCAATTAAAGCCATTTATACAATTGGGGGAATTAGTGGGATTAGCTTTTCAAATTCAAGATGATATTCTCGATATTGAAGGTAACACGGAACAATTGGGGAAACAGCAAGGGGCTGATGTGGCTGCTGATAAATTAACTTATCCTGCAGCGGTAGGCTTAGCGGCAGCCAAACACTATTTGCAAACATTACACGATCAAGCTTTGGCATTATTGACCCAACAGCACATGGAAGATGAAATTTTAGTAAACTTGATTAATTTAATGACCCAACGCCAAAATTGATTTTCTGCGGGTTAACAGACTTCTTGCATAAATAAGCCAAAAACCCTATCATTCCCTCCCATGAATGAAAAATATCCATTATTACAACAAATTGATAGCCCAGCTGATTTAAAACCCCTAGAGGAAGCACAACTTGTTGATTTAGCCCAAGAAATACGTGAATTTATGATTCACACTCTCAATCAATGCGGGGGGCACTTTGCGGGTAATTTGGGTACGGTAGAAATCGCCATTGCCTTACACTATTTATTTGATACTCCTCGCGACCGCATTATTTGGGATGTCGGCCATCAAGCTTATCCACATAAAATCTTAACGGGACGACGAGACCGCTTACATACCATTCGCCAAACCAATGGCTTAGCCCCTTTCCCCAGCCGCAGTGAAAGCGAATATGATACCTTTAGTGTTGGTCATTCGAGCACTTCGATCAGCGCCGCCCTGGGCATGGCCATTGCTGCACAACAGCAAAAATCCGGACGTAAAATTATCTCAGTGATTGGTGATGGCGCGATGTCAGCCGGCATGGTATTTGAAGCGTTGAATCACGCTGGAGCGATCGACGCCAATTTATTAATTATTTTAAATGACAATGACATGTCAATTTCACCGCCGGTTGGTGCTTTATCGAATTATTTTGCTCGCACTTTATCCAGTAAACTCTATACGGGGTTTCGCGAAGGTAGTAAAAAAGTCTTACAACATATGCCGACCATCAAAGATTTCGCGCGACGTACCGAAGAACATTTAAAAGGGATGATCGTGCCAGGAACTTTATTTGAAGAATTAGGTTGCACGTATTTAGGACCGTTCGATGGTCATGATATCAAAGGCTTATTACGCACTTTGCGCAATGTCAAAGATTTGCCAGGAGTACAATTAATCCATTTAATTACGGCCAAAGGCAAAGGCTATGAGCCGGCTGAAAAAGACCCCGAAGGTTATCATGCTGTCTCGCCGGGTTTTTATGATAAAGACAACGGATCCTCTTCACCCGTAGCGAAACAAACTAACCAACCGACTTATTCTAATATATTTGGCGATTGGCTATGTGATATCGCTGAGCAAGATGAACGAGTGGTCGGTATTACGCCAGCGATGCTCGGTGGTTCTGATTTAATTAAATTTTCTGAAAAATTTCCTGAGCGCTGTTTTGATGTCGGTATTGCTGAACAACATGCCGTGACTGTCGCCGCGGGTATGGCTTGCGAAGGATTAAAGCCAATAGTTGCTATTTATTCTACGTTTTTACAACGGGCCTATGATCAACTCATTCATGATGTAGCTATTCCTAATTTACCGGTAGTGTTTGCCTTGGATCGCGCAGGGTTAGTCGGTGGCGATGGGACTACTCACAATGGTCAATTCGATTTAGCGTATTTACGCTGTATCCCTAATATGGTCATCATGGCTAGCAGCGATGAAAATGAAACCCGACAAATGCTGCAAACAGCTTATCTACATAATGGTCCCGCCGCCGTACGTTATCCGCGCGGTACAGGGCCAAATGTTCATATCAAGAAAGATGCTTCTAGCTTAATGATCGGAAAAGCAGAGTTACGCCAGCAAGGAAAAAATATTGCTCTTTTAGCCTTTGGCAGCATGTTGCAACCTTGCTTAACATTGGCCCAACAATATAATTATACTGTGGTCAATATGCGTTTTGTTAAACCCTTGGATGAAAATATGATTACCCAAGTAGCGAAAACTCACAATTTATTAGTCACCGTTGAAGAAGGTTGTATTGTCGGCGGAGCGGGCAGCGGGGTAAATGAAGTATTAGCTGCGCAACAATTATCTACTCCTATATTAAATATCGGTATCCCCGATGAGTTTATTCCACATGGTAATACGCAACAATTATTGCATGCCATCGGTTTAGATACTGAAGGCATTCAACGCCAAATCGAACAACATACAACAACATTAACAACCATCGACCCTGCTTTCGGTAAGTTAGCATGTTACAACAACAAATAATTGCATATGTGAATCCAGCCTCCGGTGATGGCTTGGGAAAAAAAATCAAACATATCTTATCCTCACAGCACATTGAAGTTATCGATCGCTTGACCTTACAACAGCTCATCCAAACAGCAGCCACTCATTTATTAATTTGTGGCGGCGATGGCACTGTACATCACGTGATTGACTATTTGGTAAAACATAATTTATTAAATAAATTTATTTTAATCCTCAAACCGATCGGTACCGGCAACGATCTAGCTCGCAGTCTTGGCTTTACTCATACTTCTATTGTAAAAAACTTGGCTCAATTAGTTAACTGTCCGAAAATATCTTTACCTTTGTGGCGTTTATCGCGCCTCACTCCTACCAGTCAGCATGATTATTTTTTTATTAATTATGCGAGTTTTGGTATGGATGCTATTGTGCAACGACAAGTTAATAAATGGCGTAAATTATTACCAAAAAAACGTTTTTCAACTTTTCTTGTCTATACCTTGGCTTTTTTTCATCATTTATTTAAAAAATTACCTAAAGATATGCAAATGTTCAGCGATGATTTAACCATAAAAAATGAACGGCCCTATTGTAATATTATTTTAGCTAATATTAATTCTTATGCCGGTGGTAGCCGAGTAGGCAATAAAGAAACGTTGACTCAAGCGAAATTAAATTTTTTTGCTATTAAACATTTTTGGAACTATTTAACTTTATTGATCACGCGCTTTTCTTGGAAAACCGCTCATCCTCTCCATGCTATCCAACATTTTACTTTGCGTGGCCATAATATTTGCATACAGGTCGATGGCGAAGTTTTGCCCAGCACGAAAGAATTAACCGAAGTTACCATTGAATTAGCTGGCTATTTACCGTTTATCCGACTTGTGGAATAAGCTAAGGGCGGTTTCGTTTGCTACGTTTCTGAATACTGCTGATCGGAATAGTCACCTCTTGGAAATGTTTATTTTTTATTTCACCTTTCCAAGCATGCCCCAAGATGACTTCATAAGTAACTTTTAAGGGTTGATCGCCTTTCACTTCAATGGCTTCAGGTTGAGCAAAACACATCGCCGCATCACCATTGTAGAGTAAACTTAACCAACATTGTTCAGCGCTATCAAATTTAACGGGCAACCATTTAGTCGTCACCACAGGATCGGCAAAACCACTATCTAATACCGCATCACCGATATTGTGCATATCATAGAGATGGAAAGCGGGTTGCACAATTTCCAATTCTCGCCACGTGTCAGGCCCATAACTGCTGAACATACATAAGCCTTGCGGTGATAACCAACGCTGACAACGTTGTAAAAAAATCGCCAAATCGTCTACGCAATACCATACACAATTGGCAAAAATCATATCGATAGAAGCCGGAGCAAATTCTGCTTGGAGAATATCTTGCTGTAGAAATTGGCAATCGGGATAATCGTGCTGCGCAATAGCGATCATGGCTTCAGCACCATCGATACCGATCACTTCCGCTTGCGAGTAACGCTGTTGCAATAAATGGGTGAAATAACCGGTTGCGCAACCTAAGTCGAGAATTTTTTTCGGCTTAATGGTAATAAAATCCAATTCCGTTAAAAATTCTTCGCCGATATGACGCTGGACTAAAGCCGTCGTATTGTAATCAGCCGCAACGTTATTATAAACTTGGATGAATGATTGAGACATAGTTGAGATTTTAACAAAATCTCAACTATAATCACAGTATGATTTTATTGAATAAACTATTTCCTTATGCTTGTCTTTTGTGCCGTAAAACCAGCAACACGGCTTTATGTAGCGAGTGTGTGAAAGAGTTACCGTGGTTGGGCAGCGCTTGTCCCATCTGCGCAGCTCCTTTGGCAACTGATGCGATTTGTGGTCAATGTCAATTACGCAAACCTTTATTCGATCGTACTATTTGCTTAGCTCGCTATCAATTACCGGTGAGTTATTTAATTAAACAATTCAAATTTCATCAAGGCTTAGCTTATGGTCGAGCTTGCAGCCAATTACTCACTGCTAAATTACAAGAATATTATCGCCATCATACGCTACCTGAAGTAATTATTCCTATTCCTTTAGCCAAAGCCCGTTTACGTCAACGCGGATTTAATCAAGCCGTAGAGTTAGCTAAGCCTATCGGCAAACAATTACACATTCCACTAGATTATAAAAGTTGTTTACGTACCCGAAATACCCTGCCACAAACAGATATCGCCGCTAAAGCACGCAAGCAAAATGTCAGTGACGTTTTTGCTATGCACAATAAAAACCATTATACTCACGTAGCGTTAATCGATGACGTCATGACAACCGGCCATACCGTCAATGAATGTAGTCGGGTTTTGCGCCAAACAGGTATTCAAACCATTGACGTATGGTGTATCGCAAGGACCAATCATGCTTAAAACATATCAATTAATTAACCAACATAATATGCAAGTGCGCGTATTAAATTTCGGTGCATCGTTAATATCCGTTATGTTACCCAATGGCATCGATGTCTGTTTACATTATGATGACATAAATGATTATACCAGTAAGCCTCCTGTTTATTTAGGCAGTAGCATTGGCCCAATAGCGGGAAGAATTGCGCAAGCACAATTTGAATTAAATGGCACCACTTATCCGCTCGCTAGCAATTCTTTAGGCAAGCATAATTTACATAGTGGACCGCAAGGATTAGCCCATGTAATATGGCAAGCAAAAGTTATCGAACCCCAAAAATTAATTTTGCGTTATCATAGCCAGCATAATGAATGGGGATTTCCGGGCAATACCACTTATACTTGTGTTTATACATTAACGGATGAAAATCAATTGATCATTGATTATTTAGCTCAGAGCGACCAAGATACTATCGTAAATTTAACTAATCATGTTTATTGGAATTTAGCGGGTTCTGATACGATTTTAAATCATCAATTACAAATTGACAGCGACTGTTATGTCGTCGCCGATGCTGAATTGATTCCCACCGGTAAAATAGCAGCCGTAAGTCATGCTGTGGATTTTCGCCAACCCAAAATTATTGGCCACGATATTGAGGCGGTAGCGCCTGGATATGATCATTGTTATGTGTTAGCCGATGCGAGGACGATGAAATGTTGTGCAGAAGTGTATGCGCCAGAAACGATGAATCGTCTACGTATTTACACGACGCAACCTGCCGTGCAATTTTATACCGGTAATTATTTACCTGCAGCGGGATTTGCTACTCATCAAGGTTTTTGTTTAGAAACGCAGAATTATCCCGATGCCATCCATCATGCTCATTTCCCAAGCCCTATATTAAAAGCGGGTGAGCAATATCATCAATCGACACGTTTTGAATTTTCTTTATAAGAGGATCAGTGGATAGCGTCACTGTTGAGGGCAGACACATAGGTCTGCCCCTACCCAATCTCAACTTATTCATTCAGCATAGTTAATGACGAGGAAAAAGAATAGCGATTTACGCTAATAAACTACGTAACATCCACGCGGTTTTTTCATGGAATTGCATGCGTTGCGTCAACAAATCGACTGTAGCTTCATCATTCACATCTGCGGAGGTTGGGAATATTTCCCTCGCTAAATTGGCGATCGCTTCATGGCCTGCCAATAAATCTTTAATCATCGCTTCGGCTTTAGGCTGTCCTTTAGCTTCTTTCACTACACTTAATTGACTATATTCGGTATAACTACCAGGGGCATATTCCCCTAAAGCACGAATACGCTCAGCAATTTCATCGTTTGCCAAGAATAAATCATTGTATTGTTGTTCAAACATTTTATGTAATGTTTCAAACATAGGACCTGTCACATTCCAATGATAATTATGGGTTTTTAAGTACAAAGTATAAGTGGATGCTAATAATCGCGATAACCCTTTCACTATATTTTTACGCTGAGTATCCGATAAGCCAATATTCATTTTCATCCTTTTTCTCCTGTCTATTGATTCTCTTAGAGCATAGCTGAAAGCCTTCTATTTTGCAAAGCCATGCTATATCACTTAACACTGCAAGATGAGACTTTGCAATAAGGCTATTTTATGCTATTTTAAACGCACGTTTGAATCTATCGGTTGAGGTTAAAAAAGCTACTATGACGACCCTGAAAGCTTATTCTAAGTTGTTGATTGTTATAATGATTTTTATCACTTTTGCCAGCGTCGCTTATGTCTACTGGCAACATAACAAACGTTTCCCCGAAACCGACGATGCTTATGTGCAAGCCAATTTGGTTAATATCGCAGCGCAAGTCAATGGTCCGGTGGTTAGCACTGACATTAAAGACCATGAATATGTACATAAAGATGAAACTTTATTTCAAATCGACCCTCAACCTTTTCAAATTGCCGTTAATCAAGCGCAAGCACAATTAATTTTGGCGAAACAAAAAGTAGGATCTGAGGAAGCTGCCGTAGAAGCGGCTCGCGCTACCTTAGCTCAAGCGCAAGCAAAATATCTTGATGCCCAACAAAATGCACACCGTATTTTAACTTTAGTCAAAACCGGCCGAGTATCTAAAAGTGATGGCGATCAAACTATAGAAGAATTAAATGTCAGTAAAGCCCAAGTCAGTGCGGCGGAAAATCAACTACAGCAAGCGTTATCCACCTTGGGTTTACCTGGCGACCAAAATGCTGAAATCCAATCAGCTTATGCGGCACTTGCGAAAGCCCAATTGGATTTACAACATACTACCATTGTTGCGCCTAGCAATGGTTATATCAATAATTTTAAAATTCGTACCGGCACGATGATCAATGCGGGCCAAGATTTATTTTCTTTAATCGAAGATAAGGAATGGTGGGTAGATGCTAATTTTAAAGAAACTCAATTACGTCGTATTCGCCCGGGACAAACAGCAATTATTTTAGTAGATAGTTATCCGGGACATCCATTTAAGGGTTATGTACAAAGTATCAGTGACGGTAGTGGTGCAGCTTTTTCGTTATTGCCACCAGAAAATGCCACTGGCAATTGGATTAAAGTCACACAACGTATTCCGGTGAAAATTGTTTTTATTAATCCTGAGCCTAATTATCCTTTACGCGTTGGCGAAAGTGCCGATGTCACTATCGATACAACGAATTTAACAGCAGATGCTTCGCGTCCTGGGATTTTTAGTCGTATTACTGATACACAGTAATTTATGGATGATGTTAGTCAACACAGAGAAATAATCACTTCCTTTGAAAAATGGATGATTACCATTACCGTGATGTTAGCGGCCGTCATCGAAGTATTAGATATGACCATTGTCAATGTGTCCCTCGATCAAATGATGGGGACATTTGAAGCTACCACTGAACAAATCACTTGGGTCTTAACTGCCTATCTCGTCTCTTCTGCTGTAGTAATGCCCTTAACGGGTCGCATTGTACAACGCTTTGGTCGTAAGCGTATTTTATTGATTAATATCACGGGATTTCTCCTCACCTCCATGCTGTGTGGAATTTCCAACAATTTAACTGAAATTGTTATTTTCCGTACTTTACAAGGTATATTTGGCGCCGCCTTGGTACCTATTTCACAATTTGTTTTACGCGATACATTTACTCGCGAAGAACAAGGTGTCGCTATGGCGATCTGGGGATTAGGCATCATGACCGCTCCTGTGTTAGGCCCCACGATTGGGGGCTTTATTACGGCTAATTTAAATTGGCGCTGGATTTTTTATATTAATGTTCCCATTTGTATCGTCTGTTTTTTATTAGCGACCACCTTTATTCGTGAAAGCAAACAAGAAAGAATTCCTATCGATTGGCTTGGTTTGATCTTATTGATCCTTGGGGTCGGTTGCTTCCAAACGTTTCTCGATCGCGGGAATCAAGCTGACTGGTTTAGCTCGAACTCCATTGTCATCTTAGCGATCGTCAGTGCCATTGCCTTGCTTATATTTATTGCACGAGGCATTAAAATTGGTGATCGCAATATCGTGCATTTAAATTTATTTAAAGAACGGAATTTTTTAGCAGCCACTTTGATTTTAACTTTTTATGCCATGTTCATTTTCGGTATCATGGCCCTGCAACCGATCATGTTAGAAAACCTCATGGGTTATCCCTCAAATGTTGCTGGCATCGTGATGGGACCACGAGGTCTCGCCAGCGCTGTGGCGATGATCTCGGTAGGTATCTTCATTAAACGCGTCAATCTTCGCATTTTAGTCATACTAGGAATTTTAAGTACCACGGCAGGGACGTTGATGATGTCTCATTACAATTTAAATGCGGGCATGTGGCAATTAATATCCCCTACCCTCTTCCAAGGTTTTGGTATGGGTTTAGTTATGGTACCTGTATCTGCGACGGCTTTTGATTATCTAGCTAAAAAAGATATCGCCGAAGCCTCTGGTTTATTTAGCTTTGGACGCAGCATCGGTTCTTCCATCGGTATTTCTTTATTAAGTACTATTGTAACTCGTCAAGGTCAAACCAATTGGACTCAACTGAGCCATTTCATCAGTACCACGAATCCCAATTTTTTACATTGGCTAGCCGTGCAAGGATTAAGTATTCATGATACTAGCGCTATTCAAATGGCTGTCAATATCATGATGCAGCAAGGAGAGATGATCGCATTTCTAGACGCTTACCATCTTTCCGCTTGTTCATTATTATTTGTCATTTTATTAGTATTTATGATGAAAAAACGCCGCGCAGATTCTGCTGGTTTCAGCGAAGGTGCCCACTGATGTTACCCATCTTGGCGCAAATACCCTCCGGATTAAATTCGACTTTTGAACAACAAGGGTTGAGCTTTACTGATTATGTGGTGGATATGCGCACAAGAATTAGTAAAGCACGGCTAGACCTTGATGGTTATAACGCTGAAACTATTATCAATGCTAATAGTCCATTTATCTTGATGCCTGAAAATTATGATGGGAAACGCGGTGCTTTATTAGTCCATGGTTTATTTGATTCGCCTTATACTATGCGCGATATCGCTAATGAGTTAGTGAAAGCCGGGATATTAGTATATGCCGTGTTGTTACCTGGTCACGGCACAGTACCCGGTGATTTGTTAAATATTAGTCATCAAGCCTGGATCGATGTCACGGAATTTGGCATCCAACAATTACGCTTGCAATGCGAACAACTCTATTATGTCGGGTTTTCTACCGGCGGTGGTCTCGGCATATATCATGCCTTGCATCAAGCACCGGTCGATAAATTTATTTTTTTAGCGCCGGTGCGAAAATTGCAAACGAAAGTCGCGATTTTAAATCAAATTTTCGGTTTTACTCGCTTACTGTCAGATAACGAAAAATGGGTCATCAAAGAAGAGCGATATGATTATGCTAAATACTTGTCTTTTCCCACCAAGGCTATTTGGGAAGTCAATCGCTTATTAGAATTAACTTCTACCGTGGTTAACCACATCCAAATCGAACAACCTATGCTGATGATCTTAACTGCTGATGATGAAAGCATCGAAGTACAACCATCATTAGAATTTTTTCAACATCAAAGAAATCCGCAACATCATTTAATTTATTATACCAATGAAAATCTGCTTACCGATGATGTACGGATTGAACAACGTGTTAGTCGTTATGTGACTCAAAATATCGTTGATTTTTCTCATGTTTGCTTACCCAATGCACCGACCAATCTCCATTATGGTGAACACGGCGATCAATTACAGCCTATCTTATATAGCAAGAAAAATCCTACCCAGTTACCCATTTATTTAGGTGCGATGCGTTATAAACCACCTGTTGGTTATAATTTACAGCGATTAAGTTATAATCCCGATTTTGATTATATGCTCGCTCAAATCAAAACCTTTATATTGAAAGATCACTCATTTTAATCTTCTTCTATGCGGAAACGCCCTGTTTGGCTAATCAATAACGATTTTTTATAAGCACCTTCGCTTAACGTAAAACGGCCATTTTGCGTGTCGGTAAATCCCGTGGGTAAAAAAGTCACTACGGCGCTATCTGGAAATCCTGTGTAGTTTATCGCCGTCGATAATTGCACATGGCGTAATATCACCTCATTCATTTTGATTAACAATTGTTTTTGCCATTGCACCTGGCAATGATCTTGACCGTCATCAGCACAAATCGTGATGGAATTACCTGACATGATGGCTTGCCGCTGTGCATAATACAAAAGTGCTTGCAATTGCTGAACACTGCTATCGACCCGTACACGTTGATAATAGCTAGACATATTGGGCAATGCAAACGCCATCACGCTGCCTAGAATCAAGAGTACGACGAGGATTTCCATTAAGCTGATAGCCTGTATTTTTTTCATCAACGACTGTCGACATTACTGGGGATGAGGGATGAAAATTAATAGTAGACTGATTTCCTTTATGTAGCAAGATAAAGGTTTACTAGTCTGTTTTTAAATTCGATTTAAATGTTTAGCCAAGCAATTAATTTGTGCTAAAATAGAGCGATGGCAATGATTAAAATCCAATTAGCTCAAATTAACTGTACTGTCGGCGATATTTCCGGTAATTGTGAAAAAATCATTACCGCTTGTCAACAAGCGCAACAGCAACGAGTCGATATCCTCGCTTTTCCTGAATTAGCCATTAGTGGTTATCCGGCTGAAGATTTATTGCTGCGCCGTGATTTTATCGACACTGTTAATAATGGATTACAACGTATATTACCTCATACGCAAGGATTAACCGTAGTTGTCGGCTTACCTCATCAAACGGATGATGGTTTATTTAATGCTGCTGCTATAGTGCAAGATAGCAACCTTTTAACTTATTATCATAAACAATTATTACCGAATTATGGGGTATTTGACGAACAACGTTATTTTAAACCCGGTAATCAAGCTTGTATTATTCAAGTTAAAGAAATACCTATTGCGATTACGATTTGCGAAGATTTATGGCAAGCAGACGTCTGTCAACAAGCAAAAATAGCGGGCGCACAAGCGATTATCAGCATCAATGCTTCACCCTTTGATTATACCAAGGCTCAACACCGTCAAACGATGTTCAAGCAACGTTGTCAAGAAAATCATTTACCGATTTTTTATGTGAACTTAATCGGTGGTCAAGATGAATTAATTTTTGATGGTGGCTCTATGATCATCGATGCAAAAGGAGATATTTGCCAAGCAGCGCCTTATTTTCAAGAAGATTATTTAACTCTCCAGTGGTCGGTAGCAGAAAAAATTCCCGCTACTGATATCCCCGTTTATTCTAAAGAAAAATTAATCTATGACGCACTCGTGTTAGGTACTCGTGATTATTTAGAAAAAAATCGTATCAATGGCGTATTGCTCGGTTTATCTGGCGGTATCGATTCGGCTTTAGTGTTGGCTATTGCAGTCGATGCGATCGGCGCTGACCGAGTACAAGCCGTATTGATGCCATCTAGCTATACTGCCACGATGAGCAATGAAGATGCTCAAACCGAGGCCACTACTCTCGGCGTCAAATATTCAATGATTTCTATTCAATCCGTATTCAATCATTTCTTAGGTTTATTAAGTGAAGAATTTCATGGCTTATCAACAGATACTACCGAGGAAAATCTACAAGCTCGTTGCCGGGGTATTATTTTAATGGCGTTATCCAATAAGACTGGCAAATTAGTGTTAACCACTAGCAATAAAAGTGAAACTGCCGTGGGTTATGCAACGTTATATGGTGATATGGCGGGTGGTTTGGCCATATTAAAAGATGTGGCTAAAACCCTCGTCTATCAATTAGCGCGTTATCGCAATAGCATTGCCCCTATCATTCCAGAGCGAGTATTTACCCGCCCTCCTTCTGCGGAATTAGCGGCGAATCAAACGGATCAAGATAATTTACCTACTTATGATGTGTTAGATGAAATTCTACAACGCTATGTAGAAGCCGATCAAAGTCGTAATGAAATTATCGCTGCTGGATTTTCTGCTGAGGTAGTAGATAAAGTCATTTGCTTAGTGAAATATAATGAATATAAACGTCGTCAAGCAGCGCCCGGTATTCGAGTAACGCCACGGGCTTTTGGCAAAGACCGCCGCTACCCTATTACTTCTAAATTTTAAGATAGATTTTTATGATCGGTGGATTATATTCCGGGCGCACACGCAGGCATATCATTACCCACAAGTTGATGAAATAAAGGAATAATAAGATACACTACGGTTCTTTGAAACAGGAGGAGGTAGTTATCGCCATGGATAAGATTGCCGAGGAGTTAAGTCACCTGTCATT
>JACCDV011267229.1_pt1 | contig 21181 bp, 22 predicted proteins | sample 7446131 | NCBI WGS metagenome assembly JACCDV01 (sample SAMN15323448, study PRJNA562643) | freshwater metagenome | isolation source: river surface water | place: USA:Blue River Watershed | collected 2017-08-17 | reverse complement strand
GCCCGGATGATCATGATGACCACGCACTTCACCGGGCGTGTGCCGTTCAGGCACGTCTACATCCACGGCCTGGTGCTCGATGCGCAGGGCAAGAAGATGAGCAAGTCCGAGGGCAATGTGCTGGACCCGGTGGACCTGATCGACGGCATTGCACTTGCGCCCCTGCTCGACAAACGCACCCAGGGCCTGCGCAAGCCCGAGACCGCGCCCAAGGTGCGCAAGCAGACCGAAAAGGAATTCCCCGACGGCATCCCGGCCTACGGTGCCGATGCGCTGCGCCTGACCTTTGCCGCGCTGGCCACGCTGGGCCGCAGCATCAACTTCGACAGCAAGCGCTGCGAGGGCTACCGCAACTTCTGCAACAAGCTCTGGAACGCCACCCGCTTTGTGCTGATGAACTGCGAGGGCCAGGACTGCGGCCTGCAGGAGCATGGCGCAGCCGAATGCCTGCCCGGCGGCTACCTGAACTTCAGCCAGAGCGACCGCTGGATCGTCTCGCAGCTCCAGCGCGTCGAGGCCGAGGTGGCCAGGGGTTTTGCCGAGTACCGGCTGGACAACGTGGCCAACGCGATTTACGACTTTGTCTGGAACGAGTTCTGCGACTGGTACCTCGAGATCGCCAAGGTGCAGATCAACACCGGCGACGAGGCGCAGCAGCGCGCCACCCGCCGCACACTGATCCGCACGCTCGAGACCCTGCTTCGCCTGGCGCACCCGATCATCCCCTTCATCACCGAAGCGCTGTGGCAGAAGGTCGCGCCGGTGGCCGGTCGCGCCGGCGCCTCGGTCAGCGTGGCGGCCTACCCGGTCAGCCAGCCCGAGCGCATCGACGAAGCCGCCGAGGCGCATGTGGCCAAGCTCAAGAACCTGGTGGACGCCTGCCGCAACCTGCGCGGCGAGATGAACGTGTCGCCGGCCACCCGGCTGCCGCTCTTTGTGGTGGGCGACACCGCCTTCATGCGCAGCGCCGCGCCGGTGCTGCAGGCCCTGGCCAAGCTCAGCGAGGTCAAGGTGTTCGACAGCGAGGCCGACTGGGCGACAGCCGCCCAGTCCGCGCCGGTGCAGGTGGTGGGCCAGGCGCGCCTGTGCCTGTTCATGGAAATCGACGTGGCCGCCGAAAAGGCCCGCCTGGCCAAGGAGGTCGCACGCCTGGAGGGCGAGATCACCAAGGCCAACGGCAAGCTCCGCAACGAGGCCTTTGTGGCCAAGGCGCCGCCGGCGGTGATCGAGCAGGAGAAAAAGCGGGTGGCGGAATTCACCACCACCCTGGCCAAGGTGCGCGAGCAGTTGCAGCGGCTGGGGTGATGCCGCAGACCGCTCCTGCGGGTGCGCTCTCGGCAGGCGCGGCGACTCGCCGCGATGGGCTGGCTCAGCGGCGCTGCAGCACGTAGACGAAGTTCGCTTCGGTCTTCTCCTGCGAGAGCAGGGCGTTGCCGGTCTGGCGCGCAAAGGCTTCGAAATCGCGCCAGGAGCCCGGGTCGGTCGAAATCACCTTGAGGGTCTGGCCGCTTTGCAGGCCGGTCAGGGCTTTCTTGGCCTTGAGGATGGGCAGCGGGCAGTTCAGGCCGCTGGTGTCGATTTCCAGGTCGATGTTCACGAGGACGTCTCCTGGCTTTGCGCCTCGCGTTCGGCCCAGCTCATGAAGGTCGGCTCGATCCCCTGGGTGCGCAGCCAGTCGCCCAGCGCGTAGCCGGTGCCGGCCGGCCAGCAGATCAGGTCCTGGAGACCAAACATCTTGTACTCGGCCAGTTCGGGCGAAAGCCGCACCTCGCCCTGGGCCTGCGCGTGGTAGGCAATGATGACCTGGTTCATGCGCTGGAAGTCGTAGACGCCCACCAGCTTGAGCGCCAGCACATCGAGGTTGGTTTCTTCCTTGACCTCGCGGCGGATGCCGTCTTCGGGCGTCTCGCCCGCTTCCATGAAGCCGGTGATCAGCGCAAAGCGGCGACCGGGCCAGGCGGCATTGCGCGCCAGCAGCACCTGCTCGCCCACTTGCACGATGCCGGCCAGCACCGGGGTCGGGTTGTTCCAGTGAACGAAGTCGCAGGCGGTGCAGCGCAGGCGCAGCTGCTCACCGCCGTCCTCCATCCGGCTCAGCCAGGCCAGCGGCGTGGCGCATTGCGGGCAAAAACGGTATTCGGCCATGCCAGGGTCCTGGTGTGCGTCAGGCAGGAAAGACGCCTGTCGAGAGGTAACGGTCGCCGCGGTCGCAGACGATGAAGACGATGGTCGCGTTCTGCACCGTGGCCGCGATCTGCTGGGCCACCCAGCAGGCCCCGGCCGCCGAAATGCCGGCAAAGATGCCTTCGGTGCGGGCCAGCTCGCGGCAGGTGTCCTCGGCATCGGCCTGGCTCACGTAGACCAGTTCGTCCACGTGGCTGGGGTCGTAGATCTTGGGCAGGTACTCCTGCGGCCATTTGCGGATGCCGGGGATGCGCGAGCCTTCGCTGGGCTGGGCGCCAATGATGCGGATCGCCGGGTTCTTTTCCTTGAGGAAACGCGAGACGCCGGTGATGGTGCCGGTGGTGCCCATGGCACTGACAAAGTGGGTCACCCTGCCGCCGGTCTGCTCCCAAATTTCGGGGCCGGTGGTTTCGTAATGGATGCGCGGGTTGTCGGCATTGGCAAACTGGTCAAGGATGCGGCCCTTGCCCTGGGCGGCCATGTTGTCGGCCAGGTCGCGGGCATATTCCATGCCGCCGCTCTTGGGCGTGAGGATGAGCTCGGCACCGAAGGCCTTCATGGTCTGCGCCCGCTCGATCGACAGGTCCTCGGGCATGATCAAAATCATGCGGTAGCCCCGGATGGCAGCCGCCATGGCCAGGGCGATGCCGGTGTTGCCGGAGGTGGCTTCGATCAGGGTGTCGCCGGGCCTGATCTCGCCGCGTTCTTCAGCGCGGCGGATCATCGAGAGCGCCGGCCTGTCCTTGACCGAACCGGCCGGGTTGTTGCCCTCGAGCTTGCCCAGGAGGATGTTGCCACGGTCCTTGCCGATGGCCGCTGCGGTGCGCTGCAGCGCCACCAGGGGCGTCTTGCCGATGGCGTCTTCGATGGTGGGATACGTCATCCCTGTACTTTGCCACAAGTGCCGTCAGCGGACTGTCCCGCCGGTCGGTGTCCCGCTCACTGGGCGGGCGGCAGTCCGCTCTGGTTCTGGAACTGGTTCTGGATCTGGCTGTTGTTGGCGCCACCGGCCATGGACTGCACCGCATTGGGTGACTGCACCGCATTGAGGTTCTGGCTGCTGCTCTGGTTGTTGCCCTGAGCGCTGTTCTGGTTGAGTATGGAGGTCGAGGGGCCGGAGATGTTGCCGTAGTTCACGCTGCCGGCAAGCCCGCCGGACATCTGCATGGGCCTGACCACCGGGGCCCGTGGCGTGGGGGTCTGGTAGGTCACCACACTGGCGGTGCCCTCCTTGCCGTAGGACTCGTAGAGCTGCCCCATGAGCGCGGGGTTGCCAGAAATCCGGGCCTCGATGGCACCTTCGATCAGACCCCAGAGGGCCGGTGTCAGGGCGGTCCCGAGCCAGGCAGCGCTGTTGTTCTTGATGGCAGACAGCTGCTCGGGCGTGCAACGCGCGGCATGCCTGACCAGCCAGTCCTGGGCCAGCTGGATGCGCTGGGCCTGGTCGCTGGTGCCCAGCGCCAGCGTCTTGAACTGCGCCACCAGACAGGCGCCCTGGGTCGTCTGGGTCATCTGGGCCTTGCCGGCCGCCGCTGTGGCGGGCTTGGCGGCCGCGGGTGCGGCAGGCTGTGCGGGTGCTTGTGCAGCCGGCTGCACGGCGGCTTGTGCTGCGGGTTGGGCTGCGGGTTGGGCCGCAGGCTGTGCTGCGGGTTGAGCGGCCGGTTGTGCGCGCGCAGACCAGGGCGCCAATGCCGAGGCAACGCTGAGCAGACCGACAAGAAGTGGATGGTTCATGGCAAGGCGTTTGGACCCTTGAGGGCTGTCTGGAGTATCGGCAGCAGGCCCCCTGACTTGAGTGGCCGCCAGCAGCACTGTGACATAATCGCGCCACGAATTCACGGCCCGGGTGGTGAAATTGGTAGACGCAGGGGACTCAAAATCCCCCGCCGCAAGGCGTGCCGGTTCGATTCCGGCCCCGGGCACCAGCCGAAGTCCGCACACGTTCAACACGGTGCGGATTTTTTCTTTTCAGACCTCCTGCAGATCGGCATGGCAGGCCAGCAAATCGGCTGGCGCCTCGGGCACCCGGTCCTGGAGGTAGCGGCGGATGAACGGCCCCGGATGAAAGGGGTGGGTGCTGCCGCTCCAGACACCGCCCTGCACCACCTGCCAGCCCTGGGGCGCCTGCCGCAACAGGACCAGCGCCGGGTGCAGGCTGGCAAAGCGCACCGAAGCCAGCATCCAGTCACCTCGCGCCCACAGGCCGGTGATGGCCGCCGACAGCGAATCGGGCGGGCTGTGGGCTTGCAGCGCCTGCAGCGCCAGGGCGCTGCGCGGGTCTTCCGGCGCGAGCGCCTGCACCTGCCGGCAATCGCGCACCCGCCGGTTGCGCCATTCGGCCAGCCCGCCAGCCAGGTCCACCGGCCGGCCATCGACATGCAGCAGCCAGCGCTCGTCGACCTGCTGGAGTTCCAGGTGGCTCAAGGACACCGTCACCGTCACCACGGCCAGCACCAGCAGGGCGGTCCGGCGCTTCACGGCAGCTCGGCGCAGGCCTGCAGCTGCGCCAGGCTGAGGACCTCGAGCGCACGGATGTGGGTCGAGGCCAGCAGGACCGGCGGCGCCAGCCCGGCCTCGAAGGCCTCCTTCCAGCGCAGCGCGCACAGGCACCAGCGGTCACCCGGCTGCAGGCCCGGGAAATCCCACTCGGGTCTGGGCGTGCCCAGGTCATTGCCGCGCGCGCGGGTGAAGGCCAGAAAGGCCGGGGTCATGCGGGCGCACACCACATGCGAGCCGGTGTCATCGAGCCGCGTGCGGCAGCAGCCATCGCGGAAGTACCCCGTCATCGGGTCGTGCGAACACGGGGCCAGGGGCTCCCCGAGCACGTTCAGGGCTGCCTGATCGCGGTCCATGCGGCGTCCTTGCTCATGCGGTGTCGTCGCCTGCGCCGGGGCGGGCTGCGGCCGGTCGGGCCTGCACCTCCAGCACGATGCCCTCGTGCTGCGCCACCCGCTCGAGCGCACGCTCGAAGAGCGCCCGCGCCGATCCGGAGATGGCACTGAGGTAGGCATGCAGCTGGGCATCCTGCACCGTGTTGTTCAGGCATTCCTGGCTGTACTGCTCGAAGCTGGCCAGCTGCGAGATGAGTTCGGCCACATGGCGCGGGCATTCGCACAGCACATTGGTTGAAATGCCGGCCACCCGGGCCAGTGTCTGGTCGCTGTAGAGGCGGGGCGGGATCATGGCGGCCGGCTGCAGCCGGGCCACGGCCTCGGCGGGATCGACCAGCAGCATGGCACCCAGCAGATCGGCCAGCTCGGCGTCGGTGACCGGCTCACGCCGCACCAGCATGCCCGAGTGCTTGAGGGCCTGCACCAGTGCCTCCTGGGCAAAGCTGTAGAGCACGATGACCTGGACCACGCGAAGTTGTTCGGCCAGCCGCCGGATGGCCGCCTGGGTGGCCAGGTGCAGGGAGTTGACCCGCACCAGCAGGATGTCGGGCCGCTCGGCAAAGGGGTGCTCGCGGGCCTGTGCCAGATCCTCGAGCGTGTCGCTGATGCGCAGCGACACGCCGGCAAAACGCTGCGCAAAAGCCTGCGACTGCAGCCGCGCGGCCAGCGACAGGTCGACCACCGCCAGCGTCACCGACTGCACCGGCCTCGACTGCGCCGATCGCTGCACCTGGGCGCTGCGCTGCTGGTGCAGCAGGGCGCTGAGGGCCGGCGCATCGAGGTGGGCAATGGTGCTGATGGCGTGTCCGCTCTCGGTGAGCTGGCGCAGCAGGCCGGCACGCAGGACGTCGGTGTCGTTGTAAAGGCGGTGCCGCCCCTCCGACTTGCCCGGCGCAAAGGCGGCGTAACGGGCCTCCCAGACCCGCAGCGTCGAGACCGGCACGCCGCTGAGCGCCGCCATGGCCCCAATCCTGTGTTGTACAGCTTCAGAGTTCATTGATTGGGTTTTGAATAGGTTATGCACAGGATTATCAAAGAAAAATTCCAGGTATTCGAGGAATTCTGCAATTCAGATGTAGATTATCAGCCTTAATCCAATGCAAGGAGCGATGATGCTGAGCAAAAAAACCTGGCATTGCCTGGACATCCTGATCGCCATGGCTTCGGTCCCGGCGAGTGCCACCGTGACCACACAAAGCCTGGCCAAACGCCTGGGGCTGTCCACCTCCTACCTTGAAAGCCTGATGCGCCTGCTGCGCGAGGCCGATCTGGTGCGCTCCTTTCGGGGCCCGGGCGGCGGTTACGGCCTGGCCAACCCGGCACAGCAGACCACCGTCTGGGACATCGTCACCCGGCTGGAGCACACCGATGCGCCGGACGAGGGCGGCCCGCAACAGGCCCTGACCCGCGCGCTCGAGGCCGATTTCCGGGCCGCCTTTGTGGCCCATTTGTCCGCGCACCGGCTCAGCGAGTTCGCCCAGTCCGACCCCGAGCTGCTGGCCCGCAGCCAGCCCAGGCTGGCCGGTTTTCGGCTCGGGCCCATGCCCCCGGCCCTGCGGCCGGTGGCACCCAATTCGGTCTTTCAGCTGCCGGCCTTCGTGCACGGTCTGGCCGCCTGAAGCGGGCGGCGCACACCATGTCCCGGCCGCCCGGCCCGACAGTTGCGCTGACCGAGATCCGGGCAGGCCATGCCGCCGGCGAGAGCCGGCAGGTGCTGATCTGGTCTTCGCTGCGCACAGCCGCACCCCCCTGGCCTGCATCCGCCGGGCGCCCGCCACGCTGGCTGCTGGCGCCCTGGGCCGATGTGCCCCCGCTGCTGCGCAACCGGTCCGACGGGCAGGCCCTTTGGGTGCTCGAACCCGACCCGCTGTCGGGACCCAGCGCGCAGGCACTGCACGAGGCGCTGCAGCAGGCCCCCTGCCGCCCGCACACCCTGGTGCTGTTGCCCGAGGTCTGGCAGCACGAGGGCGCCCGCTGGCTCGACTCCGGTGCGGACCGGTGCATGCCTGCGGACAGCCCGCCCCGGCTGCTGCAAGCCATGGTCCAGGCCATGCGCCGACGGTGCCAGGGCATGGTGAGCCAGGTGTCGGTGTTCGGCCCGCTGCGTTTTGACCAGGTCTCGCAAAGCCTGTTCCACGGCGAGGGCCGCATCTGGCTGACCGGCCGCGAAACCCAGGTGGCCGCGCTGCTGTTTCGCAGCGGCCAGCAACGCACCCATGCGGTCGATGTGCTGCTGGCGCTGGGCGCCAACGGGGCCCACAGCGGCAACAAGGCCCTGGTGGCGCTGTATGTGCACCGGCTCAACCGCAAGATCCGGCCCCTGGGGGTGCAGATCGATGCGGTGCGCGGCTGCGGCTACAGCCTGCGGCTGACCACCCCGGTGCCGCCGCAGGTGCCCGCCCCCCGGCCCCCGGCACACGGCCTGACCCAATGGCTGCGACCCGCCCCTGCAGCCAACGCCGCCAATCCCGTCACCCGGCCATGAACCCGCTTGCCCAGACCCGAGCAGTCGCCCGCGCGCCCGGCCCCGGCGTGGTTTTCTGGTTCCGCCAGGACCTGCGCCTGCACGACCAGGTGGCGTTGGACCAGGCGCTGGCGCTGTGCGCCCGGCAGCAGCGCTGGCTGCTGCCGGTGTTCATCCACGACAGCGACCTGCAGGCCCAGACCCGCTGGGGCTTTGCCCGCGTCGGCCCCCACCGCCAGGCCTGGCAGGCCATGGCCGTGGCCGCCCTGGATGACGGTCTGCGCCGCCTGGGCAGCGGTCTGCTGCAGCTGAGCGGCCGGCCCGAGCAGGTGCTGGCGCAGCTGGTGCAGCTGCTGGGCGATGCCGTGCTGGTCTGTGAAGAGATCGCCGCACCGCAGGAGCAGGCCGTGGTGCACGCCCTGCAGGCCCGGGGCCTGGCGCTGCGCACGGTGTGGCAGTTGACCCTGATGGACCCCGGGCAGCTGCCCTTTGCGCCCGAGCAGGTGCCCGAGCAATTCACCGCCTTCCGGCAGGCGGTGGAGCGCGTTGGCACGCCCGCTGCAGTGCCCCTGCCCGCCCCGTCCGCGCTGCCCGCCTTGCCGCCGGCTGCCGTGCTGCAGGCGCTGCGCGCCGCCCTGCCCGGCCCGCCAGCGGCGCCGACCCTGCCGGCAGCCGATGCCCGCGCCTCCTTCCCCATCGCGCAGCCGGCCTTTCATGGGGGCGAAGCGGCGGCGCTGGCGCATGTGGCCAACTACTGTGCACGCGGGCTGCCGCACAGCTACAAGCAGACCCGCAACGGGACCCATGGCATCGACTTTTCCACCAAGTGGTCGCCCTGGCTGGCCAGTGGCGCGCTGTCGGCGCGGCAGGCCTGGGCCGCAGTGGCCGCCTTCGAGGCCCGGCACGGGGCCAGCGAGAGCAGCTACTGGATCCGCTTTGAACTGCTCTGGCGTGACCATTTCCGCTGGCTGCACCGCAAACACGGCGCGCGGCTGTACCGGGCGCAGGGCCTGTCGAGACTGGGCCCACCGGCACACGATGCAGCGGCACTGGCGCGCTGGTGCAGGGGCGAGACTGGCCATGCCTTCATCGACGCCGGCATGCGTGAACTCGCCGGCACGGGCTTTCTGTCCAACCGGCTGCGGCAGAACGTGGCGAGCTTCCTGATCCACGACCTGGGCGGCGACTGGCGTGCCGGTGCGGCCTGGTTCGAATCGCGGCTGATCGACTTCGATGTCTGCAGCAACCAGGGCAACTGGCTCTACCTGAGCGGTCGCGGCACCGACCCGCGCGGCAGCCGGCGCTTCAACCCCGACAAGCAGGCACGGGACTACGACCCCGAGGGCGTCTACCGGCAGCTGTGGTCCTGAAGCGGGGCCGGCCTGCCGCCCTTCAGTCCAGCCCGGCGCTCCAGCGGTCGTTCCAGGCCTTGTCCATCTGGCGGCGGTCGCGTTTGGTCGGGCGACCCTGTTCGATGCTCAGCGCCGGCTCGGCGGCCACGCGCCGCTGCTGGGCGGCCGCCTCGCGGCGCGCCAGGCTCTCCGGGGTTTCTTCGTAGAGCTGCTGGGCCACCGGGGCCGGCCCGCGGTTGGCGCTCAGGCCACGCACCAGCACCTCACGCTCGAGCTGGCCCTGGCGCAGGCGCACACGGTCGCCGGGCCGCACTTCGCGCGAGGCCTTGGCGTCCTGGCCATTGACCTGCACCCGGTTCTTGCCGATCTCTTCGGCCGCCAGGCTGCGGGTTTTGTAGAACCGTGCGGCCCACAGCCATTTGTCGATGCGCAGCCCCTCCATGTTCAGGCGCCAAACAGACCGGGCTGGGGACTCAGGCCTTGCCTGACGTGCGGCACCTGCAGCCGCAGGCGCAGTTCCGTTTTCATGCGCTGGTTGTCCAGCCGTCGCGACTCGCTCATGAAGCTCAGCAGCATGAGCGGCAGCACCTCGCTGGCCGAAGCGCGCGGGATGCGCGGCGGACGCGACAGGCCCATCAGGTCGGCCGCCAGATCAAAGTAGTCCCCCATCTTCATGTCGGTGTCGTCGCAAATGTTGAACGTGCGCTGCGGACGGCCGCGCCAGATCGCCAGCATGCAGGCGCGGGCCAGGTCGTTCGCATGGATGTGGTTGGTGTAGACATCGTCCTGCGCCCGCAGCACCGGCGTGCCCTTGAGCAGGCGCTCGCGCGGCGTGCCGCCCTCGCGGTCCTGGGCATAGATGCCGGGCACGCGCAGGATGGTGCTGCGCACCCCGGTGCGGCCGAGCAGACGCACCCACTGCTCGGCGTCCACCCGGCGGCGCGCTCGCGCCGTGTGGGGCTGGACGGTGCGCACCTCGCTCACACGCTGCCCCGCGCAGTCGCCATACACCCCGGTGGTGGAGGCATAGACCAGCGACAGCGGCGGCGTGCGCAGGCGCAGGGCGCGCAGCAGGTCGCGCGTGCGGGGGTCGTGCTGGACGACACCGCGCAGTTCCCCCGGTGGCGGCGCCAGGTGCAGCACGCGCTGCGCCAGTCCCGACAGGCGGCGCAGGGTGGCGGGCTGGTCGAGGTCGCCGCCCAGGGGGGTGATGCCGCAGGCCCGCAGCAGGCGCACCCGCTCGGGCGAGGAGGTCAGCGCCAGCAGGCGCACACGCCGGCTGGCAGGTGCCCCCAGCTGGCCGGCCGTGCGCAGGCCGATGTCACCACAGCCGACGATCAGCACCCGCGGGCGGCGAAAGCGCGCCGGCAGGGCGCCAAGAGGGGTCTGGTTTGAGGGCAAAATCGGGGATTGAGGGTCAGAAAACCCCGCAAGGATACCGAAAACATGAGCTTCCAGATCACCGTCCAGCCCAGTGGCCGCAGCTTTGCCGCTGAATCTTCCGAAACCCTGCTGGCCGCCGGCATCCGCCAGGGCATCGGCCTGCCCTACGGCTGCAAGGACGGCGCCTGCGGCTCGTGCAAGTGCAAAAAGCTCTCTGGCACGGTGGTGCATGGCCCGCACCAGGACAAGGCCCTGTCGGCCGATGAAGAAGCGCAGGGCCTGGTGCTGACCTGCTGCGCCACCGCCCGCAGCGATGTGGTGCTGGAGTCCAAACAGGTGACCGAAGAAGGCGGCCTGCCCGTCAAGAAGATGCCGGTGCGCGTGGCCAGCCTGGAGAAGAAGTCGCACGACGTGATGGTGCTCAAGCTGCAGCTGCCGGCCAATGACCCGATGAAATTCCGCGCCGGCCAGTACATCGAGTTCATCCTGCGCGATGGCACGCGCCGCAGCTACAGCATGGCCAACGCGCCGCACACGCTCGAGGTCTCGCCGCCCATGATCGAGCTGCACATCCGCCACATGCCCGGCGGCAAATTCACCGACCCGGTCTTCAGCACCATGAAGGAGAAGGACATCCTGCGTGCCGAAGGGCCGTATGGCAGCTTCTACCTGCGTGAGGACTCGGACAAACCCCTCATCCTGCTGGCCTCGGGCACCGGCTTTGCCCCCATCAAGGCCTTGATCGAGCACATGCAGCACAAGGGCATCCACCGCCCGGCCACCCTCTACTGGGGCGGTCGCCGGCCAGCCGACCTGTACATGGCCGACTGGATCGAGGCGCAGCTGCCGGGCATGCCGCAGTTGCGCTATGTGCCGGTGGTCTCCAACGCCGAGCCCGAAGACCAGTGGCAGGGCCGCACCGGCTTTGTGCACCAGGCGGTGCTGCAGGACCACTCCGACCTTTCGGGCTTTGAGGTCTATGCCTGCGGCGCCCCCGTGGTGATCGCATCCGCCCAGCGCGACTATGTGGCACAGGCGGGCCTGCCTGCCGAAGCGTTCTTCGCCGACGCCTTCACCTCCGAAGCCGACAAGGTCCAGGCCTGACCCCTTCTGACAAGGACACCACCATGCAACGCCGCTCCCTCCTGCTGGGCACCGCCGCCCTCGCCGCCCTGCCCGCCCTGGCCCAGGGCAAGCCATACCGGCTGATCGTGCCGTTTGCGCCCGGCGGGCCGCTGGACGTGACCGCGCGCGCGCTGGCCGAGCGGGTGCGCGAGACACTGGGCACGGTGGTGGTGGAGAACCGGCCCGGCGCCGGCGGCAACCTGGGCGCCGACCTGGTGGCCAAGGCCACGCCCGACGGCCACACCATCGGTCTGGCCGCGGTGGCCACCCATGCCATCAACCCCTGGCTGTTCAGCAAGATGCCCTACGACGCCAGCAAGGACTTTGCACCCATCACGCAGATGGTGCGTGTGCCCAATGTGCTGGTGATGAACGCCGAGACCGCGCAGCGCCTGAACATCCGCAGCCTGGCCGATCTGATCGCCTACGCCAAGGCCAACCCGGCCAGGCTCAATTACGCCTCGGGCGGCAACGGCAGCGCCGGGCACCTGGCCGGCGAGATGTTCAAGAAGGCGGCCGGCATTTTTGCGGTGCACATCCCCTACAACGGCGGCAGTCCGGCGCAGCTGGCCCTGCTGTCGGGTCAGGTGGACTTCAACTTCGACAACCTGGCCACCGCATCGGCCAACATCAAGGCCGGCAAGCTCAAGGCCCTGGCAGTGACCACCGCCCAGCGCAGCAAGGCCCTGCCCGAGATCCCGGCCATGGCCGAGACGCTGGCGGGCTTCGAGGTCGACACCTGGTGGGGACTGGTGGCGCCGGCTGGCACGCCACGCGACATGGTGGAGCGCCTGAACAAGGCCTTCACCGAAGCCCTGCGCGCACCTGAGACGCAGGCGCGCTTTGCGCAGCTGATGGCCGAGCCGGTCCCGACCAGCCCGGAACAGTTCGGCGAATTCATGAAGAAGGAACTGGCCCGCTACGAGCCGGTCGTCAAGGCCAGCGGCGCGCGGGTCGACTGAGCCGGCGCCCCGCCGCTCAGCGCCGGTGCCCGACCTGAAAGTCGTTGGCGCCGGTGCGGTCCGCCCCGCGCAGGAGCCACAGGGGCCGGGTGGCAAAACTCACCGGCACCCCGGTCTGGCCCTCCGAGGGGCGCAGGCTGCGGTCAAACAGCGAGGTCCCCGGCATGAAGCGCAGCGCCACCCCGGTGCGCCGCTGTGCGGAGCGGTTGGCCTGGGCGCCGTGGATCATGTAGACGTCGTGCATCGACATCTGGCCGGGCTGCAACTCCAGGTCCACCGCATCGTTTTCGTCAAAGGTGCCATCGGCCATGCGCTGGTTGAGGGTGAGGTCGTTGCGGTCTTCGTGCAGATGGGGGTGCAGCACCTGGCCCTGGTGCGAGCCCGGGATGACGCGCAGGCAACCGTTGGCGCGGGTGCTGGGTTCGAGCGCCACCCAGACGGTGCAGGTGGCCAGGGGACGGATGGGCCAGTAGTGGCCATCCTGGTGCCAGGGGGTCTCGAAGCCCTCGGACGCCGGCTTGCAAAAGACATGGCAGCCCCAGAGGATGACGTCCGGCCCGATCAGCTGCGCCACCATGTCCACGATGGGCGAATGCATCGCCAGCTCCAGAAAGCGCTGGCTGCCCTTGACGCCCTCGTCATTGCGGCCCTCGATGTGGGCGCTGACGAGTTTTTCGGGGCGGACCCCGGGGTTGTCGCGGATCAGCTGGTCCAGCGCCTGCTGCAGCGACTGCAGCAGCGGCGGCTCGAGCCGGTAGGGCGGAATCAGGTAGCCCCGTTCCTGGTAATCGCGGATGTGCTGGCTCGACAAGTGCATGGCCCTCTCCCTTCAGTCAGGCTTTGACTGTAGAGCAAGCGCCCGGCCATGACCAGTGCTCGCGCCCAGAAAAAAACCACCGGGATCACCGGTGGTTTTCAGGTCCGCAGGGCCTGCGGCATGGACAGCCTGCTGGCTGCCCATGGCCTGGCCGTGCGGTCAGCGCACGACAGCGATCTGGTCGCGCTTGCCCGCCTTGTAGGTGTAGAGCGTCAGGGCGCCGTTCTTGATGTCGCCCTTGTCATCGAAGGAAATGGTGCCGGTCACGCCGGTGTAGTTGGCCTTGGCCAGGGCCGGCAGGTACTTGGCCGGATCGGCCGAGTTGGCGCGCACCATGGCGTCGACCATCACGTTGACGGCGTCGTACACATAGGGGGCGTAGACCTGCACATCGGCGTTGAAGCGCTTCTTGAACTTGGCATTGAAATCGTCCATGCCTTTCTTCTGCTGGCCCTCGACACCGCCAGCCTCGGCGCAGACCACCTGGCCGTCGGCCATGGCGTCGCCTGCCAGCTTGGCCAGTTCGGAAGTGCAGATGCCGTCGCCGCCCATGAACTTGGCGTTGATGCCCAGCGACTTCATCTGGCGCAGCATCGGGCCGGCCACGGCGTCCATGCCGCCGAAGAAGACCACATCGGGGTTCTTGGCCTTGAGCTTGGTCAGGATGGCCATGAAGTCCGACGCCTTGTCGGTGGTGAATTCGTGGCCGACCAGGTTGCCCTTGGCAGCGGTCACGGCCTTCTTGAACTCTTCGGCGACGCCCTGGCCGTAAGCGGTACGGTCGTCAATGACGGCAATCGACTTGCCCTTGAGGTTGTTGACGGCATAACGGCCCAGGGTGCCGCCCAGATGCACGTCGTCAGCCACCACGCGGAAGGCCGTCTTGTAGCCGTTGCGGGTGTACTTGGGGTTGGTGGCCGAGGGCGAAATCTGGGGAATGCCGGCGTCGTTGTAGATCTTGGAAGCCGGGATGGTGGTGCCCGAGTTCAGGTGGCCGATGACGCCATTGACCTTGGAGTCGACCAGCTTCTGGGCAGCGGCTGTGCCCTGCTTGGGGTCGGCAGCATCGTCTTCGGAGATCAGCTCGAACTTGATGGTCTGACCGCCGATTTTCACGCCCTTGGCATTGAGCTCTTCAATCGCCAGGCGGGCGCCGTTCTCGTTGTCCTTGCCCAGGTGGGCAATCGCACCGCTGACGGGACCGACGTGGCCGATCTTCACGACCTGCTGCGCCAGCAAGGGGGTGCTGACCACTGCAATAGCCGACAGCATGGCCAGCTGGATCTTCTTCTTCATCATCATGAATCGCTCCTTATGGATCAAAGGGACGGGATCAGAGGTGTGTGCACACCACGGTCCGGGCCAGACCTCCCGCCAACAACACCCGACAAATCATTCACCCAGGTAGGCTGCGCGCACCTTGGGGTCTTCCAGCAGCTTCTGGCCCGGTCCGTCCATGGTAATCAGCCCGGAATCCATCACATAGCCCCGGTCGGCCATGGCCAGGGCGCGGCTGGCATTCTGCTCGACCAGCACCACCGTCATGCCTTGTTCATGGACGTCGCGGACAACCTCGAAAATCTTGTCGACCATGATGGGCGACAGGCCCATCGACGGCTCATCGAGCAGCAGCACCCGCGGGCGGCTCATGAGCGCCCGCGCCATGGCCAGCATCTGCTGCTCGCCGCCGGACATGGTGCCGGCAAGCTGGTCCTTGCGCTCACGCAGGCGCGGAAAAAGCGAGAACATTTTTTCGATGTCCTGGGCAATGCCGGCGTTGTCGGAACGGATGAAGGCGCCCATCTGCAGGTTTTCGGTGATGGTCATGCGGGTGAAGACGCCACGGCCTTCGGGCACCATCGCCAGGCCCTGCCTGACCAGATCCCAGGGCCCCTGCCCCTGGATGGAGCGACCCAGGTATTCGATGTCGCCGGCCTGCACCGCCTGCGTGCCGGTGATGGCCTTCATGGTGGTGGTCTTGCCGGCGCCGTTGGAGCCGATCAGCGAGACCAGCTCGCCCTCGCGCACTTCCATGTCCACGCCCTTGACAGCCTGGATGCCGCCGTAGGCCACTTTCAGACCCCTGACCTTGAGCAGTGTGTCGGCCATCTCAGTGTCCCCCGGTGCCCAGATAGGCTTCAATCACTTTGTCGTTCTTCTGCACTTCGGCCGGCGTGCCTTCGGCGATCTGCTTGCCGTAGTCGAGCACGGTGACGCGGTCGCACAGGCCCATCACCAGCTTGACGTCGTGTTCGATGAGCAGGATGGTGCGGTTGTCCCGGCGGATGCGGTCGATCAGTTCACGCAGCTGCACTTTCTCGGTGGCGTTCATGCCTGCGGCCGGCTCGTCCAGGGCAATGAGTTGCGGGTCGGTGGCCAGGGCGCGGGCGATTTCCAGGCGCCGCTGGTCGCCATACGAGAGGGTGCGGGCGCGGTAGTCGGCGTACTTGCCGATGCCCACATAGTCGAGCAGTTCGCGTGCGCGCTCGGCAATCGCCTTTTCTTCGGCCTTGAAGGCCGGTGTGCGCAGGATTGCACCGAGCAGACCCGAGCGGGTGCGCAGGTGGCGGCCGACCATCACATTCTCGAGTGCGGTCATTTCGGCAAACAGGCGGATGTTCTGGAAGGTGCGGGCAATGCCGGCCCTGGCCACCTCGTGCACGGCGGTCGGCTGGTAGGGCTGGCCGGCCAGCTCGAAGCTGCCGCTGTCGGGTGTGTACAGGCCGGTGATGACGTTGAAGAAGGTGGTCTTGCCGGCGCCATTGGGACCGATCAGGCCATAGACCTGGCCACGCTCGATGGTGATGCCCACATCGGAGAGGGCCTGCAGGCCGCCAAAGCGCTTGGAAATGCCTGCCACGCGGAGAACGGTGTCGCGGGATGTCATGCTGCGCTCCTGCTCACTTGCTGTTGAGCGACTGGCCATGCTCGGGCGATGGCCACAGCCCGCGCGGGCGCATCAGCATGACGACGATCATGGCCAGCGCGATCAGCAGCTGGCGCAGGATGGCCGCATCGAGCCGGCCATCGGTCATGGCCTGCAGCGGTCCGGCCACATAACGCAGGACCTCGGGCAGCGCGGCCAGCAGCACCGCACCCAGGATCACGCCGGGCAGGTGGCCCAGCCCGCCGAGCACCACCATGGCGACGATCATCACCGACTCCATCAGGCTGAAGGATTCGGGTGAGACAAAGCCCTGGAAGCCGGCAAACATGGCACCCGAGACGCCGCCGAAGGTGGCGCCCATGCCGAAGGCCAGCAGCTTGAGGTTGCGGGTGTTCAGTCCCATGGCCTTGGCGGCAATCTCGTCCTCGCGGATCGCCATCCAGGCGCGGCCGATGCGCGAGAACTCCAGCCGGTGCGAAATGAGCACGCTGACCATGACCAGCGAGAGGAACAGGTAGTAGTACAGCGTGACCGAGGCGATCTCGAAGCCGCCGAGGTTGAGCTTCTTGCTCAGACTCCAGCCAAAGATCGTGATCGAGTCGATCATGTCGATGCCCTTGGGTCCGTTGGTGATGTTGACCGGGTGGTCGAGGTTGTTCATGAAGACCCGGATGATTTCACCAAAGCCCAGGGTGACGATGGCCAGGTAGTCGCCCCGCAGCTTGAGCGTGGGCGCACCCAGCAGCATGCCGAACACGCCCGCCAGGGCAGCGCCCAGGGGCACGATGACCCACAGCGGCATGTGCATGCCATTGGGAAAGTACACCGCCAGCGCCGGGAAGGTCTCGAGCAGGTGCGGGGACGAGAGCAAGGCGTACATGTAGGCGCCAACGGCAAAAAAGGCCACATAGCCCAGGTCGAGCAGCCCGGCATAGCCGACCACGATGTTCAGGCCCAGGGCCAGCAGCACATACAGCAGCGCCATGTCTGCAATGCGTACCCAGGCGTTGCCAAAGAACTGCAGGACCAGGGGCAGCACCAGCAGGGCCGCACCGATGAGCAGGTACTGGAGCGTCTTGTTCTCTTTCATGGTCTGGCTCGCTTCAGGCCCGGTCGGCCACCCGCTCGCCCATCAGCCCCGAGGGCCGGAGGGTGAGGATGATGATCAGCACGATGAAGGCAAAGATATCGGCATAGTGGCTGCCCAGCACACCGCCGGTGAGGTCCCCGATGTAACCCGAGCCGATCGCCTCGATCAGGCCCAGCAGGATGCCGCCGACCACGGCACCCGAGAGGTTGCCGATGCCGCCGAACACGGCGGCGGTGAAGGCCTTGAGGCCAGGCAGGAAGCCCATCGAATGCTGCGCCGTGCCGTAGTTGGAGGCATACATCACGCCGGCGATCGCGGCCAGCACGGCGCCAATGATGAAGGTGGCCGAGATGACCACATCGGGCTTGACGCCCATGAGGGCGGCCACCCGCGGGTTTTCGGCGGTGGCGCGCATGGCCCGGCCCAGCCGGGTGGAGTTGACCAGCCACATCAGCACCGCCAGCGAAACCGCCGTCACCCCCAGGATCATGATCTGGGTGGGCGTGATGACAGCGCCGCCGATGTGCACAGGTTCGCTGGGCAGGAGGGTGGGGTAAGCCTTGTAGTTGGGCTTCCAGATGATCATCGCCAGCGTCTGCAGCAGGATGCTCATGCCAATGGCCGTGATCAGCGGGGCCAGCTTGGGGCTGTTGCGCAGCGGGCGGTAGGCGATTTTTTCGATGGTGAAGTTCAGCGCGGCGGCCACCACGCAGGCGATCAGGGTGGCCAGGATCAGGATCAGCCAACCCGGTGCGCCCGGCATGCCGTCCTTCATGATGCCGATCGCGGTCCAGCTGGTGAGCGCTCCCACCATCAACACTTCGCCATGCGCGAAGTTGATCAGGTTGATGATGCCGTAGACCATGGTGTAACCCAGGGCCACCAGGGCATACATGCTGCCCAGGACCAGCCCGTTGATGATCTGCTGAAGCAGGACTTCCATACATTTTTCTCCGTGGCGGCCAGCTCTTGCCTGGCCTGGTTTCGGTGACCACGACAAACCGCCGCGCCTTGTGGGCCAAGCAGGTTCTCAGTTCGCAAAAAACCCGCCGGGGCGCACCTCAGGCGGGTCGGTGGGGCGCGATTGTATTGAAGACAGCTGCCGAATAGCGCTCACTTTCCTCGGGAGTTTCCCTGAAGGGCATTTTTTTCGCGCAGTTCACGCAGCTTGTCGTCGATGCGGATCTCCAGGCCGCGCCGCACTGGCTTGTAAAAGCCGGGATTGTGCATGCCATCGGGCAGGTACTGCTCACCCGCGGCAAAGCCGCCCTCCTCATCGTGGGCGTATCGGTATCCCTTACCGTATTCAAGGTCTTTCATGAGTTGGGTCGGGGCATTGCGCAAGTGCAGAGGCACCGGCCGGGTGCCGTCCTGTTTGACAAAGGCACGCGCGGCGTTGAAGGCCTTGTAGACCGCATTCGATTTGGCCGTCACGGCCAGGTAGACCACGCATTCGGCCAGCGCCAGCTCGCCTTCCGGGCTGCCCAGCCGTTCATAGACCTCGGCCGCGTCCAGGGCCAGGCGCAGGGCGCGGGGGTCGGCCAGGCCAATGTCTTCGGAGGCGATGCGGATCAGGCGCCGCGTGATGTAACGCGGGTCCACCCCACCGTCGAGCATGCGCACCAGCCAGTACAGCGCTGCGTCGGGGTCGGAGCCGCGCACCGATTTGTGCAGCGCGCTGATGGTGTCGTAGAACTGCTCGCCGCCCTTGTCATAGCGGCGCATGCGTTCGCCCAGCACCTTGAGCAGCCAGGCGTCGGTGACCGGGTCGATCTGCTCGCGCGCGGCCGCCATCGCCAGCGTCTCGAGGGTGTTGAGCAGGCGCCGGGCGTCGCCATCGGCATACGCCAGCAGGCGCTGCAGGGCATCGGCCTGCAGGGCGGGCACCGCGCCGATGGCCTGCGCCCGCGTGACGATCTGCTGCAGATCGGCCTCGTTCAGGGCCTGCAGCACATACACCGCCGCGCGCGAGAGCAGGGCCGAATTGACCTCGAAGGAGGGGTTTTCGGTGGTGGCGCCAATGAAGGTGAAGAGGCCGCTCTCGACGTGCGGCAGGAAAGCGTCCTGCTGGCTCTTGTTGAAGCGGTGCACCTCGTCAACGAAGACGATGGTGCGGCGCGGCTGCAGGCCCTCACGCTCGGCCTGGGCCTTGTCGACCGCCTCGCGGATGTCCTTGACCCCGCCTAGCACTGCACTGATGCTGATGAACTGCGCATCGAAGGCCTCGGCCATCAGGCGCGCGATGGTGGTCTTGCCCACCCCCGGCGGACCCCAGAGGATGCAGCTGTGGGGCTGCCCCGACTCGAAGGCCAGGCGCAGGGCCATGCCCTCGCCCAGGATGTGCTGCTGGCCGATGACGTCACCGAGCGTTCTCGGGCGCAGACGCTCGGCCAGCGGGGTGTGCAGCGGCTGCATGCGAAGCTCTGCCCTCAGGGCCGGATCACGCTGGTGCCTGCCGGCGGCTGGAACTGGAAGGCATCGGCCTTGAACACGGGGTTGGGCTCGAAGGCGCTGAAACCCAGCACCGAGCGCTGCCCCACCGCATCGAGCACCTCGAGCGCGAGCAGTTCCGGACCGCGCTCACCCGCACGCAGGCCCATCAGGATGGATTGCACCTGGCCCTCGCTGCGCCGGGGGGTGGCCTTGACCCACTGCAGCCCCTCGCGCGGGGCTTCGGCCTGCAGCTGGAAGTCCTTTTGCAGGCCCGCCAGATCGGTGCTGGAGATGATCAGGGCCAGCGGGGTGCTGGCCAGCACCTGGGACTGCGCACGCGCGGTGACCTGCTGCAGATCGGGGTCGTGCAGCCACAGGGTCTGGCCATCGGCCACCAGGGTCTGCTCAAAGGGTTTGCGGTAGGTGAAGCGAAAGCGTCCGGGGCGCTGGAACTCCAGCGTACCGCTGGAGTTGCGCTGGCGCGGTGGCTGTCCGGCCTTGGGCACCGCCGTCACCACCTGGGTGAACTGGGCACGACCGCCACGCACCGATTGCAGGAACTGCCCCAGCAGGGCCAGGCCGTCCGCCTGCGCCCAGACAGGCCAGCTGGGGCCGCAAGACAGCGCCCCCAGCCACAAACATGTTCTTCGCTTGAGCATCAGGGCCTCATTCGGTGCGCGCGGGCACCAGGATTTCGCGCTGTCCGCTGCCGCTCATGGCGCTGACCAGGCCGGCGTTTTCCATGTCTTCGACGAGGCGGGCGGCGCGGTTGTAGCCGATCTTGAGGTGGCGCTGGACCAGCGAGATGCTGGCCTTGCGGTGCTTGAGGACGACTTCGACCGCCTGGTCGTACATCGGGTCCTTTTCGCCGCCCTCACTGGCCTCGCCCAGCGGGCCGTCCTCGCCATCGACCGTGCCACCTTCGAGCACCCCTTCGATGTAGTCGGGCTCGCCCTGGGTCTTGAGGTACTCCACCACGCGGTGCACTTCTTCGTCGCTGACAAAGGCGCCGTGCACCCGGATCGGAAAACCGGTGCCCGAGGGCATGTAGAGCATGTCGCCCATGCCCAGCAGGGCCTCAGCCCCCATCTGGTCGAGGATGGTGCGGCTGTCGATCTTGCTGGAAACCTGGAAGGCGATGCGCGTGGGGATGTTGGCCTTGATCAGGCCGGTGATGACGTCCACGCTGGGGCGCTGGGTGGCCAGGATCAGGTGGATGCCGGCCGCACGGGCCTTCTGGGCCAGACGGGCGATCAGCTCCTCGATCTTCTTGCCGACCACCATCATCAGGTCGGCCAGTTCGTCAATGATGATGACGATGTGGGGCAGGCGCTTGAGCGGCTCCGGATCGTCGGGCGTCAGGCTGAAGGGGTTGTAGATGAACTCCTCGCGTGCCGCGGCCTCGTCGATCTTGGTGTTGTAGCCGGCCAGATTGCGCACGCCCAGTTTGCTCATGAGCTTGTAGCGCTTTTCCATCTCGGCCACACACCAGTTCAGGCCGTGGGCCGCCTGCTTCATGTCGGTGACCACCGGCGCGAGCAGGTGCGGAATGCCTTCGTAGACCGACATCTCCAGCATCTTGGGGTCGATCAT